>Ga0209040_10002466_pt1 | contig 14528 bp, 12 predicted proteins | sample BogFormECP12_OM3_FD_188240 | JGI IMG/M metagenome (GOLD analysis project Ga0209040, IMG submission 188240) | Bog forest soil microbial communities from Calvert Island, British Columbia, Canada - ECP12_OM3 (SPAdes) (version 2) | ecosystem: Environmental > Aquatic > Freshwater > Wetlands > Bog ...
AATTCGATGATCGCGATATGATGTCCAGGTTGGCTTCTCGCGCGAAAGCCATGGCTGAACATGAAACCGAGCGAGGCCTTTAACATCGCTTCGTACGCCTGCTGTAGACAAGCCTCCTCGTCAAAAGCCAGAATTTTGTGGGCGGAGACAAGTTTCTTTTCGGCGCTTTGCAGGAAACGTTCAATCTGCGCCCAATCTGTCTTTTGGGGCTTTAGTTTCTTCACGCGGCACCAACCAGCGAGACTCGCTTATGGTGCCAGACGTTCTCAAGGAAGGCATCTTTTCGAGCACGGCGCGATTCAAATTCCTTCCGCGTGAGAACCGTATAGTTGATTTCGCGCCCGAACTGGCGCTCAAGCTTTCGCATGGCTTCCGCCAAGACTTCCTCACGAGGATTGCCGATCACGAGCACATCGAGGTCGCTGGCAGCATCTTGCTGGTTACTTGCGAACGAGCCATAAAGACATGCCTCGTCTATCCCTTCAATCTTTTTGAGGCATTCTGTGATCCGGGCGACCACACCAACGGTTTTCGCTACAATACTCCGTACCTCATCGAATAAAGGATAGTCGCGGTTGAGTTGGAAATACTTCTGGCGGCCACTCATTTCTGATCGAAATAGGCCTTCGCGCTCCAGGCGCCCCAATTCTTTTGACAGGTTAGACGGATCGATGGCAAGCCGCTCGGCCAGGTCCCGCAGATGGTGACGGGCCGTGGGGTTCGTGAAGTAATAGGCCAGCAGCCGCTGGCGGGCCTTCGAATGCAGGTTAAGCATATGGTTATACTCTACCACATATGTGGTATTATCTAACCACATTTAACCAATCAGAAGCCCCTTCCAGTCAAAGGGATTTAGTCTTCGCCAGAGGCTTTTGTGCATAGAGCTTTCGCCGGAAATGCGGTAGGCATTTCCTTTTCTGAGAAAGCCAACCGGATGGCGAGCCTGTGCACCTCCGACGAAGCACCAACCGCTCAGGTTGCGAAGAGCTTGTTCATAATATACAATAGCAATGTCTATCATGGAGGATCAATGCGGGTATCGAAATGGGGCAATAGTTTTGCTGTGCGGTTACCCACAGCCGTTGTTGATGCGCTCGATCTCAAAGAAGGCGACAAGATCGAGATTCGGATCGCAACCGACCGGGTCTTTGAAGTGCGCCGCGATCAAAGCAACTCTCGCGCGCTCGCCCGCTTACGCAAACTCCGGCGTCCCCTGCCTCCCGGATTTGTCTTTGAACGAGAAGAGGCCAATGCCCGTTAAGGCCTTCTTCGATACGAATGTGCTGATCTATGCCGTGGCGGAGGACGATCCGCGCAGCGCGCAAGCCGAGGAAGTCCTCTCCTCAGGAGGGGTGCTGAGCGTGCAGATCTTGAACGAATTTGTTTCCTTCGCCCGGCGAAAGATCCTGATGTCCTGGAGTGACGTGATAGAAGCGTTGGATGCTTTTCGAGTTCTCTGTCCTTCTCCGCTCCCCATAACCATTGAAACGCACGAAGCGGCACTCAAAATTGCGGAGAAGCACGGCTACAACATTTATGACGCGATGGTGGTTGCTGCCGCGTTGGAAGCTGGATGTGCGACGCTCTATTCTGAAGATCTTCGCGATGGTCAGATCATCGATGGACAAGTGACGATTCGAAATCCCTTCGCTCGATCATCCCGTTAAACGTCCGGACGACCGCGCCCAATCTACCTGCAAGTAACTCTCCCGAAATACAATCATTTTTGATGCGCACTCAGCTCGTCGAGCTTGTGCTTTAACTGTTCAAGTTTCTGCCCAGCTTCACCGAGCTTGCCTTCGGCCGTCAGTCGCTGGTAATCCGCGAGGTCTTTGGCCGCCCCCGTGATCAGCGCGTTCAGATCCACGGCAGTCTTGGTCGCGGCGGGAGATGCCGCTGGGCTTGAACTCCCGGCCGACCGTTAATCCTTGACTATAGTATAATATATGTTACCATACGAAAAAATGATTGAAATATGCGAATATCGCGACCGTGGCGGCCGCAGTCCCTTTCGCGAGTGGTACGACAGACTGAACTCGGAAGCCGCACGGAAGGTCACAACCGCTATGTACCGCATAGGTATCTAGAGAACTTCTCCAACTGCAAGAGTGTTGGAGCTGGCGTACACGAGTGCAGGGTTAATTTCGGCCCTGGCTATCGAGTGTACTTTGGGAAAGACGGCGAGAGGATCGTCATCCTGCTCGGTGGGGGAACGAAACAACGTCAACAGAACGACATACAGATTGCGCTCGAACGGTGGGCAGACTACAAGCAGCGAAAAAAGTAACAGAAGGAAGAGGAATGAAAATGGCTTTGACGCGAAATTTCAGAAAAACGGTTCAAGCACGAGCGAAACGAGATCCTGCCTTTCGGGAGGGTCTTCTTCGCGAGGCCATCGAAAGCCTTCTCTCTGGCGAGGTGGCACTCGGCAAAGAGCTGCTGCGTGATTACATCAATGCCACGGTCGGCTTTCCAAAGCTAGCTATGCATACCAAAATCCATGCGAAGACTCTTCACCAGATGTTTGGCCCCAAAGGGAATCCGACTGCCAGCAATCTTTTTGAGATCGTAGCCTATTTGCAGCACGCGGAAGGCGTGAGCTTTGAAGTCCGATCCGCGCGCCCTGCCTTGCGTTCTAAACGGCGGCCATTCGCGCGTGGAACAGACCGGGCTACTTCAACTGTGAGCAGCCATTAACCGGCAGGTCGTAGTCTTCGAATATCTTAGTCCAAGGGTTCATGCGAGAACGCTTCTGACTCGAAAGGCAGCTTGCTCGCATCGAAGGACGCACAACGTCTTTGGGCTTGGTTTATATCTGGCGGCTTTCGCGACAGCCTCGCTAATCCCCGCAGCGCCGCCTCTTGCAACACGTGCGCTTTCCATTCGTTATTCAATTCCGAGTTTCTGCTATGCCAAACAACAAACAACTTGCCTCAGCATACGTTTGACACGCCGTGGGTCGAAAGTAACGCTTCAGAAATACAATCATTTTTGATGTGCACTCAGCTCGTCGAGCTTGTGCTTTAACTGTTCAAGTTTCTGCCCAGCTTCACCGAGCTTGCCTTCCGCCGTCAGTCGCTGGTAATCAGCGAGGTCTTTGGCCGCCCCCGAAATGAGCGCGTTCAGATCCACGGCAGTCTTGGTCCCGGCGGGAGGTGCTGCTCGGCTTGGTGCCGCCTCCACCGTGGCAGCCGCTGCCCTTAGCGACGAGTCCTCTCCACCAAAAAGGGCCCTCATCGCGGAGTCGAAGGTCGGTCCGTAGGCGAGTCGGTCTTGGAGCGCGAGCACCACCAGGCGCAACTCAGGCATTGGGCTCCGCTCCGCCTGCAGGTAAATCGGCTCCGCATACAACAGCGCGCGCCCGCACGGAATCACCAGCAGAGTTCCGCGCCGCACGTGGGAGCCTTGCTGATTCCACAGCGTCAATTGTCCTGACAACTGGGCGTTCTGATCGATTCGCGCTTCGATTTGCAAGGGGCCGTCGACCAGTTTTGTTTTCGGGAAGTCGTAGACGATCGATGTACCATAATTTTCGCCGTCACTGCGTCCAGCAATCCAGCCAATCAGATTGTTCCGGTTGGCCGGTGTGAACGGCAGAATCTCCACGAACTCGACGTTTGCCTCACCCGGTAGTTTCATCAGCACGAAATTCGGCTCCATCCCCTGCGTCTTCTGCTGACCGGACTCATCCATGCCCACTTCCGAAGCAACCGTCCACAGGTCCTCACGGTTATAGAACACTTGCGGATCGGTCATGTGATAAAGGCCGTACACGGAGGCCTGCAGCTTGAGCAACAACTCTGGATAGCGCACGTGTTTGCGCAGTGCTGGTGGCATCCTCGCTGCATCCTGGAAGAGAGTAGGGAAAATCCGGCGATACGCCGCGAGGATTGGGTCTTCGGGATCAAATACATAAAACGTCGTGGTCCCATCGTAGGCATCGATAACCACCTTCACGCTATTCCGGATGTAGTTGATGAGGGTACTGCCGAGAGCATAATGGCTCGAGTAGGGATAGCTATCTGAAGTCGTAAACGCGTCCATAATCCACGTCAGCCGACCATCGTCGCCGACAACCATGTACGGATCCGAATCGTAGGTGAGGAATGGCGCCAGCGCCGAAACGCGATCGCGCACGTTGCGCAGCATCAGCAGCCGGCTCTGCCCGTTAATATCGTCGCTAAATGGGAGCTTTGTGAGGTCGCCACGATCAGAGGCGATGAGGACGCGGCGAAGGAAACCGCCCAGGAGGATGCCGCCTTTGCCCTCGTAGGACGTCAGGCTGTTGGTCTGGCCTTGCGGGTAGTTGAATTCCTGCTGCCGCGTCTTCACGTACACGTCGGTGTTGGTCAGCTCGCCGAAATAGATCTCCGGGCGCTTTACGACGATGCTCTCGACAGTACTCTGGATGGGCATATTACTCAGAATCAAAGTCGGCAGTCCTTCCGGGGTGAACCCATTCACAGGGTTCATGGTGATACCGTAGCCGTGGGTGTAGATCAGCTTCTCGTTGATCCAATTGCGGCTGCTCTCGGGAAGCTTATCGACGTTTAGCTCGCGTGGAGCGAGCATCACTTGGCGCATGGTGCCGTTGATTTCATACCGATCGATGTCGATGTCGGGAAAGTCGTAGTAAGTGCGGATTTCCTGAATCTGACGCAAGGTGTCCTGGAGTGCGCGCCAGTCCCACAGCCGGATATTCTGTAGCGTAGCCTGATTGTTCGCCGGGTCGGCCGCTTCGACGGTTGTCTCAGCAGGAAATTCGCGCTGCGCGAGGCGGTCCAATCGATACGCCTGCCGCGTGAGATCAATGTTGTAGGCAATGTAGGGTCGCTCGCGAACCAGTTCGTTTGGCTTCACGATAAAGCTGTTGACGTACCAGCCGAATATCAAAAGGGCTAGATAACAGACCGCGGCCGGAGCGACCGCTGCCACTAGCCAGCGCACCCGCGGCACAGAGACAATATTGACGGCTGCAATCGCAGCACCGAGAACAAGCGCGGCACAGACAAGGAGCATACCGGTAAGCATGACGTGCGCATCCGTGTAGGTCACCCCGCCAAAGATCGTATGATCGTCGAACAATCGCGCGAATCTGCCGATATACACGCGCATCGCGAGAGTCAGCAAGAAGAAGGCAAACGCAATGGAAAACCCGCGCCAGGGCAATTGGAAGTAGCTGCTTCGACGCCCCGCGAGCGCCCGCGTTCTGCCGATAAGAATAAAGAAAACGGCGATTACACAAGCAATCACGGCTAGGGTCAGCAGCCAGCCGGTGACGAACTGCCATGCGGGGAGAGTGAAAAGATAGAAGTGGATCGGCTTCCGAAAGATCGGATCCACAACACCACCGGTGATGGGTGGGGCATACCAATAGAGGGCAAACGTCGGCCACTCCATCATGAAGCTGGAGCCAGTCAGCAGGGCAATCAGCAGCGCGACCACGAGTCCGACGAGTCGCAGAATGCGCTCGACGGGTAGGTTCAACGGCTGCCCGCCGATGAAGATCATGTGATCGTCCGGCAAATCGGGCTGGTACGCTCGCCGCAGTGTCAGGATCCATCCGTACAGAAAAAGAAATGTGACAACGAAAAATGCCGCAAAGACCGCCCACTCCAGGCTGAGTGTCTTCTGGAATACGTCCCCGTAACCAAGCGACCCGAACCAAAGGGCGTTGACGTAATAGGATAGCGCCGTCCGGCTACTGAAAAGGACTGCGGCAAGGATGGCAAGGACAAGGAAAAGCAGGCCGTGGCGCCGCGGCGATTGCCGCAATTCGATTATACCGGGCATAACTCTACCCTGCTTTCAGGAGCGCTTTCGTCTGGAGTTCTAAGTAGAGGCAATTGTACGCTATCTGCAATGCGGGCAAGACCATCCGAACTCATGCCCACGCCAGCTAGTCGACTCACCATAGCAACATTAATAAGACGGTCCTGTTCCATTTCTTCTTCAGGAGCAGGAGGGTGCCAATTCCCGCACCCGAATTGGATCGAGCCATTTAAAGAAGGCTTAGCTGAGTTTGTATCATGCAGCCTGTATCGCCGACGCTCAACGAAAGGCCTCTCAACGGGTTCCGTGGGTGCCAACGCAACTATACCTCTTTCACAAGGGCGTAGTACATATGATATGATGTAAGTCATGATAGATCGTGACTTACATATAGACCGTCGCGATACATATCTCGAATCTCACGCCTCGGAGTTCGCATGAAGACAGAAGTCTCCACCGTCACGACAAAAGGCCAGCTAGTCATTCCTGCCAAGCTCCGACGCAAGTATTCGATCAAGGAGGGAACCCAGGTGGCTTTTGTGGAGCAAGAGAACCGCCTGGTGCTGCAGCCCCTTACACCTGAGTTCATCCGCAGCCTCCGCGGCTCCCTTAAAGGCGAACCATCTGCACTTAAAGCTCTGCTGGAAGACCGCAAAAGGGAGCGTAAGTTATGAAGCAGACCGTCCTCGATGCCAGCGCGCTGATGACCTTCTTTGAAGATCGACCTGGGGCGGATAAAGTCGAGGATTTGATTCGTCTGAGCATCGAAGGCAAGCGCCAATTGCTTATGTCCGTGGTGAATTGGGGCGAAGTGTACTACTCCACCTGGCGTGCGAAGGGGCCCGGGGTCGCGCAGAAGGTTCTCAATGATATTGCACAACTGCCGCTGGAAATCGTGGACGCTGATCTCGAATTGACTCGCAGTGCAGCTGAATTGCGAGCGGAACACAAATTGCCCTACTGCGACTGCTTTGCCGCGTCCCTCGCGGTCAATCGAAAAGCCTCCCTGGCTACGAGCGACAAAGACTTCGCCCTTGTTGAAAAAAAGTTCGAGATCCTCTGGACTCTCGGAGAGTAAATCAATCAAGAAGTTCGCTAACCTTGAATCTGTGACCAGCAGGAGGCCGCAAGCCCCCATTTTAGGGCAGGGTAAGGCCGACCCTCTTCGTGCGTGGCAAGTTGACATCCTCCCCACCGCGAACGGAGGGGATTCCCTACAGAGGTTGAGCACATTGTGCTGCCTCTTCGATGGGTTCCTGCTTCGTTGCGGAGTCTCCTGACTGACCGCTCCACAGGCTATTCTACGGAACCATATCTAGTCCATAAGACGGTTGGCTAAACGTTCCGCCGATCTTGATGGGCACGATCTCTCCGGCCTTCTTCTTCTTTAGGAACGGCTCAATGGACTTAAGCAACACTAATTTCACTCCCTTCGATCCCTTCGAGAGTTTGTTATCGACTCGCAGGGTTCCGTGGAGGTCAATCTGGCCCGTCAGAAGCCCGTATGTGCCATGGAGACGAGCGAGAGCTTCTGGAACGCTGAAGGAGAGATCGGAGAACGTCGCAATCGCATCATGGAGAACGACTTCACCCTTCAGATTCTCAACGACGCTCGCCGGATCGTCGCTCGCTTTTTCGCCCTGCGCCAGTTGACTGAGGCTGTCTACCTTCTCCTGCGTGGTCGAGCGGCTGAAGCTCGCCGCGTCGATGCCAAAGTCCCCCTGGAGATTCACCCTTTGAAGGAAGTCTCCCTTCCCGGGAGGGACCTGCATTTGTACTCTGAAATTCATGGCTCCGGTCAGCGCCGGACGATCGGCCTTTGCTAGGAGGCGCAACCAGTCCTCGATTCGGCCTTGCGACTCCGTCGCGCCTAGCGAAACGGTCTCACCTCCCGAGCCCGCTTTCTTTGCCACTTCCCCTTGCGATACTACCGACGTCCGCTCAAATTGCGCGTGCACGGACTGTAGAGCAACATCTCCATTCATCCCATTCACGATGGCATGGAATTGCGTCTTCAGGTGCACCGCATGCTCGATCCCCTTCACTCGGAAATCCGGCACGTCGGTCTTACCTTCGATCTCGATGCGTTCGAGCACACCGTTGAATTTTCCGGGAGAGGACAGAGTTCCTCGTATACCGGGGAAGATGCCCAGGTCCGCATGCTGAAACAAATAAGAAGCAGAAAGAAAAGTTTGGCCCACTTTCCGTGGTTGCAGGGGGCCGAATTGCCCATCTGCGAGGATTTCTCCGGGAGGCTTCGGGTTCAGCAGCGCGGCGTGGAACAACATTGGCCGGTCATCGGCGACGGAGTTCAGTGTCAATCGGCGAACTTCGAACTTGAGGGGTTCCCTCCCAGGCTCACCGGAGGCGATTTCCACCACGGCCCCGTTCGCGATGAGCTCGTCGATGACCAGTGCAGACTTCGCAAGGCTTTCCGTCGAGCGCGCTTCGTTGTCGGAGTGCTCGCTGCTTGGTGACACGAATATGTGCAGACCTTCCACTTTGATGCGTCGAATATGCTTTGGAGTCCGGAACATTCCCGAGTAGCTACCCTCGATGGTGAGCTTTTGGATCGTGGCGATCGGCGGCGCGTTTCGATCACTGTTGCGGCGTAAGATTATTCCTTCGGCAACGCAGCCCGGCCTGAAATAGGTCCGGTGAAACGCTTTGAGTTCGACTGCGCTGGAGAATCTTTGCTGCAGCGCGCTAGCGACGGTCTCCGGCGTAAACGGCAAGTGGCTCGACACAAACACACCGGCGCCACCGATCGCAACCAGAACAAAAATTCCGACGGTCTTGGCCCAGCGGTTTGACACCTTAGACTTCCCTCACCAATTCGTCAAATAACAAAGGTCAATCAATCGTGAAGGCTCTTCCCGGCCCACGCAAATTAGCGGAACCTCTCCATTGAGATCCTAACGAATCGAGACGGAAGAGACTGTTCAGAAGTGGACGTTCCCAACCGAACCAGTCAAAACATCTCGGCGGTCCAGCGAGCGACCGGAAGGGTCACGATCTGTTAGTTCCAGCCGATTTGCGGCTGCGATTGTCTTCCGGAATACGTCCGCGTAACCGAGCGACCCGAACCAGAGAGCGTTGACGTAATACGATAGCGCGGTCCGGGTACTGAAGAGGACTGCGACAAGGATGGCAAGGACAAGGAAAAACAGGCGGTGGCGCCGCGGCGATTGCCGCAACTCGATTATACCGGGCATAACTTTACCCTGCTTTCAGGAGCTCTTTCGTCAGGAGTTCTGAGTAGAGGCAATTGTACGCTATCTGCAATGCGGGCAAGGCCAGCCGAACACTTGCCCAGGCCAGTAAGTCAAAATTCTCTCTTAGTTTTGGAAACGCTATCAGTGTGCCGGTGATTTTAATCGGAGAGTCTGGACGGCTGGTACGCCATCGACGCCGTCTACAATCAGGCGGGCGTTGAGCGTCGGTGGAAGGGTTTGCGAATCGTTTCTCGTCGGTCATCTTGCGGCTAATGTCCCGTTTTAGAGTGGAGCGCCCACGCCAGAAACGCCCCAGCGGCTCCGCTTACTGGCACGACAGCGGTATGCCACACGAGTATGTGCAGGGCCTGGAAATTCGCGCAGTGAAGCTCCAGGACCGCCAGACCAGTCAACCCGGCAAGTATGCCTCCTGCGAGTCCTGCAGCTACAGCATTCACAGCAAAACCGCGCCGAAGAAGAAACCAGATTGCGAGACCAGTGGGGATGGCATGAAGCAAGCCCATGATCAGGCATGTAATACCTGAGGATACGAAGTGGTCAGTGTGATAGTCGCGGAAGAGCAGTGCGAACATGGCGAGGAGTGCTACGCCACCCGCTCCGAGCAGCGCCCTCGGCGTCACGCGACGCAAACTTCCGGGAATCATTTCGCCGACAAACTCGATGGCCGCGAAACACATGAGGATGCTCAGCGTGGGGAAGATCAGCGCACGCTGAAATATGCTCAATTTTTCAATGCCGTCGAATCCGGCCCGGGCCGAAGCTGCCAGTGCAACAACCGCACAAAGCAAAGCCAGACCGCCTGCAAGCACCCAATTCGGTGGCAGCGGACGAACGGGCCGCATCGATGACTGAAGCGAACGAGCGATCCGCTCCAGCAACGCCGGATCCACCGGGTGCGGGGCCTGGACAGTTCTTTTCAGGACTTCGTCAATGTCTTTGCTGCTCACGACAGTCCTCCGCTGTCCATTGCACTCATCTTTTCTCTCAATTTCTCATACGCCCTGTGTACTTTCTGCTTCACCGAACCTACGCTCGACGATGTGGCGCGAGCGACCTCCTCCAGTGACATGCCCGCTACTTTTAGCATTTGGATGACTTCGCGTTGGCTTTCCGGAAGTGGGGCAAGTAGAGCTTCGAGATCATCCGCCCTGCCAGGAATTGTCGCCTCCGTCTCAGGCATCTCCTCGAGTCTTTGTTCGCGAGCTGTGGTGCGGATCGCCCTACGGTAATGGTCCACCCGAACATGCCGCGCAATCGCATAGAACCAAGGGAGCAGAGGTTCGCCCGGGCGATAGGTGTGGCGTACCTTGTGAATACGAAGCCAGGTTTCCTGGAGCAGGTCATCCGCATCGGCACGGCTGGAAAATTGCGTACAAAAAAATCGGTGCAGTTGCGGACTTAGGCGATCGATGAGCGCAGTAGCCGCGACAAAATCGCCCTCTTGATAGCGGGCCATTAGCTTTTCCGGATTCTGGTCCGGTCGCATGGGGAAGAGCGCTTCTCCAGTATCCGCGTGCTCGTGCGCTCCGTCTACCGGTGTCATGTCCATAACAATAACCGCAAACCCTTCTTATGCCCTTTAAAGGAATTCGCTCCAAAGCACCCGAAAGTTACGGTGTCTTTACGTAAATTTCCAAATTTTCTGAAGTTCATCCGGTTTGGTTTCGCACCGTAACTTTTCTCGGTCCAAGACCGAATACCCAGTTAGGGAACATCCCTACTCTTTCGATGGGCACCCCCGCTCGCGACGGAGCACGCAACCACAAATTTTAAGGAGAACATGATGATATTCCGAGGACTCCAGAAGTTTGGTCTTATCCTTTCGCTCTTCGGAGCAGTGGCAGCCGTTCATGCCGATTCCGATCACAAAACGTCAGTGGTTACATCAACGAACGCGACCAATAATCAGCTCCTGGTTTACGACTCCTACGGCAATCTCATCCAGACACTTTCCACTCACGGGCAAGGTGGCGCCACTGGCAACGCGGGCGGCATTGAAGCCAAGCAAAGCCTCGTCGCCGTCGTGAATTTCGGATCGCAGACCGTTGCCATGTTCGAACGCTGCGACGATGGCTTTCATTTCAAGCAGTTGGTGGCTACGGCCTCGAGTCCCCTCAGTGTGGCTTTTGGTGATGAACATCTCTACATCCTCGGTGCGACCACGGTTGAATCTCATCGGATTTTTGGATCGGACGTAAGCTCCAGTTCCGACGGAGTGGTCACGCTGCTGAAGGCGGATGGCTCTGCTGCCCAAGTCGGTGTTCTCCCAAACCAACTCATCATCACCGAGAAGAGCAATACGATTGAGACCGTGAATCTGCTTCCAGGCGGCGCGGTGAGTGGTGTTCCGACACTTGTAAAAAATATTCCCACTAACGTCAATGCACCATTTGGTTTGGTCACCCGGGGCAACGATGCTTACGTTACCATCGCTCATGCCAACGAGATCAGCCTTGTACGCAACGGCTTGGTTCTTACCGTCACTGGCTCCGGCACGCAGAGCGCCCCTTGCTGGCTCGCACTCGTGGGGCCCTTTCTCTTCTCCAGTAATTCGCCGAGTATGTCCGTTTCCCGATATGCGGTCTACGGGCAAAAGATTGTTCAAGACGCAGCCATCGCTGCCTCACTGAATGGCGATCCCACCGACATCGCCTCGAGAGAAGGTTTGGTCGCCGTGATCGATGGCAATGGCCCAGTCTCGCATCTCTCGATCTTTACTGTGGATGAGGACGGCAACCTTTCTCTACGCATTGCGGACACAATAAGCGCTCCGGCAAATGGTGTGGCAATCGTTTGCGACGAGGAGTAGAGACCGAGGGATGTGAATCCGCTGGGATAGCTGAGCGCCTCGATACGGAGTCGCTGCTGGGGAGCTGCGTGTGGTCAATCCTCGAGAGCGAGATTGAAGCACAGCTGGGCTCGCAGTTGGCTCGGCTGCAGCGGGAGCTGGAAGAGGACACCTATCAACCTCTGCCGGACTCTGCCCATCTACACCTCCACTGCCCCGGTTCTCCTTCACCTTCTCCCAGGCCATCTCCAGATTCTTCCGCTTGTACACCTTGTCGATTAATGAATGGACCTTCTTCACATCGGTCTTGGCTGTGTCCAGCTTTCGCTTTCGTGCCCGTTCAGACTTCTCCATACCTTCCACTTTCTCCGGCCAGCGAGGCTGCGAACCCCGCTTCTTGGATATGGCGCCCCTCATTTGAGCGCCAAAGGGACTTCAACCCTCCTGAACAACGCGCTGCTCAGCGCACACTTCCGGCTTGCCGCCAATCCGAGAGTTGCAGGCATTCCAACCACCCGCTGCGTTTATGGATTTCGAAACCGAATCTATCGACCGCGTGCGACGACTAGCGTCAGATCGTCCCTCATCTCCCCTGCGCTGAACTCAAGAGCGGCCGTAAGAATAGCATCGAGGATTAGGGGAACTGGCAGAGAGAGATGAGCGCGGATTGTTTCGAGCAGGCGGTTGTCGCCAAACTCTTGCCCGGCAGAATTGTTGGCCTCAGTGATGCCGTCGGTATAAATGACGAGGACGTCGCCAGGGGCGAGCTGCACGTCGCAAATGGAGGATTCCCACTCTTGAAACAGACCGAGAACCGTTGCGGTGGCTGCTAAGCGTTCCGTTGTTCCGTCTGATCGCACCAGGAACGGAGGATTGTGCCCGCAATTGGCAAAGCGCAAGCGGCGAGTGGAGTCCTGATAATCAGCGAAGAAAAGCGTCGCGTAGCTGCCCTCGTCCGTGCTTTCATAAAACGATTGATTCACGGACTTTAGAAATTGCTGCAAATTCTGACATGCGATGGCGCACTGGCTGCGCACATCGGCTTGTAAATTGGCCATCAGCAGCGCACCGGGAATGCCTTTCCCGGCGATATCCGCTAGAACAATGCCCATCCTCCCCACGCCAAGGTTAAGAAAATCATAATAGTCGCCGCCGACGTCGCGGGCCTGAATGCAGCGGCCGACATATTCGAGGGTGTCCAGCGGAGGAAACTTCTGAGGAAAAAGACGAGCCTGCACCTGCTTGGCGATTTCCATATCATGGGAGATGCGGCGCTCCGCTTCGAGGCGTTCGGCCATGTCCTCGGCGAGACGCATATTCTCCAGTGTGACTCCGGCTTGTGCGGCGACTGCACTCAGCAAGCGTTTATCTTCGCCGGAGTACGGCTCTTCGGATTGTCTTGCGCCTAAAGCCAGGAGGCCTGTCAAGCTCCCGCCTCGCAACAAGATCGGAACGAGACAGTCCGGATAATTCGGAGCAAAGATCGAGAAACCATCGGGTAGCTTATCCCCCCGTGAATCCGCATCGGAAATCTGCCACGGCTTTTTGTGCTCGGCCAACTCCACAAGCAGCGGCGTCCGAGATGGGAGTGATGGAGATTTCATCGCCGAGGCATCGGGGTAGACCTGCAATTGACCGTCGCTCTTTGCCAAGTACACAGCCGCAAAGACCGGATGAAGCGCTTGTTTGATCTCACTACCAAGCAGCACGGCCAGCTCTTCACGGCTGGTAACCATGCGAGTCTCCTCGACCAGACTTTCCAGGATCTGGCGTCCGTCGTAAGCGCTGCGAAAGAACGCGCGGTCGATCCGCTCCGTGGCCCGCTTGACCACTGGCGCAGAAATCCATACGAGTCCAACGCCGAATACCAAGCCGAGGACCAGCACGGTATTCGAGAGTGTTCCAACCAGCCCCGAAACTGTGTAGGTGAACAGCCACATGGCAGCGAGCCAAATGACCAGGAGCAGAATTGTGAAGCCACGCTGCACCAACAGGTAGCGCGCACTCCGCTTCAAAAGCACCGGAATTTCAAGGACTCTATGTTTTACGACCGCGTATGCAAACGACAGCGGCCAGACAAAGGATAGAAACAGAACGGATACCTGCCAAAAAAGCAAGGGCACATTCTCGGCTTCCAACACAAATGTCGTCCCGGCAAGCACAGAAACGGGCACGACGCCAACTACCGTGCCCCACACCATGAAGTGCGCTTTTCGCCGAACCTGTGCATCCGTCGACAGAAAAGTGTTAGAGATCAATGACACAAGACCGAGCGCCGTGGCACCCAGGAAAAACCCAAAGTACATGACTCCAGGGCTTGGCCTGCCGTGATAAACAGCCGAAGGTAAGCCAGACTGTGCCGCGATTACCCAGGCCAACATGTTCGTACCTGGCCCATGAGCGTCGAGGTACAGCGGCAAGCCACCGCCCGCAATCAGGCAGCGGAAGGCGATTGGGACGCTGGTGACGAGCGCCACTGCCAGGAGAGCATATTTCAGCCAGGGGAGCTTTCGATCAAGAGGGGAGGGAGATGGAAACACAGCGAAGAAGTAGTAGAACAGAGCCACCGGAGCCCACGACATGATGAGCTTGTAGAAGATAGCGAATCCTCGCAGGAATGGTGGAATTGCGCCTTCGAGTAATGGTCCCCCTGCGATGAAGCCGCCAAAAATCAGCGCCAACAGCCATGCGTTGGGGTCATTAGGCCTTAACATCAGGACCCCAAGGCCAAC
>Ga0209040_10002468_pt1 | contig 14522 bp, 13 predicted proteins | sample BogFormECP12_OM3_FD_188240 | JGI IMG/M metagenome (GOLD analysis project Ga0209040, IMG submission 188240) | Bog forest soil microbial communities from Calvert Island, British Columbia, Canada - ECP12_OM3 (SPAdes) (version 2) | ecosystem: Environmental > Aquatic > Freshwater > Wetlands > Bog ...
CGATCAGATGACCCACCGTCGCGATCCCCGCAGCCATCGCGAGCGGATTCCCGCTCAGCGTCCCCGCCTGGTAGACCGGTCCCAGCGGTGCCAGCAGATTCATAATGTCCGCCCGCCCGCCAAAGGCCGCGCACGGTAGCCCGCCGCCGACAATCTTGCCCAGCGTCGTCATATCAGGAGCAATCCCATACAGCTCCTGCGCGCCGCCCAGCGCCAGCCGAAAGCCGGTCATCACTTCGTCGAAGATCAGCACCGCGCCCTCACGCGCCGTAATCTCGCGCAGCGCCTGCAGGTATCCCGCCGCCGGAGGAATGCACCCCGCATTGCCCACCACCGGCTCGACGATCACGCAGGCAATCTCGCCCTTATGAGCTGCGAAAGCCGCCTCCATCGCGGCAACATCATTGAAGGGCAGAGCCAGCGTCAGATGCGCGATTTCTTTTGGCACTCCCGCCGAACCGGGGATGCCAAACGTCGCCACGCCCGACCCCGCTTTCACCAGCAGCCCGTCGGAGTGGCCGTGGTAGCAGCCCTCGAACTTGATCGCATACTTCCGCCCGGTGAACGCGCGCGCCACGCGGATGGCCGACATGGTCGCCTCGGTCCCCGAGCTGACGAAGCGCAACTTCTCGATCGAGGGAAAAGCCTTCACAACTAATTCCGCTAGATCGCCCTCCGCCGCGGTTGACGCGCCAAAGCTCGCGCTGCGCGCCGCCGCCTGCTGCACGGCTTCCACGGCCGCCGGAAAGGCATGTCCCAGAATCATCGGCCCCCACGAGCCGAAGTAATCGATGTAACGGTTGCCGTCCGCGTCCCACAGATACGAACCCTCGCCGCGCTCGACAAACGGTGGCTCACCGCCCACAGCGCGAAACGCGCGCACGGGGGAATTCACCCCGCCGGGGAACAACCTCTCAGCGCGCTCCTGCAGCGCGCGCGAACGAATCATTTGTCTTGGCATGAAATGAGTATAGGAAACTTTCGCTGACGCCGAAGGCGTGCTACCCGCTTTTTAGCTACCCGGACCTTAGCTGCCCGCTTTTTAGCTTTCCCACTTCTTCCGCTCTTCGAGATAGATCTTCGTGTAGTCCAGATAATTCCGCGCGTATATCAGGATCAGTTCCCGGTCGTCGGAGGTAAGATCGCGCCGTACCTTCGCCGGAACCCCGGCCACCAGCGAGCGCGGCGGAATCACCATACCCTCCGGCACCACCGCTCCGGCGGCAATAATCGAGCCCTCGCCCACGCGCGCGTTGTTCAGGATCGCGGCGCCAATCCCGATCAGGCAGGCGTCCTCGATCACGCACCCGTGCACCGTGGCGTTGTGGCCGATGGTCACATACTCGCCCACAATCACCGGGTACAGACGCCGCATCCCATGGAGCACCACGCAGTCCTGCACATTCGAGTGACCCCCCACGCGGATGGAGTGCACGTCGCCGCGGACGACGGCATTCATCCACACACTCGCATACTCGCCCAGCACTACGTCGCCGATCACCTGCGCCGAGACATCGACATAGCAGCTCTCGGGAATGACCGGTGTGTGTCCCTGATAGGAGCGGATCATGCCGTCCAGTGTAAGCCCATTCGTCTAAGCAGGACAGCCATCATTTATCCTCAAAAAGATCATGTCCGAGCAAGCATCCGGGGACATCCCCCACCTGTCCGGCAACAGTGAAGCCGAACTCGACCAGGCCTTTGCTGCCATATCCCGCGAAGTCGAAGCCTCTTCCACCGCACTCGCAACGCCTGAAGCCGTCGAAGCCTTCCGCCTCCAGTGGCTGGGCCGCAAACAGGGCCGCCTCAAGGCCATCAGCGACGCCTGGCTCAAATCCGCGCCCGTCGAGGCCAGGAAGCGCATCGGCCAGCGCTTCAACACGCTGAAAGCCGAAATCGAACAGCGCCTCGAACACGCAGGAGCATCCACCGGCACCACCGCTCTCGACGCCGAAGCAATCGACATCACCCTCCCCGGCACACGCCGCAAGCTGGGAGCCGAGCACCCCCTCATCCGCACCCAGAACGAGCTGATCGCTGTCTTTGCGCGTATCGGATACTCGGTCGGCATCGGTCCCGAGGTCGAGAGCGACTACTACAACTTCGAGTCGCTCAACTTTCCCCCTGGCCACCCCGCGCGCGACACGCAGGACACGCTGGTCATCGCCGGCCAGGAACGCAAGCCGTTGCGCGACCGCCTGCTCATGCGCACCCACACCTCGCCCGTGCAGATCCACACCATGGAGCAGCAGCCGCCGCCCATCCGCATCGTCATCCCCGGCAAGGTGCACCGCAACGACGCCGCCGACGCCACCCACTCGCCCATCTTTCATCAGCTCGAAGGCCTCTGCGTCGACACCAACATCACCTTCGCCGACCTCAAGGGCACGCTCGACCACGCCATGAAGGAGCTATTCGGCTCATCCGTCCGCACGCGCTTCTTCCCGTCGTTCTTCCCATTCACCGAACCCTCTGCCGACGTTCAGATCAGCTGCCCCTTCTGCGGCGGCTCCGGGTGCCGCAAGTGCAAGCACTCCGGCTGGATCGAGCTCCTCGGCTGCGGCATGGTCGATCCGTCGGTCTTTGGATTCGTCGAGCAAAAGCAGCCCGCTTACGACCCGAAGAAGATCAGCGGATTCGCCTTCGGCATGGGTATTGACCGCATCGCCATGATGAAGTACGGGATCAGCGACGTCAGCCTCCTGTACTCGGGCGACTTGAGGTTTTTGGAGCAGTTCGCATGAAAGCTCTCACCCAGTGGCTCCGCGAGTACTTGCCCGGACTAACCGCAACCGATCGCCAACTCGCCGACGATCTCACCCTGCGCGGCATCGCCGTCGAGGGAGTCTTTGATTTGAAAGACGCCGCAGGCGCTGACCTCGGAGCAAACGGTTCGTTGTTTGAAATGGACATCACCACCAACCGCGTCGACGCCATGAACCACTACGGCATCGCGCGCGAGGCGGCGATCATTCACGGCCTAAAGCTCAACCCGTTCGAAACGGCACTGCCCGCGCCGCATCCCGGCCCCAGCTATCCCGTCACCATCGAAGAGCCCACTCTCTGTGGACGCTTCACCGCCCGCGTCCTGCGCAACGTCACCATCCAGCCCTCGACCGGCATCGTCGCCGAGCGCTTCCGTCTGCTCGAACAGAAACCCATCTCGAACGCTGTCGACGCCACCAATTACTGCACGCTCGCCATCGGACAACCCACCCACGTCTTCGATCTCGATAAACTCGAGGGCGGCATCGTCGTGCGACGCGCGCGCAAGGGCGAGAAACTCCGCACCTTGGATGGAGTAGACCGCATCCTCGACCCCGAAGATCTCGTCGTCGCCGACGAAGAGAAAGCCGTGGGCCTTGCCGGAGTCATCGGCGGCTGGGACACCATGATCACCGCCGACACGAAGAACGTTCTCGTTGAGGCCGCGTGGTTCGATCAGGTCACCGTCCGCCGCTCCTCGAAGCGTCACCTCGTTCACACCGACGCGTCCCATAGATTTGAACGTGGAGCCGACTTCAACGCCCCACCCGTCGCTTCGGCCCTTGTCAGCCGCATCCTCCTCGAAGCCGGAGGCTCGCAGGTTGGCGATCTCACCGACGTCATCATTCCCGAAGCCGAAGCCCGCACCGCGAAGCGTCCCAGCATCGCCTTCAGCCTGGACGAAGTTCGTCGCATTCTCGGGGCGACAGAAGATCCCGAAGGCATCACCGCCGCCACAGCGGAAACCATCCTCACAGGCCTCGGCTGCGCGCTTGAAAAATCCACGCACGAAAATCACGCCGAAGCCTACAACGTCACCCTCCCCAGCTGGCGTCTTGACCTGGAGCGCGAAATCGACCTCATCGAAGAGATCGCCCGCGTCTACGGCTACAACCGCTTCCAGAACACCCTGCCCGCCTTCGCCGGATCGGTTGTCGAGCTGCCCCACGCCGGGCAGGAGGCCACCCTCCGCCGCCTTCTGCTTGCGTTGGGCTGGAATGAGGCCATCTCGTCCACATTCTGCGCCGCTGCCGACGCCGCTCTCTTCGCGCCGCAGCCTAACTCCGCCGTCGCTATTGGCAATCCGCTCAGCGAGGAGGCCGGCATGCTGCGCCCGTCGCTCGTGCCCGGCATGCTGTCGATGCTCGCCCTCAACCTCAACCGCGATGTAGAGGATTCTGCGCTCTTCGAAATCGGCACCGTCTTCAGCGGCAGCCCCGAAAGGGTAGCCGAGAGTCCGGCGCTCGCCATCGGCGCCACCGGCCATGCCCTCAGCGAATCCGAAGTCAACTTTTACGACCTCAAGGGCACCCTCGAAGAACTGCTCGGCAAATTCTCCGCGCGCTCTGTTTACTTCGACAACCTGCTTCTCCCCGCGTGGCTGCATCCTGGCCGGTCTGCGCGCGCCGCGCTCGACGGATCCACCGTCGCATATTTCGGACAGCTCCATCCCGCCGAAGCCGAGCGCCGCAAGCTCAGGCAAACCGCCTTCGTCGGAGAAATCTACCTCGACCGCCTCTACAAACAGAACCTGCGCCAGCCCATCGCGCGCGAGCTCTCGCGCTACCAACCGGTCCGCCGCGACTTCTCCCTGCTCTTTCCCGACACAGTCTCCTGGGCAACCATCGAGGAAGCCCTCAAGGCCCCCGACCTCACCGAGTTGCGCCGCTTCGCGCCGAAAGAAATCCTTCGCGACGCCAGCTCCGTGCCCCCAGGACATTTCTCGCTGCTGCTCGGAACCCTCTTCCAGTCGCAGGAGCGAACCCTTCGCGAAGAAGAATTGCAGGAATATTCACAAAAGATCGTCGCAGCCATGCAATCCATCGGCGGCCGCCTGCGCACATGAGCGCGGGTGCCCACGTCCCGATTTTGGGACGTGGGAAACTCTTCCTTGCGCCCTGCACCCTGAATCCGTACCCAACATGGCACACCCCCCCCCACGCGCGGCCATTTTCCGAGATTTCCTCCGGCGCATCGGAGCTATACTTCGCGAAGAAACCAGCTTCAGGAGAATCCCCTCATGTCGACCATCGCTCTTCAGGAACCCGAACTTTACCTCGCCGCCGATGACTTCAGCGCAATCGAGCAGCGGGTTCTGCGCATGGTCGAACTCGTGAAGACCGAGCGCGAAGCCCGCGCCGCCGCCGAGCAGCAGGTATCGACTCTGGAGGAGAAGATCCGGCAACTCCTCGAGCAGAGCTCGAACACCGCCGCTCACATCGAAGCTCTCGAACGGGAGCGCGAGACCGTACGCCTGCGCGTCGAGCGCCTGCTCAAGCACCTCGACGAGATCACCGCTTGAATTAAGGAGACCGCTTGCCGATGACTGAGTCCACCGGACCGCAACCAAACAAAGCAAGCTTGAACGGCGCCGAAAACACTTCCACCGAATATATTTCGACCAACTACATCTCTGTCGATATTTACGACCAGACCTACCACCTGCGTGGAGAAGACGCCGAATACATCCGCCAGCTTGCCGACCGCGTCGACTCCAAAATGCGGGCCGTCGCCTCTCACGGAAAAACGGTCGACTCCCTCCGCGTGGCCGTTCTCGCCGCCCTCAACATCGCCGATGAACTCGCCACCCTCGAGCAGCGCTACAACACCCTGACCGGCGAGACCGACGAAACGCGCAACTTCATCCGCACCCGCGCCCACTCGCTCACCGGCCTGCTCGATTCCGTTCTCGGCGAAGAGCGCAAGATCAGTTGATCGGCTGGGGGTGTCCTGATGGCCCGAGTCGTAACCCCAGAAATTTACCGCGTCAAATCAGCCCAATCGCAGAACACAACTTTCGCTCCCCGGATCGCATCCACAACATCGAATCAGGTTGTGCCGTGATGATTCGTATGGCAAACGCCTGGAGCTAGAATTCCTACTCATGGAGATTATGACGCTGGACAAGCTGACGACCCTAGCTGCTTCCGAGTGCATTGATGAGCGCGAGCGGTACCTGGTCATCTTTACCTACGGCGTGAACGGCTATGTTTGCCGGAACGAGGGGGTAACGGACGAGAGCCAGGCCCTTTACAAAGGCCTCTACCGGGACTGTCAGATCTGGATCGAGCGGCGTGGCATCGCAGCAGCGCTACGATTCGTGTTGAAGCACCTGAAGGACGTACCCGAGATGAACGGCGGGCAGCTTTCTCTGGATGAGTTGCTGGCGCGGATTTCCCAAATTCCAAAATAATCCCGTTGACTTGAAAATCCTTACACTTGCCTTGTCGTAACTTGCAATCTCACCCCACCACCGTTAGCATCCATCTCAGAGACCGGCCTGCAAAGCAGGTTTGGTGGCTCACGCTGGTTGAACCAACATTCATTGAACAGGGAACTTGACTCGACAATTGGCTCGGTGCGCAGTGTCCGCCAGTCCGGAATGCCTAAAGAGCCTCGGCGGGTTCCCGCCGTCTTAGGACGGGTTCACCGGCGCGCCACTGCACGGCCCAGCGGGTCGGTCTTTACTTCACCTCGCGCGTCAGCAACTGGAAGATCAGCCATGAAGAAGACTTCCCGGCAATGGTGGCTCCTGAACCTCGGCCTCGCTGCGCTGGTTGTGGGTCTCGTACTCCGCCTGTTCGTTCCGGTTCAGAATGATGCCATGCACTTCATCGAGGGACTCTGCCTTGGCTTCTCCATCGCCGTGCTTCTTGGTGGAATGATGAAGGTGCGCCGCGACGCCAGTGGCGACTCGGGCCGCGTCTGACCCTCTGCAGTGTATCCCCGCCTCTTCCAGTTCGGACACATCGCCATCCCCACCTACGGAGCCCTCACCGCGCTCGCGCTCATCGCCGCTCTGGCCGCTGCCATGCACTTCGCCCGGCGTCTCGGTCTCGACCCCAATAAGGCCTGGAATCTCTGCCTCACCGGTATCCTCACCACGCTCATCGGCGCGCGCCTGCTGCTGGTCATCACGCACTTCATCGTCTTCCGCGAGCATCCTTTCTGGATCCTCGGCCTCACCGGCCTACACGATCCCTGGATCGCCCCGGCCAGCGTCCTTCTCGGCATCGCCGCCGCCGTCTTGTATTCATTGTCGGAAGGCCTGCCGCTGCTCCGCGTTGCCGATAGTCTCGCTCCCGCCGCTGCCTTGGCCCTCGCCATTAACCGCATCGGAGCTTTCCTCGCCGGACTTGGCTACGGGACGCCCATCGCTGTGCCCTGGTCGGTTATCTACACCAGCCGCATTGCCGCGCTCTGGTATCGCACCCCGCTCGGCCTGCCGCTTCACCCGGTCCAGCTCTACGATGCTGCGGTTTCGCTCATGGTCTTTGCGCTCTTGATATGGTGGCTGCCGCGCCGCCGTCAGGACGGCGAGCTTGCCGGAGCCTGCCTCTTTCTCAGCGGACTTGCCGCCTTCTTCCTCGGTTTCTATCGCGGTGACGCCGGCGAACCTGGACTCTCGCCGTCGCTCGCCGTCGCTTCTGTCATTGCCGGAGCCGCTCTCTGGCTCGACCGCGGCAACAACCATGACCGCTATACTTCAAACGATGACTCGCCGCCTGCCTAACCTTTCCACCTTAATCGTTCTCGCCTTTGCTCTTGTGCCACTGCTCTACGCCCAGGCTGGAGCCGCGATCCCGCCCCCCATCTACCTGTACCCGAACGGCGCTCCCGGCTCCCTCGGCAACGCCGAATCCGATAAGCCCCGCATCTATGCCTTCCTGCCTAAAACACGCTCCACCAGCGCCGCCGTCCTGGTCATTCCCGGCGGAGGCTACGAGCACGTCGCCATCGGACACGAGGGCTTCCAGATCGCCACCTGGCTGAACGCGCAGGGTATGCCCGCCTTTGTCCTCGATTACCGCGTCAAGCCCTATCGATATCCGGTCGAAATCGACGACGGCCGCCGCGCCATGCGACTCATCCGCGCCCACGCCGCCGAATACGGCATCGATCCTAACCGCCTCGGCGTCTGGGGATCCTCCGCCGGAGGTCATCTCGCCTCCTCGCTCGGCACGCATTGCGAATCTGTAACCGAAACGGCGACAAATATCGCGCCCGCGAGTACCGATCCCATCGACTCGCAATCATGCAAGCCCGCCTTCATGGTCCTCGAATACCCCGTCATCAGCATGAAAGCACCCGAGGCGCACCACGGCTCAGCCGTCAACCTGCTCGGACCCAATCCCGACCCCGCACTCGCCCGCGAATACTCGAACCAGTTCACCGTGACCGCGCAGACGCCTCCCACATTCATCTGGGCCACGACCAAAGACCCCACCGTCCCGGTCGAGAACTCGCTCGACTTCTACCGCGCCCTCGAGCGCGCTCACGTCTCCGTCGAGCTGCACATCTATGACTACGCCGACCACGGCTGCGGACTCTGCGGCTCCATCGTCCCGCTCGCCACCTGGCCACTGCTGCTGCGCAACTGGATGCTCCAGCACAGCCTGTTGCCCCCGAACGCCCCGCCCATGCCTCCGCCCGAGCCAAACTCCGCCGTCTGGCCGCAAGGCCTCACCGGTCCCGGGCAGTACAATCCGTGAGCCTCAGCACTCACACCGTTCCACCAGAGGACGCGGGCCAGCGCCTCGACACCTGGCTCACATCCCGGCTTGAAAACGTCAGCCGCGCCCGCGTTCAGCTCCTCATCTCCGAATCGAAGATACTGGTCGACGGCGCACCCGCGCGGGCCTCGCGAAAACTGCACGGCGGCGAAGTCGTCGAAATTACCGGAGAGGCAACGCCCCCGCCACTACGCGCCATCCCCGAGGCCATCCCTCTCGATATCGTCTACGAAGACGACGACCTCTCCGTCATCAACAAGACCGCCGGCATGATGGTCCACGCCGGTTCGGGAGCCACCGACGACGCCCGCAATCTCGGCACGTTAGTGAACGCGCTGCTCAGTCACTATGAGCAGCTTTCGTCGACAGGAGGCCCACTGCGCCCCGGCATCGTCCATCGCCTAGACAAGCAGACCAGCGGCCTCATCATCGTCGCCCGCAACGACGCTGCTCACCTCAAGCTAAGCGAGATGTTTTCCCGCCGCCAGATGCGCAAGACCTATATCGCGCTCGTGCACGGCAACCTGAAGCAAGACCACGGGACCATCAACACCGCCATCGCCCGCGATGTCATTCGCCGCACCCGCATGACCACCAAACGCGATACCGGAGCTCGCTCCGCCGTCTCGCACTACACAGTGCTCGAGCGCATCGCCTCACGCTTCGGCAACTTCACCCTGGTCTCCGTACGCATTGAGACAGGCCGCACACACCAGATCCGCGTGCATCTCTCATCGATTGGACATCCTGTCGCCGGAGACACCCTCTACGGAGCGCCGGCGCGCATCACAGTCCCCACCACTGTGCGCCGAAAGAAATCAGACGCCGAGCCCGAGACCATCGCGCTCGACCGCAATTTCCTCCACGCCGCCGAGCTCGAATTCGCCCACCCCCGCACGGGCGAGCCGCTGCACCTCAAGGCGCGGCTGCCGAAAGAGCTCACAGTCTTCCTTGCGCAACTCAAGACGGATGAATAAGGGATCGCTGGAAGCAGCGCCGTTCCCCGGAGACCAACTCGTCCAAAATCGAACGCGTTGCGAAGACGGTTACACGTCCCCGGCCACCAGATTCTGGTTGACCGAGCACCACGTGTACTTCCCGTCCTTCAGGTCAAGCACCCAGACGAGGTAGAAGACGTTCGGAAAGGGATTCGTGATGTGTGCGTAGTTGGTGATCGGCACAGCGTCGTGAATGTGCCCCATGATGTTGGGCATGATATTGTCGTGCTCCCAGCAGATCAGCACCGGGCTGCTGTGTTCGAGCATGCTCTTCACCATGTCCTTTTCTCCGCTCCCAACGTCGTAGGAAACATTGAATTGCGCGCTGCCTTCCTTGTACTTCAGCCACGCCGCCAGAGGCGTGACCGTTTCAAATGGACGTTGTGTCTCGCCCTTGGGATTAGCCGCATAGATGTGGTGAGGCGTCTCGATCTCCGGGTTCGCAGGCTTCGACTTGTAGGGGGCAAAGAAAGCATTCAGCGCTCCGGCTCTCTGCCATCCGGGCACGATCAGCGACTTTCCCCCGCCTGACTGCCCGTTTTCCTGCACATCCCACGGCCCGCTCGTGTTGGGCGGATTCGGTGGCTTTTCTGCGTGGCGGATGATCATGATCTTGCTCGGGGGCATCGGTTCTCTCCTTAACGTCGCGTGCGCCCGTGTCAGGGCGCATCCCCGATACTCTACGCCGAAACCGTCATTGCGTCAGCCTACATGCAGATAACAGAAGCGGAGCGCGGAATCCTTGACCGAGCGCACCGCAACGGGGAGATAATCCCTGCATGGCTCAATCCGGCTCCGGACTGCAGAACACCATTGAGGCGCTGATACGCGACTTCCGCTATGGCATCCGCACGCTGGCCCGCACGCCCGGCTTTTCGGTCATCGCCATCGTCGTCATGGCATTGGGTATCGGAGCCACTGCGGCCCTGTTCACCGTCGTGCATTCCGTGCTGCTCAAGCCGCTGCCTCTTCCGGACGTTGAACGCCTGGTGGCGATCGACGAAGCCGACACAAAACTCAAATTCAACAACAATTCCGTGGCCGGAGGCACCTTCCATAGCTGGGAGCAGGAGAATCGCACCTTCCAGCACATCGCGATCAGCACCGAAGTCGACGGCAACTTCTCATCCAGCGACGGCCAGCTGCCCGAACGAATCCACTCCGTCGCATCTTCCTGGGCCGCGCTGCCGGTGCTCGGCGTGCAGCCGGTCTATGGGCGGCTCTTTACGGCCGACGACGACAAGTACGGCGCAAATGAAACCACTATCCTCACCTGGGGATTCTGGAAGCGCCGCTTTGGAGGCAACCCCGACATCGTCGGACACACCATCCTGCTTGACTCCAAGCCCTACACGGTAGTCGGCATTCTCCCCGCCTGGTTCTCATATCCCAATCCCCGCGTACAGCTTTGGGTACCTGTGTATCCCGAAGTACCCCCGGAAGTGATGGCCTCGCATGACTCGCACAATTTCAGAATCATCGGCAAGCTGAAGTCCGGCGTATCTCCTGCCGTTGCGCAAGCGGACTTGAGCAATATCTCTGCACAGGTTCGCAAGCAACTGCCCGAGGGCCCGGTTTTCGACGCGGCATACATCCGTCCGCTGCTCGACGCGGATACTTATCAGGTCAAGACGCTTCTTTATGCACTCTTTGCCGCCACCGGATGCCTGCTCCTGATCGCCTGTCTCAATATTGCCAACCTGCTCGTGGCGCGTTCCGCCTCGCGGCGCAGGGAATTGGCCATTCGCACCGCCCTCGGCGGCTCGAAAGTAAGGCTCCTTCGTGAGCGGGTCACAGAGAGCATTCTGCTTTCACTGGCTGGCGGTTTGCTCGGTCTGATCTTCGCCCAGGTGGGCCTGCAGTGGCTCACTCACCAGCGTGCCGATCTGCCCCGCGTAGAGACAATCCATCTCGACCTCATCGCCGTCCTGTTTTCCATCGGTCTGGCGGCGCTTTGCGGCATAGCCGCCGGCCTCGCACCGGCCATGGTTGAAGACGAGGAGCAGGTTCTGCGCACTTTGCAGGAATCTTCCCGCTCCGTTAGCGGGAGCCGCCGCAGTATCACTCTGCGGCGCGCATTGCTCTCGATTGAAGTGGCCCTCACCGTCGTGCTCCTGGTCGGCGCCGGACACTTTCTCCGCAGTTTCCAGAAGCTTCGGACAGTAGACATTGGCGTGCCCACCGCCAATGTCCTGCACCTTAGCATCGTCCTGCCGGACGCGGCGTATCAGGACGGTGCGAAAAAGCTCGCATTCATCGAGCAGTTGCTCGAGCGCGTGAGTGCCTTGCCTGGAGTCCGCTCCGTTGGCCTGAGCACCTGCCTGCCCGGGCAGGGTCATTGCTCGGACGACGTTGTCACCATTTCTGAGCTGCCGCCGCCACCCAAAGGGGAGTGGCTGGATGCGTCCGTACGGTTTGTCGACCCCGGCTTCTTCAAGGCCATCGGGATTCCACTGTTGCGCGGCCGCTACTTCTCGCCCGACGAACGCCTGACGCGCCGCAAATATGTCATCGTCAGCGAATCTTTCGTGCGCCAGTTCCTGCACTCCACTGATCCACTCGGCAAACACGTGGTCGATTCGAATAATGGCGAGCTGGACGAGAAATCCGTCAGCAACGAGATTGTCGGTGTTGTCGGCGACGTTCGCGAGGTCGCAAGCCGCGAGCCTCGGCCGACTATCTATTATCCGCTCTATGGCGGCTTGCGCGGCGATCTTGAGCTTGCTGTGCGCACCGCTTCCGATCCCCTCAGCATGGCCTTGCCCGTCCAGCGTGTGGTTGCCCAACTGGATCCGAGCCTGCCCGTCGCCGACGTCCTCTCTCTCGACCAGATCGTCGGCAAGGAAACCGCCGCCGCCAGCTTCGACGCCACATTGCTGATGGTCTTCGCCGTACTCTCGCTGGTGCTCGCCGCCGTCGGTCTCTTCGGCGTCCTGTCCTATATCGTGGCTCAGCGCCAGGGAGAGATCGGCATCCGCATCGCCCTCGGCGCACAGCGCGACCAGGTTATGAAGCTGATGCTGGCCGACGGCCTGCGCCCCGCCCTCTTCGGATTGGTGCTGGGCCTCGCCGCCAGCGCCGCTGCTACGCGCTTGATCCGATCATTACTTTACGGAACCCAGCCCCTCGACCCCATCGTCTTCGTGCTGGTCGCGCTGGCCTTGCTGGCCGTGGCCACCATCGCCTGCCTCGTGCCCGCCTGGCGCGCCTCGCGCCTCGACCCCATGGAAGCGCTGCGCACAGAGTAGGGCCTTGGTCTGCCGTCGACCCCGCAATGTAGAATGACCACAGTAAAATGATCAAAGGCTTTCCCACGATTCTTCGCCTCGTCCCCGTTCTGTTGTTTGCGATTTCCGTCTCCTCCGCTTTTGCGCAGGCCGCGCCCGCCAGTCCGTCGTCCGCCGCTTCTGTCAGCCAGGCGCCAGCCGCTTCTGGCAGTCCGGTCCAGCCCGCGCAGGCAGCTCCGGCCCAAGCCTCGCCGGCACAAGCCCCGCCGCCGGCAACTCCCGGCCAGACGCAGGAAAATCCCGACCAGCAATTCTCCATCACCCGGCAGGTCAACGAAGTCGATCTGGTCTTCAGCGTCACCGACCATCACGGCCACTTCATCCGCGACCTCCAGCAGAGCGACTTTGCCCTGCTTGACGATCAGAAGGCTCCGGAGCGCGTCTACAGCTTTACCCAGCAGACCAACCTGCCCCTGCGTGTTGGCATTGTCATCGACACAAGCACCTCCATCCGCACGCGCTTCCAGTTCGAGCAGCAGGCAGCGATTGAGTTCCTTCTCCAGATCGTGAAGCCACAGACGGACAAGGCCTTCGTTATGGGCTTCGACGTGACTCCCGACTATAAGCAGGATTGGACCAACAGCCTCGACCTGCTCACCACCGGTATCAACTCCCTGCGTCCCGGCGGCGGCACCGCGCTCTTCGATGCTGTCTACAGCGCCTGTCGCGACAAGCTGCTCACCTCGCGCGGCCAGGAACCGGTGCGCAAGGCCATCGTGCTCGTCTCCGATGGAGACGACAACCAGAGCCACGCGTATCTCGACGACGCGATCAAGGAATGCCAGCGCGCCGAGACCATCGTCTACGCCATCAGCACCAACGTCAGTCCCAGCCGCGACCGCGGGGACGACACCCTGCAGAAGATCGCCCTCGCCACCGGAGGCCGCGCCTTCTACCCCAAACGCATCGAAGAGATGCCCGTCAGCTTCCAGGACATCCAAGACGAGCTCCGCAGTCAGTACGCGCTCGTCTACAAACCCGCCGACTTCAAGGCCGACGGAGCCTTCCGCCCCATCTACCTTTTCTGCCACAACCGCAGCTACCAGGTGAACGTCCGCAAGGGCTACTTCGCGCCCAAGTAGTAAGCAGCTTAAAACCGGGCGGTCAGCTAAAAACCGGCTAGCTTGTAAAGAACGTAGAGATGTCGCGGCTGCCATGTAGTATGTGCAGGATCAGAACGACGCCGTTAGTTTCGACCCGGTAGACGATGACATATTCCTGAACGCTTAGACTTCGCAGTTCGGGACTCAAATCATCATCACGCCGTCGTCCGATGTAGGGATGCTGCGCCAGCAGCCAGAACCGATCCGTGATGTTGTCCACTAGGCGGTTGGCAATCTCCACACTGCCGCTTGCGCGAGCGATTTAGAGCCAAATTTCATCGAGTTCTGATTCCGCTTCGGCGGAAAGGCGAAATTCTCCCATCAGCGCAGGGAGTTCTCAGCCACCAGGCGCTCCATTCCGCGCCGCTTGATGTCCTCCGCAAGCTGCGTTGACTGCTCGCGCGTTGTGATTTTGCGTCCTGTTCCTTGCGCCAGAGTAACTTCGGAAGCCTCGACAGCAGTGAGTATCTCCATCCGCCGCCGCTCTCGTTCTTCCCACAATGCCATCGCCTGTTCGAAGGCATCTTCAGGATTGCGTAAGCGGCCGCTCTCAATCCCTTCACGGATGAAAGCCTGCTGGTCGGCGCTGAGGTGGAGTTCCATAACTTGAAAATAGGAGGAGGGATAACGGAAGTC
>Ga0209040_10002469_pt1 | contig 14521 bp, 4 predicted proteins | sample BogFormECP12_OM3_FD_188240 | JGI IMG/M metagenome (GOLD analysis project Ga0209040, IMG submission 188240) | Bog forest soil microbial communities from Calvert Island, British Columbia, Canada - ECP12_OM3 (SPAdes) (version 2) | ecosystem: Environmental > Aquatic > Freshwater > Wetlands > Bog ...
GCCAACGGGTCCGACCGGGCCAACGGGTCCGACTGGGCCAACGGGTCCGACCGGGCCAACGGGACCCACCGGGCCAACGGGACCCACCGGGCCAACGGGTCCGACCGGGCCAACGGGACCCACCGGTCCGACCGGGCCGACGGGACCCACCGGGCCAACGGGTCCGAGTGGCCCCAGCGGTCCGGGTGGCCCGAGCGGGCCGCCTCTGCCGCCGCCGCCGCCGGGCGGGCCGAGCTCTTCGGCCTCCGGATGCCCCTACTTTACGACTTTCGATGGTGGAGGGTTCTGGTTCCAGGGCGCCGGGGAGTTCGTCGCCAGCCAGTCCACAGTCAAGGGAAATGCCTTCCAGGTTCAGATCCGTCTGGAACCGGAAGGAAGTCCGGACTCGTCGGTCTCGATTATTACGCAAGTGGCAATGCAGGTCGGCAACGACCGCGTCACCTTCGTGCCAACCAGCTCGCCGAACGCGAACGCCGGGCGCGCGCAGGTGGTGTGGGTTGACGGGGCGCCTGTCTCGATCGGCCCGGACGACCCTGTGTTCACGCTGCCCGATGGCACCGTTACGGAAGTTTCGAGCAACGAATACCGCGTTGTCTGGAACACCGGGGAAGTCGTCACCGTCAATCCTTTCGGTGACGGAATGGGTCTCACCATCACGTTGGCCCCGACCGACGGCCCCGGCTCCGTACAGGGCCTGTTCGGCTCCGACTCGGGCCAGGCGAACGACTTCGCTCTGCCCGATGGGACGGTTCTGCAGCAGCCCCTGTCACAGGATGAGTTCTACCAGGAATGGGCGAACGCCTGGCGTGTGACCCAGGCCACGTCGCTGTTCGACTACGGCACGGGCCAAACGACGGCGACCTTTACCAACACCGAGTATCCAAGGCAGCTTCTCACCCTCTCCGACTTCCCCCCCGACCTGGTGGCCGCGGCAGCCGCGCTTGCCTCCGCAGCCGGCATCACCGATCCGGCGTTGGCGGCGGCGGCGGAGTTCGACTACATCTCGATGGGCGATCCGGGGATCTTCGCCGAGGATGCCGAGGTGCACACCGGCACTGGCCTGGGCACCACGCCTGCCACACTGGTCGATACCACGGCGCCGGCGCAGACTGTCGGCATCGTGGCCGCCGCCTCGAAGGTGGTCGAGGACAGCAGCGGTACGACCGCGGTCTCGTTCAAGATCGAGCTGGGCTACGCGGCGTCGAAACCGACCGTTGTCGACTACTCCGTCGTGTCGGGTGGAACAATCGATACGCCCGCCGGGCAGGTGTTCCTTACCGCGGCCGATTTCGGCGGCGTGCTGCCGTCCGGTTCGGTGACGTTTGCAGCCGGCCAGCAAAGCGCCACGGTCACCGTCGACGTGCCAAACAGCGCGATCGGCACAGCCACCGACAAGTGGCTGCAGGTCGCGGTCCAATCGCCGGATGGGTATCTCGTCTACGCGCCGGCCGCCGACACGGACATCGTCAACGACAAGCCGGTCGCGGGCCCGCCGGCCAAGCCAACCATGGCGTTGCTGCTCGATTCGCCGCTGGCATCGGAGTATCCGGCCACGCTGACGCATCCCGGCAACAACTACGTCCTCAACCTGGGCCAGGTGCTGCAGAACGAAGCGCTGCCGAACCTTCAGTTTGCCATCGCCAATGCGGCCAGCGCACCGGCCGACAGTCTCAACAGTGTGGTGTCGTCCTATTCCGGCACCGGATTCAGTCTTACGGGGTCCCAGCCGTCGGCGAGCATCAGCGCCGGCAGTTCCTTCAACAACATCTATCTCATTCCGAATACGTCCAGTCTCGGCAGCCAGCAGTACAGCTTCGTTGTCGCGTCCCGCGACGTCAACGAAACCGGCTACTCCAGGATCTTGCCGAACACCACCATAACGGTGACCGACACGGTCATCGCGCCGGCGGTGGATGTTGTCAACGCCCAAACCGTCACCTTCGCGGGCGTGCGGGTCGGCACCGCGGAGAGCCAGACGATCGGCGTCACCAACGCCGCGGCGAGCGGTTCGGCAAGCCTCGACGTCACGCTGAGCGCGGACGCCAACAGCGTCGCCGGCGGGACCGTGTCCCAACTGGCGCCCGGCGCCACCGACAGCACTGCGCTGAATGTCGGCCTGGCGACCGATCATGGCGGGTTGGTGACCGGAACCGTCACGGTTCACGGGTTCTCCGACCTCGGGAACGGCGTGTCGATCGCGGCGCTGCCGAACCCGACGGTTGTCGTCACCGGCCCTGTCTACCGTCTGGGCACGGCCGGCGTGGCGGCGCTGCACCCGATCGTGCATGTGGGCGACGTGGGCAGCGATGCGCTCGCTATCCAGAATATCGACCCAGCCGACGGCTATTCGGAAAACCTGATCGCCGAGATCACGGGTTCCAGCGGGCCGATCGCGGTGACCGGATCCGGCAGCACCGGTGAGATCGCGGCCGGCAGCGCCAACGCCTCGAACTACGGAATAACCTACTCCACCGCGCAAGCCGGAACGCTCACCGGCAGCGTATCGCTGTCCCTGGTCAGCGATGGCGGAACCGGGGCGGGCAGCATTGACGGTTTCGGCCAACTGGCGCTGGCGCCCGCGACGCTGCCGATCTCGGTGACGATCGACAACTATGCGACCGCGGCGGTGGTCGAACAGTCGGGTATGCCGGCGCTGGAGCACACGGCGAACGGCTATACGCTGGACTTCGGCGTGGTGCAGCGCGGGTTCGCGGTGGCGCCGGTTGTGTTGGGCGTGGAGAATACCGCCACCGGCACCGCCGACGCATTGAACGGCACATTCGCCAACACCGGCGATGCGGCCATCACCTTGAGCGGCTTCACCGGCTTCAACGGACTGGCCGCGCAGGATGTCGCGGGGGGCATGACGGTCGGCCTGGACACCGCGACCGACGGCGTATTCAGCCAGACTGTCACGGTGTTCGCTACCGGCACCAATGCCAGCGGCTATACCGGTACGCTGACACCGGAGGTGATCACCATCACCGGCACGGTCGAAGGCAACCTCGCCTCGGCCGGTCCCGTGTCACCGAACCCGGTGGACTTCGGCAATGCGCACGTTGGCGCGACGCTGTCGCAGGCGCTGAGCCTCACCAATACGGCTCCTGCCGCCGCCGGGAACGAATACCTCGATGCCACTCTTGGCGGCGCCACCGGCGATGTCACCACGAACGGCGGCCAGGTCAGCCTGCTCGCCCCGGCCGCGACCGACAGCACAAGCCTTTCGGTTGGTCTGGACACCGCCACGGACGGCATGAAGTCAGGCACCGCGGTCATCGGCCTAACATCGGACGGCACTGGGATCGACTCCCACGGTACGACCGTTCTTCCGTCCGAGACGGTTGCCGTCACCGGCACCATCTGGGCGCTGGCGACGCCGATTGTGAGCGGCACGACGCTGGACTTCGGCACCGCCCGCACCGACGTTGGCGTGGCGCCGCTCTCGGTTGCCATCGCAGACGGATCAAGCGCCGATCCGTATCAGGAGGCGCTGCAATACAGTCTCGGCGATTTGACGTCGGGCGCGTTCTATACTGCCGGCAACGACTTTGCGACGGTCGCGTCCAGGCACCTCAGCAACGCTGAAATCGGCTTCGCGGCCGGCATCGCCGGCGTCTACGCGGCCACGGCGACGCTGTTCATGGCCTCGACGGGCGCGGGCACGTCGCACCTGGGGCTGACGGACCTGCCAAGCCAGACCATCAGCCTGTCGGGCACGCTGTATGCCACGGCAAAGGCGCAGGTGGCCTCCAGTCTGGACTTCGGCATCGTGCATATCGGCGACACCGACGCCGGGAGTCTGAGCATCAGCAACGCCGCCTCCGGTCCGCTGGCCGATACGCTGATCGGCGGCATCAGCAGCGTCAGCGGCGCCTTCAGCGGCTCCGGCGACCTCGGCGCCGGGCTGGCTGCGGGCGGTAGCAGTAGCTTCGGAATCGCGCTGGACACGTCGCAGGCCGGCGTCTTCACTGGATCGGCGACGCTGGCGCTGGCCAGCCACGATGCGGTCCTGGCGGACGCGTCGCTGTCGGTCGCGCCGGTGGCGCTGACCGGGACAGTGGACAACTATGCCACCGCGGCGGTGGTCGAAGTGCAGGGCGCCCCGGCGCTGACCGGCTCAGGCAGCGCCTACACGCTGAACCTGGGCGTCGTCGGCCTGAACGGCTTCCTCCCAACCGTGACGCTCGGCGTCGAGAACACGGCTACCGGCACAGCCGACCAACTGGACGGCAGCTTCCTGACCAGTGGCGATACCGCGATCACGCTGACCGGCCTCAATGCCTTCGGCGGGCTTGCGGCCGGCCAGACGCAGGGTGGCATCGACGTCGGACTGAACACTGGCACCGCCGGTGTGTTCACCGCGCAGGTGACACTGGACGCCGTCGGCACCAACGCGTCCGGCTATAGCGGCACGCTGGCGCCGGAGGTGATCACCATCACCGGCACGGTCGACGCCAGCCTGGCGTCCGCGGCGGCGGTGACGCCGAACCCGATCGACTTCGGCAACGTGCACGTCGGCGCGGTGCTGTCGCAGGCGCTGACGGTGACCAACGCCGCCCCGGTCGCGGCGGGAACCGAGGCGCTGGATGGTTCGGTCGGCAACGCCACCGGCGCGGCCACGGACAATGGCGGGTCGTTCACCGGCCTCGCCGCGCAGCAGAGCGACAGCAGCAGCCTCACCGTCGGCCTGCTCACAACGGCGAGCGGCGTGCAGAGCGGCAACGTCGTGGTCAGCCTGGACTCCGACGGCGCCAGCATCGACGGCCGCGGCACCACGGCGCTGCCGTCACAGTCGGTGGCGGTCACCGGGACAGTTTGGGCGTTGGCGGCGCCGGTCGTCTCCGGCACGACGCTGAACTTCGGCGCGGCGCGCGTCGGCGATGCGGCGGTGGACCAGTCGGTCACGATCGCCAATGGCGCGACGGCGAACGCTTACCAGGAGAACCTGGGCTACAGCCTGCACAATCCGCTGCCGGCTGGCTTCGAGCCGGTCAGCTTCCCGTCCGGGTTCGTCGGCTCCGGCCAGACGGCGCAGCCAACGGTGACGCTGGATACGTCCGTGGCAGGCGACCTCACGGGCTCGACCGGCGCGCTGACGCTGACCTCGATCGGCGCCGGCACGTCCGGACTGGCCGACACTGCGCTGGGCACGCAGGCGATCACGCTGAACGGCAAAGTGTATGCCCCGGCGGAGGCGCAGGTGGCGAGCAGCCTGGACTTCGGCATCGTCCACGTCGGCGATACAGACACGCGGCTTCTGTCGGTGGCCAACACCGCCTCTGGCGCGCTAACTGACCTGCTGGCCAGCAACGGCGGCAGCATCACCGGCGCCGCCTTCAGCACCAGCGGCAGCCTGGGCGCCGGCGTGGCGGCGGGCGACAGCGGCAGCCTGAGCTTCAGCCTGGCCACCGGCAGCGCCGGCGTCTTCAGCGGTTCGGCCAGGCTTGCGCTCGTCAGCCATGACGCCGACCTGGCGGATCAGGCGCTGACCACGGCGCCGGTGGCGCTGACCGGCACGGTGGACAACTACGCCACCGCGGCGGTTGTCGAACTGCAGGGCGGCCCGGCGTTGACCGGCTCCGGCGCTGCCTACACGCTGAACCTCGGCCAGGTGGCACAGGGCGCCAACGCGGCGGCCGTGGTCCTCGGCGCGGAGAACACGGCGAGCGGCGTGGCGGATACGCTGTTCGGCGGGATCAGCGAGAGCGGATCGGGCATCAACGTCTCCGGGTTGTCGTCGTTCGCCGGCCTCGGCGCCGGCCAGACCGCGGGCGGGATCGACGTCTCGCTCGACACTGCGCAGATCGGCGTTTTCACCGAGCAGGTGACGCTGACGGCGAACGGGACCAACGCGAGCGGCTATCTCGGCCCGGTCACGACCGAGGTGGTGACCGTCACTGGCACGGTGGTGGCCGCGGCGACGCCGGCCATCGCGGGCGCGGTGCTGCCGAACCCGGTCGACTTTGGCAACGTGCATGTCGGCGCGGTGCTGAGCCAGGCGCTGAGCGTCAGCAACACGGCGCCGGCGAGCGGCGCGGTTGAGACGCTGGATGCCAGCTTCGGCGCCACTTCCGGCGATGTGACGACGAACGGCGGCGCGATCACTGGCCTTGCGGCGGGTGCGACCGACAACAGCAGCCTGAGCGTCGGCCTCGCCACGGGAGCGGATGGCATCCATCAGGGTACCGCCGTGGTCAGCCTGGCTTCGGACGGCACCGGCGTCGACACCAACGGCATTACGCCGCTCGGCACGCAGACGGTTGACGTCAGCGGCACCGTCTGGGCGCTGGCGGCGCCGACTGTGACCGACACGACACTGAATTTCGGCGCCACACGGGTTGGCGAGGCGGTTGCGGCGGAGTCCGTTGGCATCGCCAACGGCACCACGGCCGATGCCTACCAGGAGAGCCTGGCCTACAGCCTGCAAAGCCCGCTGCCGGCCGGTTTCAGCACGGTCGGTGGCGCCGCCGGCACCCTCGCCTCCGGCGGTTCGGGCGCGGCGTCGGTGACGTTGTCGACGACGACCGCGGGCGCCTTGGCGGGCACCGCCGCGCTGTCGCTGACCTCGACGGGCGCCGGCACCTCCGGCCTCGCCGACACGGTGCTGGCCGGCCAGACCGTCACGCTGAGCGGCAAGGTGTATGCCGCGGCGGTGGCGCAGGTGGCCTCCAGCCTCGACCTGGGCGTCGTCCATGTCGGCGATGTCGACAGCCACGGTCTGAGCATCGGCAACGGCGCCGCCGGCGCGCTGACCGACGTGCTGACCGGCGGGTTCAGCGGCGTCACCGGCGACTTCAGCGGCTCCGGCACGCTGGGACTGGGCGTGGTGGCCGGCGGCACGGGCGTGCTGAACGTCGTGCTGAACACCAGCACCGCGGGCGTGTTCGGCGGCGATGCCAGCCTCACGCTGGCCAGCCACGACGCCGACCAGACGGACGCCGCGCTGACGGTGGCCCCGGTCGCGCTGACCGGCACGGTGGACAACTACGCCACGGCGCAGGTCGTCGAGATCGGCGCCGGACCGGCGCTGACGCAGGCCGGCACCGCCTATACGCTCGACCTGGGCCAGGTGGCGCAGGACAGTGCGCCGGCCGCGGTCGAGCTTGGCGTCGAGAACATCGCCGACCCGATCGCCGACCTGCTGGACGGCAGCTTCGTCACCACGGCCGGCGGTCCGATCACACTCGGCGGCCAGGATGCGTTCAGCGGCCTGGCGGCGGGCCAGACCCAGGGAGGCGCGCAGCTCAGCCTCGACACCGGCACAGCCGGCGTGTTCAGCCAGCAGATCACGCTGGAGAGCACCGGCACCAACGCGTCGGGCTACAGCGGCGCGCTGGCAAACGAGGTGATCACCGTGACCGGCACCGTCGTTGGTCAGGCGGTACCCGTGCTCAACGCCGGCAGCGTCACGCTGGGCAACCAGCGGCTGAACGCGACGCCCGCCACCAGCCCGGTGTCGATCAGCAACGCCGCGACACCCCCGGCCGAGGCGCTGGACGTGACGGTCAGCGGCACCACCGGTGCGGCATTGGCCAGCGGTGCGATCGCCGGCCTCGGCGCTGGCGCGACCGACGACAGCGACATCGCAGTCGGCGTCGATACCGGCGCTGCCGGCCTGCAGAGCGGGTCCGTCACGCTGTCCGACGACACCGACGGAACCGGGATTGACGGCCAGCCGCCGACCGAGGTCGGCACCTCGACGGTGCTGGTCAGCGGCGCGGTCTACCGCGAAGCCGCGGCGGCGGTGGACGCACCGGCCTCGTTCGTCACCCACACCGGCCAGGCGGTGACGCTCGCGATCGGCGTGGGCAACACTGCGGCAGCGGACGGCTACTCCGAGGACCTGCTGGGCAATGTGTTGTCCGCGAGCGCCGGCATCGTCGCGGCCGCGACGACGGGCGACATCACCGCCGGCGGCAGCGGTTCGATCGGCCTCACCGTCACGCCGACCACGGCCGGCAGTTTCAACGGTTCGGTCGGGCTCGACCTGATCTCCGATGGGCAGCCGATCGACGGGCTTGGGACGGTCGACCTCGGCACGCAGCCGGTTTCCATCACCGGCCAGGTGCTGAACTACGCCACCGCGGCGGTGGAAAACACCGGCTTGCTCGGCACGCTGTCGGGTTCCGGCGGCAACTACACGCTTGACCTGGGCACGCTGACGCAGGGCGCGGCCCGCACGCAGGCGGAACTGCGCCTGAGCAACGCCGCCACCGGCCCGGCCGATGCGCTTGCCGTCGCGTTGGCGTTCAGCGGCGGCACGGCGGCCTTCGTCAACAGCGGCTTCGGTGCGCTGGGCACGCTGGCGGCCGGGGCGTCGTCGGGGGCGATCGACATCTCGGTCAGCACCGCCAACACCGGCACGTTCACCGAGACCGGCACGTTCACGCTGGCCAGCACCGACGCGGCGGGCTCGACCGCGCTGACGCCGGTGACCATCACCGTGACGGGCACCGTCGCGGCGCCGGCCGGTCAGGTCTACACCCTGGCGCCGAGCCAGTCGCTGACCGGCGCGGCCGGGCCGAACACGATCATCGTGCCGTATGGCGCACTGGCAAGCGGCGAGGCGATCGATGGCGGGCCAAGCGGATCGAACACGATGGTGCTGTCGGGCGGCGGCACGTTCGACCTGACGAAGCCGACCTCACTGACCGACATCCAGACGATAGGGGCGCAGGAGGGACAGGCCGCGATCAACTACAACGGCGTGGCCTATCCGAACACGCAGCAGGTGATCGACCTGCGGCCCGGCATGAACAACGTGACGGTGGAGGTCGCACCGCCGGCGGCCACCGGCAACCCGTCCGGGCCCACGATCACCATCGTCGGCGCGGCGAACAACGACTTCCTCGACCTGCACAACAGCGTCGGGAATGACTCGGTCACGATGGGCGCCGGCGAGAGCTTCCTCGGCGGTTCCGGCAACGACACGATCATCGTATCGGCGAGCACGATCGGCGATCAGATCAACGGCGGGACCGGGGCAGCGACGCTCTACTTCATCGGCGGCGGCACGGTGGCGATGGCGTCGAACCTCAGCAACATCGCGACGCTGTACCTGGCGCGCTCGACCACGGCGTATAGCGTGACGGCGAACAGCATCAACGGGCTGGTGGTGCAGGATGCCAGCGTTGCCACCAGCGACACGCTGACCGCGGGCGGTCTGAACCAGACGCTGACCGGCGGCGGCGCCGGCAAGCTGACGATGGTGGGCGGCTCCGACACGACGTTCAAGGACACGGCGACGCTGCTGCACGGCGATACGATCCAGAACCTGCTTGCCGGGGACCAGATCGACATCACCGGGCTGGGCTTCGTGCCCCCCGGTTCGGGGGCAACCACTCTTGCGTTCGGCACGACCGCAGGCGGCAACACATTGCTGACCGTGTTCAAGGGCGGCGTGTCGCAGACCCAGTTCACGATCGCCGGTTCGGTTGATCAGGCCGGGTTCGCACTCAGCACCGATGCCGCCGGAACGGGCACGCTGCTGCACTATAATGGGTGACGACGTGACGATTTATGATACGGTATGGTTGGCGGGTTGGGAGACTGCGGATGCGTAAAGCTGAATACCTGGCGGCGGCGATGCTTGCGGCGGCGCTGACCTGCGGCTCCGGCGCGGGGGCGGCCAATATCGTAAGCAATCCCGGCTTCGAGGCTGACGATGCCTCCGGCGGGGCGGTCACGCCGCCGACCGACTGGACGGTGTCGGGGACCGCCGGTGTCGAGCAGGGATTTTCCGACACCGGCAATAATGCGGCCTACATCGCCAATGGCACGCTGTCGCAGGATCTGACAACTGTTGCCGGCGACAGCTATCAGGTCTCGTTCTGGGTGGGCATCGCCAACGGTGCCTTGCTGACCGATCCGAACGCGACGCTCAGCGCGTCGTTCGGTGGGCAGGACATGCTGGGCGGGGCGATGACGGCTGGGCCGCCACTCACGCTGGGCGAGTTCGTTCAGTGCCCCAACCCGGCCAACGCATGCTACGCGGAAACGACTGACATCTTTACCGCAACCTCGGCGACCACCACGCTGGCGTTTACTGGCGTGGTCTCAGACGCGGATGAGCTCTGGTACGTCGATGACGTGAGCGTCACGCCGCAGGCGGTGACCGCAGTGCCGGAGCCGGCGACACTGGCGCTCCTCGGTGTCGGGCTGCTGGGTATCGGGGTGATCCGCCGCCGTACCGACTGACCGGTTTTGCTCGGACCACCGGGGGCTGCAAATGGCCGCCGCGACGCTGTGTCTGAACATGATCGTGCGGAACGAGGCGCACATCATCAGACGCTGCCTGCAGAGCGTCGCGGATCACATCGCCTGCTGGGTGATTGGGGACACCGGCTCGACCGACGATACGCCGGCGATCATTGGAAGCTTCTTCCGCGAACGCGGCATTGCCGGCGAACTGCACCACTTCCCGTTTGAGAACTTCGAGCAGGCGAGAAACGAGGCGCTGCAGCGGGCGAGGGAGTCGAAACTGGCATTCGACTACTTGTTGCTGACCGATGCGGACATGGAACTGGAGGTCAGTGACACGTCGTTCCGGGACCGCCTGACCTCGCCGGCTTACAGCGTGCGCCAGCACAACACGATATGGTACTGGAACGACCGACTGGTGCGGCGAGACACCGCCGCTTGCTATCATGGCGTGACGCACGAGTACCTGGACGTACCCGCGGGGCGCACAAGGCTTGAAGGCATCCGATTCATCGACCACGCCGAGGGATCGACTCGAGCGGAAAAGTTCCAGCGCGACGCGAAACTGTTGCTCGAGGACCTGCAACGCAACCCGACCAACGCCCGGTCCTGGTTCTATCTCGCGCAGACCTATCGCGACAGCGGCCAGTGGGACGAGGCCATAAGAGCTTATCAGCGCCGCATTGAACACGCTGGATGGGCCGAGGAGACCTGGTACGCTCAACTACAGGTTGCCCGCTGCATGCTGCGGCTGGGAAACCATGATGGCTTCGTCCGCCATGCCCTGAGTGCCTGGAACAGGCGCCCGCACCGCGCCGAACCGCTGTATGATCTTGCCCGTTTTCATCGTGAGCGTGGTGAGAATGTTGCCGCCACACTGTTCGCCGTCCACGGCATGCGGCTTCCCTGGCCGCAGGACGACGCGCTGTTCATCGAGGACTCGGTCTATAACTGGGGCTTGAAGGAGGAGTACGCCATATCCGGCTTCTACGTGCCGGAGCACAAGGAAAGGGCAGCGGCGGTCTGCGACGCATTGGCATTGAACCTGAAAGTGCCGCCCGTTCATCGTAGCCAGGCGCGCCGAAACCTGCGCTTTTATGCGCGGCCGTTGAAGGAGTTGTTGCCGTCGTTTGCGCCGGAGCGGATACGCTTCGATCCCGAACCAGGCTGGCACGCCATGAACCCCTGCGTGTTAGGCTGGAACAAGGAACTTTGGCTGCTGCAGCGCACGGTGAACTATACCGTGTCCGCGGCGGGCGATTACGTCACCGACGGCGGCGGTCCGGCGCGGACGCGGAATTTCCTGCTGCGCCTCGACGATTCATTCGCGGTTCTGCACGCGGCGGAATTGCCGCCGCCGGCCGGCCTGCCGCCACCTGCATTTGGTTCCGTCCTTGGCCTGGAGGACGTGCGGATCTTTGTCCGCAACGGTTCGCTGTGGGGTACCGCAACCGTGCGTGAGCAGAACAAAGCGGGCTGGTGCGAGACCATGCTGTTTCGCATTGCGGAGGCCGGAACCGATACGCCGCGGATCGTTGATTGGCGGATTGTGCGTCCCGCTGGCGCCCAGCCCCATGAGAAGAACTGGATTCCCGTCGCCTCGGACGAAGCACTTCGGTTCATTTACTCGGTTGCGCCGACCCGGATTATCGATGACCAGGCTGATGTCCTGGTGCAGCGACAGGCGCCGTGGGCGGCAGAACAGATCCGCGGCGGTTCGCAGGCGATTGCCTTCGCCCGGGGCTGGCTGGTGCTCTGCCACGAGCATGTTTTATTCGGCAAGACGCGATTCTACCTGCACCGGTTCGTCTGGTTCGATCGTTCCGGCACCCTGCGCAGGATCAGTCCGCCGTTCAACCTCGTCCGGCCAGGAATCGAATTCGCGGCTGGTCTTGCCTGGCATCCCGATGGGAAGCGCCTGTTGATCAGCTTCGGCGTGGCCGATGCGGAACCCTGGATTGGCTGCCTGGAGGCGGCTGAGCTACCGAAGGTCCTGAGCCATGTGGCGCCGGCTGGTGATATCGCCTCCGGCGCGACGACTGCCGCGACGCCAATCGTGGCTCAGCCGACGCGTGATACGGCGGCGAAACAGAGCGACAGCGCGAGCCCGGCGACCGCGGCGACGGGCGAACCACCATCAATGAGCGGCAACGTCACCTACTGGCGGCGGGGGGATGCCGTACAGAACATGGGCGACTTCCTTTCGGAACTGTTTATCCAACGCATCGCGGCAGCGCCTCTGACCCGATATGCGTGTCTGCGCCTGGTTGGCAGCGTGCTGTCCGATTTCGTCATTCGAACCGACATGAAGGCCGCACGCGGAGCGGCGAACCGCCTGGTAGGGTACTGGGGCTGTGGATTGCGCGACGACCGCCCGATCGATCCCGCCCTGCGGGATAATTTCCGCTGTCACGGAGTGCGCGGGCCGCGGACCCGCGACATACTTGGTTTACCTGCCGGTACTCCGGTTTGTGATCCGGGCTTACTGGTTCCCTTGTTGCACGCGGTGCGGCCAGTGCCGGGAATGGCGGAGCAGGCGATCTGCGTACCCCATATCAATGACGAAAGTTCGGAGCGCCGCTTACTGGACCGGACCGGGGCAGATGCCATCGTTCGCGTCGCCATACCGCGATCGGTCGATGCGCTGCTGGAGACGATTGACGCGATCGCATCGGCCAGATTCGTTCTGGCTGGGGCGTTGCATGCCGCGATCATTGCCGCAGCCTACGGCCGGCCGTTCGCCTTTTACGATAGCGGCACAATCGACCTGCCCTTCAAATGGCAGGATTTCGCCGCATCGGTCGGTATCCCCGTTGAGTTCGTGTCCACGGTGGCTGAGGCGCAGCGTGTCTGGCGGACAAAGATCGAACCAGCGCTGAGGTTGCCGCCTCTGACGCCGATCCTGACAGCGTTTCCCGGCGAAGTGCGTCCGGAAGTCCTTGACGCCGCGCGAGGCTGGGACGCGGAGGTGATGCGGCGTGGCAGGTATGCGTCGCAGATGCAGGGGCCTCAGGCAAGCATATCCCGCACAAGCGGGCAGACCCGGCTGCCGTAAAGCTCGATGCTGCTGGCAAGTCTGTCATGTGAAAGTGCGCCGACACTGTATTTCATGTCGAAGCGCACCGCGCCAAGCTCTCGCATTGTTGCAGCGATTTTCCGGGCCACGGTTTCGGGTGAGCCTACGTAAAGGGCCCCCTGGTCTATTTCGGCATTGAACGTTGCGAGGTTGATGGGCGGCCATTTGCGTTCAATGCCGAGCCGCTCGCGCATCCGCTGATAATCTGGCCAGAATTCTTCGCGGGCCTGCTCATCCGTGGCGGAAACGTAGCCAGTGGAATGGACGCCGATATCTCGACAAGGGCGGCCCAATTTTTCGCATCCCTGACGATATAATTGAATCAAAGGCAGGAAGCGCCGTGCTGGACCGCCGATCACAGACACCATCAAGGCCAGATCATAGTTGGCCGCTCGCAGTGCCGACTCCGGAGTAGCACCGACCGCAAGCCAGGCTTTTAGCGGGGCCTCAAGTGGCGGAAATATCTGATGTTTCACCGGGCCGGTCCGGGAGGCGTCAAGTCGCGTTATCGCGCCGCTGCGCAGTATTGCCGTAAACTGCTCGAGTTTTTCAACAAACAGACTGCCGTATTGGCCGATGTCATACCCGAACAAGGGGAACCCCTCGGTAAACCATCCACGACCCAACATCACCTCCACTCGCCCACTGCTGACGGCTGCCAAACTCGAAAACCGCTGAAGGAGGCGGATCGGGTCGTCGGTGCCAAGAACAGTCGCCGCAGTACCAATACGAATGCGGCGCGTACGACCGGCAATTGCCGAGAGGACTATTTCCGGCGCCGAGGCGGCAAAATCGGTCCGGTGGTGCTCGCCAACGCCAAAAAAGTCCACGCCCGCCTGGTCTGCAAGAACGCCTTCGTCAACCATATCGCGGAGCACCTGCGCGTGCGGGTTCGGCTGACCGTCACGCCTCCTTGTGACATCACCAAAGGTATGGAGCCCGAGTTCGATGCATTTTGCCATCCGAGCCTCCCATACGAACGTGGCCGTGGCGCTCCATTATTATATGAGCCATAGGTTTCTCGCTCAAGCCAGCTTACAGGGCTTGTCCTAGCCCGAAGTTTTTGCTGCGAAGGCCTATCTGCGTCTGCGCAGCCTTCCCGGCGAGCAGGGGCAGGTCGATTGGGGACATTTCGGCCATCTCGAGATCGGCCGCGCGCGGCGTCCGCTGATGGCGTTCGTCATGGTGCTCAGCCACTCGCGCCAGATCTTCCTGCGCTTCTTCCCGGACGCCAGGATGGAGAAC
>Ga0209040_10002471_pt1 | contig 14509 bp, 13 predicted proteins | sample BogFormECP12_OM3_FD_188240 | JGI IMG/M metagenome (GOLD analysis project Ga0209040, IMG submission 188240) | Bog forest soil microbial communities from Calvert Island, British Columbia, Canada - ECP12_OM3 (SPAdes) (version 2) | ecosystem: Environmental > Aquatic > Freshwater > Wetlands > Bog ...
CCTTACCGGGCGGCAGCGTCGTCACTGTGGAACCCGGCGGTGCCGTCGAGCTGTCGGGGCCACCGATGGCCGGCGCTCTCGCCGCGATCGATGCCCTGACGGCGGATCGCGCGGTCCTCTGCGAGGCATTCGCCGCCGCCGGCCTGGGGCTGGTCCTGCTCGGGGCGGACCCCGTGCGGGCGCCTCAGCGCGTCAATCCGGGCGCCCGCTACCGGGCGATGGAGCAGCACTTCGCCGCGGCGCACACCGGCGCGGCCGGTGCCGCGATGATGACGTCGACCGCGTCGGTGCAGGTCAACGTCGACGCCGGCCCGGCCGACGGGTGGGCGTCCCGGGTGCGACGCGCCCACGCGCTGGGCCCGATGATGGTTGCGATCGCCGCCAACTCGCCGCTCCTCGGCGGCGAGTTCTCTGGCTGGCGCAGCACCAGGCAGCGCGTGTGGGGACAGCTCGACACCGCCCGATGCGGGCCGGTGCTGGGTGCCAGCGGCGACGACCCGGCCAGTGACTGGGCGCGGTACGCGCTGCGGGCACCGGTGATGCTGGTGCACAAGCCGGAGGCGGTGCCGGTGACCAGTTATGTTTCGTTCGCCGACTGGGTCGAGGCTCGCGCCTGCCTCGGCGAGCGGCAACCGACCGTCGCCGATCTGGACTATCACCTCACCACCCTCTTCCCGCCGGTGCGCCCGCGCCGGTTCCTGGAGATCCGCTATCTCGACAGCGTCCCCGACGCGCTGTGGCCGGCCCTGGTGTTCATGCTCGTCACCCTGCTCGACGACCCCGTCGCTGCCGACGTCGCCGACGAGGCCACCGAGCCGGTCGCCACGTCGTGGAACACCGCGGCCCGGATCGGCCTGGAAGACCCCCGGCTGCACGCGGCCGCGGCGCGCTGCGCCGGCGCGGTCGCCGCCCGCGTGCCGCCCCCGCTGCACGACGGGATGCAGCGGCTGGTCCGCATCATCGAGGAAGGCGGTTGCCCGGGTGATGACTTCTCCGAGCGGGTGATCCGTGACGGTGTCGGCGCGGCCGTGACGCAACTGGCCGGGGCACGGCAGGGGGGAGGGGCGTGAGCACACGCGAAGTGCTGGCCCGCGACCTCGCCGCGGCGCGGGAGCGCACGTTGACGATCGTCGACCTCGACGAGACCGAACTGCGCAGGCAGTACCACCCGCTGATGAGTCCGCTGGTGTGGGACTTGGCGCATATCGGCCAGCAGGAGGAGTTGTGGCTGCTCCGTGGCGGCAATCCCGACCGCCCCGGCATCCTGCCGCCGGCCGTGGACTCGCTGTACGACGCGTTCGTCCACTCGCGTGCCAGCCGGGTCGACCTGCCGCTGCTGTCGCCGGCGCAGGCGCGGGCCTATTGCCGGTCGGTGCGGGCACGCGCACTCGACGCGCTGGACAAGCTGCCCGGGGAGCAGACGACGTTCCCGTTCGCACTGATCGTCAGCCACGAACACCAGCACGACGAGACGATGCTGCAGGCGCTGAACCTGCGCACCGGTGAGCCGCTGCTCGGAACGGGCACGTCGCTGCCCGTCGGACGGTCGGACCTGGCCGGCAGCTCCGTACTGATCCCCGGCGGTCCGTTCGTTCTGGGCGTCGACGCCGGGGCGGAGCCGCACTCGCTGGACAACGAACGTCCGGCGCACGTGGTGGATGTGCCCGCGTTCCGGATCGGCCGGGTTCCGGTGACGAACGCCGAATGGCAGGCGTTCGTCGCAGACGGTGGCTACCGGCGCCCCGAATTGTGGTCGGTGCGAGGCTGGGAGCATCGGCAGCAGGCCGGACTGGCGGCCCCCCGGTTCTGGAACGCCGACGGCACCAGGATCAGGTTCGGCCACGTCGAGGAGATTCCCGCCGGCGAACCCGTGCAGCACGTCACCTACTTCGAGGCGGAGGCCTACGCGGCGTGGGCCGGAGCCCGGCTGCCGACCGAGGTGGAGTGGGAGAAGGCCTGCGCGTGGGATCCGCGGACGCGGCAGCGGCGGCGGTTCCCTTGGGGTGCGGCCGAACCCACCGCCGAGCTGGCCAACCTCGGCGGCGCGGCGCTGCGACCCGCGCCCGTGGGCGCCTACCCGGGCGGTGCGTCGGCGTACGGGGTGGAGCAGATGCTGGGCGACGTGTGGGAGTGGACGTCCTCGCCGCTGCGGCCCTGGCCCGGCTTCACGCCGATGATCTACGAGCGCTACTCCCAGCCGTTCTTCGACGGTGACTACCGGGTGCTCCGCGGCGGGTCATGGGCGGTCGCACCCGAGATCCTGCGGCCCAGTTTCCGCAACTGGGACCATCCGATCCGGCGGCAGACCTTCGCAGGCGTCCGACTGGCCTGGGACCCGTCCTGATGTGCCGCCACCTCGGCTGGTTGGGTGAGCCCCGCTCGCTGGCCGCACTGGTGCTCGACCCGCCGTACGGGCTACTCGTGCAGTCGTACGCGCCGCGCCGCCAGAAACACGGTCTGGTGAACGCCGACGGGTGGGGTGTGGGGTTCATCGCCGGCGGTCCGCGGCGCTGGCGCAGCGCGTCGCCGCTGTGGGCCGAGGCGTCTTTCGCGTCGGTCGCGCCGGTGCTGTCCAGCGGGTGTGTGGTGGCCGCGGTCCGGTCGGCGACGGTCGGGATGCCGATCGAAGCGAGCGCATCGGCGCCGTTCACCGACGGCGAGTGGCTCCTGTCGCACAACGGGCGCGTCGACCGCGATGTGCTGCCCCCGGCCCCGCACGCCGAGTCGGTGGTTGACAGCGCCCAACTGGCGGCGTTGATCTTCAGCCGCGGACTTGGCGCGCTGGCCGGCACCATCGCCGAGGTCGGCGCCGCCGACCCGAACGCACGGCTGAACATACTGGCCGGCGACGGATCTCGGATCCTGGCCACCACATGGGGTGACACGCTGTCGGTGCTGCGTTGCGACGACGGCGTAATCGTCGCCAGCGAGCCCTACGACGACGACCCCGCGTGGGAGGACGTGCCCGACCGCCACCTTGTCGAGGTGACCGGCCGCCCACCGAACATGTCGGTCATCCTGACCGCCCTGAAAGGATGCTGATGAGCGCTTGCGCGAAGAAGAGACCACCCCGGTGAGCGTCATGCTGGCCAACCACCTCGCGGCCGACTCCGCCAACCGCGCGTTACGCCGCGACGTCTCCCACGGCCTGCAGCAGATGCCGAAATCGCTGCCGCCCAAGTGGTTTTACGACGAGGTCGGCAGCGACCTGTTCGATCAGATCACGCGGCTGCCGGAGTACTATCCGACCCGCACCGAGGCGGCGCTCCTGGCGGCCCGCGCCGGCGCCATCGCCGGGGCCACCGGCGCCGACACGCTGGTGGAGCTTGGCAGCGGCACGTCGGAGAAGACCCGCATGCTGCTCGACGCGCTGCGCGACCGCGGAACGCTGCGACGGTTCATCCCGTTCGACGTCGACGCCGGCGTCCTGCAATCCGCCGGCGCGGCCATCGAGGCCGATTATCCAGGCGTCGACGTTGCCGCGGTCTGTGGGGACTTCGAGGAGCACCTGCCCGAAATCCCCAACGGGGGAAAGCGTTTGGTGGTTTTCCTCGGGTCCACGATCGGCAACCTCACCGCCGGGCCGCGGGCGGAGTTTCTCTCCGCGCTGGCCGATGTGCTCAAGCCGGGCGACAGCCTGCTGCTGGGCACCGACTTGGTGAAAGACGCCGGTCGGCTCGTCCGGGCCTACGACGACAGCGCCGGGGTGACCGCCGCGTTCAACCGCAACGTGCTCGCTGTGGTCAACCGTGAACTGGACGCCGACTTCGACATCGATGCGTATCAGCACGTCGCCCGGTGGAACGCCGATGAGGAGCGGATCGAGATGTGGTTGCGGGCCACGGGTTCCCAACGTGTGTGCGTGGGCGCGCTTGACCTGACCGTCGAATTCGCCGACGGCGAGGAGATGCTCACCGAAGTGTCGTGCAAGTTCCGCCCCGACGCTGTGACCGCCGAACTCGCGCAGGCCGGCCTGCGGCAGACGCATTGGTGGACCGACCCCACGGGTGATTTCGGGCTGTCGCTCGCTGTGAAATGACGGACCTGGCGCGGGCCTGGCGGGCGGCCCGGCCACCGGTCGCCGGCATGCATCTCGACAGCGCCGCCTGCTCCCGGCAGAGCTTCGCCGCGATCCAGGCGGCGGCCACCCATGCCCGCCGCGAGGCCGAGATCGGCGGCTACGTCGCGGCACAACGGGCCGAGCCTGAGTTGACCGCAGGCCGCAGCGCCGTCGGGGAGCTGACGGGAATGACGGCCGACGACATCGTCTTCACCACCGGTGCCGCGCATGCATTGGACCTGCTGTTGAGTAGCTGGCCCCAGCCTCGCCGCGTGATCGCCTGTCTGCCGGGCGAATACGGCCCCAACCTGGCCGTGATGGCCGCCAACGGGTTCGGTGTGCTGCCGCTGCCGGTCGACGGCCTTGGCCGCGCGCGGGTCGACGATGTCGCTTCGATGATCGCCGCCGACGCGCCGACGCTGGTGCATCTGACCGCGGTCGGAAGTCACCGCGGCGTCGTGCAGCCGGTTGCCGGCATCGCCGCCGCCTGCCGCGAGCGTGCCGTTCCGTTGGTCGTGGACGCGGCTCAGGCGCTGGGGCAGATGAACTGTGTCGTCGACGCCGACGCGATCTACGCAACGTCGCGCAAGTGGCTGGCCGGGCCGCGGGGAGTCGGCCTTCTTGCGGTCCGGCCGGAGCTGGCGGCTCGGCTGCGCAGCCGGCTGCCGCCGGCTCACTGGCTGCCCGACGTCCCGCCGTTGCGACTGCTGGAGTTGGGGGAGGCAGATGTCGCTGCGCGGTTGGGGTTTTCGGTCGCGGTGCGGGAATACCTGGCCGCGGGGCCGCAGCGGGTGCGCGAGCGGCTCGCCGAGGTCGGCCGGCTGACCCGCCGGGCGCTGGCCGATGTGCCGGGCTGGCGTGTGGTCGAACCCGTGGACACACCGTCGGCGATCACCACCCTGGCCCCGACCGACGGCGCGGACGTCAACCGGGTACGCACGGAGCTGATCGAGCGGCACTCGATCGTCACCACCGTCGCCGGGCCCGAGCGCGCTCCGTTCGAGCTGGCGGCCGCTGTGTTGCGGGTCTCTCCGCACGTGGACGCCGGCGAGGACGAGCTCGCGCGCTTCGCCGGGGTGCTCAGCTCGCTTTGTGCGCGGTGAGAAGAAACGCCGGCATGATGCGCCGGCCTTTCTCATCGCGATCGAATTGCGGGAACTCCACACCTGGGATCGACGGCATGTCCGGCATGTTGGCGTGGATGGCCGCCGGCCGGATCTCGTCGATCTGCCAGTACTTGGAAACAGCTTCGCGCAGTTCGTCTTCGGTCACCGCGTTCGGTAACGGCAAGCCGGTGCCCTGCGGGAAGGAGCCCGTGGCGAACACCAGGATGAGTAGCGTCGCGCCTGGCGCCGCCGCGCGGTGGATGGACCGCAGGTAGTCGTCGCGGGCCTCGACGGGCAGCGAGTGAAACAGCGTGCTGTCGAGGACCGTCGAAAACCTGCCGTCGAAGCCGGTGAACGCCGTGATGTCGCCCTGCACGAAGGTCGCCCTGTCGGACAGACCCCGCTCCTTGGCGACCGCGCCGGCCGCGGCGACCGCGGTGGGTGTCAGGTCGATGCCGACGACGGTGTAGCCCCGCGCCGCCAGGTCAAGCGACGCCTCAGCGAACCCGCAGCCGGCGTCGAGTACGTCGCTGCGGAACCTGCCGGCCTGGATCAACGCGGCGATTTCCGGTTGCGGCTCACCGATGTTCCACGGTGGCGGGCCTTCGAATCGACCTTGTTCTCGGTAGACGCTGTCCCAGTCCATGACCTCCGACATGGCACCGAACCTACTCCGCGCCCGTGACGGGGTGCTCAGTCGGTGATCCGGTCGAAGTCAACCCACAGATGGCGGGGACCGCGGAAGATTTGGTTGTGCCGGTATGGCGGCGGGTCGACGACCAGCCGCGGGTTGTGCACGCGGCGCAGGAAGGCCTCCAGCGCCAGATTCACCTCCAGGCGGGCCAGCGGACCGCCCAGGCACGTGTGGATGCCGCTGCCCCAGCCGAAATGCTCGTTGTCCTCACGCCGTGGGTCGAACCGGTTCGGATTCCGGAACCGCCCCGGGTCACGGTTGGCCGCGGCGTAGACCAGGTGCACCGCCGCGCCCTTCGGGATCACCGTCCCGGCTATCTCGACGTCGGTGGTGGCACTGCGGCTGGGAAAGAACTGCACTGCGGACTGCAGCCGTTGCACTTCCTCGATCGCGCGGGGGATGAGTTCGCGACACTGACGCAGCAGCTCGATCGACCCGGGGTTCCGCAGCAGCGTCATCACGCAGTTGGCGATCGTGTTGACGGTCGAGTCATGGCCGGCGATCAGCAACAGCACGGCGTTGGACACCGCCTCGGCGGGCGGCATCGGGCCGTCCGGGCCGTCGTCGGTGACCAGCTTCGAGAGCAACCCTTCTCCGGGCTCGCGTCGGTAGCGTTCGATCAGCCCCGCGAGGTACTGGGTCAGCGCCGCGGTGCTCGCGCGGCCCTTCTCGGCGAGGGCCTTTCCCTCGGGTGTGTCGCCTTCCGGGCCGAGATCCAGGCCGGCCATCAAATCGAAGATCCATGCGTGGAAGGTGGGTTCGTCCTTGAGCGGAACACCGAGGATTTTGCAGATCACCGCCACCGGCACCGGATAGGCGTAGTCGTCGACAATGTCAATCCTGTTGCGATCCTTGGCTTTGGCGTCGTCAAGCAGCCTGTTGCACAGCCCGACGATGTCGGGCTCCATGCCGGGGATGACGTCGGGGGAGTGCGGCGGTCCGAAGTGGCGCATCACCTGACGGCGGGCCCGATCGTGGTCCGGGGGATCGGACATGATGATGCTGGGTTCTCGACCGTAGCTCTGCACGTGTTCGGCTCCGACGGCCGGCTCGGACGCGGCGGCGCGGGTCGCCCCGAGCGGGCTCCGGCACACGTCGGAGCTGATCCGTGGATCGTGTGCCAGCGCCAGCAGTTCCCGGTAGCCGGTGACGACGAACGTGTCGTCGGCTACCCGCGCCACCGGTGTTCGGCGGAGCTCGTCGAAAAACGGGTACGGATCGGCGCGGTTCTCGTACTTCATCGCCTCGGCCCAGGCGTTGGCTGCGGTCATCGTTGCGACTTCTTGCCCGTCCGGAACTCAGCGCCCCGGGAGGTCGGATCATGGCCGGTCAGAACCACATCGGGAATCGCCGTAGGGAGCCGCGGATCGGGGAACCTGGCGGGCATGGGGGTCATGTCGGGGGGCTGGTCGTAACCGGGCGGCGGGGGCGGGAACGGGGCGGACCGTTCGATCATCGCCCCGTAGTACTCCAGCCACTTACCGTGATTGAACGTGACCGCGCCGACGATGCGGCCACCTTTGCCGTACGCGGCCGCGAAGCGGTAGTCCTGGGGTGAGCCTTGCGTGAAAACGATCTCGTCGCCGAACGAGCACACCCCAACGCCCTTGATGTTCACGTTGAACTGTCCCGACCAGAAAGACGGCAGCGGCAGGTGGGGTCGCCGACCCGTTTCGAGGTTGACCATGTTGTTGGCGGCGACCTCGGCGCCGAAAACAGCGTTGTCCCAGTGTTCGAGCGAAAGGAACTGGTATTCGTACAGCACGTGCGGTGCCCGCGCGACGTCGCCTGCGACGAAGACGTTGTCCGTGACCACGCCGTTGATGTCGAACGCGCGGCATCCGGCATCACAGGCCAGACCCCAGAAACCCGTCGCAAGCTGGGCGTCTTCAAGCCATTCCACGTTGCGGATCGATCCGAGCGAGGCCACCACGACATCGACGTCCAACACCGTCCCGTCCGAGAGCCGGGCCGCCCGCACGTGGCCGTCAGGGTCTCCCTCGAGGGACTGCACCGCGACCCCGGTGCGCAGATCGACGCCGGCCTCACGCTGCATCTTGGCGGCGATGTCGGCGATCACCCCGCCGAGGGCTCCGATCAGCGGTCCACTGGCCCGCTCGGCCACCGTGACGCGGAGGCCGAGCTCGCAGCACACCGAAGCCATCTCCGAGCCGATGAAACCGGAGCCCACGATCAGCACGCGCCGCGGGCGCGACTGAAGTGCGGCCTGAAGTTTGGCCGCGTCGTCGCAGGTTCTCAGCGTGAAAACACCCTTCAACGCGGCCTCTGAGGCGTTCGGCCAAGAGCGGGCCCGGGTTCCTGTCGCTATCAACACCCGGTCGTAGGGAACCGTTTCGCCGTTTGACAGCAACACCAGGCGGTTCGCGCGGTCCAGGCCGGTCGCGGCCACACCGAGGCGCCAATCCGCGTCGATCGCGCGCAGCCGCGGAAGCTTGGTGTGGTCGGGCCGAACCCAGCCTTTCAGCACCTGCTTCGACAGTGGCGGGCGGTCGTAGGGTTCGTGGCGCTCGTCTCCGATCAACGTCAGCCGGCCACCGAAACCGCGCTCGCGCAACGCCTCCGCGGCGCGCAGGCCGGCCAGCGACGCACCGACGATGACGATGCGGCCCTCGGTCTTGAACGCGGTCACCAGGTCGGCCACCAACGACGGGGTCGTCACCGCGCGTCCTCAGGCGGGTCCAGTTCCGCGATGATCGCCTGCACCGGGCACGACGCCGCGGCACGCGCCACGCGTTGACGCTGGGAGTCGTCGGGATTCGGGTCGTAGGCGAGCGCCTCTTCGCCGAGCAGCCGGAAGACCTCGGGCGCCAACGGGACGCACTGCGCATAACCCTGACACCGGTTCAGATCAACCGCGAGGCGCATGTGCGGCTCCTTCTCGCGTGGTGGCAGGCAAATGCTACGCCGGTTCGGTGCCTACCCCCAGGTGTGCACGGGCTCGTTGCTGTGCATGAGGTGCGCATAGCGGCGCAGCATCTCGGCCAGCGCCTGCGGCCGGGTCATGCCGTGCTGTTCCTGTAACGCGCGCACCGTGTTGACTTGCCAGGCCGCACCGTTGAGCCCGGTCTTGGCACGGCCCTCGATGACGCCGAGATAGCGGTCGCGCACGGACGTGGCGACTCCCCAGCGGCGCAGCCCCTCGTCGGCGAGCGGCAGCAGTCGGCGCAGCACCAGCTCATCGGCTGTCACCTCGCCCATTTCGGGCCAGTACAGCCTGGCCTCCATTCCGTGCTGCGCGGCATCGAGGAAGTTCGCCTGTGCCGCAGCGAAACTCATCTGAGTCCACAACGGACGGTCCTCCTCGGACAGCGCGCGCAGCGCGCCGTAGTAGAACGCCGCATTCGCCATCATGTCGACGACCGAGGGCCCGGCGGGCAGCACCCGATTCTCGACCCGCAGGTGCGGCCTGCCGTCGACCACGTCGTACACCGGCCTGTTCCACCGGTAGATCGTGCCGTTGTGCAACCGCAACTCGGGCAGCAGCGGCGCGCGGCCGGCCGCCAGCTCGGCCACCGGATCCTCATCGGACATCTCCGGCAACAGCGACGGGAAGTAGCGCACGTTCTCCTCGAACAGATCGAAGATCGATGTGATCCAGCGCTCGCCGAACCAGACCCGTGGCCGAACCCCCTGTGCCTTCAGCTCTTCGGGGCGGGTGTCGGTGGCCTGGGCGAACAATTCGATGCGGGTCTCCGCCCACAATTGGTGGCCCAGGAAGTACGGTGAATTGGCGCCAAGCGCCAGCTGGGGACCGGCGAGCACCTCCGCGGCGTTCCAGTTGTCGGCGAAGTCGGCGGGCGAAACCTGCAGGTGCAGCTGCATGCTCGTGCACGCTGATTCCGGCGCGATGGAACCGGTTTGGAGGCATAACCGTTCTGGGCCGGCGATGTCGATGACGATGTCCTCACCGCGCGCGTTGAATATCGAGTCGTTGAGCAGCCGGTACCGAACCGACTCGCTCATCCATTCGCCGGTCAGGTGCTCGGGCATCAATGTCGGCAGGATGCCGATCATCACGATGTGCGCCCCGTGTTGGTTCGCCTTGTTTTCCGCGGCGTTCAGGCTGGCGCGCACGTCGGATTCCAGTTCCAGCGCGGAGTCACCCGGCAGCGGGCGCGGCGGCACGTTGAACTCGATGTTGTAGGCGCCGAGCTCGGTCTGGAACGCCGGGTCCGCGATCGCCTCGAGCACCTTGCGATTGAGCATCGCCGGCTGGTAGTGCTCGTCGACGAGGTTGCACTCGATCTCCATGCCGGTCAACGGTCGGTCGAAGTCGAAGCTTGACTGGGCCAGCATGGTCTCGAACACGTCCAGCGACAGCTGCACCTTGCGCCGGTAATCCCGGCGCTGCGCGCCGCTGTTCACGGTCTGCCGCACTTCGTCGCCCACGTCGCTGATGCAACCTGCTCGCCGGGCCGACCGCAACAAAATCGCCCGAATCGCCCTGGCGTCAGCGACTGGCGACCACGACCTGCGGTCCCCAGCCGTGGTTGCCCAACCGCACGTCGATGTCGGGACCGGCATGCTCGGCCAGCGCGCGCAGAGCGGACCGGCTGTAGGCCCGCAGCGAGCTGATGAAACCGTCGTGCATGACCGGGACCACCGCTGCCAGCGGCGCGAACGCGGCCAACTGAACGACGTGTAGCAGCGACGGCAGCCGCGGCAGGTCGATGATCAAGAGCTTGTCGGCGACGCGCGTGCCTTCGGCGAAGGCTTGCGCGGCCTGCCGGGGCGGCAGGTGGTGAAACGACATCGCGAACACCGCGAGATCGTAGGACTCGTCGGGCGCGTCGATCGCGGTCGCGTCCATCACCCGCACGGTTGCGCGGGGATGCTGGCCGAGGTCGGCGCCGGCGATGGCGGCCACCGAGATCGGATCGAGGTCGGTGACCGTCACGGTCGCGGTCGGGTGCATCTCGAGGACCAGCCGCGACAATGCGCCGTGCCCGGCGCCGAGTTCGAGGATGGCCGGGTCGGGCACGTCGGCCACCTCGTCGAGTACCAGGCGGGCGTTGCGCTCGTGTTCGTTGAACAGGGTGCCGATCCGGTGCAGCGACCGCACCACCCGGCGCTTGAGCTCATCGTCGACGTCGTCGCGGTCGAGGTATTCCCGGCAGTCCGTCTCGAGCCGGCGGTCCAACCACGACGCGTCCGGGCCGCCTCGCGGCATCTGGTCGATGTCGAGGTTCTTCACACCCATGTGGGACATCATGGACGATTGCACCAGACCCGACGCAACGCCAAGGCGTTGCGCACAGTACGCGTCTCGCCGAGGAGCACCGTTGGCCGACTTCGTCGCCTCGATCGACCAGGGCACCACCAGCACCCGCTGCATGATCTTCGACCACTCCGGCGCCGAGGTGGGCCGCCATCAGCTCGAACACGAACAGATCCTGCCGCGGGCCGGCTGGGTCGAACACAATCCCGTCGAAATCTGGGAACGCACGGCGTCGGTGCTGATGTCGGTGCTGAACAAGACCAACCTCAGCGATGCCGACCTGTGCGCGCTCGGCATCACGAACCAGCGTGAGACATCGTTGGTGTGGAACCGCCGCACCGGTCGCCCCTACTACAACGCGATCGTCTGGCAGGACACCCGGACCGATCGCATCGCGTCTCAGCTGGAACGGGACGGTCGCGGCGATGTGATCCGGCGCAAGGCCGGGCTCCCGCCGGCGACCTATTTCTCCGGCGGCAAGCTGCAGTGGATCCTCGACAACGTCGACGGGGTCCGCGAGGCCGCCGAAAGCGGTGACGCGATCTTCGGCACCACCGACTGCTGGCTGGCCTGGAACCTCACCGGCGGCCCCCGCGGCGGGGTGCACGTCACCGACGTGACCAACGCGAGCCGGACGATGCTGATGAATCTGGAAACCCTGGACTGGGACGATGAACTGCTGTCGTTCTTCAGGATTCCGCGGCAGATGCTTCCGCAGATCAGGCCGTCGTCGTCACCGGAGCCGTACGGCCTCACGCATCCGTCCGGGCCGATGGACGGAGAGGTGCCGTTGACCGGCATCCTCGGCGACCAGCAGGCGGCAATGGTCGGGCAGGTCTGTCTGACCGAGGGCGAGGCCAAGAACACCTACGGGACCGGCAACTTCCTGCTGCAGAACACCGGCGGGAACATCGTCCGCTCTGATCACGGGCTGCTGACCACGGTGTGTTACCAATTCGGCGGTTCGAAACCGGTCTACGCGCTCGAGGGTTCGATCGCCGTCACCGGCTCGGCGGTGCAGTGGCTGCGTGACCAGCTTGGCATCATCAGCGGCGCGGCGCAGAGCGAGTCGCTGGCCCGCCAGGTCGACGACAACGGCGGCGTGTATTTCGTGCCGGCCTTTTCGGGATTGTTCGCGCCGTACTGGCGCTCCGATGCCCGTGGCACCATCGTGGGGCTGTCGCGGTACAACACCAACGCGCATCTCGCCCGCGCGACGCTGGAGGCGATCTGCTACCAGAGCCGCGACGTCGTCGACGCGATGCACAGGGACTCCGGTGTGCGTCTGGACGAACTCAAGGTCGACGGCGGGGTCACCGCCAACGATCTGTGCATGCAGATTCAGGCCGACGTACTCGGCGTCGAGGTGGTCCGGCCGGTCGTGGCCGAGACCACGGCGCTCGGTGCCGCGTACGCGGCCGGGCTGGCGGTCGGGTTCTGGGCGGATCCCGCGGATCTGCGCGCGAACTGGCAGGAGGGCAAGCGCTGGACGCCCAACTGGAGCGACGATCAGCGGGCCGGCGGATATGAGGGCTGGAAGAGGGCCGTCGAGCGCACCCTCGGCTGGGTGGACGTTTGATCAGCCTGCGGCGGCGTTGAGCTCGGCAACGGTGTCGTCGTCGAGCTCGATCTCGGCGACCGCCATGTTCTCCTCGAGGTGGCGCACCGACGAGGTGCCCGGGATCAGCAGGACATTGGGCGCCAGCGTCAGTGTCCACGCGAGCGCGATCTGGGCGGGGGTGCGGTCGAGCCGTGCGGCGGTGCGCTGCACCACCGGGTTGCCGAGCACGGGATTGTCCGCGGCAAAGGCGGATCCCAGCGGGAAGAACGGGACGAACGCAATGCCGCGCTCGGTGCACTCGTCGAGCACCGGCTGCGACGCCCGGTCGACGAGGTTGAGCGCGTTTTGGACGCACACGATCTCGGTGCGTTTCAACGCGAACAGCAGGTGGTCGAGCGTGATGTTGCTGAGTCCGATTCCGGCGATCAGGGCCTCGTCGCGGGCCTTGATCATCGCGGTGAGCTGAGCGTCGAACTGGTCTTGACGCAGCGTGCCGGGTTGATTCGGTTCGTCGGCGTCGGTGTCCATCACGCGGAGGTTGACCGCTGCGAGCTGGTCGACGTCGAGGCTGCGCAGGTTCTCCTCGATGTCGCGGCGCAGTTCGCTCGGCTCGTGTACGGGCAGCCAGTTGCCTTTGTCGTCGCGGCGGCCGCCGACCTTGCTGACCAGGGCGAGGTCGTCGGGGTATGGGTGCAGCGCCTCGCGGATGAGCTCGTTGGCGACGTCGGGTCCGTAGAACTGGGCGGTGTCGATGTGGTCGACCCCCAGTTCCACGGCCCGACGTAGCACGGCGAGGGCTTGTTCGTGGTCGCGGGGCGGTCCGAACACGCCGGGACCGGGAAGCTGCATCGCCCCGAAACCGATACGGGCAACGAGGAACCGGCCGAGGGGGAAGCGTGCCATGGCCTCCAGGCTAGCCCCGGCCGGTTCTCGGGGCAGGTGCTACTCGGTCTCGCCGAGGATGCCGTAGATCTCCCGCCTCGCGTTGTTGACGATGTCGGCGATGCGCTTCTGCTGTTCCGGCGATGCGGCCTGCGCCGCCTGGAAGAGGGCGCCGTTGATCTGGCCGAGCGCGGTGCGCAGATTGACCTCGTTGGGATCGACGCCTTCGGCGATCTCGTCCCAGGGCGGGGTCTCTGTCTTCGCGGCGGCTTCACGCCCGTCATCGGTGAGCTCGAAAAGCTTCTTGCTGCCGTCGGTTTCGGTGGCGACGATCAGACCCTCGTCGACGAGCAGTTGCAGCGTCGGGTACACCGACCCGGGGCTCGGTCGCCACAGGCCGTTGCTGCGCTCGCTGATCTCTTGGATCATCTCGTAGCCGTGCATCGGACGCTCGGTGAGCAGCGCCAGGATGGCCGCGCGGACGTCGCCGCGGCGACCACGGCCGCGGCCGCGATGGCCACGGGGGCCGCCGGGCCCGAAACCGAGGGCGAAACCCGGGCCGAAGCCCGGTCCGAAGCCGGGGCCGAACGGACCGCCGCGGTGGCCGGCGGCGTGGTTGCGAACGTGGTCGCGCATCAGTCCGCGCATCTCGCGCCTGGCTTCGCGACGCTGCTGGTGCAGGGCGCGCCGCTCGGCGGGCCCGACGCCGAACCCGAAACCGGCGGGCCCGAAACCGGCCGGCCCGCGGAGCGGGCCATCGAATCCCGGCCCGCCGAGCGGACCGTCGGATGTGTGTGTCATGGAAGTCTCTCTATCTCGTGTGGGGCACGCCGGCTGCGTTCCCGATACATTGACGATATATCGAAAAATATCGCGATGCAACGCGAAGCTAGGTGATGGCGTTCCGTGGGCGGGTGAGCAGGAACTCGTCGACCGGCGTGACGTCGCCGAACGGCCCGGTGATGGC
>Ga0209040_10002472_pt1 | contig 14507 bp, 12 predicted proteins | sample BogFormECP12_OM3_FD_188240 | JGI IMG/M metagenome (GOLD analysis project Ga0209040, IMG submission 188240) | Bog forest soil microbial communities from Calvert Island, British Columbia, Canada - ECP12_OM3 (SPAdes) (version 2) | ecosystem: Environmental > Aquatic > Freshwater > Wetlands > Bog ...
CGCTGCTCGCGCTGCAGGCGCCGGTGGCCGGCGACCTGCGCCTGGTCGCTGCGCTCCTGCACCTGATCAAGCACATCGAGCGCATGGGCGACCAGTGCGTCAACATCGCCAAGCTGATCCCGCTGTCCGGTCACGAGCCGCCGGTGCGCCGCGAGGTGCTAGAAGCCCTCGCCAAGATGGGTGCCTTCGCGCGCTCGGAGGTGGTGCAGGCCAAGGCCGCGTTCGCGGGCCGCGACATCGGGCTGGCCGAGGACCTCGTCCGCCAGGACCGCGAGATCAACCGGCTGAACCGTGAGATCTTCCGCCTGGCGATCGAAATCGGCGATGACCCGGACACGCGCGAGTGGGCCATGCACATGATCCTCGTGGCCCGCGCGCTCGAGCGGATCGGCGACAACGCGGTGGACATCGGCGAGCAGGTCGCATTCGTGGTCACCGGCCTGTTTCGCGAGTTCTCGGAGTCCTCGCGCCCGCCGGGCTCGCCACCGGACGCGGCCCCCGATGCCAGCCGCGAGAGCTTCTGAGCGTGTTGCGGGCGCCCGCCGGCCCGCGCGAGGCGCCTGTGAACATCCTGTTACATTCGCTTGCGGGCTCCACACGGGTCGATCCGATCGCTTACACTGCGCCTCGATGACGGCAAGCGTGCGCGCCGAGGATCTGGGGACAGAGTCGCTGGTCCCCGACAGCCCGGCCTCCTCCTCCGCCTCTCTACGGATCGCCGTCCTCGACCGCGACAGCGGCTTCATCCAGGTGTTGAGCAAGCGTCTCGATCGCCTCGGCTGGGAGCACCGCGTGCTCGCGAGCCCCGTGCCGCCCGATGCCGTCGTCGCGATGCGCCTCAGCGCGCTGGTCGTCGATCTGGCGGTGCTCGGACCGCAGGCCTGGGACTGGCTCGAGCGCCTGTGCGAGGCGCTGCCCGAGCTGGGCATCGTTGTCTGCACCGGCCCTTCGACGGTGGCACAGCGCGTCCGCGGCCTGCGGCTCGGCGCCGACGACTGGGTCACCAAGCCCTGCCACCCCGAGGAAGTCATCGCCCGCGTGCAGAGCGTCGTGCGCCGGCGCCGGCGCAGCACCAGCCGCTCGGAGACGGCGCCGATCATCGCCGGCGAGGTCGAGATCCGCGCCGACCGCTTCCAGGCGTTCGTCGGCGAGCAGAGCATGGACCTGACCAGGCGCGAGTTCGAGCTGATCGAGCTGCTCGCGGCCGCCGAGGGCCGGGTGCTCGAGCGCGAGGAGATCTACTCGCGCCTGTGGGGCTACACGATGGTGCGCGGCGACCGTTCGGTCGACGTGTTCGTGCGCAAGCTCCGCCAGAAGCTCGAGAAGGCCTCGCCGAGCTGGCGCTACATCCACACCCACTTCGGCATCGGCTACCGCTTCGCGGCCGAATCGCTCGAGGTCGTCGACCCGAGCGCCGTGCCCTCCTCACTCCCCGCCGGCTGGGGCACCGACGGTGCGGCTGCTCGACTCGGCGAGCAGCGCGAGCTCGCGGGGGCGCATGACGACGACGAGCTCGCCGCCCGCGCCCTCTAGGCGCAGCACCGCCAGGCCCCCCTTCTTCAGATCGACGCGCCCGCCGCTGAGTTCGGCGACGACGTTCGAGAAGTCGGGCTCGTGTCCGACGAGCAGCAGGCGCCCTTCCCGGCCGACGCTCGCGATCGCCTCCAGCGCCTGCCTCGCGTCGAAGCCGCCGGCGAGCGGAGGGTAGACGCGCAGTCGAGCGCGCTCCTGCGCGGGCCACTGCTCGGCCGCCAATTCGGCGGTGCGGCGGGCGCGCACCTTCGGGCTGAAGAGAACCGCGTCGAAGCTCACCTCGAGCCGGGCGAGCGCCGCGCCCGCCGCGCGCGACTGATGTTCGCCGCGCTCGGTCAAGCGGCGCTCGGCGTCGAGCGCGCTCCCGTGCTGGACGGTGTCCGACCGTTCGGCATCGGCGTGACGTAGTAGCCAGAGCTCACGAGCCATCCCTGTAGGGAAGCACCCTACCGCGTGTGGTGTAGCGTGAAGGCCCTGTGGAGGAGCCGAGAGAGCACCCCGCCAACGAGCACCTCGCGGCGGCGCCCGCCGTCGCAGACCCCTCGCTGTACATCAACCGCGAGCTCTCCTGGCTGGAATTCAACGACCGCGTGCTGCAGCTGGCCGAGGACGAGCGCGTCGCGCTGCTCGAGCGCGTCAAGTTCTGCGCGATCTACACGACCAACCTCGACGAGTTCTACATGGTGCGGGTCGCCGGGCTGCGCGACCAGATCGACGCCGGTGTGGAGATGCCCAGCCAGGACGGCCTGATCCCATCTGAGACGATCGCGCTGATCCGCGAGCGCGTGCTCGCGCAGAGCCTGCGCCTGACCGGCTGCTTCGAAGGGCTCCTGCGACCCGCGCTGGCCGATCACGACATCCGCCTGGTCGCCGTGAGCGAGCTCGACGAGGATCAGCGCGCCGATCTCGCCAGGCACTTCCAGCGGGCGATCTTTCCTGCGCTGACGCCGCTGGCGGTCGCTCCGGGGCGCCCGTTCCCCTACATCTCCAACCTGTCGTTGAGCCTCGCGGTACTCGTCCGCGACCCGATCAGCGATCAGACGGTCTTCGCGCGCGTGAAGGTCCCAACGGAGATCCTGCCGCGGTTCGTCACGCTCAGGCAGCCCGCGCCGCGGCCCCCCCTGCTGGTGCCCCTGGAGGACGTCATCGCCAGCCACCTGGACGCCCTCTTCCCCGGCATGGAGATCGCCGACTACAACGTCTTCCGCGTCACCCGGGACGCCGATCTGGAGGTCTCCGACGACGCCGCCGACCTGCTGCAGGCGGTGGAGGACGAGCTCCGCCGCCGGCGCTTCGGGGAGGTCGTCCGCGTGGAGGTCGGCGCCGACTGCTCGCTGCGCCTGCGCGAGGAGCTGGCGGCGCTGCTCGGCGTGCAGGAGGAGGAGGTCTATCCGGTCGATGGCCTGCTCGACATGGGCGCCCTGTGGCAGATCGTGAAGCTGCCCGGCCACACCGAGCTGCGCGAGGAGCCGATCGTCGGAGTCACCCACCCGCGGCTGCTGCCCCACGAGGGCGAGCGGCCGGACGTGCTCGGCGCGATGCGCGAAGGTGATGTGCTCGTGCACCATCCCTACCAGTCCTTCGCCACCTCGGTCGAGCGCTTCGTCGAGCAGGCCGTCGCAGACCCGAACGTGCTGGCGATCAAGCAGACCGTCTACCGCACCAGCGACGACTCGCCCCTGGTGCCCGCGCTGATCGACGCGACCGAACGGGGCAAGCAGGCGGTCGCGCTGGTCGAGCTGCAGGCGCGCTTCGACGAGCGCATGAACATCCACTGGGCGAAGGCCCTCGAGGAGGCCGGCGTGCACGTCGTCTACGGCCAGCCGGCGCTGAAGACCCACGCCAAGTGCGTGCTCGTGGTGCGCCGCGAGGGCGACGGCGTGCGCAACTACGTGCACATCGGCACCGGCAACTACCACTCGACGACGGCCCGGCTGTACACCGACTTCGGCCTGTTCACGACCGACGAGCAGATCGGCGCCGATGTTGCCGACATGTTCAACTACCTGACCGGCTTCGGGCGCCCGCTGCACTACCGCAAGGTGCTGATGGCGCCCGACCACCTGCGCGAGGGGATCATCGGTGAGATCGAGCGGACGATCGCGGCCCACTCTGCGGACTCGCCCGCGCGAATCGCCATGAAGATGAACTCGCTCGTGGACGGTCGCTGCATCAGCGCGCTCTATGCAGCCTCGCAGGCCGGCGTGCGCGTGGACCTGAACGTCCGCGGCATCTGCTGCCTGCGTCCGGGGCTCGCCGGGATCTCGGAGAACATCCGCGTCGTCTCGATCGTCGGGCGCCTGCTCGAGCACTCGCGCGTGTATGCCTTCGAGCGCAACGGCGAGCACACCGTCTACATCGCCTCGGCCGACCTGATGCCACGCAACCTCGACCACCGCGTCGAGCTGGCCGTGCCGATCGAGACCGCGGAACTGCGCGCAGATCTACTCGACGTGCTCGACCGCTGCTTCGCCGACAACCAGAACTCCTGGGATCTGGATGGGGAGGGCGCCTGGCATCGGCGCTCGCCGGCCCCCGGCGAAGAGCCGCGCAGCGTGCAGCTGGAGCTCGCCGCGCTGTATGCGGCGCGCGCCAACGCCGAGCGGCCCTCCGGCGAGCGCGAGACCGCGGCGATGGGCGCCGCGGATCCGTGAGGCTAGCCGCGCCTCGGTGACGCCGGCGGCGCCTCAGCCGGCGGCCGCGGGTGAGAGCTCGTCGAGCGCTGCCTTGAGCTCGTCGACGCTCTGGTAGTCCAGGCCGAGCAGATGGTCGTGGCGGTGGCGCACGATGCCCTGCTCGTCGATCACGATCACGGCGCGCTTGGTGCCCAGGCGCGGCGAGAACGCGTCGTATAGGCGCGCCACCTGCCTGTCGGCGTCGGCGAGCAGCGGCACGTTGAGGGAGTGCTTGGCGATGAATCCTTCGTGGGAGGCGAGGTCCTGGGCGGAGATCCCCACGACCGTCGCGTTCAGGCCCGCGAACTCCTCCGCGCGGTCGCGGTAGGAGCAGAACTGCTTGGTGCAGACCATCGTGTTGTCGCCCGGGTAGAACAGCAGCACCACGCGCTCGCCCCGGTGCTCGGAGAGCCGGAATGGACCGTCGGTCCCCGGCAGCTCGAAGTCTGGTGCCGCCTCTCCAACCTGCGGGCTCTTCGCCATCTGTACTCGCCCTCCTCGTGGTGTGGGTGAGATGCGCAGCTGAGCATAGCGGCAGCGATCGCGCGCGCGGGCGGCGCCACCGTCGCGCGAAGCGATGCGCTAGAACCTGTCGCCATGCGCGCACCCCGCCACCTCGCCCGCCTGGCGCTGGCCACGACCGCGGCGGTGCTGGCAGCGTGCGGCAGCAGCGCCCCGGCCGACGTGTCGACCCCGACCGCAAGCGCCGGCGCGATCCCCGTGGCGAGCAGCTCGGCCGGCGAACGGTTGCTCGACTGGACCCAGTTCGGGCTCGATCCGCAGCGCAGCGACGTCAGCGAAGCCGCCACCGGGATCACCGCCGCGAACGTCGGCCGTCTGCATCAGCAGAGCGTGGCGCTCCCGGGCACCGTGGACTCCTCGCCGATCTACCTGCACGGAGTGCTCGTGGACGGCGCCCTGCACAACACGGTCGTGGTGAGCACGACGTACGGCAAGACGCTGGCGATCGACGTCGACAGCGCCAGGATCCTGTGGACGTTCACGCCGCAGGGGTATGCGAAATGGGCGGGCAGCGCCCAGATCACCACGGCCAGCCCACTGGCCGACCCCGACCGCCAGTTCGTCTACGCCGCCTCGCCCAACGGCCTCATCCACAAGCTCTCGCTCGCCGACGGGAGCGAGCAGCCCGGCTGGCCGGTGAGCATCACGCGCGACCCCACCCGGGAGAAGATCGCGGCCGCGCTGAACATCGACGGCGGCGACCTGTTGGCGGCGACCGGCGGCTACTTCGGCGACACCCCGCCCTACCAGGGCCACGTGGTCGTGATCGACCGCGCCAGCGGACACCTCGTGAGCCTGTTCAACACCCTGTGCGCCAACCGCCGCGACCTGCAGATCCCGAGCACCTGCTCGGCGAGCGACTCCGCGATCCTCTCGCGCAGCGGCGCGGTCGTCGAGCCGGGCGGTCAGCGGATCCTGATCGACACCGGCAACGGCCCCTGGAACGGCACGACGAACTTCGGCGACAGCGTTCTCGAGCTGACGTTTCCGAGCCTGCACCTGCTCCAGTCCTTCACCCCGACCGACCAGGAACAGCTCAACGACAGCGACACGGATCTCGGCTCGAGCGCGCCCGCGCTGCTCGGCGACGGGCGCATCGTGCTGGCGGGCAAGGACGGGATCATGCGCGTGCTGGTGCTCTCGCGCCTCGACGGGCATCCCCCGTCGCACGCGCGGCTGCACCCGCTCGGGGGAGAAGTCCAGCGCCTGCAGATCCCCGGCGGCGGTCAGCTGTTCACGGCGCCGGCCGTCTGGAACCGGGAAGGGCACACGACGATGTTCGTGGCCGACGAACACGCGACGGCCGCCTACGTGCTGCGCGCCGGGCGCCTGTACCGGGTCTGGCAGAACTCCACCGCGGGCACCAGCCCGGTGATGGCTGGAGGGCTGCTGTACGTGTATGAACCCTCCGCCGGCGGCATCTACGTCTACCGGCCGGCTTCGCCGCGGCCGATCGCCAAGCTCGCCGGCGCCCCCGGGCACTGGAACAGCCCGATCGTGGTCGACGGGCACGTCGTCGAGCCCGAGGGCAACGCCAACGAACACCTGCTCAGCGGCAAACTGGAGATCTTCGCGAGCGGCTGAGCCTCAGTCGATCTCCCCGTAGCCCCACAGGTCCACCAGATCGCGCCCCAGATACTCGCTCAGCGCCTGCACTTCGGGCTTGAAGCGGCGGCGCAGCTCGAGCATGACGTCCTCCTCGGGCGCTCGCGGGCTGGCAAGCAGCATGCGGCGGCGGATCGTCGCGAGGGCCTCGGTGCGCACCCGCCGGGGCGTGAGGAGCTTGACCACTCCCTTGAGCGCCCGCGCGGGGACGCCCTGCCCGAGGCTCACCGCCTGCAGGGTCGCGTCGAGGCGCACGCGGCGGCGGACGGTCGGATTGGTCTCCAGCAGCTCGATCGGCAGAGTGTCGTCAACTCCTAGGAAGCGCTGGACGGCGCGGACGGTGCCCTCGTTGTCGCTGCGAAACTCCTCATAGATCAACACGAGCACCTGCTCGGGTGCGAACACCGCGTGGTAGCGACGCAGCTGCTCGACGTAGCGCACGCGATCGGTGTACAGGAGCACCTGGGGCCAGCGCGCGTTGACCTCGGTCAGCTCTCGCCCTGCGCGCCTGGCCGGCTCGAGCGCGATCGCCTTGCGCAGGCTGGGCTCCTGCTCGGAGTGATGCTGCAGCAGCTGCAGGTGAAGCGAGCGCACCTGGCTCGCGGGCTCGCGCAGGATGACGATGATGCGCGCCGCCGGCTGGGCCGCGGCGATCAGGCCCGCGGCGGTGTGTGACCAGATGTAGGCGGTCGAGGCCTCCCCCACGAGCTGCTCGGGGCGCGCGTCTGCGAACAGCGCCAGGTAGTCCTCATAGCTCTCCCCGGGCTGGCCGGTAGCTCGCGGCTGATAGGGCGAGGGAAGATCGCTGGCGAAGAAGCGCGGCTCCTTGCGCTCGGGCATGAACACCTGGGGGTGGCGGCGCAACATCTCATACAGCGCCGTCGTGCCGCACTTGGGGTGGCCGACTATGAAGAAGTCGGGCACCCTTCCGCTAGGAGACATCGGCCAGCCAGTCCGAGCCGCCCTGCTGGATCTTGGCGTACAGCAGCTCTGAGCGCAGCAGGCACGTACGTTGCGCTCTGCGACTCCACAGGCGCAGCCTCGCGCGGTCGAAGCGGGCGGCCGCCGCACCGAGCAGCGGCAGGCCTGCGCCTCCCAGCGGGCGCGGCGCGCGCTCGCGCTGCGCGCGGCTGAGCTCGCCCGCGTCGGCGCCGTGGTGATAGATGACGCCGCCGTAGATCGCAAAGGCCAGAGGATCGAGCCTGCGGGGGTTGGATCTCAGCAGCTGCACCCACGGCGTGCCGCTGAGCTCCAGTCGCCGCAGCAGGTTGGCGCCGACGTCGGTCACGCGCCGCCCGCGCTCGTCACTCCACGGATAGCCGTCCGACCAGTCGCCGGCCAGCTCGCGCCACGTCGCCACACTGCTCACGCAGAAGCACGGATGGGGCTGCGGATCGCCGGCGTTCTCCGCCCTGCGCACCGCCACCAGCGGCGCGGCCTGCAGGCCCTCCATGACCACCGGCATCGGATCGGCGATCGGGAAGGCGTCGCCGTCGAGGAACATCAGCAGATCATCGTCGGAGGCCTCCTCGAGGATCTCCACCGCGAGGTGGTTCAGCTTTCCGGCCAGCGGACCGTTCTGCTCGATGATGCGGTCGAAGTGGGCCCCATATGAGGGGTCGATCAGCTGGATGGACGCCCACGTGCGATACGGCACCGAGATGTGCGCGCGGATATGCCTGGTCTGGATCTCGATCCAGCGCGGGGAGATGTGATGTGTGGTGGCGATGTGCAGCACGGTGCTCCTTGGCTCAGATGAGCTCCGCCAGCCAGTCCGTGCCGCCGCGCTCGATCCGTTCGAACACGCGCGCCGATTGATCGGCCAGGCGCTCGCGCTTGGCCCGTTCCCATTCGATCCACCTGCGCCGGCGCAGGCGCGAGGAGCCGCGCATCGGCGCAGGATCCTCGGCCGATGCGCGATGCGTCGCGGCCAGTTTCTCGGCGCGGAAGCCCGCCCCGTGGTGGTAGACGAGATCGCCGTACACGGCGAAGTAGAGCGGGTCCAGGTTGTTGCGGTTGGAGCGGAGCACCTCGATCCACGGCAGTCCGGCGAGCTCGAGCTTGCGCATCAGCAGGCTGCCCACGTCGGTCACGTTCCACCCCTGGCCGCCGGGCCACGTGGGGCCGCCGGACCAGTCGCCGGGCAGGGAGCGCCACGTTCTGACGGTGGTCACACAGAAGCACGGGTGCGGCTGCGGCGAGTTCACGTTCTCGGCTCGGCGCACGGCGATCAGCGGCGCCTTCGCGAGGGAGTCAGCGATGAACGGCATCGGGTCGGCGATCGGGAAGGCGTCGCCGTCGAGGAACATCAGCAGATCATCGTCGGAGGCCTCCTCGAGGATCTCCATGGCCAGGTGATTGAGCTTGCCGGCGTGGCTGCCGAGCTGCTCCACCGTGCGGTCGAAGTGAACCCCGTATGCGGGGTCGATTCCCTCGAGTGAGGCCCACGTCTGAAACGGCGCGGCGATGTACTCGCGCAGGTAGCGCGTCTGGATCTCGATCCACCGAGGAGACAGGTAGTGAGCGGTGGCGATGTGCAGCAACTCTGCCGACTCCCGTGATGAGCGAGCTCAGTCGGGGGGGCGCAGCCACCCGCGCCTGGCGGGATTTCGCAGGACCCGCCACCACGGGGTCACCGGTGGCGGCGTCTCTCTCGACAGCGATGCCAGCGAGGCACTCTTGGAACAGATGAACGCCAGCCGCCGCCGGATGCGGTAGTCGTTCATGCCCGTGTAATCGGTCATGTTGTGTGCCAATGGCACCGTTTCATACCCGAATTGGGCTGCGAGGTCGATCAACGCCTGCCTGGTCGGCACGAGCACGATTTCATAGTCGACCGCGTTGCGCGGATCGTCCATGTTGCGGTCGCGGTTCACCTCGAAGAAGCTCGACGGGGCAAACGAGATGCTCGTGTCGATGACCACCAGCTGTGCGCCGACGCGGGTCATGATCTCGAACAGCTCGACCGGCTTGGATATGTGATACATCAGGCCGAGACAGAGCACGATGTCGAACTCTTCGGTGAACTCGTGCTCGAAGATATTGGCCTCTTCGAAGCGGTAGCGCTCCGGCTCGATGCCCTTGGCCTCGAAGACGAGGTTGGCCTGTTCCACGTGCATGTCCCGGCCGTCGACGCCGAGCACGAAGTCGGCTCCCGCCTCGATCGCCTGCAGCGACCAGAAGCCTGCATTGCACCCGAGATCGAGCACGCGATGACCGCGTAGCGAGCCACCCGTCACGCGCAGCAGCGCGTCGAAGAAGTAACGACGACGCTGCTCATGGCGGTTGATGTCGGTTGGACGAGCGATCGGCGTCTTGATCGCGCCGTCGAACTCGAACTCGTAGTGCCAGCGGGGGAAGGCGGCGATCCGCTCTTCGAGCTCCTTGGCGTCCATTCGGCCGCCCTCAACCGCGCAGTCGCCGCGAGAGGTCGCTCGCAGCGCGCGCCGCCATCGCCATCCACCCGTTCGCCGGCGGCGCCTTCTCCACGGCGAGCGCGTCGAGCGACACGCCCCTCGAGCAGATGAACGCCAGCCGGCGGCCGCTGCCGTAGTCCTCCATGCGCGTGTAGTCGGTGATGTTCTGTGCCAGGGGTACGGTGTTGAAGCCGAACTGGCCTGCGAGATCGACCACGGCCTGCCTCGTCGGGACGAGGACCATATCGTAGTCGACCGCGTTGCGTGCCTCGAGCAGGTGTGAGAATTCGAAGAAGCTCCCCCAGGCGCGCGAGACGCCGCTGTCGAGGACGATCAGCTCGGCGCCGCATCGCGCCATCAGCTCGAACAGCGCAACCGGCTTGCAGACGACGTTCAACAGGCCCAGGCAGAGCACCACGTCGAACTGCTCGGTGAACCGGTGCGCGAAGATGTTGGCCTCTTCGAAGCGGTAGCGCTCGCGCTCGATGCCCTTGGCCTCGAAGACGAGGTTGGCCTGCTCGATGTAGGAGTCCCGGCCATCGACGCCGAGCACGAAGTCCGCTCCCGCCTCGATCGCCTGCAGCGACCAGAAACCGGCATTGCACCCGAGATCGAGCACGCGATGACCGCGTAGCGAGCCACCCGTCACGCGCAGCAGCGCGTCGAAGAAGTAACGACGACGCTGCTCTTGGCGGTTGACGCGCTGGAGGTCGCCGAGCGGGGTCTTCACTCCGCCGTCGAACTCGAACTCATATTGCCAGCTCGGAAAGCTGGCGATCCGTTCCTCGAGCTGATTCCTCTCCACGCGCGATCCTCCATGATTGTGCGGACCGAACGCGGCCCCGCAGTGCCGGCTCAGACGTGCCGACTGGCGGCGGAATCCTAGCCGAAGACGGGATAGCCTGTGAGCGACCATGACGGGATTGCCCGCGGGAGCGCTGCTACTCGCCTCACCCACGCTGCTCGACCCCAACTTTGCGCGCACGGTGGTGCTCATCGGGGTGCACAGCGACGAGGGGGCGATGGGTCTCGTGCTCAACCGGCCTGCCGCCGTCACGGTCGCCGAGGCCGTGCCGCAGCTCGGCGACACGGTCGAGGATTCCGAGCAGATCTACGTCGGCGGCCCCGTGCAGTCGAGCTCTGTCGTGTTCCTGGCGGAGTTCCAGGATCCCGCTGACGCCGGGCTGCTGGTGCTCGAGCGAATCGGCTTCCCGGCGCCCGACGCGGACGTCGAGCGGCTGGTGCAGGGCACCGTCCGCCGGCGCGTGTTCGCCGGCTACGCCGGCTGGGGCCAGGGCCAGCTCGACGCCGAGATCGCAAGCGGCGACTGGATCGCCCACGCAGCCGAACCCGAGGACGTCTTCACGGATGCGCCCGAGGAGCTGTGGAGCGCGGTGCTCACGCGCATGGGCGGCAGCTACGCGCTGCTCGCGCGCATGCCGCTCGACCCAAGCGTCAACTGAGGCGGGCGCTACCGAGGCGGGCGCTACCCTTCCCTGAACCGCCCCCCACGGGATGCGCCGCGCGCCACGCGGAGCGCGTCCGTCCACCCGAGCCGCCTGGAGCCCGCTTTGCTGAAGCTCGCCCGCTGGTCGACCACACACCGCAAGTACGTCGTGCTCGGATGGCTGGTGCTGCTGCTGGGGGTCAACGCGGTCGCCCGCTCGGCGGGCACCACGTACTCCAACAACTTCACGCTGCCCAACTCCGACGCGCAGCGCGCCGCCGACCTGCTCCAGCGCAGCTTCCCCGCCCAGGCGGGCGACCGCGACACGATCGTCTTCGCGGTCAGCTCGGGCACCGTCCAGAACCCGCGTGTGCGCGCGCGCATGAGCAGCATGTTCGCGACCGTGGCGCGGCTGCCCCACGTGACCGCCGTCATCAGCCCCTACGCGGGCGCGTCGGCCGGCAAGGCGGTCTCGGCCAATGGGCGGATCGCCTTCGCGACCGTCGTCTTCGACGAGAAAGCCAACCTGCTGCCCAAGTCCGCCGCCGAACGCGTGGTGCAGGTCGCCCGCGCATCCGCCGGGCCTGGCCTCGAGGTCGAGCTCGGCGGCCAGGCGATCGAGGCGACCGAGCAGGCCGGCTTCGGCCTGTCCACGGCGGTCGGCCTGGCGGCCGCGATCGTCGTGCTGCTGCTCACGTTCGGCTCGCTGATCGCGATGGGCCTGCCGATCGTGACCGCGCTGTTCGGCCTCGGCACCGGCCTGGGGGTGATCGCGCTGTTCACCCACGTGGTCGACACGCCGAACTTCTCCTCCGAGCTCGCCGCGATGATCGGCCTCGGCGTGGGCATCGACTACGCGCTGTTCATCCTGACGCGCTTCAGGGAGGCCTATGCCACCCCCGGACCGACCTTCAAGGACGTTCGCGAGTCGGTGATCCAGTCGATCGACACCGCCGGGCGGGCGGTCCTGTTCGCGGGCTCCACCGTCGTGATCGCGCTGCTCGGGATGATGCTGCTCGGTGTCGACTTCCTCTACGGGGTCGCGATCTCGGCGTCGATCGGCGTGCTGCTCGTGATGCTCGCCTCGCTGACGCTGCTGCCGGCCCTGCTGACCATCGCGGGCGCGCGCGTGGCGCGGCCCGGGCGCAGGGCGCGCGCCCGCGCCGAGGCCGACGGGACGCCCATCACGGCTGCCCCCGGCGGAGGGGGCGCATGGCTACGCTGGAGCGCGTTCGTGCAGCGTCGCCCGCGGAGCATTGCGGTGGTCGCGACCGTCGTGATGCTCGCGATCGCCGCTCCCGCGACGGCGCTGCGCCTCGGTTCGAGCGACGCCTCCAACGACCCGGCCGGCCAGACTACGCACCGCGCCTATGAGCTGCTCGCGCAGGGCTTCGGGGAAGGCTTCAACGGCCCGCTGCTACTCGTGGCCAAGGTTCCCAACCCGCAGCGCGAAGCGGCCGAAAACGGCGTGCTGCTCGTGGCCCCCGGCGGCGGGCAGACCGCGCTGCAGCGCCTGCACGCTGCGGTCGCGGCCACCCCGGGGGTGGTTGCGGTCGCCCCCGCCAAGCTCAACCCGGCGGGCGACGTCGCGACGCTCACCGTCTACCCGCGCTCCTCGCCGCAGGCATACGCGACGACCCAGCTCGTCTCGCGCCTGCGCGAACACGTGATCCCCCCCCTCGCCGCGCGCACGGGCTTGACCGTGTACGTCGGCGGGGTGACCGCCGGCGCGGTCGACTTCGCAACCACGCTCGGGCACAAGCTGCCGCTGTTCATCGGCGTCGTAGTGCTGCTCTCGGCGCTGCTGCTGATGATCGTCTTCCGCTCGCTCGTGATCCCGCTGCAGGCGGCGGCCATGAACATGCTCAGCATCGGTGCCTCGCTGGGCGTGATCGTGATGGTCTTCCAGTGGGGCTGGGTGGGTGGGCTGATGGGCGTCCAGCCGGGGCCGATCGAGTCCTTCATCCCGGTGATGCTGTTCGCGATCGTGTTCGGGCTCTCGATGGACTACGAGGTGTTCCTCGTCTCGCGCATGCACGAGCGCTGGACGCAGACGCGCGACCACCCGCGCGCGGTCGCCGAGGGCCTCGCGCTCACCGGGCGCGTGGTGACGGCGGCGGCGGCGATCATGGTCTGCGTATTCCTGTCGTTCATGCTCGGCGAAGACAGGATCATCAAGGAGTTCGGCCTGAGCCTGGCCAGCGCGGTGTTCCTGGACGCGCTCGTGGTGCGCTGCCTGCTGCTGCCGGCAACGCTGCTGCTGATCGGCAGCGCAACCTGGCGGCTGCCTGCGTGGCTCGCGCGGCTGCTTCCGCGCCTGAACATCGAGGGCGCGAGCTCCTCGCCGGAGGCCGCCGGCAGGGATCCCCGCCCGGACGCCGCGGCGCCCCACGGCCGCCACGGCGTGGCTACAGAGGGAGCGGAGGGCTGAGCCCAACTCGGCGGGAGGCCGCGCTCGCCCTCCTGCTGTGCATCGCGGCCCTGGGCGCCGCGGCGCCGGGCGCCTGCGCAGCCGCGGCGCCCTCCGCGCTGCTCGTCTTCATCCCGGCCACCGAGTCCCGGCTGGCGAGCGTCGAAGGCCTGTCCGTGGGGATCATGTCGGCGACGCAGGGCCCCTACACGAGCTCCCAGCTGCTGCTCGACATCACCCAGGGCGCGCGCGTCGCCGCCTCGGCCTACCCCCACGACGAGCCGCCGTCACTCTCGTTGATGACCCGCGGCGCGAGCGCCCGGGTGGGCGGCTGGGGCGCGGCGATCGCACGCGCAGAAGCGGCTCCGCAGCTGTTGCGCCCGGGGCTGCTGGCGACGCAGATCCCGGGCGGCGGGGGCTACGTGGGGGTCACGGGGACGCAGGACATCGACGCTGTCGCCGCCGTCGACCGCAGCGGGCATGTCGCTGCCGTCTCGCTGGGCAGCGCGCCGACGTTGCTCGCCCGCGTGGCAGCGCTGCGCGCGTCCAAGCGCTTCGTGGTCGCCGATCTGCCCGGATCTGCCGAAGGCCTGCGCGAGCTGCGCACGCTGAGCGCGGCGCGCACGGCGGGGGAGCTGCTCCTCGTCGTGCAGCGCGCGAGCGATGGACACGGACACGAACTGCTGTGGGCGGCCGCGGCGGGCCTGCCCGGCGGGGGCGCCCACGAGCTGAGCTCGCAGACGACGAGCGAGCGTGGCCTGATCGCGGCCGTCGACCTCGCGCCGACGATCCTGGAGCACCTCGGGCTGAGACCGCTGCCGCCCGACATGCGGGGCGAGCCGATCGAGACCGACGGCCCCCTGCGCTCCGCGAGCCTGCGCGCGCTGATGGGCCGCCTG
>Ga0209040_10002473_pt1 | contig 14501 bp, 12 predicted proteins | sample BogFormECP12_OM3_FD_188240 | JGI IMG/M metagenome (GOLD analysis project Ga0209040, IMG submission 188240) | Bog forest soil microbial communities from Calvert Island, British Columbia, Canada - ECP12_OM3 (SPAdes) (version 2) | ecosystem: Environmental > Aquatic > Freshwater > Wetlands > Bog ...
GTCCCGTTCTAAGAGGACCCATCGTCTTCCCGGGTAAAGACCACGAGGTTCCGGTCCGGTTAGAGAGTGCCCGATGGGAAATAGTACTTTCGTTTCGGGAGGAAGAGAGACGGGCGTGGACCCGACAATCGCCAAGGCCCGCGTGGAATTCCAGAATCGCCTGGACTCTACACCAGAGGGCGCCACGCTTCGGCTGTCGCGCGGCGAGTTTCCCGGCCCCGTGTCGATCACGCGCCGGCTCACGCTCGACGGGCAAGGGGCGACGATCTGGGCGTTGGAGGGGCCCGTCGTCTCGGTCCTCGCGGGGGGGGTGGTGCTCCGCAACCTCACGATCGAGGTGACTGGCGAGGCAGCAACCGGCGAGTCGGCCCGGGACTGCGCCTTGATGATCAGCCCCGGGCTGGGGATCACCCTCGAGGGCGTTGATGTGAGCGGCCTGGTCCAGGGCCTGCCGGGCGAGGAGGGTACATGGCAGTATCCACGCGTCCTGCATCTCGGGCAGCTTGCCCCGAAGAGCGATCACCGGTTCCGTCTGGGCGTACTGGTTCCCGTCCCTTGCCGGATCGACTCGCAGGTCGCCGACCTCGAGGTCGAGCCGCGCGACCTGGCTCCGGGCGCCAATGAGGTGATCCTCCGGCTCGGGGGGCTGTCTTCGGATACGCGGCTCGACGGCCGCCTGGTCTTGTCCTCGGCGGTGAAGCGCCGGATCACGGTGTGTGGCCAGGTTCTGAGCGCGGACGCGGGCCCGTCCCGGCCAGGCCCGGATCCGCAATCGTATCTCTGGCTGCCGCCGGACTGGTGGTCGTTGACCGGCCGGACTCCGTCCCACCCCGCGCCAGAGGACTCGGGGCCGGCAACGGGGTTCGATGCCCTGCCGACGCCGCCCAACGGGGCGGCCGGGCCCGTCCGGCAGCCGCCGACGGTCGTCGTCTCTCCGACCGACGAGACCCAGTACAGGACCGTCGGCGATGCGATCCGCGACGTGGAGCCCGGGACGCGAATCGTCGTGCGCCCGGGGGTCTACAAAGAGAGCCTGGTCGTTGACAAACGGCTGGAACTCATCGGCGACGGACCGAGGGAGCAGATTATCATCGAGGGGACTCCCTGTCTTCGGCTCCAGACCGACTGGGCGCGGGTGCAGAACCTGAGCCTGCGCGCGGTGGCGGAAGGTGGCAGGCGGGCCCATGCCGTGTCAATCGCACATGGACAGCCGATCCTGGAACGGTGCGAAATCCGCTCCGACGCGCTCGCGTGCGTGGCCGTTCAGGGCCCGACGGCCAATCCCGTTCTCCTCCATTGTACAATCCGGGATGGGAAGTCGGCTGGGATTCTCGTCCTCGACGACGGCCGAGGCGTGGTGGAGGAGTGTGAGATCTTCGGCCACGCTCTGGCCGGGGTTGAGATCCGGCAGCGGGGCAGCCCAACCCTCCGGCGGTGCCGCATCCGCGATGGCCAGCAGGTAGGAGTCTTGGTCCACGACTACGGCCAAGGGGCGCTGGAGGAGTGCGAGATCGTCGCCAACACACTGGCTGGGGTCGAGATCCGGGAGCGAGGCAACCCGGTCGTCCGGGGCTGCACGATCCGCGACGGCAAGGACCCGGGCGTGCTGGTCCACACCGACGGGCGCGGGACCCTGCTGAACTGCGAGGTAGCCGGCAACGCCCGAGCGGGCGTGGAGGTACGGCATGGAGGAGCGCCGACCCTACAACTCTGTCGAATCCACCACGGTAAGCAGGCGGGCTTGCTCTTCGCGGAGGACGCCTCGGGGACGGTCGAGGACTGCATCATCGCCGCCAACGCGTTGGCCGGTATCGAGATCCGGGCCAGGGCCCATCCCGTGATCCGGCGGTGCAAGGTCAACGACGGCCAGCAGGTCGGCGTCGCCGTGCACGACGGGGGCGCAGGGACGATCGAGGACACCGAACTGGTCGACAACGCCCACTCGGGGCTGGAGATCTGGCTCGGCGGCAACCCCGTCGTCCGGGGCGGCTCGATCCGCAACGGACGGCGAGCCGGCGTCTTGGTCACCCAAAAGGGGCGGGGCCAGTTTGAGGGTGTCAACATCGCCGGCAATGCCGGTTCGGGGGTGGTCATCGCCGACGGCGGCCAGGTCGAGATCCGGCGGTGTGAGATCCAGGGCAGCCAGCTCGCCGGCATCGCGGTCTGCCGACACGGCAGGGGGATCGTCGACGATTGCACCATCCACGGCAATGCCCTGAGCGGGGTCGCGATCACGCAGGGCGGTCAGCCGACCCTCCAGCATTGCCGGATCACCGGCAACGGCGACGTCGGCGTCTGGGCCTTCGACAAGGGGTCCGGGCGTGTTCTCGATTGCATCCTGACCGGCAACAAGGGCGGCGCGTGGAACGTGTCGGCAAGCCGCTCCCTCGTCCGTCGGGGAAATAAAACCGACTGAAGGAGACACGTCGGGGAGGTCGGAGTCGTCCTTGGTGTCATCTACCCCCGGGGTATTAACGATTAACCGAGCCAATCACCCTCTTCCCATTCACAATCCGGGCGGCGAACCAGAAGGGGTCGTGAAGCATGTCGAGCCATTCGAGGCGTCTTCCCATCTACCTGCTGCTGGACTGCTCCGAGTCGATGGCCGGTGAGGCGATCGCCGATCTGGAGCGCGGCGTCGAGACGATGGTCACCATCCTGCGCGGAGACCCCCAAGCCCTGGAGAGCGCGTACTTGAGCGTCATCACCTTCGCGCGGGACGCCCGGCAGGTCCTCCCGCTGACCGAGATCCTCGGCTTCCAGTGCCCGCGGCTGTCGGTCCGCTCCGGCACGGCCATGGGGGCGGCGTTGCGGCTGCTGTCGCAGTGCCTGAAGCGCGAGGTCGTCCCGACGACGGCCACGGCCAGAGGGGACTATAGGCCCTTGGTCTTCCTGTTCACCGACGGTCAGCCGACCGACGCTTGGGAGGCGCCGGCCGACGAGCTCCGGCGCCAGGATGGCACGCGGGTCGCCCAGTTCACGGCCATCGCCTGCGGCCCGGACGTAGACACGGAGGCACTCTATCGGATCACCGACGTGGTGCTCCGGATGAAGGACACGACGCCGCAGACGTGGCGCAAGGTGTTCCTCTGGCTGTCCGCCTCGGTGCAGTCGATGCAGTCGCGCGGCGCGACCCCCGCCTCCTTGCCGGGCGACGCGCTGGAGGTCGCCTTGCCGGAGCCTGGCACCCGCGACCCGCGCCCCAGGCAGGTGTTCCTCCACGCGGTCTGCTCCCAGAATGGCCGGCCCTACCTGATGCGGTTCGCCCGGCGGCCGCGGGGCGAGTCCTACGTGGCCGTCAGCTCCCATCCGCTCGATGCGCTCGAAGAAGACGGCGGCGCGGAGCTGCCACCGATCAACACCTCTCTGCTTGAGGGCTGTCCGGGCTGTCCTTATTGCCAGAATCGGGGGGTGATCCAGTGCGATTGCCACGCGATGTTCTGCGCGGACGTGGCCCCGAACTCCGTCGTCACTTGCCCGCGTTGCAAGCAACAGGGGACGATCGCCCCCGATTCGCGTGGTTTCGACACGCGTCGCTCGAAGGGTTGATCCGCCGGTTCGCCTCGATCTCCACGGCCGCGCGACGGCGGAATCGGGAAATCGGGGGCCGAACCCTCTATTCCCTTGTACGGACCCCTCGGGCCCAACGATAATAGGTGTCCATCTTTCAAGATCGACACGTAGGCTTTTTTCCTGCATCTCGGTGGATTCTCAACAGAGAGGGGTTTCGATGATGAAGGGGCGTCAATCCTGCATACGGATCCTACTGGCCGGGATCGTCGTGCTGCTGGGCTTGGCCGCAGTGAACCTGAGGGCCCAGGAACCGTTTTCCAATCTGATCGGCGAAGTCAAGGTGGGCGAGGTTGCGGCGGGGGGCGTGCTGGAGGTGCCGTTCATCCTCTGGGGCGGCGACGTCGCCACTTTCCACGCCAACGGCGGGCTGGCCACCAAGCCGGGCACGATCTTTGCCCGGCACGGGCTGAATCTGAAGCTGACGGCGGGGGACAACTTCCCCGAGCAGGTCAAGGGGTACTTGAGCGGCCGCACGCCGTTCTTGCGCGGCACCTTCAGCATGCTGGGCCAGGCGTCGGAGGTGCTCAACGCCGACCCGCGCGCCCGCCCGGTGGTGTTCCTGCAACTGACCTGGTCGGCGGGCGACCACATGGTGTCCCGCGCCGGGCTGCGCAAGCTCAACGACCTCAAGCCCGAAGGCGGCAAGAAGAAGGTGGCCTTGCAGAAGTTCGGACCCCACGCGGGCATGTTCGACGACGTGCTCCGCTCGACCAAGGTGGGCTGGGACGAGGTGGAGGTGATCTGGACCGACGACGTGACCGGGCCCAAGGGACCGGCCGAGCTGTTCAAGAACGACCCTAGCGTCGACGCTTGCTTCGCCATCACCCCCGACATGGTCGCCCTCACCGGCGGCCTGGAGAAGATCGGCACCGGCCGCGACGGCACCGTCAAGGGCGCCCACGTCCTGGTCTCTACCGCTTCGCTCAGCCGCTCGATCGCCGACATCTACGCCTGCCGCAAGGACTTCTACGACGCCCACCGCGAGGTCGTGGAGAAGTTCGCCGCGGGCTATCTCAAGGCGTGCGAGGAGCTGCTGGATATCAAGAAGCGGGCCAGCGACAAGGATAAGGACGCGCTGGCGCAGTACAAGGCCATCCTGGACATGACCAAGGGGATCTACGGCAAGGAGGCGGTAGCCGACGACGAAGCGGCCGACGGGCTGATCTCCGACGCGACTTTCGTCGGCCTGCCTGGGAATGTGGGCTTCTTCCTCGACCCGAAGAATCAGAGCGGCTTCAAGAACCGGCAGGAGGCCGCGATGTCGCTCGCCATTACCCTGCACAACGCCAAGGTGCCGTCCGAGTTCCTCGAGCACGACTTCGACTACAGCCGGATCAAGAGCCTCGGGCGGATGGAATCCGTGATCTCCAACGTCGTGAAACCCCGGTTCGATAAGGTCAAGCTGGAGGATATCAAGCCCGAGGACGCCATCGTCGACTTCACCATCGGCTTCGAGCCGAACGAGGCCGTCTTCGAGCAGGAGCAATATGGGCCGACGTTCGACCGGGCGCTCAAGCAGTCTTCCACCTTTGGCAACGCCGTGATGGTCGTGCGGGGGCACGCCGACCTCTCCAAGGTTCTAAACGACTTCGTCAAGGCCGGACTGGAGAGCGGCCACCTCAAACGGCTCGGAAACCCGGGGAAGTTTCAATACTTCCTCGACGGGAACGATCTCGACCTGAAGAACACCAAGCGGGTGATCGAGGCGATCCAAAAGACGGACTTCGAGGAGTCGAAACGTGCCGTCACGGCGTTACAGCAGCTCTCCCAGCAGCGGGCCGAGACGGTCAAGAAAGCCATCCTCTCCTATGCCGAGCGGAATAACATCCGCGTCGACGAGAGCCAGATCAAGCCGGAGGGCGTCGGCATCCTCGAGCCGGTCGTCTCCCAGCCCCGCACGGACGAGGACATGGCGAAGAACCGGCGCGTCGAGTTCCGCCTCAGCCGCGTCCCCGTCGAGAAGATCGGGACGAGCGACCTGATCTACTGACCCGTCCTGCCCTCGCCCGGGCCTCGGCCCGGTACGTGTTGTGCGACGCAAGATTTGCCACTGTAGGGTGGACCCAGTTCCTGACGGGGCTGGACCTACCCTACATAACCTCGATCAACTCGGCAGGCATCGTGCGAAAGACGTCACCGCCTGCCTCGTGCTCATCGGTCGCGCCCCCTCTGGAGCGATGAGAGAGCTGGGAGGGCCGCCCGTCTTGCACACAGGTCCCTAATCCTGGGCGAGACGCGGTCGGGCGTACCGGGGCGGCCGGTATGACCGAGGCCGGTTACCGGATCGTCCGTTTCCCGACCGCCTAAACGAGGAGTCTCTCATGCCCCACGGTCGAAGTCGAGGTGCTTGGATCTGCCTGTTGATCGGGCCGCTGGCCCTGATCGGCTGCGGTGGCAACGCGGCCCCCACGAATCCGTCATCGCCGTCCAACGCCCAGAGCGCGCCGGCCCAAGAACCGTTCTCGAAGCTCACCGGCGACACCGCGGTGGGCGCGGTGAAGGAGGGCGGCACGCTGGAGGTGCCGTTCATCCTCTGGGGCGGCGACGTCGCCACTTTCCACGCCAACGGCGGCCTGGCCACCAAGCCGGGCACAATCTTCAACCACCACGGGCTCGACCTGAAGCTGACCCCGGGGGACAACTTCCCCGAGCAGGTCAAGGGGTACCTGAGCGGCCGCACGCCGTTCTTGCGGGGCACCTTCAGCATGCTCGGGCAAGCCTCCGAGGTGCTCAACGCCGACCCGCGCACCCGCCCGGTGGTGTTCCTGCAACTGACCTGGTCGGCGGGCGACCATATGGTGTCCCGCGCTGGGCTGCGCACGCTCAACGACCTCAAGCCCGCCCCCGGGAAGAAGAAGGTGGCGCTCCAGCGCCGCGGCCCCCACGTGGGCATGCTCGGCGACGTGCTCCGGACGGCCCGGATCGGCTGGGGCGAGGTGGAGGTGGTGTGGACCGACGACGTGACCGGGCCCAAGGGACCGGCCGAGCTGTTCAAGAAGGACGGCACCATCGACGCCTGCTTCGCCATCACCCCCGACATGGTCGCTCTGACCGGCGGACTCGACAAGGAAGGTACCGGCCGCGACGGCACCGTCAAGGGCGCCCACGTCCTGGTCTCCACCGCCTCGCTCAGCCGCTCGATCGCCGACGTCTACGCCTGCCGCAAGGACTTCTACGACGCGCACCGCAAGGTCGTGGAGAAGTTCGCTGCGGGCTATCTCAAGGCGTGCGAGGAATTGCTGGACATCAAGAAGCGGGCCGGCGAGAAGGATAAGGACGCGCTGGCGCAGTACAAGGCGATCCTGGAGATGACCAAGGGGATCTACGGCAAGGAGGCGGTCCCCGACGACGACGCGGCCGATGGCCTGATCTCCGATGCCGCCTTCGTCGGGCTGCCGGGGAACATCGGCTTCTTCACCGAGAAAGGGAACCTGAGCAATTTCGAGGGGAAGCAGAAGGTCGCGCTCGACATCGCCACGGAGCTGCACGACATCACGTCGCGGACCGAGTTCATCAAGCCCGACTTCGACTACGACGCCCTCCGCCTGATCGGGGGCCTGACCGGCCAGTCATCGCCGCCGCGCGGGTTCGGCGACGACGTCAAGTTCCTGCCCGAGAACACGATTTATTTCTTCACCATCGGGTTCGAGCCCGACCAGTCCGACTTCCCCGAGAGCCGCTACGGCGAGGACTTCCAGCGGGCGCTGGAGCAGGCCTCGCTGTTCGGCAAGGCGGGGATCGCCGTCCGCGGGCACGCCGACCCGACCAACCTGATGAACGCAGTCGTCAAGATCGGCCGCGGCCAGGGGGCCTTCCAGGGCGACCCCGGCGACGGCAACGAGCTGCGGCTCACGGGCGGGAAGACGCTGAATCTGACCGACAACCGCCGGCTGGTGGAGATGATCGAGAAGGAGGGGTTCGGCGGCCAAGAGAACGCAGCCTTGCGGAACGGCGTGGGCTATCTCACCCGGCTCTCCCAGGCACGGGCCGAGGCCGTGCGCAAGTCGGTCGTCTCCTTCGCGAATGAGAAAGGCATCCGCCTGGACGTGAGCCAGATCCGCTCCGACGGCGTGGGCGTCCTCGAGCCGATCTTTCCCCGAGCCCGGTCCGACGAGCAGGCGGCAAAGAACCGGCGCGTGGAGTTCCGGATCATTAAGGTTGCGGTGGAGGCCAACACCACCGGCTTCGACTACTGATCGCAGCGCGCGGCGGCGGCCCTGCCCGCGTCCCGGGGTCGACCGGCGCGCTGTCTCGCCCGGCCGGGGCGTTGCTTGGAACGAGAGGGAGGCCTCGAACACCCTTCGTGACCGAGGAATGACCGCAATCGGGGGGTCCAACATCCAGCACAAAGGTGAAACATGAACCGCACTGGATCGACGAAGCTCCTCCTCGTCTGCGTCACCTGGCTGGTGCTCGTTTCGATATGGGCATATATTTATAAAAATAAACTCTTTGATGGGACCAACTCCGCCCAGCGACCGCCCGGTCCATCTCCGAATGACGGGACCAACCCCGCCCCGCAACCACCCGGTCTACCCGGTCCACCCGTGTATGTGCAGGTGCCGGACCAAACGAAAAGGACGATCTCATTCCCAAGGGGCAGTGACCGCGTTCCGGTATCGAATTCCATACTCCGAGGCTTGTATGAAGAGAAATTGAACGATACCTTGGCGGTCCTGCGCGCTCAACCCAGCTATATCTTGGAGATCCGGGGAAATGCGAGCAGCGCGGACCCGTTCGATATCGAACGGGCCAACGCCCGCGCGAAGAATGTCAACGATGACCTCGTAAAACTACTTGGAGGGGCGAGCGACCGGATTCGCATCAACCCCAAAACAACCGTGGACAAGATCCAAGACCCGGTCTCCCTCGTCTTCCTCCAGCACGCGCCGTAAGATTGCTCATTCCTCCGCGGGCGCGGGCGATCGGTTCCTCCGGTTGACACATACTGGCGAACGCCTTAACTTCCAGCGCCCCTCGGGAGTCGAGTCGGCCACGGTTGATTCGAATCGTTCGAGATTTGAGGGCGCAAGATGGATGGTTCCAGATCGCGACCGCGGGGGCTGCTTGACCGCCTCACCTCGGCGTGGACGCTCTTGCCGGTCACGGCCTTGCTGAGCGTGGGGATCGTCGCTTGGGCGCTCGACCGGGAACCCTGGGAGGCGCAGAGTGCGTTCCTGGGTAGCCTCCTGGTCGGCGTCGGCTCGGTCTTGACCCAGGTGATCCTCGCCTCGGGCGGCGTACGCGGCGACCTCGACCAGCTCCGCCGGGAACTGGTCGAGAGCCTGGAACTTGTCGAACGCCCCGACGAACGCCCGCAACCGGCGGATGGGGCGGAGCGGATCGGCACCGCCTCGCCCGCCACCTGACCGGGTGGGGCGCTCGACGATCAAGGCGTGCCTTCAGCCGCTTTGGGCCTCCCCCGCCATCACGACCCGGTCGAGGTAGCGCGCGAAGGGACCCTGGAATCCATCCCGGATCCGCGGCCAGTAGGTCTCCAGGCCGTGGTTCCGGACGAACGTCCGGAGCTCGTAATCCCAGGCCAAATAAATGTCTTTATCTAATAATTTTTTATGATATTGGAAATGAATGTTCTCATGGAAGATGAGCCACCAGGTGATCAGGGTGAGATAGCGAAATTGGTCGAGCTCGTCCATGTCGCGGTGTCCCGAGTGTCCGACGGCCCAGAACCGGGCCGTCTCGCGGTCCTGGATGATCCGGCCGATGAAGGACGCCGATATCTCGACGAGGGACTGTGCGTTCGAGGCCCGGGCGAGCTTGGCGTTGACGCGCAACTCATACCCGACGAACAGGACCGACAGGGTCAGGGCGATGCCGGAGGCGATCGTCGCGAATTCGGCCAGCAGGGTTATCATGAACCGGCGTCCTCGGTGGCGATGACCGTACCCGCCCGCCCGGGGCTCGCGTCCTGGGCCCCATCTGGCCCCATCCGCTGATCGGGGGCCATGACCCCGACCCCGCGGCCGGCCCGGAACTCGTCCCAGAAGCGAATGTATTCGCCGCGGCGGGCATGACTCTCCGGCTCGAAGGCCGCCCGGCGGATCTCCTCGCGCTGCTGGAGGAAGTTGTCGTAACGGTGGAGCGGGTCGCGGGGTGAGGCGGGAGAGGCCGCGTCGTAGACGACCGTGGCTCCCGGGAACTCGGGCAGCCCCTCGGCGTTCCAGTCCCAGAAGTTGGAGAGGGCGATCACTCGGTCCGACACGTAGATGGCCTCGTTCAACTCGTGGGTGACCAGGATCATTGTGTAGGGCGGATTCCGGCCTGACCTCTTGGCCTGGAGGTTTTCCTGGTAGAGATCCAGCAGCATGTTTTGCTGCTCCTCGCGGGTCGCCTCGTCGAGCGCGCCGAACGGTTCGTCTAGCAGCAGGACCTCCGGCTTGATGATCAGCGCCTGCGCGATGGCGACGCGCTGGCACATCCCGCCGGACATCTCGAATGGGTACAGCTCCAGGGCGTGGCCCAGCTTGAACTTGTTGGCCAGCAGGTCCCGGGCCCGCCGCAGGTGAGTCCGGCGGAGTCGCCACCACTTCCAGAACAAGAGGGCGCGTTCCCAGAGGCTCGACTCGACGAGCGTCAGTCCGAACGCGACGTTTTTCTCCGCCGTCAGGAACGGGAAAAGGGAGTAGCGCTGATAGACGATCCCCCGATCCCGCCCAGGCCGCGTGACGGCGACGCCGTTCATCAAGATCTGGCCGCCTCGCGGGGAGTGGGTCCCCAAGATGGCGCGCAGAAGAGTGGTCTTGCCGCACCCGCTGGGCCCTACCAGCGCGACGATCTCGCCGCGCGCGATCTGCAGGTTGATGTCGTGGAGAACCTTGTGCCGGCCGAAGCGATGGCTGACATTACGGCACTCGAGGACGATGTCAGGCACGGGGGATGCCCTATTGGACGTACCATGGGCAGAGCACCCGCCGGATCCAGCGAAGCGCGCTGTCAATGGTCAGGCCGAATAACCCGGCGCAGGCAAGATAGAAGAAGACGATCGGATATCGCTCGATCCCCTTGGACGATTGGAGTCGGATTCGCCGGCCCAACCCTTCATCCCCATAAAGCGTCTCGGTTGCGAACAGAAAGATCAAGGCCGGCCCGATCGACAGCCGGAACGCTTCGAGCACCTTGGGCAGGATGTGCCTGAAGACGACGTCGCAGATGCATTCCGCTTGCGAAGCGCCCAGGGTCCGCGCCTTGAAGAGCAGCTCCTCGGGCACATCCTCCTTGGCCGCGTGATAGATCGTCTGGGTCAGCGTCGGGATGATCCCGAAGACGATCATCGCCGTGAAGAACCGCTCGCTCAGTCCGATACCGGGCATGATATAGAAGACGCCCAGCATCGCCGTCCCGGGGATCTTGGCCAGGAACGCCAGTGGCGGCAGCAGGAACGCCTCGAGCGGCGTGTAACAACCCATCAGCACGCCCAATGGCAAGGCGACTGCAATGCTCAAGAACATGCCGATCGCCAGCCGGCCAAAGGTCGCCCTCAGATCTTTCCAGAGGATCAGCTCCTTGTCCTTGGGGTCCCGTTCCGTCAGCGCCGAGTGCACCCCCTCGTCGTACATTCGCTCCCAGCTCGGCAGCACCCGGTCCTCCGGAATGTCGCGCTGGCGCTGTTGGTACCAGAGCGTGTAAACGATTGCGAGCGTGGCGAACGACGCCCCCCCCAAAACGACATGCCATTGCCAGTTGATCGGTCGTCGGAGCATCACTTGCGTTCCTGGACCATCCGGATGAAGCTCGGGTCGAACCGGAGCTGCGCGAGCGCCGCCCTCTCATCCCCGTCAAAGCCGAGCGTCGGCGGTGTTCCTTTGATGATCCGGCGTGACACGTAGAAGTCGAGGATCCGGCTCATGGTCGCGCGGAACTTCTTCCCGGTGTACAGTTCAAGTCCTTCCTGGGGCGTCTTGTAAAAGCGAGTCTGAGTGACCGCCTTCTCCATCTCATCGCGGTTGAGGCTGGAGAACTTCTCGCCAAGCGCGACGAGAAGGCTATCCCGCTCATTGGGATCGGCCAGCATCTTGTTGAATTCGTAGTACGTATCGACGACGGCGCAGGCAAATTCCTTGCCCCTGGGCCTGTCCAGCACATCGTTACCCACCACGACCATGTCGATGATCTCCTCGGGGATCAACGACGAGTCGAACAGGACCTTGGCGTCTCTGCGCGACTTGAGCGTTTGAAGGACGAACGGATTCCAGACCATGATGGCGTCGATTCCCGCAGTCCTCGCCTGCATGGCCAGAGCCGCCTTCTCCGGGTCCATCTGGCTGTACTGATAGTCCGACTCCTTTTCGCCCTTGGTCTCGAGGCAGCGGACGAAGGCATACTCCGAGACGCTCTCCTGCAGGCCGTGGACCTTGTGCTTACGCAGCTCCTTCAGGTCGGGGATGCCGGCGACGATGCAGGCATCGGCGCCGTTGCTGGTGGAGGTCGGCATGATGGCGACCGACTTCCGCGACAGGGCGGGGTTGAGCACGTCCATGTTGGTGATGCAGACTGCGTCGCTGGCCTTGGACTGGTACGCCGTGATGCACGGCTCGTACTGGAGCAACTGGAGCTCGATGTCAACTCCCCATTTCTCCTCGAGACGGCCCAGCTTTCCCTTCTTCGCGTCGATCAACCCCCGGTCGGAAGCCACGCCGAAGACACTCCAGGACGGGTATTCGCTCCAGGCCAGTGTGAAGATCGGCGCGGGCGCCCCCGGGGTGATCGTGCCGACCCCGTTCGGCGGTTTGCTGGCCGCCGTATTGTCGGGCGCGGCGTCACGTGTCTCTCCGCAACCGGCCAGGAAGAACCCCACGGCCACGGCGGAGATGAGCCCGCGAACATCCCTTGGTTTCATGGGTGGACATACCCTTCTGTGAGAGGCTCCCTCCTCACGCGACGGTCGTGAGAGACTGGAAGTGCGATTGCATTTGCATGCTACTGAAGGTAGCAGAACTGTCTCGCCCTCGCAACGAGCCTCTCTCCTTTTTTCAATGGCCCGACACGATCCGCGCCGTCTTCGGCTTCGCTGTGTCATTGAAAAATGGCAGGGCGTCCGCCCAGCGCCGGGCCGCGGGTCACTCGCGTGTCACCCGGCCCATCGGTTCGTTCCCGGCGTCCGGGGCAGGCTGGACCCGGAGCCGTATCGGGGTCGCCTCTCCCGCGCGCAAGGCGTGGCGGATGACGGGTAGGATGACCAAGATGCAGAAGATCCCGGTCCGCGTCGGATCGGTGGGCGGGTTCTGTCCCGCGATCTCACGTTTCCGCTCGCCGGTGCGGCAGTCGATAACCTGGACGCCGTGCATTTGAGCCCAGCCGCGGACGCGCCAGCTCAAGCGTCTGGCCGGGCGCATCAATCGCCTGTTGCCGAGATTGTCGTTTGAGCCGTACATGTCCCGCCACCACGCGCGAAAGGCCCCTGGGGCCTGCGCGAGGGGCAAGTAGGCGTTGATCGTCAACCGATCGGCGTAGTCGCACACCCCTTCGAGCCGAGACGCATAATGCTGGCTGAGGGGATCAGGACCGAACAGCGTCGGTTTCGGCCGGTGCCTTCGCCTGGGTTTGGCGCTTGTTTTGGACCCCGAGGGTGGGAGAATCATGAGAGGGCTCCTGGACGACACAACGTGGGGATGGCTATTGTGACCAGGAGAACTGCCCCGCAGGGGCCACTTTTTCCGGGCGAAGTCCCGGAAAAAGCGTAGAATCTGCCATTCACTGAAAGGGATACGCCCTGACAGGCGATCAGTCGGGCGAACTTTGGGGATCTATGATGATGTTTGGCCCTGCGGGGCGTGCGGCCGGTCTAGGAGGTGCGACCCAAGACAATGTACACTCCCAAGCAAGTCTTCTTCACTAAAGGAATGGGTATCCATCGCGAGAAACTCACCAGCTTCGAGATGGCCCTGCGCGACGCTAAGATCGCCTTTTACAACTTGGTGCGGGTCTCGAGCATTTTCCCGCCGAACTGCCGCGAGGTCTCGATCGACGGGGGCCTGAAGCAACTCAAGCCAGGCCAAATCGTGCACGTTGTGCTCAGCGAGTGTGCCACGGCCGAGCCCAACCGCCTGATCGCCGCCAGCGTAGGCGTCGCCATGCCCCGCGATCGCAACACCTTCGGCTACCTCTCCGAGCACCAGACCCACGGCCAGACCGTCGAGCTCGCCGCCGACTATACCGAGGACCTCGCCGCGGAGATGCTCGCCACCGTGCTGGGCATCGAGGTTAGCCCCGACAGCTCTTGGGACGAGAAACGCGAGATCTGGAAGATCGCGGACGTCATTATCCAGACCAAGGAGGTCACACAGACGGCCGTAGGCAACAAGGACGGACATTGGACGACTGTCGTAGCCGCGGCCGTGTTGCTGCCCTGATGACCACGGGCGGGACCGACCGCCGGTTCTCGATCTGGAAGATCCAGCGGCATCCATACCCCGCACCGCGTGGACTGAGACACTCATGTGTGGGTGCACCCCGTCAGCTCCTACCCTGTCGTTGAGAGGTTCTCGTCTGCCGGGGATTGTGAGATACCTGTGACTTCGCCTTGTGACCTACACAAGTTGAACAGCCGGACGCTTGAGCCACTTCGCTAGAAGGCGTACCTCACCTCGACGAGCCGGGGCACCAGGGGCGGGATCGGCAAGGGGTCGACCGGATTGGCCCCGCGCACCACGCAGGTTTCCCAGCGCGGGATGGTGCCCGTGCGGTAGAAGGTGTTGACGTACCTCCAGTCGGTCTCGGCAAAGTCGAAGTACCACGGATCAAGGTTGGTGACGCCCGCCTCGTGCAACAGTTGTAGCCCGAACCGCGCGGCGTTGCGCTCGTATTGCTCAAGGGCGTCAAGGTAGACCTCGAGATCCTGGTCCGAGACCCCGACGATCTCAGGCCGATACGAGGGCGCGACCCACTGCACCGAGTGGCCGAAAAGGTGC
>Ga0209040_10002474_pt1 | contig 14500 bp, 18 predicted proteins | sample BogFormECP12_OM3_FD_188240 | JGI IMG/M metagenome (GOLD analysis project Ga0209040, IMG submission 188240) | Bog forest soil microbial communities from Calvert Island, British Columbia, Canada - ECP12_OM3 (SPAdes) (version 2) | ecosystem: Environmental > Aquatic > Freshwater > Wetlands > Bog ...
GGTCACCGTGGCGGTGGCGACGGTGTGGTCGCGGTCATCGCTCATCGGCCATCCTCTCTTGGTCACGCCGCCGCGCGTCAGCGCTTCTGCTCCGGCCCGGCGCATGCCGCGTGTCTGTAAGTACAGCTGGACCAGCCCGGCGGACAATCTCCGCCCCGGGTTGATCATCTGATGGCAACCCGGCTGTCATGATGCAATACCTCCCCGCGACCAGCCAGCTCGCCGTCCGCAGTCCCCTGGGGGCTGCGGCGGCACCCGCATCATGATGTGCTGGTCAGATCCCCGGCCCATGGAAGCCGACAAAATGCCATGCCCCGGCCGGGCGCCGGTGCCGGTGCCGGAACGTACAGGTGACCATCATCCCTCACGGGCCACCCAGGGCTACCATAACGCCCGACTGCGATTCCCGCACAGGCTCAACCGCGACCGGGTGCGGCCAGCACATCGCGTTTCCGGGATTGGGTTCAACGGTGTTCACGTCGGTACATCGGCCACGTCAACTCACCGATAGGGAACTCAGCGACCTGATCCTCTGCTCACGCACTGTGGCTGATCCTCATCTGACCGAAGCGCACACTCCCGCCGTTATGCGCGGGCTCAGTACCTCCGGCACTGATAAGGTGCGCCGCGCATAACAAGTTGATCTGCACCCGTCGGTGGTGCCCGCACCACGATGATCACCGGCACCTGGCCGGAGTGACCAGCGTGCCCAGGTCGACGAAGCCGATCCCGAGCAGCGACAACCCGGCCGGGGCCACGATCGCGGCGCCGATCCCCTGCACGACGCGCGAGGCGATGAGCAGGACCGGCTCGACGGCGAGCCCGCCGGCCACACTGGCCACGACGAAGACGACCAGCCCGACCCGGAACATGCAGGCCCGGCCGAACAAGTCCGCGAGCCTGCCCCCCAGCAGCAGGAATCCGCCGAACGCGACGGCGTACCCGCTGATCAGCCACTGCAGCGTGGACGTCCCGATATGCAGGCCCGTCTGGATCGAGGGCAATGCGACGTTGACGATGGTGAAATCCAGCACCACCATGAACTGCGCCTGGTCGATGCATTCAGCTACCTGGTTCTCGGGCACGTCTTCGTGGCCAACATGACCGGGAATGTCGTGTTCCTGGGTTTCGCCCTGGCCAGCGCCCCTGGATTCTCGGTTACCGCATCCCTGGCCGCGATGGCTTCGTTTGCCCTTGGAGCCCCGCTCGGCGGCATGCTCGGATCACGGCACCACGACCACCGAGGCCGCCTGCACAGCTCTGCCGCCGCGATCCAGGCCCTCTTCCTGGCCGCCGCCGTCATCCTCGCCGCGAGCGGCAGCCTGGTGACCCCCGGATACCGCTATGCTCTGATCGCGGCGCTCGGCATCTCCATGGGAATCCAGAACGCCTCCGCCCGCAGGATCGCGGTCCCGGACCTGACCACCACCGTGCTTACCCTCACCATCACCGGGATCGCCGCCGACAGCACCCTGGCCGGCGGCAGCGGGTCCAAAGCCGGCCGCCGCCTGCTCGCGATAGTCACCATGCTCGCGGGCGCCTTCCTCGGCGCCGCGCTGATCCGCCACACCCCGGCCTACTACCCGCTCGTCATCGCCCTGGCCGTCATCATCTCCGGCGCCGCGGCGACCTACCTGCTAGGAAAGCCGGACCCGGCATGGGTACGCGGACCGGGCGGGAATCCAAGATAGTGTCCGGAGCGACTCCCCGGTCCCGTTCAGATCGGAGGCAAGAGATGACCGTTGACAGAACTCACATGAACCACCAGACCAGGTACGAACTCAGCGGTAGCGCAGGGCTGGCGTGCGTGCTGACCTACACCGCAGCACCGGATGAGCCGGCGACGTGGAAGATCCTGCTGCCCGGCCCCGGCGGAACCGAAGATCTCTACGGCACCCAGCGGACTCCCGCACCAGACGCCGGCTGGCTCCAGGCCTGGCTGACGCCCATCATCGGTAGCGACCAAGCCGCCGAGCTCGCCGCCGCCGTCGGCGCCGCACCACCGCCAGCGGCAGCCTGGAGACAGCACGACAGCCACAATGACTGACCGCGCCGTCCCGATGTCCCCGCCCACGGCAGAAAGATCGATCACTGGAGGCGTCCACGACACCCAGAAGTGGATGATCTGTGCGCCGCCGTCAGCGCGGATAGCGCCACCGCCTGAGGCGCAGAGTCGGCGGCGTGATCTGGCCCGGCGGTAGATCCGGCGCGTCCGGGGACGGCCTGACCCGCTAATCGGCTGCCGCATCCCTGCTGGCCTTCGAACGATTCGTCGGCCGTCCCCGGGTCCCATTTCCAGCCTGCTGGCATGTGACCTCCTAAGAGCTTGCCCTGCGCCGCGAGTGGCCCCTCCCTGTCCTGTCCGCCGCCCAGCAGCCGCCCCAGCCCGGCACAATCCGCATTCACCAAACTCCAGAGAAATCAGGCCATCGAAATGTCATCCAAGCCCCCTTGACAGCGCATACGAGCATCGTTCGGTTCATGGGCCCCTAAAAGACGTACTGATAAAGTTAACGCTCTGCTACCAGTGTGGTGGTCTCAGGGGCAGAATGCAGCTGACAAGCCTAGCCTGCGAGATCGGTCGGGCAACATCGGTGGCGTATGGTCCGTTCGCCATCAGTGATCTATTGGGAGCTCGATCACCTGCCGGGCGTGGCGTCGTGGCTGAGTACGGCGGTTTGGCGGTACGCTTGTCTGGCTTAATTATCTACGCTGGTGCGCCAGAGATCAGTGAGAGGAATCGAGCGTCCGTGGCTCAGAAGATACAGACCCTGTTCATCGATGACATTGACGGCAGTGCCGCCGAAGGGACCGTCCGGTTCGGGCTGGACGGCACCGAGTATGAAATCGACCTGAACGCCAAGCATGCCCAGGACCTGCGGGATGCGCTGGCTCGCTATGTGGGCGCGGCCCGGCGGGCCAGCGGCGCTGCCCGGCGACCGGCTCGCGGCGGTGGACGCCGGGCTTCGGCGGACGGGCTGAACACTACCGAGGTCCGCGAGTGGGCCAAAGCGCAGGGCATCGACGTGAAGGACCGCGGCCGGGTGCCGGCTGAGCTGGTAGTTAAATTTAAGGCGGCCACCGGGAAGTAAAGGCTCGGCGCATACAACCGTGACGATCGGACACGTCAGCCACGCTTGAAAAGCCCGGACATCCGGTCATTCAGTCAGCTCGCATAAATCCGTCGCGGGAGCGCCGGCGAGTTCATGCTCGGGAGCGTTCCGCAGGTATGCGGCCCGAGCCTCCGGCGTACTCAAGGCAACTGATCCCGCGAGCTCGGCGTCCGCGTCCCCTGCCTGGCGGGCGGCGTCGAGCGCGAGCTGGTGGGTGTGCTCCCAGGAGCGCCAGTCGGCCCGCCAGTCGAACATGACGGGCAGCAGCCCGGCGAGCTGCCGGGTCGGGGACTGCAGCCGAGCGGCGTGAGCCTGCTCGACCAAACGCACGAGGCCGGCTCGTTCGGCCATGAACCAGGCAGCTGACCGCGGGCGTCATATCCCTGGATCAGGCTGATGATGTCGGGGTCTCCGCGCCGTTACGCCGAAGGGCGCCTGACCGGCACCCTGCGGTCATCTGACGCGGACGGCGAGCAGGCACACGTCGTCTTCGGCGACCGGCGGGTCGAGGCGGTCGAGCAGCGCGGCGATGGCTTCGTCGGCGGTCTGGCCCTGCTCGCCGCCGGCGGCGGCGAGCAGGGCCATGATCCCTGCGTCGATGTCCCGGTCCCGCCGCTCGATGAGCCCGTCGGTGTAAAGGAACAGGATGTCCCCTGCCGTGAGTTCCTCCTCCCCCAAGTCGTACCGCGCGGTCGGCACGGTGCCAAGCAGCAGGCCGGACGGCCGGGCGAGCAGCCGCGCCGCGCCGCCGGATACCAGCACGGGCGGCGGATGCCCGGCCTGGGCCCAGCGCAGCGCGGGGCGGTCCTGGTCGAGGACGAACACCGCCGCGGACGCGACCCGTTCTGGGCTCTCGTCCGAGCAGACGAGCCGGTTCAGCCAGTAAAGCAGCGTGCTGGCGGGCTGCCCGGTGACGGACAGGCCGCGCAGCGCATTGCCTATCCGGGCCATTCCCGCAGCCGCGACCAGGTCGTGGCCGGCGACATCGCCGATCGCCACCACCGCGCTGCCGTCAGGTCCGAGCCGCGCGTCGTACCAGTCACCGCCCACTCGGTTGCCGGACTCGGCGGGCCGGTACCTGACCGACAGGTCGTACCGCCCCAGGCTGAACCGTTGCAGCGTGGTGGGCAGGATCGCCCGTTGCAGCTGAAGGGCCGCCTCGTGGCCGCTGGTCTCGTCTACGCCGGCGAGGGGCCTGAGAACGTCAGGCGATCCGTGAGCTTCCCCTGGAAACATTACTTCAACGCTCCGGTAAACGCAGATGAGGTCCGACGACCTGCCTTTAACGAAACTACGCTCTGGCAAATATAATGAGGCGACTTCATCCATCTTTTCAAACGATTCTTTTCGATGGCAAGGATCAATCACGCCGATAGGGCAGTAGCATGATCCGATGGATATACACGACCTGGATTATTTTCTGGCGTCTTGCAAAGCTGGCAGCTTCACCGCCGCCGCCCGCGATGCCACATCGTCCAGTCGGCTATGTCAAGCGCCATCGCCCGGGTAGAGCGGATCTCCGGGCGCCGCTGTTCGACCGGGCGTCATGCCGGTAGCCCTGACCGTGCACGGGGCGACGCTGCAGGCGGGCGCACAGCCGGATCCTTGACGCTGTCCAGGCAGCCCGAGACGACGTTGCGGCCGTCTCTGGCCAGATCCGCGGCCCGGTTACCTTGGGAACCACTCTCCACACCGGGCAACTTCACCCCGCCCGCGTCCTGGGAAATGTCCGCGACCGCTATCCCGACGTTGTCATCAAATTGTGCCAGTCCAAAGGACTGTTCAGTGGGGCTTCTGCAACCGGTCAGCGACGGGTCAATGGATATCGCCCTATGCGTTAGCGCCGCCAAACATGTCACCTATTAGCCGCCGCGTAGAGTCGCTCTCCACCATTTGCTTAACGTTAAACAGGTTGAACTCATGGTGCTCGGCGGCCGGAGGCAGTGACGCCAGGCGGGCGCTGTCGTATGACGGGAGCTTGCGGTATGCGCAACGTGGCGGGTATACGCCCGCCGAGCAGCAGCGGTGGCAGCGGCTGCGGGCAGCTGAGCGGTTCGCCCGCGGGACGGAATTAACGAGATCGCACACGACCTGCGGGTCACGCCGGGGTTGGTGCGGCGATGGCATCCCGGACCCCTAAAGGAAGACACGCGTCAAACCAGTAGCAAGCTCCTGCGGGCAGGCGTGGGACCGCCGGGTGAGCGTGTCAAGCAGGACGGTCGTTGCGGCGGTCATCCGGCGGTCCGTGCAGACGGCCGCGGAGAGAGTCCAGCGCAGTTGGGCATCATCAACGGGAACGGCACACAGGTCCGCAAGCATCTCGCCGCCGATGGCTGATGCCGGTGCCAGGGTCGTAGCGAACCTGGCGCGGACCAACCTTGACATCAGCGCGTAATCGGCGACCTCAAACGCGGAGCTCGTGGCTCCGAGGGCCGCATCGATGACGGTCCGGGTCCCCCAGCCGGGCGGGGGACGCAGAATCATCTCCTCCCGCAGATCCGGGACTGCGACCGAGGGTCGCTGACTCAGCGGATGATCGGGCCGGCATACGAACACCATCGGCTCGCTGAACAGCGGATGCAGCACGATGCCCCGCGGCGGCTCATTAGTGCTTGCGGTCAGGGCGATGTCTACCGACCCGTCGCGGACCGCGTGCACAAGCCCCTCAGATCCGGCCTTGGACTGGCGCAACTTGACGACCATGCCGGGGTGACGTTCGCGGATGTCGGCAAGGACACAAGCAAGGTCAAGCCGACCCGTGTGCAGGGTGCTTCCCAGCGTGACAGTGCCGCGGACCTGGCCAGAGACGGCGGCGACTTCCTCTCGGGCGGCCTGGACCGCGTCGATAATCCGCTGGGCGGCCGCCTTCAGCGCAGCTCCCTGTTCGGTTAGGGCTATCGGAGTCACAGTACGGTCGAACAGCGGTGCCCCGAGATCCTGCTCCAAGCGGGCGATAGCGCATGACATTGCCGACTGAACGATATGGACCTCGCGGGCGGCGGCGGTGAAGCTCTCGGCCTTGCAACACGCAAGGAAATACTCCAGGTCACGGATATCCATTGGTAGTCAGGGCGCGGTGCCTGTGCATGCCCGTCCCCCATCCCCCTTTCAATCCTTACGTACGGGTTTCCCACATACGGCTTAGCGATGATCTTCTTGACATGGTTACGCTGCCTTCGGGTAGCGGACGGTGCTGCGGAGCCGGTAAAGGCCGTGCCCGTTGAACCACTCTTCCGTCCACGCCCGGGCCTGCCCGGCTCGCAACTTCCGGCCCCGCTTCTTGATCATCAGGCTGGGGAGCCGGTGTACCACGTAGTCGTCGGCCTGGCGGAATTTGGTGGCGGCGTTCCCGGTGCGGAGGTAGTTGCCCCCAGCCACGCAGCAGCGGTTCAGGTCCGCGATCACCACATGGAGCTGAGCCTTCGCCTGACGAAGGCCAGGTAGACGGGCCTCTCCTGTTCCGGCCCAGACCATGCACACGTGCCGCCCTCTGTACCCCTGGAGGACCTGGCAGGCTGACCAGCTACCGGGCACTCCGGTGTCTATCCGGACGGGATCTCCACCCGCAGGCCTGGACCAGCTTTCAGAACGCCACACGGGACAATGCTACGGCGGCAGAAGATCGTTATCGCATGAATGCAATTCATCACCGTCAGCAAGAACAGTCATTAGCCATTGCATCCGGGGATGATCGCGAGAGCGTGAAATTCCGGGCCCGGTGCGGGTGGGTGGCGGCTGGGGCTGCTGCCACTGTGTGGCCGGGGTTTGCGCCGCGGTGCGGGTGTGCGGCGTGGGATGGTGGGTGTGAGTAAGTCGTCAGCCGAAAAGCTCGTGAAGCACAGCGGTCGATCTCGGGGATACCGGTTCGTCCGGGTAAAATTCCGTGCATATCAGCAGAGCGACGTCGGCCGAGTCCACCCCGATGATGTCGGCCAGCAGGCGAAGGTCATCGATATCGCGTGTCCTGGCGGCGCGTGCCTTCATCGCGAAGACATGAGTCGGCGAGGCCGCCATTACGCGCAATCCGGGATGATCGAACACCCGGCGCTTGCTGGCGTCTTCTTTCCCGGAGATGTAAACGCTCGCCTGCTCGTTAAGCCACCAGGGCGCGGGAGTCCGAGATCATCAGCAACCTTCCTGGCCTCCTCCAGGACGATTCCGTGGGGCTTGAACACCGCATCGACATCACGAGTCACGCGGGCAGCATCGTAAGCCAGGGCCATGGCGGCGCCGCCAACGACGAATACGTCTGCGACTACGCCCCGGCGGGCCAGTCGCTCCCCAAGCGCGGTGAAGGCTCGCTCGATCTCTGCCCTGCCAAACAGAACGTCATCCGGCCCGGTCACGCGGCCTCCAGGTCCCTGGCGGACAGGTAAACGCCGTGCTTGCGAAATGCCGCCGGTGCCCAGACCAGCGCATCGGCCCGCTGGGCCTCCAGTTCCGCCGGGAACCACGGCCGCTGAAGCACCCGTACCTCGGTCCATTCCGGCGCGGCCAGATCGCGCTGGGCGGCCAGATGCTCCGCTAGCGCCGCCAGAAGCGCATCCCATCGCTCATCGCCGGTGGCCGGCGGTTCGTCACACAGTAGCGACGGCTGAACGTCGTCAGGCTCCCACCGGTACTCCTCGAGAAATTCCCACACAAGTTTCCAGCGGGTCTTGGCATCGTCGACCCGAACCAGGCGCCTACCAAGGTCAGACAGGGTCATAGGCCGGTAGCTGGTCACGCGGCTCCCTAGTGGTACGAGTCCTTGGTCCGAGCATACGGTGCCCACCCCGAGCCGTCGCGGAATCGCCCGCTGCCCCGCGCCCTGGGGCGTCATGGCCCGTCTTGATCAGTGACCAACCAAGTGACTACGGCTTCAGGCGACGGCAGACGAAGCACGACGCGCTCAGACGCCGATTTCTCGCCGACCTGCACCAATCCGACCCAACCCGACGTCGTCAGACGGAACCGGCATGCATGGTAAGGAGAAGGTCTACGGTTCCATTCCGTAACGGGACTCCAGCTCAGTGAGGTTTTTCGAATACCGGGTTTCAAGATCAAGTGACTAACCAAGTGATGCGGCTCCAGCTGGCGGCAGGCGCAGCGCGGCGTATCCAGGCACCGGTGCCCCTCTGGTGTGCGGTAATCAGACTCGGTTCGACGGCGTCAGACCTTTAGTCACTGGGAGCAGCCGGATATGCCCGGATTCGGCCGCTGCCCGTCTCCGTTGCCTGGATTGTCTGCCTCGCCGAAGACGTTGTCCATGACGGTCGCCCACCCAGGATGGTCGGCACGATCGGGGAGAACTTCGGCGCCGCCTGCGACCAGATCGACCGAGCCGATGTGATGCTGGCCGGGCTCCACCAGCGGGCCCGGGACGGCTTCGCCCTCCCCGAGCAAGCCTGGCCAGAGACCGACGGACCTCGGATTATTGCCCTGGCCGACCGGGACCCCGAGACCCAGACGGTCAGCCTCATCCTGGACGCCACCACCGCCAATACCGCCAGACGCCACCACCGCCAGGTGCCCGAGATTGACACCCATCGAACCCGAACCCACAGCGACTGCTCCGGACAACCGGCCGCCGACAGCTGCCACGGTTATCCGATGAGGTTTGTCGCCTGCTGCACTGCTTCCCGGCAGAATCTCGGCAGATCGCGCGCGTCGTTGATGAACATGGAAGGTTTGACGCAGAAGGTCGTGAAGCCCTGCTCCCACTGGTCTGGAAGCGATTCCATCGCCTGGCGCAGATCGGCAACCGCGTTGCTGGCAGGGAAGGTGGCGCGGATGCCGCCCACCATCTCCAGCTCATCTGGATCGCGGTTGGCGGCGGCCATCGCCGTGCGAAGCGCCTGGAGTTCTTCGGCTTGCGGCCGGCCAAGTGGATTGAAGCCATGCCCGTAGCGGATCAGCCGGCGGAGAAGGGCGGGATGCAGCCGCTGGCCGCCGAACCATAGCCGGGGCCCGCTTGGCCGGTGCGCCTTAGGTTCCAGATAGACGTCGCGAAAGCGGTAGTGCACGCCGTCGAAGCTGGCGGGCGTGCGGGTATAGACCTCTTCCCATGCCGCCAGATGCTCGTCCAGAAGATCGCCCCGCTCATGGAATGGGACTCCTAGGGCGGTGTACTCATCCCGGCTCCAGCTCACCGTCGGGATGACGACGAGGCGTCCCTGGGATAGCTGGTCAAGTGTCGCTAGTTCCTTAGCGAGCAGGAGGGGGTGTCGCAGCGGAGCGATCACCGCTCCGGCGACGAGCCGCAGCGTGCTGGTGACCGCCGCCATCGCTCCCAGCAGAATCAGCGAATTCGGCCAGGGCGTCGCCGGATCCTGGTTGCCCGGGTACGCCCAGTCACGTGGATTGTCCATCAACCCTGCCGCGCCGGCATCTGGGCCGAGGACCACATGTTCGCTCAGCATGACCGCGTCGAAACCGGAGTCTTCTGCTTCCTTTGCCATCCGCACCAGGCCCGGCAGGTCGGTGCCGGGCAGCATGGTCCAGTTCTCGGTCAGCACCAGGACCAGCTTCAACCGGGACACGTGGTTACTTTCGCTCGGTGCGTTCATGCCCGCATCGGGAAATGTGCGATGGCTGGTCGTCATCCGGCCCGGCCGGATTCGGCAGCTGGGGGTACGGCGAGCACCGGGCAGTGCAGGATGTGCAGCAGCCGGTCGGTGACGCTGCCGAGCAGCAGGCCCGCGAGCGGGGTGTGGCCGCGCGTTCCCACGACCACCAGGTCCGCGCCTATTTCCTCGGCGACCTCGGCGATGAGGGTCGCGGCGGGCGCATGGCCGCCGATGACCTTGACACTGACCGCGATGCCGCTGTTGGCCATCTCGGCCACCTGGCGTTTGATCTTCGCTTCGAGGTCTTCCTCGTCGACGCGCCGGGTATAGCCGATCGATGACCGGGCCGAGGACAGTTCCTCGCCGTGCACGACGACGAGCTCGGCGGCTTGAGTCCGGGCCAGTTCCTTCGCGTAGCTGAGAGCATGATCGGCTCCAGCCGAACCGTCGGTAGCCCAGACGATCTTTCTGAACATGGCATTTCCCTTCGGGGATGAGGGACTATTCCAGCAGTGACCATGACGTGGCTGTGGCGCCCCGACGCTACGAGCTGGCCGGCAGGGCTGACTCGGGTGATCCACCGAGGTCGGCGACCGCGTGACTTGCCTGGGCCCGTCCGCGCACGAGCATCGCCACCACGAGGCCCACGACGAACCATCCGATGGCCGCGTACGGGGCGATCACGGTAGGACTGGTGACCTTATAGATGGAGCCGAAGATGGCGCCCCCGGTCACCAGGAGGCCGACCGCGACGGCGGACAGGACGGCCCAGCGGCGGGGGTGGTCTCTGAGCCCCCGAACTGCTCCCACCGCCAGCAGCAGATAAGTCAGCACCAAGGCGAAGCTGCCGAACGTGGAGCCCCACGAGAACATCGCGGAGTAGTGGGGCGTCGCGGGCAGCGCGAACAAACCGGTCCAGAACAAGGTCAACAACGCGAAGACGGCGTACAGCGCGACCACGAATATGTTTGCTACGAACGGTGTTCCGCGCTTCCTCGACACGCTGGCCAGCCCTGCGGGCAGACGGCGGTCGCGGGCCATCGCGAACAGGCCACGGGGACCCGACACCGAGATCCCGATCAGCACGGCCAGCATGTCGAACAGGACGATCAACTCGCTCAACCGCCGGATTGCCACCGAGCCATAGCCTCCCTGGCTCGACGGACCGGTGAGCGCGAACAGCGGAGCGCTCGCCACCTTGGATATCTTGCCGATATCGAAGTTGAACCCGGCCACCTGGGCATAGGAGCCCAGGATATAGAAGACGGTAGCCAGGATCACGGCCAACAGCACCGCGCGGGGGATGTCGCGCTTGGGATGCTCGGTTTCCTCGCCGAGATTCGCCGCCGTCTCGAACCCGGTGAACAGCAAGACGCCGTACAAGACGCCGAAGAGCACGCCGCTTATGTGACTGGGTGAGGAACTCGGCTCGAACGCCTTCACGCTGTTGTTGGAACCTACCCGTATGATGACCGAGATGAAGAACGCGGTCAGCAGCGTGAGCGACACCATCGCCAGGATGAGCTGAACCCTAGTGGACAGTTGGACGCCAGCGTAGAGGACGCCCGAGATGAGGACGAGGAGAACCACCATCCAGCCGCCGATCGGAAGCGGCGTGATGTTGAATTCCGCCTGCAGGGTGTCGTGAATGTAGCCGGCGATGAGCACCAGGATCGCCGCGCCCAGCACTATTACTCCGCTGTAGTACAGCCAGCCGGCAGCTGCCCCCACCCGGGTGCCGAGGCCGTCGGTGACGTAGTCGTACAGCGACCCGGCGGCGTGGATGCGCCTAGCGTATTCCGCGACGATCCATCCCAGACCCAGCATGCCGATGGCAGCGACGACCACCGCCAGCGGCGCGGCGCCGCCTGCCCCCTTCGCGGCCGCGTTCACGCCGACCAGAAGCGGGACCAGGAACGCGATCGAGAACACCGGGCCCATAAATCCCACCGACTGCGCCACCGCGTCGGAAAGCTTGAGCTTATGGTGTGCCTCCAGCCGCTCATATGGCGCGTCTGCTTGCTGCGTCGCCACCGAGAACCTCCTCAGCCTGGATTTTTAGGGTTTGGGCGGCTGCCGTCGACCCTGGTTGTCGCCTCACCGCAGTCGGTCACAATCAGGGCGACCGGTCGAAATGTTCGCTACCGAACGAATGAGGTTAACGAGATCATACGGTCCCAAACGATTTGAGGCAATACGCCTGGGCCAACAAACTTATCCGCGGCACAGCCGGGCGCCGATGCGGTCGACGGCCTGATGGTGGCAGCAGCCGATCGTGACCAGCCTGAGGCGATGGTCGCATGGCCGCGCCTTGCTTGCCTGCTCGCGGCGCAGGCTAATACGTTTGGTCCCAAGCAATTTTCTAGGCCGGAGGACGCACCGTGACGCCCAGACTGCTGCCCATTCTGAGCGAGAACTGGGCCAGGACATCGGACCGCGACCTGCGGGAGCCGGTGGCGATCGCTGCGCAATCCGACAAGGCGGGGATCGACGGAATCGCAGGCCCGTTCCCCGCGCTGGACGCCGTGGCCGACCTCCACGATGCGCTCCGGGAACCGCCCGTCCAACTGGCTGCGGGCATCGGCACTATCTGCGTCAAGCCGTCCAGGTACCCCGACGATGCGCGGCAGGCCCGGGCCTTCGTCGGGAGGCCGACGGAGCTCATCGCATGACTGGGCCCGCTCGGGCGATGCTGGTGACCGGGGCCGGCACCGGGATTGGCGCGGCCGTCGCCGCGCGGGCGGCAAGTGAAGGCTGGCGGGTCACGATCTGCGGGCGGCGGGCCGGGCTGCTCGGTGAGGTAGCGACCCGGACGGGGGCCCGCTCCGTGGTCGCCGACGTCACCGACGCAGCGGCGGTTGAAGCGCTGGTGGCTGGCGCGGTCGCGGACTCCGGTCGGCTCGACTGCGTGGTGGCCAATGCCGGGGTCATGCGCAGCGGCAGCGTGCTCGACCTGGACGTCGCCGACTGGGACCTGACCATGCGGACCAACCTGACCTCGGTTTTCCTGCTGGCCCGGGCTGCCCTTCCACACCTGATGGCGAGCGGTGGGTCCCTGGTCGCGGTCGCCTCGATCGCGGCGTTGCGGGCGCCTGGCTCGGCGGCCGCCTACGCGGTGAGCAAGGCCGGCCTGGTCATGCTCACCCAGACCATCGCCCGCGATTTCGGCGCGGCGGGCGTGCGCGCCAACGTGGTGTGCCCGGGCTGGGTGCGGACCGAGATGGCGGACGAGGAAATGACCGAGTTCGGTACGCCGCTCGGCCTGGACCGGGAAATGGCCTACCGCGAAGTGACCCGTCTGGTTCCGCAAGCCCGCCCGGCCGAGGCGGCTGAGGTCGCCGCCGCCATCACCTGGCTAGCGGGGCCGGACGCGTCCTACGTCAACGGCGCCTGCCTGGTCGTGGACGGCGGCACCGTGCTGGTGGATCCCGGAACGGTCGGGCTGGACTTCTCGCTCGCGGCCAGAACTTCCCTGGACTGACAGCACGGACGAACGACCTTGACGCCGAGCCCATCCAGCCCTGACGGCTGGGCGGACGGTCCGTCCAGCCCGGACGGCGTCGCTAGCCTGGACCCGCCGCGGCCGCCGATACCAGGGCGTCGAACAGGTGCTGCTGCGCCGGATCGTCGGCAGCGGTGTCCTCCGGGTGCCACTGCACGGCGAGGAACCAGCCGCGGCCGGGCTCGGCCAGCTCGATTGCCTCGATCACGCCGTCCTCGGATGAAGCCGTCGGGCACAGCCCGGCCCCGATGCGGTCGACTGCCTGATGGTGGTAGCAGCTGATCGTGACCATGGCCTGGCCCAGCACGCTGCGCACGGCGGTGCCGGGCCGCAGCGCCAGATCCGACCGGACATGGCGGTGGTGCCTGGGCATGTCCTGCACGAGCGTACCGCCCACTGCCACGTTGACGACCTGCATGCCGCGGCAGATCGCGAGCAGCGGGCGGCCGGCGCGCAGGCTCCACCGCGCAACCGCGAGGTCGAATGCATCCTGCTCGATGTCCATGTCGTAAAGCGACTCATGCTGCACCCCGCCATAGTGGGCGGGGTGCAGGTCGCCGCCGCCGGGGAGCAGCACGCCGTCCGCAAAACCAAGCCGCTGAGATACTTGTTCGTCGCTGATCGTCCCGGCTGGCGCCGAGGGGTGGATGGTCAGCGGCTCGCCGCCCGCGGCGTACACGGCCTCGACGAGCTTGCGGGCTGATACCTCGGCCTGGTAGCGCAGGGCCGCCGCTGACGACGAGAAGCGCGCGGGAATCGCGATGAGCGGACGGGCCAACCGGCACCCCCTTCGGTCACAGGGCTATCCACGTGGTCTTGAGCTCGGTGTACTTTTCCAGCGCGTGCACGGACTTGTCGCGTCCGTTGCCGCTCTGCTTGTAGCCGCCGAACGGGACCGTGATGTCGCCCTCCTCGTAGCAGTTCACCCAGACGGTGCCCGCGCGCAGCCGGCGCGAGACCTGGTGGGCCAGCGAGACGTCCCGCGTCCAGACGGAGGCGGCTAGGCCGTACTGGCTGTCGTTCGCCACCGCGACGGCCGAGTCGACGTCGGCGACTGTGAGCACGGCCAGGACAGGGCCGAACACTTCTTCGCGGGCCACCGTCATGCCTGGTGTCACCCCGTCGAGCACGGTGGGGGAGGTGTACCACCCGGTCGCCGGCATGGTGCGCGAGGGCTGTGTTGATCCGGTCCGGATCCGCGCGCCGTCAGCCGCGGCCTGCCGGACGTACCCCTCGACCCGGTTGCGGTGGGCCGGGCTCACCAGGGGGCCCATCTGGGTCGCCGGGTCGAGCGGGTCGCCCACGCGCAGCTCTTCCGCGACTGATACGACCGCGTC
>Ga0209040_10002475_pt1 | contig 14492 bp, 15 predicted proteins | sample BogFormECP12_OM3_FD_188240 | JGI IMG/M metagenome (GOLD analysis project Ga0209040, IMG submission 188240) | Bog forest soil microbial communities from Calvert Island, British Columbia, Canada - ECP12_OM3 (SPAdes) (version 2) | ecosystem: Environmental > Aquatic > Freshwater > Wetlands > Bog ...
CATAGCCGGTTGTGCCGTTGATCTGCCCGGCGAGGAATAGACCGGGCAGCCGGCGCGCCTCCAGCGTCGGATTGAGCCCGCGCGGATCGATGTAATCATATTCGATGGCATAGCCGGGCCGCAGAACCTCAACCCGTTCGAGGCCGGGGATGGTGGCCAGAAAGGCTCTTTGGATGTCCTCCGGAAGGGAAGTGGAAATGCCGTTTGGGTACACCGTCGCGTCGTCGACCCCCTCGGGCTCGAGAAAAATCTGGTGCCCGTCTCGATCCGGGAATCGGGTCACCTTATCTTCGAGCGACGGGCAATATCTGGGTCCGCGGCCGGAGATCGCGCCCGAATAGACGGCCGATAAACGAACGTTGGCGGCGACGATGTCGTGCGTGGCCGGCGTTGTGCGCGTGATGTGGCAGGGCAGTTGCGGCGCTGAATAACCCTTGGTGAAGGACGAAAAGAAATCCGGCTCCGCGTCGCCGTGCTGTATTTCGAGATTGTCGTAGCTGATCGTCCTGCCGTTCAGGCGCGGCGGCGTCCCGGTCTTCAAACGCCCAAGAAAAAAGCCGGCGGCGTCGAGGCTTTCCGCCAGCGAGACGGAGGCCGGATCGCCATGCCGGCCAGCCGGGATTCTGCGTTCGCCCAGGTGAATGACGCCGCGAAGAAAGGTGCCGGTGGTCAGCACGGCCGCGCGACACTGGAAAGACCGCCCGTCGACCAGTTTGACCCCGGTGACCGCGCCTCCTTCGACAAGCACTCCGGAGGCTTCGCCCTCAATGACGGCAAGATTCGGAGCGGCGGCAACGAGCGCCTGCATCGCGCGTCGGTAAAGAGCCCGGTCGGCCTGCGCGCGCGGACCCTGGACGGCTGGCCCCTTGCGTCGATTGAGCACGCGGAACTGGATGCCTGCGGCGTCCGCTACGCGGCCCATCAGCCCGTCCAAGGCGTCGATCTCGCGAACGAGATGGCCCTTGCCCAGGCCGCCGATGGCGGGGTTGCACGACATTTCGCCGACGGTCGCGAATCGCTGCGTCACCAGAGCGGTTGCTGCGCCAAAGCGCGCGGCGGCGGCGGCGGCCTCGCACCCGGCGTGGCCGCCGCCGATCACGACGACGTCAAACTTGCTCATTTCGCACATGTCGCTGTTTCACGTGAAACGGTTCACTTGCCGACGCACAGCCTGGAAAAGATCTCTCCCAGCACGTCCTCAACCCCGATTCGCCCGGTGACGTTGTCCAGCGCGGCGGCGGCCCGTCGAAGGTCTTCGGCGACCAGCTCCGCGTCAAAATTCCGGTGCGACAACGCCGAAGCGACGGCGTCCCGCGCCGACTGAAACGCAATGCGATGCCTTTCAAGCGAAAGCAAGGGCGGCTCCTCCGCCGAGGACCGCTCTTCTGCAATCTTGCCGAGCATAGCGAGGAGTTCCTCGACGCCCTCGCCTGTCTTGGTCGAGATGCCGAACTCCTCCTGCGAAACACTCGGCCGTTCCTTGCAGAGGTCGATTTTCGTCCTGACTTTGATAGCGTCAACCTTGACCGATTCGTTCGTTGCGTCGCAACCATCGACTAGCCAGAGCGTCAGATCCGCGTTCTGAGACCTCTTAAGCGCTCTTGCGACGCCCTCCCGTTCGATCGGGTCGTCGCTGTCGCGTACGCCTGCTGTGTCCACCAGCGTGACGGGAAATCCGTTCAAATCCAGCGAGACTTCGATGAGATCGCGGGTCGTTCCGGGAATCTCGGAGGTGATCGCCACGTCGCGGCCCGCGAGCGCGTTAAGCAGGCTCGACTTGCCGACATTTGGGCGGCCCGCGATCACAACCACGAATCCTTCCCGAACGCGGCGAGCCGCCGCCGCCGTGGACAAGGCGCGGTCGATTCGATCAATCGCGACCGCAGCGTGTCGTTTGACCGTCTCCTCCGTAAGCGCCTCGGCGTCCTCGACATCCGAGAAATCGATTTGCGCTTCGACGGCTGCCATCGCCTCGAGCAACGACGTTCGGACCGCTTCGCATTCGCGCTTCAACGCGCCGCCGGCAATCCGGTGCGCCTGACGCCGCTGAGCCTCGGTCTCGGCGTCGACCAGATCGGCAAGGCCTTCCACCTCGGACAGATCGACCTTTCCGTTCATGAAAGCGCGCCAGGCGAACTCGCCAGGCTTCGCCAGCCGCAAGCCTGGAACGTCGCTAAGGGCTCCGATTGTGGCCGCGACGACGGCGCGCCCTCCCGTGACGCCAATCTCGGCCAGTTCCTCGCCGGTGAAACTGGAAGAGGCGGGGAACCGGGTCACGACGGCCCGATCGATCGGCTCCTGCGATTGCGGACGACGCAGCGTCGTCAGCACCGCTTGTCGCACCGGAAAGGATTCGCGACCCGCAATAAGGCGAAGAGCGTCGCCACAACGCGCTCCGGAAATCCGGAACACAGCGATAGCTCCCTTTCCGGCGCCAGAAGAAAGCGCAAAAATTGTGTCGCTGTCGTCGCCGCACGCGGGGCGTCCGCCAAAATCGCGGGGCCGCTGCGACAGCCCGCTCGTCCTATTTCCACTCGGGCGTGCAGACCACATACTGGTCGGCGATCGCTTCGTGATCGCCCTGCTTCTCGCGTTGGAAGTACAAATAGCAGATGCTGAGCCCGCCCGTCCGATAGTTGACGCGGAAAACGCCGCCCTCCTGTTCGTGCCGGGTCGCGATAAGTCCGTAGTCCCCCGGCTCCTGCTTCGTCGCTCCCTCCCCGGCGCGATAGCAGCTTGTCACGCCAAATGCGCCTGGGCCGACGTCGCTTCGTCCAGGATTGTGGGCGAACTGACAAGCCACCACCTCGCCGGTCACCCTGTCCAATCGGTAGACCAGCGAGAGATTGATCTGAGGGGCGGCGAGAAACTCATATTGTCCCGCCTGGGCGGAAGCCGTCGCCGCCAGCGACGCCGTCGCGACGGCGAGGGACCGGAGACCGCGAAGCATTATGATGGATGTCCTGATTGTTTGGAGGCGCAGCGGCCAGCAAATGGCTAATGGCTCAGAACGTCTTTCGTCGCGACCGTCGAATCGGGGTTGAGCCGGTAAACCAGCGGAACGCCCGTCGCGAGTTCAAGCGCGGGAATCGTCTCCGGCGTCAACCGATCGAGCACCATCACGAGCGCGCGCAGACTGTTGCCGTGCGCGGCGACCAGAACACGGTTTCCCCTCAAGACCGCGGGCAATATGTGCTGACAGTAATAGGGGAGCGCCCGAGCGACGGTGTCCCTCAAGCTTTCGCCGCCCGGCGGTTGAACGTCGTAGCTTCTCCTCCAAAGATGGACCTGTTCTTCGCCCCACTTCTTGCGGGCGTCGTCCTTGTTCATGCCGACAAGATCGCCGTAGTCGCGCTCATTGAGCGCTTGATCCCGCTTTTCCGGCAGGCCGGACTGCCCCATCTCGGCAAGGGTCAATTGCAACGTGTGCTGCGCACGCTTGAGCGCGGAAGTGAAGGCGATATCGAAAACCACGCTGTGTGCTTTCAGCCGCCGGCCCGCCTCCCTCGCCTCCTCGATCCCGAGGGGAGTCAAACCCACGTCGCGCCAACCGGTGAACAGGTTCTTGAGGTTCCACTCGCTCTGGCCATGGCGAAGGAGCACGAGCAGACGTTCTGTCCCAGGCATTTCAATCACCTCGCGATGTCGGAGAGCATGTCGTTCGAGAACGCGACAAGGCTTGGAAGCGCGCATTCCGAGTGTTGCGGACCAAAATGGGCGACCGCATTGGCCAACACCGGCCGAAGCGGAGCCCGCGCCGCGCTTTTGACGGCCTTGGCTGTCACAATCCTCTGGACCTGTTTCTTCGCTTCAACGATGTGAACGCCGGCGAACGGCAGACCCAGCGCCGCTCCCGCTTTCTCGAGCGTGGTCGCTGCGCGAATGACGACGCTTTTTGAGACGGGGGGCGCATAGAGGGCTTCGCCCCAAAACGAGGGAGTGAAGAGAGTGCGGTTGAGCAGCTCTTTAAGTTGCGTCTTCGAATACGGCAATCCCTGCCCGAATGGGGAGTTCTCCGATCTTGCCCACATGCCTCTGCGAGAGGGCACAACAGCCAAAAGCCGGCCCTGCGGGGCCAGGATGCGCCAAACCTCTTCAAGGAGCGCTTCGGGTCGAGACGCCGACTCCAAGGCGTGGGCGAGCAGCAGTCGATCGACCGATCCGTCCGGCAACGGAATCATAAGCGAGTCGACCAGCGCCGTTGCGCAACGACTTTCATCGGGCCAGACGCTGACGCCTTGCTCGGCCGGCATCAGGGCGAAACAGCGAAGCGCCTTCGCGCGGAAGGGGTCGAGGTAAGGCGTGCCGTAACCGAGCGCGGCGACCGCGAGTCCCGCGCAATGTCGCCATTGAGCCTCGATGACCCTGCTGACCAACCGGCGGCATGTCTCGCCGAGATGAGAGTTGTAGAAGTTTTGCAGGGTCTCGATATCGGGGGGCATTGAAAGCGCGGCCTAGCCACCCCTGCTTTTGAATGACCAACTGGCGTTCGGCAAGAGGGCGGCCGTCTGAGGCGCGGAGAAGCGCGCGGCCGATGTCAGGGGCGCGGAATGCGCGATGGGGTATGACTTGAGTATGGCTGTCTGCGGTCTGATAACGTCTCGCAAGAGCCCATTCGGCGGCCCGCCAGTTTGAGGAATCTGATTCATGACCACTAGCGTGCGCCAGTTCGTTTGCCTCACGGACAATTTCGGCGTTCTAATCCACGACTCTGAAACGGGCGCGACCGCCGCGATCGACGCTCCTGAGGCGCAACCCATTTTGGACGCCCTTGGCGACTGGGTGTTGACGGACGCTCTCATCACCCATCACCACGCGGACCACGTCCAGGGCGTTCCGGAACTGAAAGCAAGGTTCCCCAACCTCGTCGTTTATGGCCCCGCCAAGGAAGTCGGGCGAATTCCATATCTCACCACCGCAGTAAAAGAAGGAGAACGCGTTCGAATTGGCGCCTCTGAGGCGACAGTTCTCGAGACGCCAGGCCATACTCTGGGGCATGTGGTCTACCATTTTGAAAAGGATCGGATCATCTTCTGCGGGGATACTTTGTTCTCGTTAGGCTGCGGGCGTGCGTTTGAAGCTCCCTACGCCGTATACTGGAGTTCGCTTGCGAAAATCGCGGCTCTGCCGCCGGAAACGCGAGTTTATTGCGGGCATGAATATACAAAGGCGAATGGCGCTTTCGCCGCGACGATCGAGCCAAACAATCCGGACCTCAAACGACGTGTCGAGGAGGTTTCGCGCCTCCGGCAGGCAGGCCTGCCAACGCTGCCGACGACGATTGCGGCCGAACTCGCGACAAATCCTTTCCTGCGGGTCGAGGAACGGTCGGTCCAGGCCGCTGTTGGACTGGCGGGCGCAGAGCCGGCCGTGGTGTTTGGAGAACTACGCTCACGAAAAGATCGTTTTTAGGACTCCGCCTTTTTGGTCAAAGAGTCGAGTTTCTTTTGCATGTCCGACAACTGGTTGCGTAGATCGTCGATGTCGGCTGAGGTCGCCGCCTGCTTTTGTTCCTTGTTGGGGGACTGCGCCGGGCTTGTAAACGGAGAGAACATGCCAAGCGCTTGACTGAACGCCTGCAAGTTCTTCTGGGTCAGTTCCTGAAGCGCGGAAAAAGACCCGGCGGAAAACGCGTCGCGCCCGAAGACGCGGCCGGCGGCCTCTCGCATCGCCTGGCGTTCTCCGCTGAACCGATCGATCGAAAACTCCAAATAGCTCGGCAATAAAGTTTGCATGCTGTCGCCGTAAAAACGGATAAGCTGCCGTAGAAACGTCGTCGGCAGAAGGGATTGACCTTCGATCCCCTCCTGCTCAAAAATGATTTGCGCCAATACAGATCGCGTGATGTCTTCGTTTGTCTTTGCGTCGTAAACGACGAAATCTTCACCGCTCTTCACCATTTTTGCAAGGTCCGCCAATGTGACGTAGGCGCTCGAAGCCGTATTGTACAACCTCCGATTAGCGTACTTCTTGATCATGGTCGGTTCGGAGCTGTTCATCGTAACATGGGCCCAAGCGGCGCTGAGCGAGCGGATGCGTCACGATAGGCGCTTTCTTGCTCTGCCGAAACAACTTTTTGCGATGCAACGTGTACAGCGGGGAAATGTTGCGCTGCGTCTTTTTGGCGCGTCGAACTATTTGGGTACGCCATCAGGGTGGCGCGGGCCTACGATGGACGCTAAAAGCATTCGCCAAACGGCTCAGCCTCAATTCTGCCAGGGAGATGCGAATGCCTGCCTCGGACATTGTTATCGCCAGCGCCAAGAGAACCGCCGTCGGCTCCTTCAGCGGCGCTTTTGCACCCTTGCTGGCGCATGAACTGGGAGCGGCGGCGATCACCGCCGCGCTCAAGGCCGCGAAAGTCGAGCCGGCTGAAGTCGACGAAATCATCATGGGTCAGATTTTGGCCGCCGGTGAAGGCCAGAATCCGGCTCGCCAAGCGGCGATGAAGGCGGGTATTCCTCAGGAAAAGACCGCGTTTGGCGTCAATCAACTTTGCGGAAGCGGCCTTCGCAGCGTAGCGCTTGGGATGCAGCAAATTCTCAACGGCGACGCAAATATTATCGTGGCGGGCGGCCAAGAATCGATGTCGCAAGCCCCGCACGCCGCTCATCTCAGAAACGGCGTCAAGATGGGAGAGGTCAAATTCCTGGACACAATGCTTCGCGACGGTCTTATGGACGCGTTCCACGGATATCACATGGGCGTCACGGCCGAGAACATCGCCACCAAGTGGCAGATCAGCCGCGAGGAGCAGGACAGGTTCGCGGTCGCCTCGCAGAACAAAGCCGAGGCGGCGCAAAAGGCAGGCAGGTTCAAGGACGAGATCCTTCCAGTCACGGTTCCAAGCAAGAAGGGCGACATCGTCGTGACCGAGGACGAATTTATCCGTCACGGCGCCACCTACGATGGGGTGGCGAAGCTTCGCGCCTCCTTTTCGAAGGACGGAACAGTCACAGCCGGCAACGCCTCCGGGATCAATGACGGCGCCGCCGCCGTGGTCGTCATGACCGCCGCGGAGGCTTCCCGGCGCGGATTGACTCCCATGGCTCGGATCGTCTCATGGGCGACCGCCGGCGTCGACCCGGCCATCATGGGAACCGGCCCCATTCCCGCGTCGAGGAAGGCGCTGCAGAAGGCGGGATGGACGGTCAAGGACCTCGAGCTCGTTGAGGCGAACGAGGCCTTCGCGGCCCAGGCGCTTGCCGTGAACAAGGATCTCGGCTGGGATCCGGCGATCGTTAACGTCAACGGCGGCGCGATCGCAATTGGCCACCCGATCGGCGCGTCTGGCGCGCGCGTGCTCACGACCTTGCTTCACGAGATGCAGCGACGCGGCGTCCACAAAGGACTCGCCACGCTCTGCATCGGCGGCGGCATGGGCATCGCAATGGCGGTGGAGCGGTAAGCCCAATACCGCTTCTGTCGATAATCATTGAGAGCGCGAGCTTTGGGCTCGCGCTCGCAACACCTCTTGCGGAGGAAACATGAGTAGAGTCGCAATCGTGACGGGTGGAACGCGGGGAATCGGAGCCGCCATTTCAAAGGCCCTCAGAGCCGCAGGCTACGAAGTTGCGGCCACCTATCATTCGAATGACGACGCAGCTGCTCACTTCAAGCGGGAAACCGGCATCCACGTCTTCCACTGGAATGTCGCCGACTACGACGAATGCGTCGTCGGTATCGCACGCGTCGAACAGGAAGTCGGTCCGGTCGATGTCCTGGTGAACAATGCCGGCATCACGAAAGACGGCATGTTCCACAAGATGACCAAGGACCAATGGGACGCCGTCGTCAACACGAATCTGAGCTCGCTGTTCAACATGTGCCGCCCGGTGATCGAGGGGATGCGCGAACGCGGCTTCGGACGCATCATCAATATTTCGTCGGTCAATGGACTGAAGGGTCAGATTGGGCAGACCAACTACTCGGCGTCAAAAGCTGGGGACTTGGGCTTCACCAAAGCTCTGGCGCTCGAGAACGCCAACAAAGGAGTCACCGTCAACGCCATATGCCCCGGATATATCGCCACCGATATGGTGAAAGCCGTCCCAAGAGACGTGCTGGAAAAGACAATTCTACCTCAGATCCCGGTGAGACGGCTTGGCGAGCCCGAGGAGGTCGCGCGCTGCGTCGTGTTCCTGGCTTCGGATGAGGCCGGATTCGTTACCGGATCGACGCTGTCTGTGAACGGCGGGATGATGATGGTCTAACGACACCGCCTGAGGCGTCGCAAGGCGGCGGAGCGGAAGTGGACGGCTGCGTCGCGGTTTTCGATCTCGGCAAGACGAACATCAAGCTTGTCGGTTTCGACCGCTCGGGCAAGGTTCTGGCCGAGCGGTCGAAGCACAACGCGCCGCTCCCGCCCGATGAGCATTGGCCCTACCTGAGGCTCGACACTGACTTGGCATGGCGGTTTCTCCTTGACTCGCTCAAGGACCTCGGCGCGCAGTTTCCTATCGAAGCCATCTCGATTGCGACGCATGGCGCCGCTGGCGTCGTCAGTGGCGACGACGATTTCGCGCTGCCGCCGATGGATTACGAGTTCGACGGCTTTGCCGCCGTGGACGGGGACTACAACGCGGTCCGGCCGCCGTTCGACGAATCGCTTTCGCCGAACTTGGCGCGTGGACTTAATCTGGCGCGGCAGGTTTTCTATCTCGAGCGCGTTTTCCCAAAGGACTTCGCCCGCGTCCGAGGGTTCCTCTGCTATCCTCAATACTGGGCCTGGCGGCTCGGCGGCGAGTTGACCTCTGAGGTGACGTCGCTCGGCGCGCACACCGACCTGTGGCGGCCTATGGAGGGTCGTCTCTCCAGCATGGTGGATCGGCTGGGCTGGACGCCGCTTTTTCCGCCGCTGCGCCGCGCCTGGGAAACGCTTGGGACCTTAAAGCCGGAGGTTGCGTCTGCGACGGGGCTTTCGCCGGAGGTGCGGATCATCTGCGGCGCGCATGATTCCAACGCCTCGCTCGTACCGCACCTTGCCGCTCGCGCTGAGCCGTTCACCGTCGTCTCGACCGGCACCTGGGTCATCATGATGGCGGTCGGCGGCAAAGCGCGGCTCGACCCGAAGGCCGACATGCTGGCGAACGTCGACGTGCGCGGCGAACCCGTTCCGACGGCGCGCTTCATGGGCGGCCGTGAGTTCGCGGCGCTGGCCGGAGATACGCCGGCTGAAATCCGCGAAGCGGACGTCGCGGCGATCGTTGCCGCGGACGTGATGGCGATGCCCGCCTTCTCCGACCAGGGCGGGCCGTTCGCGGGCCGAAGCGGATGGATCGTCGGGGACAAGCCGACGACGTCAGTCGGACGCACAGCGCTCGCCACGATCTACTCCGCGCTGATGACCTCGCACATGCTGGGGCGATTGGAGGCGCCAGGCGACATCATCGTCGAGGGCGGGTTCAATCGCGCGCCGGCTTTCGCCGGACTTCTCGCCGCGCTCATGCCCGGACGCGATATTGTGACCGCGCCGACCTCCGGCGCGGCCGCCGGCGCCGCTTTGCTGGCCAATTGGGGCGAGAAGCGCGAGCCGCCGGCGCTGTCGCCGGTCAAAACGTGGCACATCCCGAGGCTGCTCGAATATCGAAGTGTTTGGGAGAGACGCCTCCTGGATGTTTCGACCTTAGCCTGAGCGCTTTGTTTTCTCGCGGACTGGGCGCGAAGCCGCCTTGTCGTGCGCCGCTTCGATTGCGCTGAGCACCGCATGCGGGTCGGCGGGCTCTGCGAACGCCTCGGCGACCTCGTCGCGGTGGTTGCCCTGATGCGGGTCGTTGCGCCGGAACTCTTCGAGAAGCGCGATGATCTTCGCCGATTTCTGCTCAGCGATGATGGCAAGCTCCAGCATCAACTGTTCACGCCGGGTTGCAAGTTCGTCGTCATGAAGTTGCGCGATGAGCACCATCGTCGTGACGTAGAGCGCCGCGATGGCGACCACTGTCCCCAGCGCGGGGAACGGGTACGGGTCGGGCGCCGCCCGCCCGTAGGTCGGCACAAGAAGGTTCAGAACCACCCACCCGGCGATTGCGAGGGTGAATACGGCAAGGGTGCGGGGGCGGGCGATGGATGCGGTGGTCGCTCTCGCGAGCCGCTGGACGGTTGCCGCCCGCCGGAAGTGCTCCGCGTGCACCTCGGCGATTTTGGCCACCGTCTCCTCGACGTGCGCCGGGACGATAGGGGCCTGTGAGTTGCGCTCTCCGGTCATCGCTGGACAATCAAGATTTGCGGCGACGAAGCGTGCAAGCCGCTCAAGCGTTGAACCGGCGCGAAATCTAGCGCGACATCACGCCGCTTTGGTCTTTGGCTTGACTTCCTCGCTGTAGGCGTCGCTCAAAGCCGCCGTGATCGCGCTGGGCGCGTAGCGATGCTGGGCGATCTCGCCGACCGGCGTCACCTCGGCTGCCGAACCCGTGATGAAGCACTCGCTGAAGCCGCCGAGCTCGTCGGGCATGATCCGCCGCTCCATGACCTGAAGGCCGCGGCGGCGAGCAAGGTCGATCACCGTCGCGCGCGTGATGCCTGCTAGGAAACAATCGGCGATCGGCGTGTGGATGACCCCGTCCTTGACGAAAAAGACGTTCGCGCCGGTGCACTCGGCTACGCGCCCGAGCCAGTCGAGCATCAGGGCGTCGGCGTATCCTCTCCTTTCGGCCCGGTGCTTCGAGATCGTGCAAATCATGTAGAGACCCGAAGCCTTGGCGAGAGCGGGCGCGGTCGCCGGATCGGGACGGCGGTACTCGGCCATGTCGAGCCTAATCCCCTTCATCCGCTGCGCCGGGTCAAAGTAACTCGGCCACTCCCAAGCGGCGACGCCGAGGTGGATCTTGTTGTGCTGCGCGGAGACGCCCATCATTTCAGAGCCGCGCCAGGAGATGGCCCGCACGTAGGCGTCGGTAAAGTGATTGCGCTTCAAGACTTCCGCCTTGGCGGCGTCGATCTGGTCCACCGACCACGGAATCTCGAAGTCCAGAATTCGAGCCGAGTCCCGCAGCCGGCGCGAATGCTCAGTTGACTTGAAGATCGCGCCGCCATAGGCGCGCTCGCCTTCGAACACCGCGCTCGCATAATGCAGCGCGTGCGTCAGCATGTGGACTTTCGCATCCCGCCAAGGGATGAATTCGCCGTCCAGCCAGATCCAACCGTCGCGATCGTCAAAGGTCTTGGCGGTCATGGCTATCCTCTCCGAGCTGATGGCGTGTTTGGTTCTGGCCCGCTTGGGGGTACATCGAACGTCGATTGCCGACGCCTCTTAACGTCGATTGCCGACGCCTCTTAACAAGGTCGTCAAAATATGTCAATATTACTGACCTAATGAGCGTGACGATGTCTTCCTCCGCCTTGAAAGCCGATCTGACGGCTCGGGTTCCGGGCGCTGATGAGCCGATGTACGAATTCATCGAGCTCTTTTTTTTCGCTTATCGCGATTTTGTGGGCGACGCGGACCGCCTTCTGGAGGCGTATGGTTTCGGGCGGGCGCACCATCGCGTTCTTTATTTCGTCTACCGCCGCCCCGGGCTTACGATCGCCGAGCTATTGGAGATTCTGCGCATTACGAAGCAAAGCCTCAATCGCGTCCTGCGCGAGCTTGTGGACAAGAACTTCATCGAGACGCGCGCGGGCGCGCTCGACCGCCGGCGCCGTCAGCTTTACGCGACGCCCGAAGGAGAGCGGCTCGCGCTGCGGTTGGCGCAGGTGCAGACGAAGCGGTTCGCTTCGGCCCTGGAGGTTCTGGGCGGGACCGGGCCGCAGCTCGCGATGGACTTCCTCTACGCGATGATCGACGCGGACGGAAAGGCGATCGTCTCCTCGGCCAGCCCCCGCGCGGCTCGATTGAGGGAGACCATCCGATCGTGACGGAGATTGCGCCGGAGGACGACGCCGCGCACGTGCTCGTCGTCGACGACGACAAGAGGCTGCGCGCACTGCTGTCGACATATCTCGTCAGGCATGGGCACCGCGTGACCGTCGCGGCGACCGCCGCAGAGGCACGAGCGTTCCTCGATGGACTCTCTTTCGACATCATTGTCCTCGACGTGATGATGCCCGGCGAAAGCGGCTTCGATTTCGCCGCCGATTTGCGCCAGCGCTTGGACGTCCCGATCCTGATGCTGACCGCCCGCGGCCAACCGGATGACAGGGTGCGCGGGTTGGAAATCGGAGTGGATGACTACCTCGCAAAGCCGTTCGACCCGCGCGAACTCCTGCTTCGGGTTGGCTCGGTGCTGAGACGCACACGCTCGGCCCCGCTCGGCAAGGTCGAGCCCTCGGTCGTGCGTTTCGGTACGTTTTCCTTCTCGCTCAAGCGCGGCGAACTCCGCTCCGGCGATCAGGTCGTACGGATAACCGAACGCGAGCGGGAGATGCTGCGACTCCTTTGCGCAAACGTGGGCGCGAGCGTCTCTCGCGAAGCATTGTCCGGTCCAGGCGGATCGGCGCAAGAACGCACCGTTGACGTCCTCGTCAATCGGCTGCGGCGCAAGATCGAGCAAGATCCGGCCAATCCTGTCTATCTCCAGACGGCGAGGGGAGCCGGCTACCGACTTGTCGCGGACGGATGATCGCGCGACCCTCTCCTCAAACCATGCGCCTTCTCGTCCGGTGGCGCGAAATGTGGCGCCGCGCGGCGCGAGCCCTTGCCGAGCTCCTGCCCAAGGGCCTCTACAGAAGATCGCTCTTGATCGTCATTCTGCCGATGGTTCTGCTCCAGACGGCGGTCACCTTCGTCTTCATGCAGCACCATTGGGACCTCGTCACGCGCAGGCTTTCGGAGGCGGTTGCGCGCGACGTGGGCGCGCTGACCGACCTCTACCGAAAGCTTCCCCCCAACGCGGAGAACGACCTCTTTCTCACCAACCTCGCCTCGGAGCGGTTCCGGATGGACGCGACCTTGCTGCCGGCGGGTCCGCTGCCGCCCCCGATGCCGAAGTCGTTCTTCGACGCGCTCGACCCGCTCACGCGAACCCTGCCGAGTCAGCTCAAGCATCAGGTGCAGGAGCCATTTTGGATCGATACCGTGGGCCGCTCCGGGCTCATGGAAATCAGAGTCGATCTCGGCGGCCGCGTGTTGCGGCTCGTCACGCGCAGGGCGCTCGCTTACGAGGCCAACGCCCATATCTTCGTGCTCTGGATGCTTGCCGCCATGATCGTCCTTTTGACAGTGGCGATCATTTTCCTGCGCAATCAAATCCGTCCCATTCTCCGGCTCGCACGCGCCGCCGAAGATTTCGGCAAGGGTCGCGATCTCGATTTTAGTCCGCATGGCGCGCGAGAGGTGCGGCAGGCTGGGTATGCGTTTATTGAGATGAAGCGTCGCATTGAGCGGGCCACCGAGCAGCGCACGGCCATGCTCAATGGCGTCAGCCACGATCTCCGCACCATTCTGACGCGCTTCAAGCTGTCGCTGGCGCTGCTCGACAATTCCGCCGACAGCGAACTTTTGCAGAAAGACGTCGATGAGATGGGCCGAATTCTAGAGGGCTATCTCGCCTTCGCGCGCGGCGACCCGGCGGAGGTCAGCGCTCCGACCAACCTCGGCGAGTTGCTGGAGGACCTCCAGGCGGATGCGGCGCGTCATGGCGGCGAAATCGGCCTCGAGACGCGAGGCGACCTCGAAATTCGGGTCCGGCCCATGGCGTTGAAGCGGTGCATTGGCAATCTCGTCGCCAACGCGCAACGCCACGCGGACACTGTCCGAATCCTGGCGATCCGGGAGTGCAAATTCGTTTTCGTCGTCGTCGATGACGACGGAAAGGGAATTCCCGTCGAGCATCGCGAGGACGTCTTCCGGCCGTTCTACCGGCTCGATGAGGCGCGCAATCAGGACGAGGGCGGGGCCGGACTGGGCCTCGCGATCGCCAGAGACATTGCTCGGTCGCATGGCGGCGACATCACGCTCTCGGACAGCCCGATGGGCGGCTTGCGGGCCGCAATCCGAATCCCGGTCTAAAGTCCGGCCGTCTGTAAGTTTCAGACGGCCGCGTTGATCCAGCGGGACAATTCGCTTTTGGGTCCAGCCCCCGTCTTGGTGGCGACCTGCTTGCCGTCCTTGAAGACCATCAGCGTGGGAATTGATCGAATGCCGTACTTGCCCGCGACGCCCGGATTTTCGTCCACGTTCAATTTGGCGATCTTGACCTTGCCCTGAAGCTCGTTTGCGATCTCCTCTAGAGCCGGCGCAATCATCCGGCACGGCCCGCACCACTCCGCCCAGAAATCCACGACGACAGGCTCGGGTGACTTGATGACGTCGGCCTCGAAACTGGCGTCTGTAACTTTCGCGGTGACGGACATGGCGGCCTCGATATTGGCGCGGCTTGAAGCGCCGCAACCAGAAACAGTTAGGAACGACCCTGATTCGCGTCAAGCGGCAGTCACCACCGCCGCGACTTGACGGCCTAGCCCGCATTATGCAGCCTATTGAGCCTCACGCGACGCAAAGCGCGGGTTTCGGGTGATCGTTTTTCGCATTTCTCGCGATCGCGACGCACCTTTTC
>Ga0209040_10002476_pt1 | contig 14485 bp, 11 predicted proteins | sample BogFormECP12_OM3_FD_188240 | JGI IMG/M metagenome (GOLD analysis project Ga0209040, IMG submission 188240) | Bog forest soil microbial communities from Calvert Island, British Columbia, Canada - ECP12_OM3 (SPAdes) (version 2) | ecosystem: Environmental > Aquatic > Freshwater > Wetlands > Bog ...
TATCGTGTAGATTTCGTCCATCGCCAAAATATTCTTTCGGGGGACATTTTACAATGTCCGACCTCTCAATTTCTATAAATCTTATATACAGATAACATTAATCGTAAAATCGTGCAGGCTTTGGTATTTGCAAGCGCTCCCCCGTTGAGGGGGATTACCAAAACGACATCCCGTACTGGGAAGGTTGAATTGGACTCAACCTTATGTTGGGTTGATGGGCGGCGCGCAGGTGGCCTATCCGCGCCCGCTGGTCGATACCTTCAAGAAGGCCCCAAAGGCGCGAGCGTCAGTCGAACAACTGACGCTCGATCCCCAAGATTAAGTTAGTACGTCTGCACCTTGCCGATTCGCGGCGGCTTCACCGGTGCGGCCGCTCCATAAATGATCGTGATGCCCGACATGCCGCCCCAGGTCGAGGTGCGACGTACCGGATTTTCGGCCACCGCCGCGTCAAGACTATTCCTTTATCGCGCACTTCGAACTCGTGAGCAGTACTGCACCTTAGGCTCTCGGGAGAGGCCAAATTGCGCAGCGTACCTCACTGTGGATATACAAAACAGTTTACGGAAGATGTCGTCCACGCGTCCAATGCTTACCTCAGGCGGTCGTAACACTTCCGAAAGTTACGGATGGGCTATTGGCGTAGGGGTACGCGGGGACTAGACTGCTGGCATGCCCGTCGGTATCAGAAGGGTTTGGGTTGCCTCCACTTGAAGCCATGTCCTTGGGATGTCCCGTGCTGGCGTGTCATCTTCGTCTATTCCCGAAGTCTGCGGGGACGCTCCTTTTTATTTCCTGCCAGACTCTCCGGATTCATTGTGGGACGCACTGCTGCGCGCCGTGCAAGACGAAAGAGGCGCGGGCACGTGTGATCGAGCGCGGGTGGGTGGTGGCTTCGGGTTATAGTTGGGAGAGATGCGCGGAACAGACTCTGGCCTTGTATCGTGAATGTCTGTGAGTACGGGCCCCAAGGTACGAGGCTAAGAGCATGACCGAATCATTGCTCGATCTGACGATCATCATCGCGAACTACAACACCCGCGAACTGCTGCGCAGTTGTATTGAATCGGTGTACCAGTACACCGAAGGGATCAGTTTCGAGGTCATCTGCGTAGACGACGACTCTCCGGACGACAGCGCCGACATGGTGGCGGCGTTGTTCCCGCAGGTGGTTCTCGTCCGCAACACGGAAAGACTGCTCTACGCCAAGAACCACAATCTGGGCATGAGAATGTCCCGGGCCCGCTACGCCTGTCACTTGGACAGCGACACGCTGCTCACGAGCAATGCGTTTGCCGCCATGGTCGGGTTCATGGACGAGCATCCCGAGGTGGCGGCTTGCGGTCCGAAACTGCTGAACGGCGATGGATCGGTGCAGCACTGCATTCGCGGTTTCGCTGGCGCCGGCACCTTTATGCTGCAAGCCTTGAACTGGCACAAACTGTTCCCCAAAAGCCGCGCGATGAACCGCTATTACCACACCGACTTTGACTATTCGCGCGCTCAGCAGGTGCAAAGTATCGGGACGTCCGCGTATGTCGTCCGCCGCTCCACGTGGGAACAGGTCGGCATGTTCGACGAGCGCTTTGGACAATTTATGGTCGATCTCGCCTACAATTTCACGCTCAACCAACGGGGCTATCGGGTCTACTACACGCCATGTGCTGAGTTGATCCACTACGGCAGCAAAAGCATTGGGCAGAACCCACTGCGCGCCTTGCGCGAAGAGACTGAAGCCTTCGTGCTGTTCAACGAGTCATACTCGTATTTCCGGCAGAACTGGTTGTTCAAGCGGTTGGTCCGGGCAGCCTTGCAAACCCGGTTGTACCTCCGGCTTCTAGAGCACCACGCTCGCACCGACAAGACGGTAGTCAAAGGGCCAGTCGCGTCGTACGTCCGGCGGCGTGCCGACACAGTAGAAGTGCGGTCGAGCGAAGAGTTTTGACCCTCAGGAATTCTTCCAATAGGGTTGGCGCACTCGTCGGCCGACCATGCGCCAGAGACGTACGAACGCCGCACGAGCAAGCCACCGGAGCGAGCCTGGTCCCAGCAGCCGCTTCACACCTCGTACCATAATCTTCGAGTGGCGCATCTCTTCCAGAGCCAGGGCCGTCGAGACGCCAGCGCGCCGACGGGCGAAAGCGTCCGGAGAGAGTTGGTTGCCCCAGCTTTCAAGCAGCAAGAGGGTTTCCTCCAACGACTCGCGCCGGAAGATGCTCGTCATGTTTCCGGCATGCACTCGGTAACGGCAGACGACCTGTTGTACGGCGCGGGCGGAATGCCGTCTGCACACCGCGAGATACAAAAAGTAATCAGGAGTGATGTGGATCTGAGCAGGGATGCCGCCTACCTCCTCCACTGCAGACCGCCGAATTAATGCCGAGCTCATGGCGATGAAGCATCCTCTGCCGAGCAGCTCAGAGAAGATGTCGCCGTCTGGCAAGTCGCTGAATTCGTGAAACTGATCGTAGTCTCGATGGCTGCCGCCGGGGTAGAAGCAGACGGTTCGCCCGTAAACTAGACCGACTTGCGGTGAATTGGTCAGCTCGATTTGGAGCTCCAGTTTCCGAGGCAGCCAGATGTCGTCCTGATCCAGAAACGCCAACCATACTCCGTGGGCCTCGCGCATCGCCAATTCTCGGGCTTGTCCGAGGGAAGTGTCGTGAGGCGCAAGAAAGTAGCGGAGGCGGGGATCGGTGAATTCGGCAACAATCTTCGCGCTGTCGTCAGATGAACAATCGTCCCATACAATCAGTTCCCAGTCGCGATATGTTTGGGCGAATGCGCTCTCCAGAGCTGCCCGAAGCGTGGCGGCTCCGTTGCGAACATTCATGATGATGCTGACAGTGGGCATAGATGTGTCGGAGAGGACAGGACGATCAGACAGTATAGCTGGAGGTCCATGGGATACCTTCGCTGTGCGGCATTGAGCGCCATAGCAAAGCTAGAAAAGTGAACATTAAACAGCTTTTCGATTCTGCCGCGAAGATTGTGACTGGCGAAGCCCTCGGTCGTATCGCCACGTTTGCACTTTATGCCTACGTGTCGCGCCATTACGGAGTTGAGGTTTTCGGAATTGTCGCTCTCGGTCAGGTCATCGCGCTGTATGTAATGGAAGGCTCGGACCAGGGCCTGAAGCTGATCGCCGTGCGTGTGCTGGCGCGGAATCATGATTTGGCCGATTACCTTGTTCCCGTGGTCGGTCGCATGCGCGCAGGGTTTACCGCTGTGGCCGTCCTACTGGGTGTTGGCTATGGACTCTTTGGTCCGGTGCCCGCTGCGGCCAGAGCATGCGTACTGGCCTTTGTCGTGGCGGTCATCCCGAACGCATGTGCATTGGACTGGGTGGCGTGGGGTCTCGGACAATTCGGACCGCTCGCAACCTGGCGCAGCGGCGTCAGCATCCTGTACGTCTTGATAGCGATCACTGGTATGAGCATGACCGGGCGACCAATCGCCTCAATAGTCACCGGCAATGTTACGGCGGCTGCCCTGGGTGCGCTGTTCCTGTGGCTTCTCTGGCGGCTTCGATGGAGGCATCCTGCGAATGTCGTGTCTCGGGCGGATTTGAATGCTGTGCGCCAGGAATTACGCATTGCGCGCGTGATGACGCTGGGATTCTCGAACTTGCTGAACCTCATATTCCTCAATGCTGATGTCCTCCTATTGGGTGCAATGTCCACGACTCGCGAGGTTGGGCGTTACAGCGCCGCATGCAAGCCGTTGTACGTGATATTTACTGGATTTTGGGTGTTAACCGATGTGCTGTATCCGCACATTGCTGGGGTGAAAGATAGTGCCCGTGCAAGAAAGAACCTTTTCGTATGGCTGACGCTGTTGGCGGTAGCTTGCTCTGTCGTGGCCGGCGTGCTTGGGTTTCTGGCTCCACAAATTCTCACTTTCATTTATGGTTCGCCCATGGGCGCGGATAGTTTGTTCCGGGTATTGCTGATCGCGATGCCCCTTGATTTCTGTTTCTCGCTGCTCTGGACGGTGTTGGTCAGCCGCGGTTACGACCGATTCGTGCTGTACGCGCTGACAACGGCTGCGGTTTCGAACGTCTTGCTTAACTGGGTATTCATTCCCAGGTTTCAGGCAGGTGCGGCAGCGTGGGCCACAGTCGCGTCGTACACAGTGTTGTTTGGAATGATGCTGATATTCGTTCTTAGAAATGATGTGTTGTCACGCAGCATTGCCGAAGAGACAATTCCGTCGCCGTCCGAATATGCGCTATGACCTTAGGCTTCCAGTTGAAGCGGACTTTATGGGCGGGGGAGACACGCTGTCCCGGCTGAGTATTTTCCAGAACGGTGGCCGGACAGATCTTCGGACAAGGTGAAAGATGAAATAGAAGGGCCGCAGCACTTGTGACATCACGGATCCCTGCGTCAACAAGTGCCGAGTCCCCCGGAATAGGGTGCGCGGGTGGCGCATTTCCAACAAGGCAATTGCGGTGGAGTGACGCTTTCTGCACTGCGCGAGGATTCCAGGCGCCACTTCGCCGCGCCAAATGTCCATCAGTCGAAGAGCTTCTTCCTGAACCTGAAGTGCCGTAACGCGCGACGTGTTACCCGGGTGCATGCGATAACGGCAGACGACCTCTTGTACGGCTGCAGCCGGAAAGCGTCGAGCGATGCCAGTGTACAAGTAGTAGTCCGGAATGATGGTGATACTGTCGGGTATGCCGCCGATCTCCGCGACCGCAGATCGACGAAACATGGCCGAACTCATCGCGATGAAGCATGAGTTCGTGAAAAGCTCCAGGAATATATCTCCTTCGGGAAGGTATGCGTATTCGTGGGCCTGGTCGTAGTCGCGCTCTGTGCCGCCGGAGTAGAAACGGACGGTTCGTCCATAAATCAAGGCCACACCGCTGCGATCGCGAGCCAAGGCCAGCTGACGTTCCAACTTGTGGGGAAGCCAAATATCATCCTGATCCAGAAATGCAATCCACTCCCCGCGAGCCAAGTCTATCGCTCGCTGCCGCGCCTGGCCGAGAGGCACTTGCTCCTCCGAGCGGACGTACCGGATGCGACTGTCGGCATAGGGGGCGAGTTTGTCGGCGCTGCCGTCGGAAGAGCAGTCATCCCATACGATCAGTTCCCAATCGTCGAACGTCTGCGCGAGGACGCTGTCCACCGCCTCGGGCAGAGTGGCAGCACCGTTAAGCACGTTGATGATTACACTCACCAGAGGCATCGGGACGCTTCTCTTTGCACGAAGTATAGACGACCTTGTTGTCGGGCAAGCACGACCATGCCACTGGGACTGCGGCGATGAGTCTCGCAAGCGCAGTATCTTGTAAAATCAGGCAAGTCGAGAACTCTTCATGGATTCCAGGCCGCTTAAGAGCGGAGCCCCACATTTTAGCCTCGCGCAAAGCGATCTTCCTGCTATTGCCGGCGGTTCTCCGGTGCGTTCGCGGCAGAACCGCATAGTGTTCGGCGCGCCCTTGATTGGTGAAGCGGAAGTGGCTTCAGTGGCCGAATGTATTCGCAGCCGCTGGATTGGTTTAGGGGAACTTGTAGGTCGATTCGAGCAAGAGTTTGCGGCTTACAAAAAAACACCCTACGCGGCGGCGGTGGGAAGTTGCAGCGCAGCGCTTCATCTGGTGCTCGCCGCGTTGGGGATCAAGGCTAGCGATGAAGTAATTGCGCCTTCCATGACATTTTGCTCGACGGTTCATGCGATCGTGCACGCAGGGGCCACGCCAGTTCTTGTGGACTGCGACCGGGTAACGATGAACATCGATCCGGCGCTGATCGAGAGCAGGATTACTCCGCGCACCAAGGGGCTGATGGTCGTGCACATGTGCGGCCGCAGTTGCGAGATGGATCCCATCCTGGAGGTTGCGAGCAGGCACGATCTCGAGGTGGTTGAAGACTGCGCGCATGCGATCGAAACTACCTACCGCGGTCGTCCGGCAGGGCTGCTAGGCGACGCCGGCTGTTTCAGCTTTTATCCCACCAAGAGCGTCACCACGGGCGACGGCGGCATGATCATCAGCCGGAGTAAGGAGTTGATCGAGCAGGTGAAGCTGCTCTCGTATAACGGCGTGGCTACCAGCGCGTGGACGCGCTTCTCCGGTGATGTTGCCGGATATCAAGTCATCGCTGCGGGCTTCAAATACAACATGACCGACATGGAAGCGGCGCTTGGGCTCCCACAATTGCCACTACTGGAAGAGCGCTGGGCACAACGAGAGCAACTATGGCGGGCTTATGACGAGGGGCTCAAGGAGTTGCCGGTGATCCTCCCGGAGGTGGGTGATACCCGTAACCGGCATGCCTATCATCTCTACCCGCCGCTGTTGCGGTTGGAGAGACTGTCAGTTGGGCGACACCAGATCGTGGCCGCCATGGAGGCGGAAAATATCGGCGTCGGCATTCATTACGAACCCGTGCATGCGCAGCCGTTCTACCGGAAACACCTTGGTTACCGCGATGCCGATTTCCCAAACGCAACCTACATCGGCGAGCGCACGATCTCGCTGCCACTGAGCGCGGGCATGACCGAGGATGACGTCTCGGAAGTGTGCACAGCGTTGGCACGCGTCCTCCATTATTACGCCACCTAGCGGGGGGTCCATCCATAGGGTCGCTTGGCCACTATGCCGGGCCACCAGGTGAATTGCAATGACGCCGTTACATCTCGTTGCCGGGAACTCGCGAGCACCGGCTCCAGCCAACTCTCATATTGCAGGAAACCCTTAAACTCAACTTCCGCCCGTGGGCGCAGGACTGCGGAGAAGTTCGCAATCTGTTGTGTGCTGCCCTGCGGGATGTAGCCCTTCGCGATCTTAACGTTGCGATAGGCCAACTGAAGGCTCGTCTTGGGCCCAAGGTGGTATGTGCTCCATGCCTGATAGCCGTTGGCCTCGCGGCCGATCCAACTGCCAAACAGGTTGCCGTTGTTCAAGTACAGGTTCTGATATACAGCTTCCCAGTAGTAGAAGAAGGCGCCGGTTGCCGGTGAGACGAAACGGTCGGTAGTAACGCCTTCGAGGCGCAGGTCGAACTTGGGAAGGCCGGGCAGGCGAGCAAAGTAGAGGCCGGGATTGAGGGCGGCGCGGCGCGGTGCGGCCAGCGGCGTGATTTCGTCGTGGGTGAACATGTCGATGTAGATGTTGATCCAAGGCCAGAGCTGCCAGGAGAAATCGAAGCTGGCAAACCGCGCGCCGGGATCGTTGCGTGAGAACTTGACTTCGACGGGCACCGATCCGAAGCTGGTGAAGCTGTTCCAGAAAGAGCCGAAGGTGAGAGGCACATGGTTTTCGCCGGCGAATACGTTGGTGCGCGCGAAGGAAATTTCGATGCCTTGAAAGGGATGGTGTCCGCCCATTCCGTAAGAGTATTTGGCGAAAGGCTTGAAGCTGAGCTTATTGCCGTAGATGTAGGGACCGACGGGGAACTGGTCGTGTCCCGAGAGTTTGCCGAAGAAATTGTCGAGGCGGAAGGGGCCGAAGGCTTTCGAGACTCCTGGGATATAGAGCGGTTCGGTCTGATCGATTCTCAGCATCCAAAAGGGTTCCGCGTTGTTGCTCAAGATCATGGAGCCGCTCTCACTGGGGCCCCAGTCAAGGCTTTGCTTGCCGATGGAAATGTCCTGCCCGAGCAGTTTGGTGGAGACGTAGGCGTCGAGCAGGCGGAATTGGTTGATCTCCGCGAAAGGCGTGGCCGGTTGCAGCGGCTCGAGGTTGACCGAAGCGATAGCGAGGCGCGCAGACAGAGGATACGCAGGAGCCGAGGGCGAGTGCTGATACTCGCCGCTGACGTAATAAGAGACTCTGCCGTCGTCGGCGCGGGCGGTGAATCCGGTGTAATTGTTGAAGCCTTCCTGGTACGGTCTACCATAATTATTGATGAGTGTCTGCCCAAGATTGTTGTCGTTCAGCGGCGTGCCGGCGATTCCGGTAATCCGTGAGTACACAGTATCGAGCCGGATCGACTCATAAGGTTTTCCTTCCAGCGCGCTCAACTCGTCAGAAAACTCTGCATTCAAGGATTGTCGGATGGCATCGATGTCGGGCGGTAACTCAAGGTTGCCTTGCAGCCGTTCGTTGAGCGCGGCCAGCATGCGCGAACAGTTCATCCGCGTCCATGGTCGGAGGCCCATGAAGGGCATCGGAACATACCGTCCTACAGCCAAGCGCTCAATTGCGGGATAAATCCAGCTATCCAACGGTACGTAGGTGCTCGCAAGGCGGCTGGGAATGGGAGCCGTCGTCTGCCTGGCGACGATCATCAGGTCATCATCGAGCTGCGGGTTGTGGCGCGTTTTGTAAATCTGACGACCGACCTGGTAACCGATCAGTCCTCCTACGAACACGTCAGACAGGAAATGTTGGCTCGCCTCCACACGCGCCAGGCTGATTCCGGTGGCAAGTCCGTAGGCGCCGAGTTGAGCGTAGAGGTTGGGATACTCGTGGGCAACGACCGAGGCAAAAGCCCAAGCCACCGCAGAGTGATTGGAGGGGAAAGAGCTGCCGCCATCGAAAAAATCGTTCTGATAATTCGACTGGTAGGGGCGGAGCCTACCAGTGGCACCGCGAATGGCAAATTGCATAGGCAAGACGCTGATCATAGCTTCCGTTGCCAACACGCCCGTTTCTCGTGCGCGATCGTTATTGGTGATGTGACCCCAGATATACATCGCTCCCGTCGTACCCAGCGCTGCGCCAAGGCCGTAGTTCGACACCTCCTTCCATGTGTTCGGATGGTAGCTCGCCATGCCGAAGGAACTGTCAGGATCGGTCACGAACAGGCCGGTCGCAATGCCCACGGACGGCACCAGCCATTTCGCGTCGTCCGGCTTAACGTAAGCCGGGCTGGTCCAGATATTTTTCTGATCGATAACAAGATGCTGCAGGAAGTACTTCTCGTTGGGATGCGGGAGCTTCTCACTGAGCATAGCAGCGGCTGGCTGGGGCAGGGGCGGGGAAGCATCGCCGCTATCGGCAGGCTGCTGGGCCGCGATGCATGGGCTCAGGAGGGCGCTCAAAATAGATAAGTAGATGACCGCTTTCAAGAATGACCCCTGCACACCGAGCCGCCACCGAGCGTTTCCCTATGCCGCATGAGGTGGGCCTCACGATTCTACTGAATCGTCGTGCGGGTCGTCGGCAGGGAACTCGGCGGCGGCAGTGGGCATGCCGCAAAGCAAAAGCGGCGGGATGACCGCCGCTTCTCCAAGCTAAACGAATGCCCGTGCCTGCGCAATATCCGTGCGCTCACCGCGACTACTTCACAACCCGCAGGTTGTTGGTCACCTGGAAAACGCCTGGCACGCCGTTGGCCGCTAATGTGGCCAGGTTTTTGTCACCTTCGCTATCCACGAAGCCCGCGAGTGTCACGCGCTGGTTCTGCACGATGATGTGAATACTGGGCGCGGCCTCCCAGAAATATCTCGAAAGCCCTCCAGTACGGGAGAGAGCGGCATATACCTGCTCGCGTACCTTTGTATCCAGCGGTGAAGGCGGCAGGATCCTAATGTCGTTGATCACTTTATCCACACCCTCGATGTGCTTGACCACGTTCTCGGCAGTCGACTTCGTCGCGGCGTGCTCGCTGGTAACAAACCCGCTCAAGGTGACCGTGCGACCCTGGACGGTGAACTCCAAGTCGTCGAACAGCGAGTACCAGGGCAACATCAGCAGTTCATGACGCACTTCCTTGGCGATTTTCGCCTCCGCCGGATTTTCCGTCGGCACCTGTTTGCCGTAGTCCTTGACCACTGGCCCGTTGCTCGACACTTGGGCCAAGGCTCCCAAGCTCAAAGAAATCAGCAAACCGACCACGAGAAATTTGCGCATATGAAATCCTCCTTCACCCCTTTAATTAGACGCGCTAAGAATTGGCTCGGTATCTCCCTAACCGTTGCGATTACAGTCTTTACAGGCAAAGAATCGGCGCAAAATATCAGGAGAACTTGTGTTCACTTCGCACCTTTGACCCGCCGGAACACGATTTCGGTGCCGTCTGGAACGCATAAGAGAGAGTGCACGTTCAACCAGGCAGGTCGGCAGTTCCGTCTGATCGATCACAGGAGTCTAACGTTATCGACTTGCCACGTCAGACGGTTTCGGGATAAAAGAACGTACGGCGGATGCGATATGACGGGTACGGCTGGAGGATCGAAATGTTTAGGATCATCACGATTGAGCGCGAATATGGAGCGGGCGGCAGCTTGGTCGCAGCGGAGTTAGCGCGGCGCAAGGGATGGCAACTACTGGACCAGCAGTTGACCGCCGAGATCGCGAAGCTCGCCTGCGTCGACACCCGTGTCGTCGCCCGTCGCGAAGAAAAGTGCGACACACTCATGCATCGTCTCGCCAAGGTCTTCTGGCGGGGCAGCTACGAGCGCTCATTGCCGCTTCCGGATGACAAAATCTTCGATGCCGACACCATGGTTGAACTCGCCCATCGCGTGATCGAGGAGAAAGCAAAACACGGGCACTGCGTCATTGTCGGACGCGGCGCGCCGTACATTCTCCGCAAGCGCCATGACACCTTTCGGGCCTTTGTATTTGGCTCGCGCGACGAAAAAATACGTCGCCTGATTGGTCTGAAGATACAAAAGAAAGAGGCCTCTGAGATGGTGGATACCATCGATCAGGAGCGCGCCTCGTTCGTGCGCAAGTACTTCAATGCAGAATGGCCGTGTCGCCAGCTCTACCATTTGATGCTGAATTCGGATGCCGGCCTCGAGTTCGTCACCGAGAGCATCCTGCTTGCCATGGATAGAATCGAAGCAGCGCGGAGTTTCGCCGAGCATGCCCGGCACAATAAGAGCGAACTAATTCACTCCAATGTGATCTGATGGATCATAGATATTCCTCCGAAGCCACCTCATAGCCTGCCCTTTTCAGGAGTTGGGGTCTCCGCGTGGGATCTGGCTCATTCGCTTTCCATTCCTCGTAGTTGTCACACCTGCGGTGTGATGCGTGGACTTGCATTCTGATTCGCGAGGACTACACTGAGGCCAAAGAAGGGTAACCCTACCGCAAGGAGGTAGCCCGAATGGTTGAAACCCTACTCGAAGACGTCCGCGAACACATCGCGGAATCCAGCAAACACATCGATCACGCCAAGAGCGCCGTGAATGACGCTTGCGAGGACTTTGTCGAAAAGTCGAAGCGTGCGGCTAAGGTCGGACGCAGAGCCGCTGAGGACTTTGTGGATCATGCCGAGCGCAGAGTGAAGAAATATCCGAAATCAGCGGTGGCGACTGGAATCATGACGGGAATCATCCTGGGTTTCTGCCTGGGATGGCTGCTGGCAAGGAGGGATTAAGCCCCAGTAATAGCGCGGATTGCAAAAACACGCCACCGATCGCTGTCGTAGAGGCAGAGCCTCGCCTCTACGCATCGATCCAACGCACGTCGAAAGTGACACCTCCGGGCCAACGGCCCGACAGGTAGTCGCAGGAGGTCATTATGCCGCTCAGCAAAGTCAGGGCTTTCCTCGACGAACACCACATCAAGTACGTGGTCATTTCGCATTCGAAGGCTTACACCGCGCAAGGAATCGCAGCCATCGCGCACATCCGCGGCCAGGAGTTGGCCAAGACCGTCATCGTGAAACTAGACGGAGCTTTGGCGATGGCGGTCCTGCCGGCCTCCTACCAGGTGGATTTGCTCGCCCTCAAGAAAGTTGTGGGCGTGAAAAATGCATCGCTGGCCAGCGAACGGGAATTCAAACAACACTTTCCGGATTGTGAGACTGGGGCAATGCCGCCGTTCGGAAATCTGTACGGTATCCCCGTCTACGTTGATGAGACGCTGACCCGAGACGTGGCGATCGCCTTTAACGCCGGCACGCATTTCGAGTTGATACGCATGGAGTACGACGACTTTGACAAGCTCGTGGAACCAGAGGTGTTGGAGTTTTCAACTCGGCATTCAGGTTCGTTCGACCGTGAGCCTGCGCTCGTGCTTTGAGTTGATTTTAGGGCGCATTCGAGTTTGGTCCCGTGGAGACGGTGCAAATCCAAGCATCGGCCGAAGCCTATCCGATGTTGCAACGTTTCGGCGGGACCACCTTCTTTGGGGAGCTGACGAGGCAGAAAAAATAAGCCCGCACGCGGCGGGCTTCGTTTAAAACCCTACGGTTCTGCTCAGCGGTTGTCGTTGGCTGCTGCGGGAGCCGCCTCCTGTTGCGCAGTCAGACGAGCATTGCTGTGCTGGGCGATGGTCTTCTTGGCGTTGTCGGCCAGCTCCTTCGCCTTGGGGAGCAACTCCAGGGCTTTCTCCACCGCCGGGTCGGTTTCAGTATGAGCTTTTAGGCCTTCCTGCTGGCCAAACTCATTCACAAATAATTCAGCCTTGATGTTCGAACGCACCCAGTCGTTGTTCTCCGTCAGGTCCGCCTCGGTGAAGGTTATTTGCTGCGAGTCGAGGAACTTGCGAAATTCCTGCATGACAGCGTCGTCAACTTGGAAGCTCTGGGTAACTTTGTGATTGATCACATAGTGCTTCGAGAAGTTGAAGAAAGCGTACTTCTGCAACAAAGTGTCCTGGAACTTGTTGCTCTTGATGGGCGCAATGACGATGTCAGGATTGATCCCGCCACCTCCATACACCGTGCGGCCGCTATCCGTCATCTTGACTTCGCGGCTAGGCGCCGGGGGGGTGCCGTCTCCGTTGTCGCGGCTGTTGTAATAGTAGTCATAAAGCGATACGCCGTTGTACTCGCGCTGAATCAGGCGGCCGCTCGGAGTGTAGTACTTGGCGGTAGTCAGCGCCAGGCCGGTGTTCTCCGACAAGGGATAAACCGTTTGCACCAGGCCTTTGCCGAACGTCGTCTCGCCGACAATCAAGCCGCGGTCGTGGTCTTGAATGGCGCCGGCTACGATCTCAGCGGCGGATGCCGTGCCGCGATTGACCAGCACGACCAGGGGATAATCCTTGCCGCCGTTGCCGTGCGCCGCGCGATAAATCTTCTCCGGTGAGGAACGTCCGTGGTGGGAGACGATTACCTGCCCCTTTTTCAGGAACTTGTCGGCGACGCCCACGCCTTCGCTGAGCAGTCCACCCGGGTTCTGTCGCAGGTCGAGGATCAAGCCCTTAAGTTCGCCTTGCTCCTGCAACTGATCAAGGGCCTGGGCTACTTCGTGCTCGGTGGTTTCCTGAAAGCCCGAAACATGGATGTAGCCGATTCCCGGCTTAATCATGAAGTGCACGTCCACGCTGTAGCGCGGAATCTCATCGCGCACCACGTTGAAGTCGATGGGCTTGTCCGTGCCTTCGCGCAGTACCGTGATCTTGACGGTGGTGCCCTTGGGACCTTTGAGCAGTTCCGCCACGTCGCTGGTGCTCATGTTATCGGTAGGCTTGCCGTCGACCGCGATGATTATGTCACCCGGGCGGATCCCGGCGCGGTAGGCCGGCGCCCCGGTAAACGGTGCAATCACAATGACTTTATTGTTGCGCGGGCCGACCTGCATTCCGACGCCGTAGTACTTCCCGCGCTGCTCCTCGCGGAGCGCCGCATAGGACTTCGGATCGAAGAAGTTGGAGTGCGGATCGAGCACCCGCAGCATCCCCGGAATCGCACCGTTGTAGATGGCCTTGTCCGGATTGACCGGCTCCGCATAGTTCTGCTGCACCACCTCATAAACTTGGGTAAAGCTGCGGACGCTGTCGCGGATATCGCCGTCACCCGACGAAGACGTGGACGTCAGGCGCTGGCCAAAGACCATGCCTACGCAACCACAGGCAAGAATTACGCAAATAACGAGTACGGCGGAGCGACGGGGACTACTGAACATTATGTTTTCCTTCGGCTGGCGGGAGACACTTCATCGCGAGAGAGTCGCATCAAAATTGTAGCATGCGGCCCGGTCTTCCAATTCGCCACGTGCCGTCTTCATTACAGATGCCCGTAGTAACTGGGAAGGTGCGAAATCGCCACGCCAGGCTCCTGTAAGTGACGCGATAGAAACCAGTTGGTGAGCGGGAATCGGGCCCGCAGGGCGTCATTTGTGTTAGCCGTGGGCGCAAGCCCGCGGTATAGATTGCCCACTAGACGCAGAGCCGCGGTGCGGCGTCACTTTTGAAAGGGCACGGCTTCATATGCTGCGGAAAGCTAGATTTAAGACAGCCTTGTATCAGGGCACGAATTTACAGGCTGCGGAAAAACTCGCCGTTTGGGTAGAGCTGGCCTTTAGGCCCGCGTCCAAGTCGTCTATTTTCGTCATCCTTCGCGGGCTTTAGCCCGCGGGGGATCTGCTTTTTGATTTTTTCAGCAGCCTCTTTCGCCCCTGAGGGACTTCGCTTTTCGCCCGTTGCGCATTGATGCGGCTGCTTCGATGCTTTGCGCGAGGTCGGCGTGGTGGAGATTGAATCGGAGTGGCCGGCGAGAAACCGTGAGTTGAAGGCGACGGGCGGACCCGCCCGCATCTTCTTGCACCCAGGTTAGCGTCCAACTGCGGGACGCGAACCTGGGGCAGCGGGCGCGAGGAAATCAAGTTCGAGTCAGTGGACGCC
>Ga0209040_10002477_pt1 | contig 14483 bp, 14 predicted proteins | sample BogFormECP12_OM3_FD_188240 | JGI IMG/M metagenome (GOLD analysis project Ga0209040, IMG submission 188240) | Bog forest soil microbial communities from Calvert Island, British Columbia, Canada - ECP12_OM3 (SPAdes) (version 2) | ecosystem: Environmental > Aquatic > Freshwater > Wetlands > Bog ...
TACCTCCGGACGTGCAGCAACGGATTCAGGGGGACGTTGAAGGAAAAGCCCAATTATTTACTAAATTACTTGGAGATGTGAATTTAAAAGGGAAAGTCGACTCCAGCAAGAACGAGGTCTACCAAAAATATATCGATTTGGATAAGGCTCAAATTGATCACTATATGATCTGGGTTGCATGTCAAAACATCATGCTTGACAGGCAATTGACCTCCCCAGAGAAGTTAAAGCTGTGGATTGAAATCTATCGGGAATTAACCGCCAAACCCTCGGGGAAAGGAAGCGAGATCCTTTCCAATGACCACGGCCAGATTGAGAGGTTTGAATTGGATGGTGGTCAAACAATACTCTTAACCCTAGATCGACTGACGTTTACTGCTATAGGAACTCCTTTCGCAGCTAATGGTAACCTAATAGGTGTGAGTGTCGAAGGTAAGGTGCAGCCGTTGTCGGTGGGTTCAAACCTCACATTCCCATTCAGCGGCGGTTTCTGCAAGGTGACTCTGCTGTCCTTAATAAAGGAGCGACATGGAGGAGACTTTCTCCTTAAGTGCGACCAGTCTAAGGCTTAAGGTCGAACGTGAGCTGACAGCACTGCTGCATGCCGCCATAGCGCCTTGCCTCTGCTTGCAGTCGTCGGGATACTGCATGCGTCCGCCAAGGTTCACTCCCGGACAATCTGTGGGCGCTGCGCGGGCTGCTCGACTGCCTGGAGCGGCGCGGCGAGACGGTGGAGGCCGCGCTGATTCGCCAGCGCGTTGCCTTTGCCACTGCCCGCGCCGATGTGCCGGTGTCGGTGTCCTGCGTCTGCGCCGGCGGGATGGCGGCGTGAGGGGGCAGCGGGTGCGGTTGCTGGCGTACTGGCGTCCGTTCGACCCCAGGCTCTGTGGGGCGAACAACCGGGGTGGTCCAGATCAGACGATGCCGAGCAGTCCCACCGCTAGTGCTTTAACGGAGCTCACAACGGAAGCGATCGAAGCAATGTCCTTTGTTCCTTCCTCCAGGACCTGAAGGAGAGACGATATCTTGGTCTTGCTGGGCGCGGGTTTACCCAGCTCGGCCGCAACACGGCTCGCGTCGCCAACGAGACTCGCGCCCTCGGGAAGGGTAGTTTGGTTCGCCTGGAGCAGGTGGATCAACGCATCGAGCTTCTGCGCCAGTTCTTGGCTGGCCCCAGCTGGGTCTTTTGCGTCAGAACCGACGTGTAATTCGGCATGGGCGTTCGTTCCGGCGACGGCCTGTCCAACGGTCTGCGTACCGCCGCTGAAGATGATGCCTTGATTGCTGCGCATTGCGACCTCCAATGGCGGCTCAGCCGCCTTTGCTCTTGGGTGCCATCGACTGGAGCTTGGAGACGACCGACTTCGCGCCACTGCCCGCTGCGATGCTCTCGGCCGTCACCACGCCTCCGGAGATCATAACGCCGTTGTTCAGGATGGCAGTTCGGCGCTCTCGGATATCGGAGGTGTCGATGTCATGCTCCTCCAAACAGTCGACGATTGCATCGATTAGGCACTGTTCGACCGTCTTCATGTGCATGTCACGATCGAGCCGCTGGAAGTAGACGCGGAACCGGTCCTCCATCCCTAGTTGGCGAATGCTCGTCAGGGCACCGTAGTTGAACAGCGGATTGTCGTCTATCGCCTTGCGCGTGTGCCGGCCGACTGACCAATGCTGCAGCGGTTTCATCATGATTCGGTAGACGGAGAATGGGGACCAGACGAGCCGGAACGGAGCGGCGATCAAAGACTGGATGGCAAGCGCGACGAGCCTGCGTATCTTCAGCGCTAGGTCCATAGAATCGAGCTGATAGTAGGCTTGCTTCAACGGCGGCACGATGAAGCTGCTTGCTTCTGCGAACAGGTTCGCCTCGCCTTGCTTGAATCGGACATAAGTCGTCAGCACCAGTTCGCCGCTCCAATCGGTGATGGCAATGCAGAGATATGTCCGGCGACTGGTCTCCCGATCTCGTGCTTCCTCGAAAGGAATTTCGTCCGGGACGGATCGTGGCGGCAAGTTATACGGGGACGGCATCAGTCGCCGGTCGTTCCTAATATAACGGCCGTCCGCGAACAGCACGTGATAGTGCTCGAGGCCCGGGATCCGCAGGTCATCGAGGCGGGATTGAACGAGGTCGGTCAAGGCCTTTACCGACAGATTGTTCGGGCCCGCGCGGACTCCGCCTCCGACCGCTTTCTGCAGGTTAACCGAGAACGACCAATCGCGGAGCGTCAGACCGGAGCCGACGAAGGGAGAGTATCCGCCATAGACGACGAGGTTTTGGCGGGTGGTTTTGGTGCCCGGCGCGGCCGCTTCGGGGTTCTGGCGAACCAGTTTGGCGAAGCGCCGACGCAGAGTGAAGTGCTCCCGAAGCAGGACCTCGGTAAACAATATAGCTGCTCCGATCAGAACGAGCAGGACCAGTTCCGCCGCATGCACCTGCAGCAGAATTCCGAAGTCCTCTGGGCTCTCCGAGAGCACGTATTGAAGGTCCGGCATGAAGCCGGAGAGGAACAGGAACGCGAGAAGAACGGCCAGCAGCAGCGCGTCGCGGACCTTCCAGCGCCGGTCAGCCCGGCGGCATTCCTCGATCACCGTGCGCTCGTCAATGCCGAACTCGGGCGCCCGGCAGCGGTATTCCTGGCGCTCGATATGATCCAGGACAGAGTCCCGGAACGCAGCATCGGAGTATGCTGCGGCAGCGAGGTAGCGAGTCGACTCGAGGCGTGTCCGGGAGGGTCCGGAGGTCGCTGGATCCAGAAGTTGCGGGGTATCGGCGATCGAATCGGGCATCACACACTCCTCCGTGTCCGGGCGCCACTGGCCGGGCCCGAGGCAGGGGATACTGAAGGCGGTGCGGAGGTCCGCTATGAACTACTTCACACCTCATAATTTCTTTTGGACGGCCGGCGCGAAGGGCCCGATTTGGCTCGACATTTATGTCCCTCAGTCAAGCAAGACCGATGTCACCACTCCGAACTGTTGGTGCCCGATAGAGAAGCCACAATTTCTCCCCGATAGAAATGTCACTCCAGGCGGCGGATAGGGCCCGAGCGAAACGGCACCATTGCCCCTTGCTGGGCGCGGGCGGCTGGGTCAAGGGCCGCGCTCCTGGCCTCCCGCGAGCGGCATAGCTGTCCAGTCGCGCCCGATCGGGCTGCGCCGGCCGCCCGCGATCATTGAGAAGCGACGGCTTTCCTTCGCCGGCTGGGTCGCGCAAATTCATTCGGCTGCTTCGGGTGCGGCTGGCAACGCCCTCGCCCTACCGGTGTCCGCCTTGGTGAACGCCGCGCTGATCCGCCAGCGAGTCAGCTTCGCCGCGGCACGCGCCGATGTGCCAGTGGCGGTGTCCCGCAAGGCGGCCTGGGCTGCCCGTGCCGGTTCTTGCCTGATTGGCCCAGACGCGGAACCATAAGGCGGACGACGGGGGGGCAGCAGCGATGGTCGATCTGGTGGTGCGGGGCGATGCTGTGGTGACGCCGCAGGGCGTCGGCGCCTATGACATCGCAATCACGGGCGACCGCATCGTCGCGGTTGCCGCGAAGGGCAGCCTGCCGGTACCGGACGGTGCGCGGCTGATCGACGCCACGGGCAAGATCGTCATGCCTGGCGGCATCGATCCGCACGTGCATTGCAAGTGGTTCCTGCCCAATCCGGATGGCAGCGCGGCGTTGACCGATCCACCCGACGTGGTAGGGCGCGCCGCGGTGCACGGCGGCACCACGACGATCATCGACTTCACGCGGGCCAGCCAGGGCGCCACCGTGCAGGACGCAATCGCCAGGCGCGAGGCGGACTGGAAGGGTCACTGCGCCTGCGACTACGCGCAGCACGTCATGGTGGAAGGCGCGCTGCCGTTGGACCTGCCCGGACAACTGGCGGAAGCGATCCAGGCCGGGTTTCCGACGGTGAAGATCTTCACCACCGACATCACGCCGTCGCGCAAGGGACGCATGGTGGATTTCGGCGACATCTGGGAAGTGTTCCAGGTGTTGAAGGCGAATGGCGGCCTCGGCGTGATCCACTCCGAGGACAACGACATCGTGATGCACATGTACGGCAAGCTGATCCGCGAGGGACGCACCGGCTTCGCCAACATGGCGGAGGTTCACAACACGCTGTCCGAGGACATCTCGTTCCGCCGCGTGATCCGGCTGGCCGAGAAGGTCGGCGCAACGCTGTACATGATGCACACCTCGGCCGCGTCTGGCGTGTCGGCGATCCGCGAGGCGCGCGCGCGCGGCGTGCCGATCTATGGCGAGTCGCTGCACCAGTACATGCTTTACACCAACGAGGACTACCAGCGGCCGAACGGGCAGATCTATCACACCTATCCGTCGCTGAAGTCGGCCGAGGACCAGGCGGCACTGTGGGCCGGCACGCTGGATGGCTGCATCAACTGCGTCGCCACCGACGAGATCTGCTGCACGCTGGCGAAGAAGCTGCAGGGCGTGCGGATCGACGACACCACCGGCGGGAATGCCGGCGTCGAACCTCGGGTGGCGCTGATGTACACCGAGATGGTGGGGAAGCGTGGCTACTCGCTGTCACGCTATGTCGATCTGGTGTCGACGAATGCGGCCAAGATCATGGGGCTGTATCCGCGCAAGGGCGCGCTGGCGGCAGGGTCGGATGCCGATATCTGCGTGCTCGATCCGGCGGACAAGCGGGTGATCCGGGCGCAGGACCTGCACGAGGCGGACTACACGCCGTGGGAAGGCCGCAAGATGGAGGCGTGGCCGTGCCTGACCGTGCTGCGCGGCAAGGTGGTGGTGGAGAACGGCACGTGGCTGGGCGCGCTTGCCGACGGCAAGTGGCAGCATCGCAAGATCGCCGCAGAGATGCAGGCCGGGCCGACGTTGTAGTTGCCGTTGTCGCCATGACCGACGCTGAACTGCGCGCGCTGCTGATCGATTGTGCCACGCTGTGGCAGATCGGTGCGCGGATCGCGGTTTGCACGGACGGCATGGAGATCGTCACGAACAACGGCGCCTTCCTGCTGCAGCGCGCCCCGCGCGATATGCGCCCGATCCGCTGGCTGCTGCACACGCCGGAGCGACGTGCCGCCAATCGTCCGCCACGTGCCGCGCCGTCGATCGGCGCCGCGCTCACCGCATTGCGCAACGCGCTCGGTGCGGAAACCGGCAACAAACTCAGGATTGGGGCAACAGCATGAAACGCGATGAACGAGGTCTGGCGCTTTCCACCGACAGCGCCGAGGCCGTGACGCTGTTCGACCGCGCGGTGGAGCACTACCTGAAGTTCCACGCCGACACCATGGCGCTGGCGGGCCGTGCCCTGGCGGCCGACCCCGGCTTCGTCATGGGCCACTGCCTCAAGGCCTATCTGCTGCTGATGGCGGCCAATCCGGCCAATCGGGCGCAGATCGATGCGACGCTGGCGAGTGCCCACGCCGGCGCCGCCAACATCACCGCGCGCGAACGGATGCATCTCGCCGCCGCGGACGCCTGGCATCGCGGATCGCTCGACGACTCCTTCAAATTCTGGCGGCAGATCCTGGACGCGGACCCGACCGATCTGCTGGCGTTCCGCATCTGCGACACCATCTGGTTCCGCCATGGCCAGACGCAGCCGATCCTTGAGCAGGCCGACCGCGTCGCGCCACGCTGGTCCGCCGATCTGCCCGGCTACGACTGCGCGCAAACCATCTGGGCGTTCGCCCATGAGGAGGTCGGCGACACCAAAGGCGCCGAGCAAGCGGTGGACGCGGCGCTGGCACGCGACCCGAGCAACTACTTCGCGCACCATGTGAAGGCGCACGTCATGGACACCGACTGCCGCGCGCGCGAGGGCAGCGACTGGCTTGGCAGCCAGGTGATCAACTGGTCGCTGGGCAACAACCTGATCCATCACCTGTGGTGGCACCGCGCCCTGCTGCGCCTCGATCTCGGCGAGGTGGACGAGGTGATGGCGAGTTACGACCAGGACATTCGCAACTTCGACGACCCGATGACCAAGGCGACACCCGACCATTACGTTGATCTGCAGAACGCCGCCGCGCTGCTGTGGCGGCTGGAACAACTGGGCCTCGATGTCGGCGACCGGTGGCAGGAGCTGGCTGACAAGGCCGAGGCCCGCATCGGGGAGGCTGGGCACCTGCTGATGGTGCCGCATCTGATGCTGGCGCTGGTCGCCACCGGGCGCGACGCAGCGGCGGCGCGGTTCGTTGCCGCGCTGCGGGAACTCGCCGCCGATCCCTCGCTGTGGACCGCGCCGGCGATCGCCGACGTGGTCATTCCGGTGTGCGAGGCGGCGCAGGCGCACCGCCGCGGCGATCATGCCCTGGTTGTCGATCTGCTGGCGCCACGCCGGGCGCAGATCCGCCTGCTCGGCGGCAGCAACGCGCAGCGTGACATGTTCTTCCAGATGCTGATCGACTCAGCCATGAAGGCCGATCGCCGCGATGTGGTCTCGGCGATGATCGCGCACGAAACCGCCACCCGCGCCGTGCCGCCGACGCAACGCGCCGGCTATGCCGCCGCGGCACGGTGGTTGCATTCTTGACACTGTCCGGACCCAACTGTAGCAAGCCCCCGCCTTCCGGCAGGGCGTCCTGCCAGGAGCGGACATGAGCGAGGAACCGGGCGAGGACGAGCCTCCCTCCTTTGAGGAGAGGCTGAAAGCCGCCCGCGGCAGGCAGGGGCTCGATGCCCCGCCGCCTTTGTCGGCCCGGGATACTGGCGACATGGGCGGCATGAGTCCCTGGGGGATCGGCCTGCGGGTAGGCGTCGAGCTGGTCTCGGCTCTGGTCGTGGCGGTCGCCATCGGCTACGGGCTGGATCGCCTGTTCGGCACCAAACCCATTCTGACCGCGGTGTTCGTTCTGCTGGGTGGCGCTGCTGGGATACTCAATGTCTGGCGCCTGTTCGCGCCACGACCGACACGGGGACCGAAGGTCCAGGACGGGGGACGATAGTGGCGGCCGGAGGATCGATCGACGCGCTGGGCCAGTTCAAGCTGGAACCCGCGCTGGGCCATATCGGCGCCTCGGTGTATTTCACCCAGGCCAACCTGATGATGGTCGTCGCCGGCCTGCTGACCTTCGGTCTGCTGTGGTTGGGGATGCGGCCGCGCGCGATGGTGCCGGGGCGGCTGCAGGCGGCCGCGGAGATGGCCTACGAAACCGTGCTCGGCATGTGTACGGAGACCATCGGCCCAGAAGGCCGATCGTTCTTCCCGTTCGTGTTCACGCTGTTCTTCTTCATCCTGTTCGGCAACCTGCTGGGCGTGTTCCCGCTGTTCTTCACCTTCACCAGCCACATCGCGGTGACGCTGGCGCTGACCGTGTTCGTGGTTGTGCTGGTGACGGTGGTGGGGCTCCGCCTCCATGGCTGGCACTTCTTCAGCTACTTCGTGCCCCAGGGCGTGCCGGCGGTGCTGCTGCCGCTGCTGGTGCCGATCGAGGTGCTGTCCTACGTGTCGCGCCTGATCTCTCTGTCGGTGCGGCTGTTCGCCAACATGATGGCCGGCCACGTGATGCTGGAGGTGTTCGGCGCCTTCGTGGTGATGCTGGGCGCTGCAGGGGTCATCTTCTGGCTCCCGGCCGCCTTTTCGCTCGCGGTGAACGTGGCGCTGATCGGCTTCGAACTGCTGGTGGCGACGTTGCAGGCCTACGTGTTTGCCGTGCTTACCTGCATCTATCTGCACGACGCGGTGCACCTCCACTAACCTCAAAGGAACCTCGGACATGGATCTCGCTTCCGCAAAGGCCATCGGCGCGGGCATCGCCGTGATCGCGCTGTCGGGCGTCGGCGTCGGCATCGGCTACATTTTTGCCGCCCTGGTGAGCAGCGTGGCGCGCAACCCGGCAGCGCGCGAACGCGTGTTCGGCCTCGCCATTCTGGGGTTTGCGCTGACCGAAGCAGTGGCGCTGTACGCGCTGGTGATCGCGTTCATCATCCTGTTCGTCTGATGTCGCTGCGCCTGGCGCTGGTTGCCGCGCTGCTGCTGGTGCCCACCGCCGCCTGGGCGGAGGGCATGCCGCAGCTCGACTTCGCCAACCCGCTGACCACCAGCCAGGTGGTCTGGGGCGCGATCATCTTCGCCGTGCTGTATGTCCTGCTGGCGCGCATCGGCCTGCCGAAGGTGGGCGAGGTGCTCGAACAGCGTGCGCGACACATCGCCTCCGACCTGGAGACCGCACAGGCGTCCAAGGCGCGCTCCGACGCCGCGGCGCAGGAGGTGGCGGACGCCACGGCACGCGCGCGGGCCGAGGCGCAGGCGGCGATCAACGCGGCGCTCGATGTGGCGAAGCAGGAGACTTCGGCCCGTATCGCGACGCTGAACGAGCGCTTGGAGCACCAGTTGCGGGAAGCCGAGACGCAGATCAACGCGGCGCGCTCGGCAGCGCTGCGTGCGTTGCGCGAGGTGGCAACCGAGACGGCGGCCACCGTGATCGGCCGCCTGACCGGCGCGCCGCCCGATCAGGGTCGGCTGGATGGCGCGATCGGTGCGGCGCTGGCCGCGCGCCGGATCGGCTGAGGGGGCGGCGGCATGCACGAAGAGCCGGGCTTCTTTGCCGAACCGCGCAACTGGGTGATCATCGCGTTCGTCCTGTTCTTCGCGATTTTCGGGCGCAAGCTGTGGTCGGCGCTGGCGGCGATGCTGGACGACCGCGCCGCGAAGGTGCGCGCCGAACTGGACGAGGCCGCGCGGCTGCGCCAGGAAGCCGAGGCAATGCTGCGCGACGCCGAGACTCGGCGGGCCGAGGCGCTGCGCGAGGCGCAGGCGCTGATCGAAGGCGCCAAGGCAGAAGCCGGCCGGGTCGCGGTTGCCGCCGCCGCAGAGGCCGAGGCCTCGGCACGGCGGCGCGAGCAGATGGCGATAGACCGCATCGCGGCGGCTGAGAAGGCGGCGGTCGACGAGGTGCGGCTGACTGCGGCCGAGGTGGCCACGTCGGCGGCGCGGCAGGTAATCGCTGAAGGGCTGTCGGCGGATGCCGATGCCCGGCTGATCGATCACGCGATCACCCAGTTGCCGGGTGCGCTGGCGAGCCGACGGGTGGCGTAGGGCAATCGCTGGTGGGGCTAGCGCGACGAGTGAGCCAAGGGTTCGCTCCGCGCCCGATAGCTGGTTCTTTCGTTGCTCTCTCGTTCCAGGTGCGAGGCGATCATGTCGGGTGTGAGTCTGACGCCGAACTCGTTGCCGCCTTGATAGATGGTCGCAAGGATTTTCTCTCCGAGAGCCTGCTTGAAATGACTCGGTTCCCAATACCAATGCATGGTACCTGCTCGGTCGCTCACGGGCGGCACAGGCTCCGTTGAGTAGCCATCATAGCCAAGAAAATCCCACAGCCGTACAGCATCGCCGCCCTCGGCCGCGATCAGAAGGGTCAACTGCTTCTTTGCATCTCGGTAACGCGGCCACAGACCAGCCCGATCAATGGCGTCGAGGTAATCGGCATGAGACGGTGCGATTGCGAGGTCGAGAGCAATTCCGCGATCGCGGCATAGTCGAATCATGTCTGCCACCGCATCAAGCTCATTGATGGGGGCACCTGGCCGCGCGCGCAGCGCCGCCGCAAGCCACGCCATCATCCTGGCCAGGTACTCGTCCTTTTGCTGGAACATCAAGCCATAACCCTCGCGGGCCGACACCGCGCGGAACCCGCCCTCACTGGTCACCCCGGCAGGTGACAGGTCCACGACGTCGTGCCGACCCTGGGCCGCCACCGTCATCACGCTAGCGCGGAGTGCATCGAGCGACAGCGTCGCCAACAGCAGGTCTTGCACGTGCTGCCGGAAATCCGCAGCCGCCGAAGGTGTCTCCGTGGCGGGTTCGGCGGTTGGCGCAGTGGCGTCCGCGGGCTTCATGAACTCTTCGATATCGATCAGAACGAGAGCGCGCGTGATCGGACCTGACACGATGGCGTGGCGCAGAATGTCCAGAGCGACGGGCAGACCGATTGCCGGTACACCATAGTTGAACCCGGGCCGAGCGTCCTCGGGCCAGTTCGGGCTTCCGGGATCAATACCGATATCGGCCTTGGAATCGCCCAGTACCAAACCCGCAGGACGCAGACGCGCGAACAGATACCGCTTCGCAAGACCGGTATGGGTCCCCGTCTCGGGTTTGATGGCATTGAAGCCGGCGATGCGTGGTGCGCCCGTGACCAGGTAGGGATCGACCACTGCATTGAACGCTCCGACCTGCGTACCCAACGTCAGCACCGCGGCGAACCAAACCATGCAAAAGCGGCGGCTTCGTACTGTTGCGGTCTCCGCTGCCCGCTGGAACGCGACGGCCGCCGGGTCGACGGACGTCGACATCAGAAGTGCCAGTACAGAAAATCACTGAGCCGTCCCAGTGACAGCAGGCCCAGCACCGTGACCAGCGAGAGGCCGGCCCAGCTTGGGGCGGGCGACCAGGTCACGGCCCGCAGCAGGCGCGTGCGGCCGGCTGGGCGTACCTTGAAGCCAAGTGCCGGATCGTGGTCGGCCAGTATTTCCAGGATGTTCGGCATGCCAAGGACGACTATGAGCCCCGCCGCAATCCAACCCCACACCTGAACGAACTCGCTGCCGCTCTCCCACACCCCGGGGGCGTGCAGGCCCATCCACTCCAGCAACGGCGCCGCATGCGGGATCAGGGCCATCGGCAGCGTCACGCCGTTCGCCCCCGTCATGCCCTGCAGCAGAGCGAAGGCAGCACCGAGCGACGTAGCGCGGAAGAACACCTCTGCGACGACGACGAACAGGAACGTCAGCGCCCAGCACCCGAGTTCCGCAATCAGCCCACTGGTTCCGACGCTCGGCCACCAGCGCGGCCGGCGCAGCCGCCAGGCGTGGTTGACGACCAGCGCCACCCCGTGCAGCGCCCCGAACACCAGGAACTGATACCCGGCGCCGTGCCAGACGCCGGCGAGCACCATCGTGACCATGGTCGGCCAGGCCAGCAGAACCAGGAAGGCGGTCAGCGTGGTGGTCCTGCCCGCAACGACCGGCAGCCGTTGCGCTGCCCGCCTGCGGGTCAGCGCGATCGTCATCGGGCTGAAGATGTAGAAGGTCAGAAATCGGGTGAGGGTGATGTGCCAGCGCGACCAGAAGTCGATGATATTGGTCGCCTTGAGCGGCGAGTTGAAGTTGAATGGCAGTTTGACACCGAACAACCGCGCGGCGCCGATCGCCATGTCGGAATAACCCGAGAAATCGAAATAGAGCTGCAGCATGTAACCGAGCGCCGCGGCCCAGGCCTGCAGCAGCGCCGGGTGGCCGCCGACAGCGACCGCCGCCCAGGTCGGATTGATCAGTGCGGCGATCGGGTCGGCGAAGACGACCTTCTTGAACAGACCGGTGAAGAACAGCGTCAGGCCAACCGCGAAATCCTCCGATCGCCATCGCCCGTCCAGTACCGCGAACTGTGGCATCAGCTCGCGATAGTGCACGATCGGCCCTGCAATCAGCGGCGGGAAGAACAGCACGAACAGCGCATAGTCGCGCAATCGCACCTTCGTGACCAGACCCGCACGCACATCGACCAGCAGGGCGATCTTTTGAAAGGTGATGAACGAGATCCCGAGCGGCAGAATGAGTGCGTCGAGCGCAAACGATGTGTCGAGCACATCGTTCGAGACCGTAAGGAAAAAGTTCCGATACTTGAAATATCCCAGGAAGGCGAGATTGAAGGCGATGCCGGCGACGAACGCCGCCGCCGACAGCTTCGGGCGGCGATCGTCAACCCGAAGCAGCAGGCGGACGACGGCGTAGTTGACGCCGATCGAGGGGGCAATCAGCAACACGTTGAACGGCCGCCACCACGCGTAGAAGAACAATGAGGCGACGATCAGCCAGGACAGCGCGGCCTGTCGGTGCGCCGGTCCGAGCGCATAGTACACCGCGACCACGGCCGGAACGAACAGCAGGATGAACTCATAGGAATTGAACAGCATATTACCCGCGCCGTCGTCGCACCTTGCGCACTCAGGCGGCCGTCTTGGAGGCGATCATGTCAAGCATGTCGCCCACGTTGTGCATCTCCTCGATCTCGGCGGTCCTGAACTTCACTCCGAACCGACGCTCGACTTCCACGACAAAGGTGATGTTGGTCATGGAATCCCAACCCTCGATATCGCTGGCCGCGGTTGTCGGCGTGAGCGTAACGGAGGGATCATCCAGCACGTCGCGCATGATCTCGGAAAGGCTGGCCAGTACCTGCGTGCGGTCCATCACGTCTCAGTCCTCGATGGTGCGGATGAATGTCGGCCTGGCCACATAGCCATCGAGCGGCAGGACCCATTGGGTTGCTCCCGCCGGCATCTCGGACAGTGGCGCGAAGCCGAGTTTCGGGTAGTGCTCGCGCACCATTCCGTTCTTCGCGGTCGGGCGGTATTGGCCGACCAGCCGCGCCGCACCCAGGCGTCGGGCTTCGGATGCGACCAGGTTAAGGGTCGCCTCCTCCACCTGGCGGCCCAGCACGCGACAACTCATCAGCCAGGTGTCGAGGAGCATGTGGTGCGTGTCCGGGGTCAGCATCCGGCCGATAACGATTGCGATCACACCATTGTCGCCGAACCGGTCGAGCAGACGGATCTGCAGGGTCAGTGTCCGCGGTTCCGCGATCAGCGCAGCCACTTCGCTTTCCGAGATGCGGCGGGTGGTCAGGTTGAACTGGTTGGTCTTGTTGATGAGCTGCACGATGCGCGCCTGTCCGAGCGCGTCAAAGCGGCGCCAGCGCATTTCCATCTCGAGGCTACGCAGGTAACCGTCCAGATCGGTCGCTGAGGCGCGCAGCGTCTCACGCAGCGCATTGGCCTGGTATAGCTGCGTTCGCTCCGCGTCCTCCTTGGTCAGCCGGACCCCCTCGAAGTAGCCGGCCGCCGCGATGCAATGGGCATACAGCGCCGGGTCGGCCGGCAGTTCCGGGACCGCCACCATCGGCAGCTCACGTCGTACGAGGGCGCGCTCGAATGGGTTGTCGTCGGCGAACACCAGCGCGTCCAACCCGATACTAAGATTTTCGGCGATCTGGCGCAGATTCGCGGGCTTGTCGGTCCAATTCGCGGCGAAACAAGCGATGTCGTCGCGACGAAGAACCATCTCGGGATGCCGTTCGAAGGGTTCGAGAGCGTTGACCTCATCGTTCTTTGAGCAAACGGCGAGGATCACCCCGCGCCGCGACAGATCGCGGGCGTAACGCTGGAACGCGACATAGGCCTCACCGAGAGCGCTGCCCTGGCCGAGCACGATGCCGTCCAGCCCATCATCGCCGACCACACCGCCCCACAGCGTATTGTCGAGGTCGAGCGCCAGGCACTTGGCTACGCAGCCCTGCCCGGCGGCGAGCAAGCGCGATACCAGCTCGCCATACATCGGCGCAGCGGCAGGATGTACCTCCTGCTTGGCGCTGTGCCAAAGCACCGGGTCGTGCCAGGCGCGCAGTCCGTCCTGCGCCACCTGAGCGTCAAGCGCAACGATGTCCACGCCCTCGGCGTCAGCACGCTCACGCAACCGGCCATTCAGTGCCGCGACCACCCCGGCGGCGGAGCCCGGAACGCGGTGCTCATTGTTACCGAGCAACGTCGGGAACAGCGGCGGCACCGTCTGCTGCAGCACCGCGCAGCCGAAGGCGGCGCGCGCCGTGTGCCAATGGCGGCCAAGGCTGTCGACCAGTTCATCGAGGCGTCGCGTCGAGACATCCGCCGGCTCGGCAACATCGAACCCTGCGAGCAAGTGCTGCGCATCGAGCGCAAACAGCACCGCGGTCGGCTGGAACGCGTGCAGGCCGGATCCAGGATCGAGCAATTCTCGCGCATACTGCCCGTATTCGCCGGCATAGGTTGTCAACCAAAGTCCGCGCCGCAGCGCAGCGATCCGGATCGCCGGCAACAGATGCTCAACTGTTGAAGACCCGAGCACTGCCAAGCGTATCGGCTTGGTGGCCAGACCAGGGGGAGGCTGTGAGCCGAACAGTCGCTGTAATCACCGATCGAGCCGGACGGTCGCCAGGCCGTCGAGCCTGTAGTTGGCGAGACGAGTGAGCTGCGCCCAATTCTCAGTCTCTGCAGCGGCGAGCGGCAGGGCAAGCGCGGCATTGCCGTCAGCCAATGCGGCGCCTGGTGTTCCCGCCGTCAGGGCAGTCAGCGCTTCGGACCATGAGACTGGAGTCTCGGGTAGCCAGCAAAGTTCGGGGGGCAAACCACTTCACTCCTGGGACACCACCTCGTTCATTCCTGACAAACCTGACCGCGGGTTGTCCGTGCAATCCGGTTTCCGTGATGCCGGCGGACATCTAAATCGAACGACCGTATGGGTCAAACAAAATGCCAGGCTGCCGGCCAGCGCGGTTGGCACCACCGCTCCCTTGTCGCCGCCCGCCATTCTCGGCTAAACCGCCGCCACGCCGGCACCCCTGGAGGCCGGCGCTTGCATTTGCAGGAGCGGACCATGGCCAATGTCGTGACCATCGAGGCCGAGGCACGCGCGCGAGCCGGTAAGGGGGCGGCGCGGGCGACCCGGCGTGAGGGC
>Ga0209040_10002478_pt1 | contig 14477 bp, 8 predicted proteins | sample BogFormECP12_OM3_FD_188240 | JGI IMG/M metagenome (GOLD analysis project Ga0209040, IMG submission 188240) | Bog forest soil microbial communities from Calvert Island, British Columbia, Canada - ECP12_OM3 (SPAdes) (version 2) | ecosystem: Environmental > Aquatic > Freshwater > Wetlands > Bog ...
GTCTTCCCGTGATCGATATGCCCGATCGTACCCACGTTCACGTGAGGCTTCGAACGGTCAAATTTCTCCTTCGCCATACTGTTCCCTCTCTCGTTCCTTCGGTCCTGCTCTAATGTTCAGAGCCCATCGGGCTCGCGATATTCAAATTGCTACTTGCCCTGGTTGCGGCTGATGATCTCTTCCGAGATCATGCGCGGAGCTTCTTCATACCGCGCAAACTGCATGCTGTAGGAGGCGCGGCCCTGTGTCGATGAGCGGATGTCGTTCACGTATCCGAACATCTCCTTGAGCGGCACCACTGCTTTGATCACCTGTGAACCACCCGAGTGCTCCATACCCTCGATGCGGCCACGGCGCGAGTTGATGTCGCCGATGATCGTGCCCATGTGCTCTTCCGGAACCGTAACTTCGACCGCCATCACCGGCTCGAGCAGTACGGGGCTCGCCTTCTTCGCAGCTTCCTTGAAGGCCATCGATCCGGCAATTTTGAAAGCCATTTCGTTCGAGTCAACCTCGTGGTAGCTGCCGTCATAGAGCGTGGCCTTGAAGTCAACCACTTCGTAACCGGCCAGCACGCCGTTGTGCAGCGCCTCGCGAATACCCTGCTCGGTTGGCTTGATGTATTCCTTCGGAACTACGCCACCGCGGATGGCGTCGATAAACTCGAAGCCCTTGCCCGGCTGGTTCGGCTCGAGCTTGATCTTCACGTGGCCATAGTTGCCCGAACCACCGGTCTGGCGAATGTACTTGCCCTCCGCCTCGGCGGTTTTGCGAATCGTCTCGCGGAACGCAACTCGCGGCTCGCCCACATTGGCCTCGACCTTGTACTCGCGCTTCATGCGATCGACAAGAATTTCGAGGTGCAGCTCGCCCATGCCGCTGATGATGGTCTGACCCGAATCGATGTCGGTGTGAACCTTGAAGGTCGGATCCTCATCGGCCAGCCGGGCCAGCGCCATGCCCATCTTTTCCTGGTCGCCCTTGGTCTTGGGCTCGACCGCAACGTGGATCACCGGTGCCGGGAAGGTGATCGCACTCAGAGCGACGGGGGCATTCGGTGCACACAGCGTGTCGCCGGTCTTCAAATCTTTCAGACCCACGCAGGCGCAGATGTCGCCGGCATAGATCTCGGTGATGTCTTCGCGCTTGTCGGCGTGCATCTTCACCAGACGGCCAACACGCTCCGTTTTCCCTGTGCGCGGATTCAGGACGGTGTCACCCGTCTTCAGAACGCCGGAGTAGACACGAATGAAGCCCAGCTTGCCGAACTGATCGTTGATCAACTTGAAGCCCAGCGCCGAAAACGGAGCATCATCCTTCGCTTCACGAATCAGCGTCACTGACGGATCATCCGGATCGATGCCCTCGACAGGAGGCACATCGAGGGGGCTCGGCAGATAGTCGACGACCGCGTCGAGAAGCGTCTGCACACCCTTGTTCTTGAAAGCCGAGCCGCACAGAACGGGGAACACCTTCATGCCGATGGTGGCGCCGCGTAGAGCCTTCTTCAGCTCTTCGGGAGTCGGCGTCTCGCCTTCGAGAAACTTGTGCAACATATCGTCGTCATTCTCGGCGACGGTTTCGATCAGCTGCATGCGGAAGGCCTCGGCCTTCTTGAGCATGTCGGCGGGTACTTCTTCAATGGTGTACTTCGCGCCCATCGTCTCGTCGTTCCAGACAATCGCGCGCATTTCGATCAGGTCAACCACGCCGCGAAACTTCGCTTCCGCGCCGATCGGGATCTGGATGGCCACCGGCCGCGCACCCAGGCGCTTGCGGATGGTCTCGATCACATGCTCGAAATCGGCGCCGGCCTTGTCCATCTTGTTGACGAAGCAAATGCGCGGAACCTTGTACTTATCGCCCTGCCGCCATACGGTTTCCGTTTGCGGCTGCACGCCGGAGACAGAATCGAACAGCGCAACCGCGCTGTCCAGAACACGCAGTGAGCGCTCCACCTCGGCCGTGAAGTCCACGTGGCCGGGCGTATCAATAATGTTGATGCGGATATCTTTCCAGGTGCAGGTGGTCGCAGCGGAGGTAATGGTGATGCCCCGCTCCTGCTCCTGCTCCATATAGTCCATCGTCGCCGTACCCTCGTGCACTTCTCCGATGCGGTGCGTGATGCCCGTATAGAAGAGGATGCGCTCGGTCGTAGTCGTCTTTCCGGCGTCGATGTGCGCCATGATTCCGATGTTCCGGCAACGATTTAACGGTACTTGACGGGCCACAATATCTCTCTCAAACTCTCGCCAGCCATTTCAGCCTGGCGTCTGAACTACATTTGCTCTCAAGGATTCGGTTTCCCTAATCCCTAATGGCTAATCCCTAATCCCTGCCCTTACCAGCGATAGTGCGCGAATGCCTTGTTGGCTTCGGCCATGCGATGGACATCTTCCTTCTTCTTCATCGCAGCGCCGCGGCCGTTGGCTGCATCGAGCAGCTCGTTTGTCAGCTTGTCGATCATGCCCTTCTCGCCCCGCGCGCGGCCGTAAGAAACCAGCCAGCGAATCGCAAGCGAGGTACGCCGTTCCGGATTCACTTCGATCGGCACCTGGTAGTTCGCGCCGCCCACACGACGGGTCTTGACCTCGAGCAGCGGCTTGCAGTTCTCAACCGCCTTCTTGAAGAGCGTCAACGCTTCCGCGCCACCCTTCTCTTCCAGGTTCGACATCGCGGTGTAGAAAATCCCCTGCGCCGTCGACTTCTTGCCACCCCACATCATGGAGTTGACAAACTTGGTGACGAGCGTCGAGTTATAAACCGGGTCGGCAGCGACCTCACGCTTGGCGATATGACCTTTTCTCGGCATAAATCCTTAATCTCTTTCAGACAACAAACTTGTTTTGACCGCCTTAACTCCAAGCCGCGCTAAACGCGCTATTGCGTGGACGGCCAGTCCTACTTCTTCCCGCCTGCGGCTGCTCCGGCCTTGGCGCGCTTTGCGCCGTACTTCGAGCGGCTCTGCGTGCGCTTGACCACGCCCACTGAATCCAACGTTCCGCGAACGATGTGATAACGCACGCCCGGAAGATCCTTCACGCGGCCACCCCGAATGAGCACGATCGAGTGCTCCTGCAGGTTGTGGCCCTCGCCGGGAATGTACGACGTGACCTCAATGCCGTTTGTCAGGCGGACGCGGGCTACCTTGCGGAGCGCCGAGTTCGGCTTCTTGGGCGTCTGCGTGTAAACGCGCGTGCAAACTCCGCGCCGCTGCGGCGAACCCTGCAACGCAGGGGAGGCCGTCTTATACCGCGGTGCGGTGCGACCCTTCCTTACCAGCTGACTGAATGTAGGCAAAACAAACTCCTTACCAATCCAAACCGTTTCATATCCACTAGCGCGATGCAGGATCCCGCTCGCACACGCATCGAAACGCTCCAGGAGCGTTTCTCCGTGCGAAGTCGCAATCTTCCTGCTTCGCGTCCGCCTTGCCTTAGTACCAGACGAGAACCCCGACGGTGGCCGAGCGTAAGTTCAAACCCGCTTTGCGGCGGATTCAGAAAATAGCCAACTCCGTTTCGCTGGTTCCGGCCTGCATAGCCCGCCAAGGTGGCGAGTGTCGCAGGCACCGATGCGATCAGCCCTTGCCGCACGAGCCCGGCAAGGTGTCACAGACTTTACGCCCCGCTTTTGCTGCCGCGGGCCAGTTCTGTGACTTGTACTACGTGAGCCTCTGCATTTCCCGATACACACAGGAAAAATGAGCACACTCGTGGAACCTTTTAAGAATAACAAGAGGTGATGCTGTCGTCAACGAAAGCGTTCCTCTTTCGAAAAATATCTCGGCGAGCTCCTGCCCGGAACGCTTCACAGAGGCCCTCGACAGCGTCCACCCGTGTCAGGATCATCTGCTAGCATCCCTAAACATGAGCCTTTGCCGCCTGTCCCGACTTGTGTTTCGTGCTGCTGCGCCTGTACTGATTATCGCCTCCGCCTGCATAGTTTTCCCGGCCTTCGCGCAAAATGCGACACAGCCGGCTCACGATCCGCGCATCGCCCAGATTATCCAAACCCTGGGACAGGGCCGATCCATTCACGAAACCAATCTCTCCCCGGATGGCCACTCCATAGCCTGGAACGTGAGCGGCACCGGCGGCGGTATTAAAGTCGCGCCGCTCAATGATCCCGCCCACCCTAGGGACGTCACCGCGTGCACAGGTGGGGTGAAAGGCAGAGAGAGCGGCCTGGCATGGTCGCCCGACTCTAAACATCTGGCTTTCTTCTCCGATTGCACCCAGGGGGAAACAACGGGGGACAAGAAGACGGCCATCTTCCTCGCCGATCCTGCCACCAGTGCCGCCCCGCACCAACTCTCCCAACTCAACGGCTTCGCAAAAGACCTCCAGTACTCCCCCGACGGTAAACTGCTCAGCTTCCTCTATGTTGAAGGAGCCACTCGGCCCTCCGGAGCCCTCGCCGCGATGAAGCCGCCGTCCGGGGTCATTGGCGTTGAGGGGCTGGAAGTCCAGCGAGTTGCTGCCGTCGATTCGGCCAGCGGCCAGATCCGCGAGCTGACTCCCGCCAATCTCCACGTCTACGAATTTGACTGGTCGCCCGATTCACAGAAGCTGGCCTACATTGCCGCACCGCCTCCGGGTGAAAACAACTGGTGGGTAGCCAGGCTCTACACACAGGCGCTTTCGGGCCAGCCGCAGGTCGTTTTCGATCCCAACAGCAGCGCTGGTCCACTCCACGGCCTGCAGCTCGCCGTGCCTCGCTGGTCGCCCGACGGCTCGCAGATCGCGTTCATCAGCGGCCTCATGTCCGATCAGGGGTCGACGGGCGGTGACATCTACGTGATTCCCTCCAGCGGCGGCGAAGTGAAAGACGTCACCCCCAACCGCGCCGCCAGCCCCGCATGGTTCGAGTGGCTTGACGAACACCAGTTGGGCATCGCGGAGATCAAGGACGGCTCCTCCCATCTCTTCGTTTACGACATTTCCACGCAGCAGGAGTCGCCCGAGCATAACCTCACCCTCCCCGACACGATCGGGGCGGGAGAACTCGAAATGCGTGTCTCGGTCTCCAACACCAACAACATCGCCTTTGTTCGCAGCTCTTTTTCGCGGCCGCCTGAGGTATGGGCCGGAGAACTGATGCACCTGCAGCAGATCACCCACTACAACGACGACCTGAAGCCCGCATGGGGCAAGGACGAATCTGTGCAATGGAAGAATGAGGGCTTCGATGTGCAGGGCTGGCTGCTCTACCCGGTCAATTACGATCCCGGCAAGAAATATCCCATGATTGTGATGGTGCACGGAGGGCCGTCCTCGGCAGTGGTGCCCCGCTGGCCAGGAGCAGGGTACGGGAGCGTGCCATTTTCCGCGCTTGGCTACTTTGTGCTCATGCCAAATCCGCGCGGAAGCTACGGCGAAGGAGAGAAATTCACCCAGGCCAACCGCAAAGATTTCGGCTACGGCGACCTCAAGGACATTCTTGCCGGCGTCGACACGGTTACGGCGAAGCTGCCGGTTGATCCGCAGCGCATCGGGCTCACTGGCTGGAGCTACGGCGGCTTCATGACCATGTTCGCCGTTACTCAGACGGATCGCTTCCGTGCAGCGGTCGCCGGGGCAGGTATCGCCAACTGGCAGAGCTATTATGGCGAGAACTCGATCGACCAGTGGATGATTCCCTTCTTCGGCGCGTCTGTCTATGACGATCCAGCGGCTTATGCCAAGAGCTCGGCCATCAACTTTATCCGCAAGGTCAAGACGCCCACGCTTGTCGTCGTCGGCGATCGGGATGGCGAGTGTCCGGCGCCGCAGTCCTTCGAGTTCTGGCATGCGCTGCGGGACGAACACGTCCCGACGGAGCTGGTCGTTTACCCCAACGAAGGCCATGGCTTCGTCGATCCGGACCACCGCCGCGACGTGCTTGAGCGGGCCCTGGCCTGGTTTCAGCAGCACATGCCTTAGAACGAGGGTTCAGCGATCAGCGCACAAAAAAGCAAGGGGCGCGAGGCTGCCAGCACCTCACTTTCTGTGCCCTGATCGCTGATCGCTGAACCCTGCCTGTTAGTGGGGTCATATGACCCCACTAACCCCTGCCTGCTTGCCTCCGCCTCTTTCACCTTTTACACTCAAGCTTCGAGCCCTTGTCCATATAAGGACAAATCGACATTTTTGGCTGGACAGACCGTTCGCGCATCTGAGCGTGGGCGGGGAGGTTTCATGCAGCGGTATCTCGCCTTTATTGTGTTGCTCATTTTTTCTCTTCCCGTTGGACTTTCCATCACAGGCTGTACCACAAACGTGGGCGCGTATTGCAATGGCCTGGGCTACGGCGTCAAGACCAATGCAGTTTTCGCTATCGATCTGGAGCCCAAGACAACAGGCATCTCACTTTCCTGGGGACAGATCGGGCAACTCGCACAGCCCACCGCCATCAACTGCAAGGGCGCCGGAGCCACCGTTGCCAAATACACGTACGGCAGCACGAATCTCCTGCTAGCGGATATTTCGCCCACAGGCTCGGTCTGCGGCGGAACCTGGAACCGTAACAGCCCCGGCGGCATCACCGACTTTACCATCTGCACGCCCCCCCAGGGCGCGAATACCGAGCAGTGCACCGGAACCAGCTGCGGCCTTGCGCAGCTCACGGCAACTGGCTCGGGTGTGACCAGCAATCCTGTGCCGGTTTACGTTCACCCTCCCATCACGGCCATAACCATTGACCCTACGGCTCAGACCGCCTGCACATCCCAGAACCAGAACGGCCCCACTCTCACCGCGTATACAACTGTGCTGGGACCAAACGGCGTCCCGATTCCCGACGGCCAAAATGGAGAGCCGAATTACGTAGGCACCATCAATTACTCCGCGCTGAACGGAACGATCGTCACCATCAACAACACCAGCGCCACCGGCACGGGCATTAACGGAGCCACGACCGCCAACCAACCGGGCTCCACGGTCATCAACGCCTCGGTTTCGATCACCAGCTCCGGCTCGGCAGCAGGCTATTTCTACACCTGCCCGCCCAAGAGTATCGCTCTTAGCATCAACGGCAGCGACACCGCGGTGGTCAAGCAGAATTCTCCGCAGAATATCGCCGCAGTCATCAGCGACACGAACGGCGAGGTTCTCAACGGCATCTCGCTTGACTACACTTCGACCCAGCCGCAGGAAATTGCCGTGAGCGCCACCGGACAGGTCAGCTCCACCTTTCCCAGCGCGACGGCGATCAATGCCATTTGCCAACCAGGCACCTGCAATCCCGCGCCTATCAGCCAGATCGGCGTCTTTGGCACAGGCCTGCCGGTGGTCAGCAACACGCTCAACGTCACCTCGCCTGGCCGCAGCAGCAACTATGTCTGGATGGCGTCTACGCAGTCGCAATTCTTCAGCTCCGTCGATCTGACGACAGGGACGCCCGGCTCGCCGGTAAAACTGCCCTACCCGCCGAACTCCATGGTGCTCGACCAGGGGGGCAACACTCTCTACTTCGGCAGCTATCGCGAGCTGATGGTCTATAGCGCCGTCAGCAATACGCTGGGCAAGGAAGATACCAGCGTGCCGGGCGTGGTGCTGGCCGTCTCTCCGGACAGCTCGACCGTCGTGATCAACGACCAGCTGCGGCAGGTCATTTACCTTTACGCGAATTCGAGCGGCACCAATACCAGTATCGGCGGCCTAGCAACCCGCGCCGCCTTCTCGCCCGACAACAAAAATGCCTATATCGTCGGCCCGGATACCCTGTACGTCCACAATGCCAATACCGGCTGGAGCACCTACAGCATTGCACCCACGCAGCCCGCGTTCACCTGCAGCCTGAACAACAACAGCCCAACCGCAAACGGCACCTATGATCCCTTCTGCGGACCCGACCTGGCCATCACCGTGCCCAGCATCGGCCCCTTCATCACGGGTACGCAGACCACAGCCCACGGATTTTGCCCGAATACCACTGTCAACCCAAACATTTACTATCCTCTGGCGGCTGTTGTCGGGGCCACCACCGAACATCTGGCCGCGACGAATAACGGCATGCACATCCTGGGTGCAAGCCTCAGCCAGGGACTGACCGATATCAACGTCATGATCCCGACCGGTCCCTGCCCGGCGGCTGGGACCGGCATCCAGCTCACAACCACTTTCAACCAGCTTCCGCTGGCTGGCATAAGCCCTTCCGAGATCGACCAGGTCGTGGTGTCGCCGGATTCAACGGTTGCGTTCGTGGCATATAACTCGGCGTCCGCCAGCGGTCTCCTGCCGGCCTATGTGCTCCCCAGCACTGCGGGTTCGGTGGGAACACTGACGAACGTGCAGCTCTCCGGCACGGCCCTCGCGCCGCTTTCGGGAATCTTCTCGCCCGACGAGACTATCTTCTTCGTCGGCACATCGGGGGACAACCTGCTCCACTTCATTAACCCGGTGACCCTCCAGGACACGCAGACAATCAAACCCAACCTGATTGACTCGACCGGCAAACCGGTTCCGGTGCAGATGCTCGCCGTCAAACCGCGGTCCACAACCTAGCCCTGAGATCCAATCATTTTCGAGGTGTGGATCTGAAGGTTGCGGGAGGATCGAAATTCTGCCTGTAAGTACGAAAGGCCTGTCACGAATGACAGGCCTTTCGAGTCCAAGGAGCTACCGTTCCCCCAAACTGCAACCCCCTTGACACAGACAGATTCTCGCAACTTGCCCCGCGATTGAATCCCACTTCTTTCTCAGCTCCCTAGCACGAGAGTGCTATGTCAGTATTTCCGGCCGAAAAACGAGTAGAACAGGCGGTCGCTGCCGGCTCGATTACCTTTGACACCCTTTGCTCCTTGGCCTTGGGAGAAATTGTTAGAATAGTCTGTTAGATAATCTTAGGAATGACTGAAAAATTTCGGACTTCACTTACCCAGAGACGATAGAGCGGAAAACACTAAAAGCGGAAACAAGGTAAACTGCCCATTTCCGATGGTTTGAAAAATGAACTTTCCAAAGGAAGACGCCACGCGAGGAGCGTGTTACTCAACGCTATAACTTCAGTCCCTGTTTGATAGCCGGACCGAGTTATCCGCAAAAAACGATCATCTTGCCCCATTTCTCTGCTATTGCTTGATCAGGTGCAAGCTCGCATCCCCCCCAATGCAAGAATTCTGCCCCTTGTCTCTAGGAGAATCGTTTCGTCGAGCGGCACTATGGCTGTCGATCGCCCTGCTCGCCTGCTGGTGCGCCGTCGCACAGGTCAACACAGGCACAGTTACGGGCATCGTTGAGGATCCCTTCGGCGCTCTGGTGCCCTCGGCACTCGTTACGCTCGCATCCCTGGATAAGCCGAGCTCGGATAAGCCGGCACACACGACCACCTCCGACGCACAGGGGAGCTTCCGTTTTTCCAGACTGGCGACCGGCAGGTACACGCTCACTGTGAACGCGCATGGCTTCAGGACAGAGCAGCGGGACGTGGAAGTACTAGCTGGCCAAACTCTCCGGCTGAACATTGATTTGAAGATCGAGATTCAGCAGCAGCAGGTCGAGGTCCCGGGCAACGTCCTCGACTCAAGCCCGGATCACAACCAGGGAGCCATCATCCTCAAGGGCTCGGATCTGGACGCGCTCTCCCCCGATCCACAGCAATTACAGCTGCAGATTCAGGCGATGGCGGGCTCTGAGTCTGGAGCCAAGCTGTTTGTCGACGGATTTACAGCTTCCCGGCTGCCACCGAAGTCTTCGATCCAGGAGATTCGGATCAACGAGAACCCCTTCTCGGCGCAATACGACACGACGGGCCTCGGCCGGGTGGAAATCATCACCAAGCCGGGCGGCGACTCACTGCATGGCACCCTGACGCTACTGGGCGACACCTCGGCGCTCAACTCGCGCAATCCTTACGTGCAGGAGCAGCCGCCTTATTCCGCCTTTTACTCGGAGGGTAATATCAGCGGCCCGATAACCAAGACCAGCTCCTGGTTTCTGACCGGCGACCAGCAGACGGTGGGTGCGCAGTCCTTTATTCATGCGGTGACGTCGACCACCGGACCAGCCTATACGGCTACCGTATCCAGCCCGCAGACCTCGGTCGATGCTGCACCGCGTGTGGACTTCCAGCTGGGCAAGATTCAGACGCTGAGCATGCGCTACCAGTTCGGTCACCAGACACAGGACAATCTGGTGCAGAACCAGCTGTCGCTGCAGAGCCAGGCCATCGACACACGCCACACCGACCAGACCTTCCAGTTCAGTGATACCCAGGCTTACGGGCCGCGGGTCATCAACGAAACGCGCTTCCAGTTCATGCGCACCAACGACAGTTCGGTCTCGATCGACGGCAAGCCAACCGTATTGGTGCAGGGCGCGTTCATAGGAGGCGGCAACAACCTGGGCCAGCTGCACGATGGACAGAACCACTACGAGTTTCAGGACTACGCTTCGGTGCTGCTCGGCAATCATCTCCTGCGTTTTGGCGGAAGGTTTCGCGACGTTGGGGACGGGAACACCTCAACGGTCGGCTTCAACGGCCAGTTCATCTTTCCATCGATCGACGCCTACCAGATCACCGTCGACGGACTGGAGAAGGGGCTGACCCCGGCGCAGATTCGCGCGCTGGGCGGAGGCGCCAGCCAGTTCTCCATTATTGGTGGCGCAACCGGTGTCACGGTCAACGTCGCCGACCTGGGTGCTTACATCGAAGACGAATGGAAGATTACGCCGAACATAACGCTGACTCCGGGCCTGCGCTTCGAGACGCAGACAGACATTCCCGACCATGCCGACTTCAGTCCCCGCCTGAGCTTTGCGTGGGCCATCGGAGCAGGCAAGGACAAGCCGGCGAAAGCGGTGCTGCGCGCCGGGATCGGAGTCTTCTATGGCCGTTTCCCAACCAATTTGATCGTGAACGCGGACCGGCAGAATGGCGTGCTCCAGAAGCAATACGTAGTGAATTTTCCGGACTTCTATCCAAACATTCCGCCCATCGATTCGCTCGGCCCGGCGACTCTACCCACCATCTACCGCATCAGCCCGGAGCTGCACGCGCCGATTATGGTGCAGCAGAGCGTAAGCCTGGACAAGGAGTTGTTCAAACGGCTGACGCTTTCGGTCGATTACACCTACTATCGCGGAGTCGATCAGCTGATCACGCGCAACGTGAATGCGCCCCTTCCCGGCACCTATGATCCGGCCGATCCCACCAGCGGGGTGCGGCCCCTAGGGACGCTGCAGAACATCTACGAATATGACTCACTGGCCACATCGAAGCGCAACCGCATCTTCACCAACTTCCACCTGCGCACCAAGCCTGCACTGCTTTACGGCTATTACATCTTCGGCTACAGCCACAGTAATACCGGCGGCCCCAGCAGCTTTCCCTTGAACCAGTACAATCTGCATGAGGACTACGGCCGGGCTGTCGACGATATCCGCAACCGGCTCTATTTGGGCGGGCTGGTGAACCTGCCAGGGAAACTGCGGCTCAATCCGTTCCTGGTGACGCAATCGAATGCGCCGTTCAACATCACGATCGGTGAAGATCTGAATGGAGATTCGCAGTTCAACGACCGGCCGGCGTTCGCGACCGATCTGAACCGTCCCAGCGTCTACAAAACAAAATGGGGCAATTTCGACGCCGACCCGCTGCCGGGGCAGACCATCATCCCCATCAATTACGGCACAGGTCCACCCTTGGTGATGCTCAACCTCGGCCTGACGAGAAACATCAGTTTTGGACCGGAGCTTCCCGATCAGCCGGCCGCTGCAACAGCGGCGACGGGTAACAAACCGCCGAAGATGGACGTCGCCCGGCGCTACACGATGAACCTTGGGATACAGGCCCAGAATGTCTTCAATACGGTCAATGGAGGAATGCCTGTGGGAGTGCTGGGATCGCCGTTGTTCGGCGAGTCGACCACACTCTCCACGACTCAGTTCTCGAGCTCGCAGGCGAACCGCATCATTTACCTGCGCATGCGGCTGGACTTCTAGGCGCGGCCCTAGGCACGATCGTAGAAGCGGAAGAATAGCGACGGCTTGGAGACCGCTTCGGAACGGGCAGTCAAGTCAGCAAGCTGCTGATTGTTCAAAGGAGTGAACTCCCGCGCCAGCTGAACATTTTCTTCCAGCTGCCCGATCGAATCGCATCCGATAATGATCGTCGAGACCGGCTGCGAGAGCGTGTAGTAAACCGCTTCGCGCATCTTCAGCGGGCCGGAACTCGTCGCGATCACCATACCTTCCCAGGAATGCTGCTGCTGCTCGAGCGGCGGCGGAGCCCATGACGCGAGCAGGCGTCCCCTCGCCGGCACCTTCATGCCGATGATGCCCATCTGCTTCTCGACCGCCAGCGGCAGCAGCCCGTCCGCAAAGCTGTAGTGGTGCGGGTCGGCCGCGTTGATGGCCATGAGGATGCAGTCAAACGGATACCGGTGGATGCACTCCATGAGCGCGTCGGGACGATAGTGTCCGGTGATGCCGAGATAGCGGACGACTTTCTGCTCCTTCATCTCGAGCAGCGCTTCCATCGCGCCGCCCTTGGCGAAGACCTCGTTCACATCCGTCGACGTGCCGATGTCATGCAGCTGCCATAGGTCAACATGATCGGTGTTGAGCAGCTGGAGCGACTTCTCAATCATCTGCATGGAGCCGTCGCGGGTGCGCTCCTTGGTCTTGGTCGCAAGAAAGGCTTCGTTGCGGCGGCGCTTCATGACCTGGCCGACGTACTGCTCGCTCCAGCGGGCCGGCCCTCCGTAGATGGAGGAGGTATCGATGTAGTTGACGCCGAGATCAAGCGCACGATCGATGATGGGCACGGCAATGTCGAAGTTGTTGGCGCGTTCGAGGGCGGCCTGTCCGCCGAGCGAGAAGACTCCCACCTTGTAGCCGGTCTTGCCCAGGTTGCGGGTGGGCATGGTAGTTTGCGTGTGAGGATTCGATGGCAGCGCAGGCAGTGTCTTTGCCGCGGCGCCGGCGGGCAGTGCGGAACCGGCCAGAACTGCTGCGGTTACAGCTCCGGATTTCTTCAGGAATTCTCGGCGGTCGGGATTGCTGACGTTGGCCATGACTGCACCTCGATATTGTTTCGATTCTAGCTTTTAGCATACTCCGGCTATCTACCGACGAAAGCAAAACCGCAGTGGTGGATTAATTTGTATCTTTGTAGGGTGCAGTTACCGATAGACCCCTGCTGGCTCAGACGGTCGACGCAACACTTGCTTGCAGTCTACTTGCCGGAGTCTGGAAGCCCAAGGTCTTTCTGGGACGTTGATTCAAGCGCAGCGCGACCTGGTCGAGTTGCGCTTGTGAGATGGGGGCCAGGTCGGTTCTTCTGGGGAAGTATTGTCTCAACAACAGATTGGTGTTTTCATTGCTGCCGCGCTGCCACGGACTCTGCGGGTCGCAAAAGTACACTTTCACATTGGTGGCCACGGTAAAGTCCTTGTGCCTGGCCATCTCCAATCCGCGGTCCCACGTCAGCGAGCGCCGCAGGCTTGCCGGGAGTTTACGAACATGCCGGCTCAAGGCTCGAACGACAGCTTCGGTGTCTTTGCCCGGCACCTTGACCAGCAGGGCAAAGCGCGAATGACGCTCCAATAAAGTCGCGATGTAACTGTTCTTTGCCCCGCTCAGCAGATCGCCTTCCCAGTGCCCGGGAACCGCTCGATCTTCCGCTTCCGCGGGCCTTTCGCGGATCGAGACAGCGTCGACGATCTGGCCGCGGGACTGTCCGCTGACCGTTGCATGGAGCGAGCGGCGCATGCGCCGCTTGCTCCGCAGATGCTCCATCAGCTCTTGTTTCAGCACGCCCCGCGCCTGGATGAACAGGCTGCGGTAAATGGTCTCGTGGGACACGCGCATGCTCTCGTCGTCGGGATACTGTGTCTTCAGCCATCCGGAAATCTGCTCCGGGGACCAGTCCAACACCAGCTTACCCGCAACCATCTCCCGCAACTTGCGGTTCCCGGCTAGAAGACACCTCTTCGCCCGCAACGCGGATTTCCAGGCCTGCTTATCCGCATCGAGGGCACGATAGGCCGAACGGCCACCGTGGCGTGTCACCTCTCGGCTCACCGTTGACGCCGCCCGATCAAAGGCCGCTGGCGATCGCACGGATCGATGAGCCGGAAGCGATTCCTCGCGAAATGTCCTCTCGCTCTGCCAAGCTGAGCGCTCGATCAGAGCGCCGGCGAGCCGTTGGAGCAATCCCTCCGCGAGTTAACAACACACAGCGAATGCAGTTATGGGGCTTGCCAAAAGCGCGCCCAATCTCATGCAACGACTCCCCTGCCTTCCAGCGCCTCCAGACATCAGCCCTCTGCCCAGCAGATAGTCTCGACTGCTTCCCTTCGCTCATAAACACCATCCTTCAATAGAAAGGTTCTATTAGATGGTGTTGCGTCGACCTATCGAATGCACCCCCGTTTTTCGGGAACTACGGCAACGGGTCGGGGTTGTCGGTGGCAGGATTAGTCATTATGTAGTGACCGGCCCGCTGCGCTAGTGGTGGGTTAGGCTGAGTTTGTTTGACGAAACTCTAGTCCA
>Ga0209040_10002479_pt1 | contig 14471 bp, 18 predicted proteins | sample BogFormECP12_OM3_FD_188240 | JGI IMG/M metagenome (GOLD analysis project Ga0209040, IMG submission 188240) | Bog forest soil microbial communities from Calvert Island, British Columbia, Canada - ECP12_OM3 (SPAdes) (version 2) | ecosystem: Environmental > Aquatic > Freshwater > Wetlands > Bog ...
CCCCTCACAATAAACTCGATCCCAACCGATCGCTCCCCAAGCGAACCCAAAAAACGGCCTTACCCACTCCATTCAGCGAGGAGCCAACGATCTTCGGCTCTCTTATTTTCCTTGGCTATTGGAGCCCGAGGCTTGGCGTCTTGGGCGCGCTTGGGTCGATCGTTACCTTCATCGGTACCACGAGCATTGTTCCCTTCCTACCCGATGGCTGGGCCCACGAAGCCGGGGGATTTCCGATCATGACCTTGCCACTCGGTTTCCTAATGAAGGACGTCCTGTTCCTCGTCGCGTCATTCTATCTGCTCAAGCAGGATCTGACGCGCGCGGCGCTGCATGCCTGGAGCGACCGGCTGGTGGCGGATGAGTGTGGCGCCCGGTCGGTTGCGGGCGAGTCAATAAGGCTGATAATGTAATCGCCGTGTACCTCTTTCTCATTATTAGCTTTGAACTCTCGATATGCGTCGCCCGTCGCATAGATATCTCTTGAAGGATCCTGAAGATAGGCCAACAGCTTGTACCCAGAATCCAGCATATCTATCTCTGCAGTGAGAAAGTCTGCATAGTTTGTTAGTCTACTCTTTACTAGCTCCGCATCGGCCTGAGCGGTATTGTTACTTTGCGCCACCATGTATGACGCGATACCACCGACTAATACGCCTAGGAGAGCGGCGAATGCGCTGATCAAAGCAGTATAAACCGAGAAGCGACTTTCGGGCTTACTTTGCGATTCGGCCGCTTTCGGCCTGGGCTCCTCGGCTTCAACCTTCGGCTCATCGTCAGCTTGCCGAGGCTGTGCAACCGGTGGCTCATTAGCCGGTGGCTGCGACTGTGCCTCCTCATGCTTGGGTGGCTGGTTCTCTCCATCGTCCGCCATGTGAACAATTGTCTCGCAGCCGCAAAGTTGTAGCCGCGAGCGATACGTCATAGGTGCAGATAGGACTGTTCTAGACATCGGACTGGCGTGACGATTCGCGGCCAATTCCGTCGCCGTCGCGATTTAGGGCGGTTGAGGTGGGCCCGGGCCTTGAGGGTTGGCCCCGCGCGGGCCGGAGCTGGCCCGGCGCTCAGGGACCTGGCACTTACAACGTCTGTATATCAGCCCGAAGTCACATAAACGGGAATTGCGGTGGGAACGAGGCGCTCCACCCGGAGGCGAATTGATTCACGAAGCTTGCGACTTCGTCCCACGCCTGGGCGGCTATCGCCACGTGTTCGGTAGCCCCTTGGGTCCCTGTAGGAGATCGGTCGGGACCCGTACAAACACTTTGAGGGCACTCGTACAAGAGGAACGTCGGCGAGGTCCACGGCCGCACTCTTCCAGGCTGGTCGGGCAAAAACTGTCCGAGTTGCCAAGGCCCGCAATGCGAGCCGGTGTTGTCGAGGTAGCACGTCTTCGGCAGCCACGGGCCACACACTTGCGGCGGGCCCACGTATGTTGCGGGCCACGACAGCTGTCTTTCTGGATAGAGGAAGTAATTGGAGCTTGTGGGACCGAGGGCAGCCGCAAGCTCACAGCCGAATTCGGGTAGGACGACCGTATCTCCTGTGTCGTGAATTCGCAGAAACGCCAGGTCTGGGTTGGCAAGGTAGGTGTGTGGGTACGTGCCGTAAGCCGATGATCGCGCCGTTAATTGGTCGGCGTCGGTTGTCCCGCAACTATTGCACCACGCCGCCCCGTACCCGGTAGGCCACGGCGCGTTCAGCACCTGCCACGTTGTGAAAGTGAAATCGGTCGGGCCGTCCAGTGACACGGCGATCTGGGGGGTGGCTGCGCCCTGGCGGCCCAGGCGCTCGATGGCCAGTTCGGTAACGCACGAACCGAGGGAATGACCATACATGGCCACCTGGCTCGGGTTGGCCACGTTATTAGGAAGCGCTTTCACGGCTGCGAGAAGATTGAGTGCATCATCGACCTCCGCGCCGCAGAACTCGAACGACCCCGGGGAAGTAGCCATGAAACTTGTTTGCGCTATGGGAGGGAACGGCCCGATTGGTTCACCGCGGTAGGCCGACGCCGCGACGAGCCATCCGGCGGCGGCCAAGTTGGCGCACCCGTTAAACCAATAGGAGTTAATGCCCCCGATTCCGGGGTTGAGGATAAGCACGGGGTGGGGGCCCGGCGACGAGGGGTAGCAGATAAGCCCGTAGATCCGAAGGTTGTCCGACATGTAAGTTCCGACCTCATAGCGACCGCCCGAGATATTCCCCGACGGAAGCTGGCTGCCCGGATTCATTGGGTCTGTCGTCGTCCACACAGGTGGATTGAGAGGATGTGGATGCCTTTCCGGTCGTAATGGCGGTGGACTTAATTCCCGTCGCGGCAGAACGTCATTGGGGGTGGGGGGTGGCAGAGCGGGCAGCGGAATGAATCCCGTTGGCGGCGAAACGTATTCGGGCGATGGCAAGCTGAATGGCGCCGCCGTACCGGGTTCGGTGCACGCACCAACCGCCTCAAACTGTTGACCACTTTGGTCTGCACAAACGTCTGCCCGGCCGAGTCCCGCTGTCCGGATCGTCACGACCGCCGCCGCTGCCACGAGCGCCGTGATGACACCGAGGGCCGTCCACAACCGCATCCAACGACTCATGTTGATCATCCCCTGACAACGGTCGACAATTGGATTGTCTCAGCCCATGGTCAATGGATTTGTTGTTTGGCCAATATTGAGTTGCGGCATTGAATCGAGAATCTGACAGAACTTTTGGCGATAGTTTTTGAATTCGCCGCTTCGCTACCTCGCGGTCACCTGTTACAGGCGGGGCGGATGCTGGTCGGCAGCATCGCATGCTCCTGCGGCCGACACCTGACGTGGGGCTGTGAGTGTGGCGCCGTCACGTACGGCCCGGTGCTGCCCGAGGGGTGCAGCCTGCTCGACGGGCACCACCATTTGCTCGCGATCCTCGGTGACGGTCGCGCCGACCGCGACGACACCGTCACCGGCCGCTTGGGAACGACTTGCTGCAGTGGTGATTCCGCAGCTCAGCTGACTCTAGGGTTCGCTCGAAAAGTGGGTGTTTTACGTTCACAGGAAGTGGTAAACCGGATGCATGATGGCGAAACTTAAATTCATGGCTCCGCTGTTCATGGCGGGGATGGCTGCGACGGCGATCGCCGCAGCGCCGTACGCCGTGGCAGACGCCTATGCGGTAGCGGCAGGAAGTTCGATCACTCAATTTGCCCCCGAGGATCCGGGCGGTAACGGCTGCGCCAATGGCGTCTGCGGCGGCGGCAATGCGAACGGCGGCAGCGGCTGCACTGCCGATGGAACATGCGGTTCCGGCGGCCCCGGCGGCGGCGGCGGCTGCACCGCCCAAGGAGCGTGCGGTTCCGGCGGCCCCTGGGGCGGCGGCGGCTGCGCGCCCGGCGTCGGCTGTTTCCAGTGGGGGCAGTAACAACTCGCTCGCAAGATAACGCAAAGCCCCGACACGCCTAGGCGTGCGGGGCTTTGGCGTCTTGCGGGACCTACGAGACTTCGGTCGCGGAACCGCCTGCGGCGGTGTTCTTCTCGCATGCGCTACCGCTGAACTTGTATGCGCTGACGTTGACCTTGATAGCAGATGCTATCTTGACGCAACGAGTTCGGCGGTTGGCGTACTGGGCGTGTGGCGGGGCGTGGAAGATTCTCCGGGTGTTTCCTGTCGCGCAGGCCAATGATTTGCTCGATAGGCGGTGCGAGGCCGCCGCGGCGACGGCGGACGTCGGGCCCAGGTTTTGTGCTCGTCTGGGACTTCTACCGAGCGTGGGTTGGCCGGTCTAGCGTGGTCTGTGTGGCTGCTGGTGTCGGTGGACTGGTCCGCTCCACCACGGGCGCTTCGAGGGTGCGACCCGCCGCGGCACTGTCCCCGCGGTCACCGGCTGCGGCCCGGCCGGGTGCTGGTCGGCTCTATCGCCTGCTCGTGCGGCCGGCATCTGACGTGGCGCTGTGAATGCGGCGCCGTCGCCTACGGCAGGCACTCGGTGACGAGTGCAGTCTGCTTGAAGGTCAGCCGTTTTTCGCCCACCACTGGTAGAGCGTGGCGACGTCGGATCTGTCGGATCCGGTTAGTGTGCCGAGCATCTGATTCTTGTAATTGGTCCAGACCAGCTGTGTGGCATTACTATTCCTTGGGTCTGTGCCGCATTCCAAGTCGCCGGCCGTCGTGCCGGAACTGGTGTAGCTCCACGTGGTCGGTGATGGCTGGCCTTGCGAGCACGGGGTCAGAGTGAGGGCACGAGTGGCGCCCTTGAGCATGGCGGACAAATCGCTGTTGTTATCGGCCAGCGCGTAAATTCCCGACCTACTCCGCTGGCCTCGGGGTTTTGTCCGCAAATGAGAAAGGCCAAAAGACCTGGTTGCACTGACTGAGGTGTGCAGTTGCTAAGGGTGTAGCCCTTTGACAGCATTCCGGCGAGCTTGTTTACGTCAGCCGGGTCACCGGTGCTGGGCGCTGCGGTCGCGCTAAGCGGACCGAGGCAGGCGAGACCGCCGACGAGCGATGCGGCGGCCGCGGCCCGCACCGCGTTGACAAAGTGGGACACTTTTTGCTCCTAAATTTTGCCGCGGCGGATGGCGCACGTTTGCGCGCCATCGGCCACGTCAACACCTGGAAAGTACTCCCTTGACTCACCGCAAATAGGGCAGTTCGGCACAAGCATTGCCGCAGTGACCATTGCAGCCTTAATGCGGCGCTCAGTGACGAGTGCAGTCTGCTCAACGGGCCGGCACGGGTGCGGTAGCGCGCGGCGGCGTTCAGGCGTGGCGGGCTGCTTCTTGGACGAGCTGTACGCGGGAGCTCAGGCCGAGTTTGGTGTAGACGTGGGTGAGGTGGGTTTGCACTGTGCGCGGTGAGACGAACAGCCGGGTGGCGATGTCGTTGTTGGCCAGCCCGTCGCTGACCAGTCGCACGACGTCGCGCTCGGTGGGGGTGAGCGATGCCCAGCCGCTGGTGGGGCGTTTGCGTTGGCCGCGGCCGCGCTGCGCGTAGGCGATCGCCTCCTCGGTGGACAGGCCCCCGCCCTCGGCCCACGCGCCGTCAAAGTCCTGCTCGCCCAAGGCGTCTCGCAACGCCGCCACTGAGGCTTGGTAGCCGGCGTCCCAGATCTTGAAGCGGACTGCGCCCATGGGTTGCCGGATGGCCTCTGCCGCGCCGAAGAGCCGGGCCGCTTCGCGGTGACTGCCGTCCTGGCCGGCCAGAGCGGCGAGGCATTCGAGGATGTCGGGGATGAGCAGGTATGCCTCAACTTCGGTCGCGCGCGCGAGCGCGTCGTGGGCGTCGCGCTCGGCCTGGTCTGGTTCACCCGCCGCGATCGCCACGCGAGCGCGGACCGTCAGTGCCAACGCCGAGTACCAACCGGTCGTGGTCGAGACGGCCTCGTCGGCCCAGCGGCGGGCGGCAGCGAGATCCCCGTCTGCCAGCGCGGCCTCGGCATTCCAGATGCGCTGCACTGCCGCCGCGCCACCACTTACGACAATCATGTACTGGAGGGCGGCCTCACGCGCCTCGTGCGCCGCCGCGCCATCCCCGGCGGCCAGGGCCGCGAATCCCAAGGCGACGTGCCCGATTACCGCGAACCTCCCGCCAAGCTCCGCGCCGCCCTTAAGGGCCGCCTCTGCCGCCTCCCGGACCGCGGCCGCCTCACCCCGGTATGCCAGTGCGAGGCTCTGGCCGGCGAGGCTGAGCACCCTCCCCATCTCGTCGTGAGCCGCCTCGGCCTCGGCCGCCACCTCGTCGAACTGTGCGGCGGCTCCGGCTAAATCGCCACTAAACGTCTTCGCCGACCCGAGGTAAAAGCGACACACACGCGAGTTGAACTTGTCGCCGATCGCGTCGGCGAGGTCGCGTCCCTCCTCGCCAGCTGCGCGCGTCCCGAGCGGGTCACCCGCGGTGTGGGCGGCCTGCGCCTGCCAGGCGAGGATCTGGCTGAGCCTCCACCGATCGTCCACGGCACGGGCCAGGCCGATCGCCTCGGCGAAACATGCCCGGGCCACCTCGACGTGATAGCCCAGGCCGGCGGTAAACCCGCAGGCGGTCAATGTCCGGGCCAGCAGGGCCGGCTCATTAACCTGGCGCGCGATCGCCACGGCCTGTTCGGCCTGATCTAGGCTGTCGGCGCCCAAATAAGCATCGAGGACGGCCTTGTCGGCGAGCGCCCGGGCCCGCACCGCGGGCGCCACCTCGAGGTGCTGCGCGTCGAGGTCGGCCAGCGCGGCGTCGAACCAGGCCAGCCCTTCAAGGAGGCGTCCCCGCGCCTGCCACAGTGGCTGCAGCGAGGACGCCAGCGTCAACGCCAGTTCGATGTCGGAGTTTTCCCGGCTCCACCCGAAGGCGGCCCGCAGGTTGTCGACCTCGATGTTGGCCTGCTCGACACGCTGCTCATAATCACGGCCTGCCGGTGCGTCGAGCGGCGCCGCCAGCGACGTGTAGTGGTCGCGGTGGCGCGTCCGCACGGCGTCGGCCTCGCCGGATTCGCCGAGCTTTTCCAGGGCGTATTGGCGCACCGTCTCCAGCAGCCGATAGCGGGTTCGTTCCCCGCTGTCGTCGGCGGCCACCAGTGACTTGTCGACCAGCAGGGTGAGCTGATCGAGCACCTGATAGCGCTCCACCTCACCGCCACCGGCGACCGCTTGGGCAGCGTCGAAGTCGAACCCGCCCAAAAACACCGCCAGCCGACGAAACAACACCCGCTCCGGCTCGGTCAACAGCGCATGCGACCAGTCCACCGAGGCGCGCAATGTCTGCTGGCGGCGCACCGCGGTGCGGGAACCCCCGGTCAACAGGCGGAACCGGTCATGCAGGCTGTCGAGGATCTCGGGTAGCGACAACGCCCGCACCCGCGCCGCCGCCAGCTCGATCGCCAGCGGCACACCATCGAGGCGCCGGCAGATCTCGCCCACCGCCGCGGCAGTGTCGTCGCTGACCGCGAAACCGGGCCGGGCATGGCGGGCCCGGTCGGTGAACAACTCGATGGCTTCATCGGCCAGCGACAGCGACGGCACCCGCCAGCTCACCTCACCGGCCACCCCGATCGCCTCACGGCTCGTCGCGAGCAATGTCAGCCTCGCCGACTCACTCAGCAGAGTGACAACCAGCTCGGCGCTGGCATCCAGCAGATGCTCACAGTTGTCCAGCACCACCAGCATCTGACGGTCGCGCATGAACCGCAGCAGGGTGTCCATGGTGGAGCGGCCCGGTTGGTCGGGCAGCCCCAGCGCACGCGCCACCGTCACGGGCACAAGGTCGGGGTCGGTGATCGGCGCCAGATCGACATACCACACGCCGTCGTCGAACTCGCTGGCCATCTGGGCCGCGACCTGGATGGCCAGCCGGGTTTTGCCCACCCCACCCGCACCAGTAAACGTCACCAACCGGTTCTCGGCCAGCATCGCTCGTAGTTGGGTCAACTGTGGCCCGCGCCCCACAAAGCTGGTGAGCTGCACCGGAAGATTATTTGCAGCAACAGCTTTCGGCGTGCGCAGCGGCGGGAACTCGTTTGGAAGGTCAGGATGGCACACCTGCACCACCCGTTCGGGTCGGGGCAGATCGCGCAGCTGGTGCGTTCCCAGATCTGTCAGCCAGGCATCGGGCGGGAGCCGGTCGACGACCATGACCTCGGTCGCACCTGACAGCACCGTCTGTCCGCCGTGTGCGAGATCGCGCAGCCGCGCGGTGCGGTTGATGGTCGGGCCCGCGTAGTTGTCCTCATCGCGAAGCTGGATCTCGCCGGTATGCACACCGATGCGCAGCCGGATTGGGGCCAGTGGGGCGCGCTGCAGCCCCAGAGCGCAGGCCACCGCGTCGGACGCGCGGGCGAACGCGGCCACGAAGCTGTCGCCCTCGCCCTGCTCGACCGGGCGCACACCGTCATGGGCGGCGACGACCTCACACACGACCTGGTTCAGACGCGCAATCGCGGCCGTCATCACCTCGGCCTGGGTCTCCCACAGCCGCGTCGAACCCTCCACGTCAGCCAACAGCAGCGTCACCGTGCCCGTCGGCAAAAGCCCGCTCACGCCAAGATCGCTCCAGTCCAGCAGCGGCGCATCCGCGCGCGGATCGATGTCGCTCATGCTAACCAGCATGCAGCCACCACGTGCGGCAAAACATCAGCGCAAACGCGCAGATTAAAGCCGGTCGCACGCGTATCTACGACCCCTGAGCGCGCAGATCTAAGCTAAGCGCTGCGGCCGAAGCACAACCAGAGCCAGGCAATCACCGACCAACAGCCTGGAGCCAATTCGCCCCGCTCAGCCCGGGGCCACTTCAACTTGACAGCGCGACCGGGTCAGCCATCGGCGTCCCCTGTCGAGTGCGGCTTGGGAATCGGTGAGCGGCCTCGACTGTCGCCTAACTTCGTTGTGCCCGCAGGAGTTTCGATTCCAACCAGATACCCAGACTCTGGCTCGCCGGTGTCGCCGGCCGGCACCGCATCCAGGTCAGCCAACCAGCGCGCCGGAACCGTATAGCCGTGGTTCTCCCGCATCGCCCGTTCGATGAACTGCCTGGTGGTCTCGGTCGGTCGCCGGCGTATGGGCGATTTGCAGGGCTCCACCTTTGTCCAGCGTGGCGAGGTTGAACGAGCCGACCGAGATCACATACAAAAAGTGGTACCGCGGGATCCATTCGGCACGGCCCCCATAACGCAATGCCGAACGCAGTTGACCAGGGTCATGATTCCACAACGTTAATTTCAGGTCGTGGCCTTCGATCTCCACGCGTCCGTCGTCGTGAACGGCAACCACTTTCACCTTGATTTCGGCCGTCCTTCCTCATGCGATTTCTTCGCCTGTATCCAGTGCACGAGGTGGCCAGGGCCATAGGACCCGCAGGAACTCCATATGACATCGCAGTACTCCCGAATGTCGGTCCTCCGCTGCCGGAGCTCCGGAGGCGCTCTTGCCTGCACCGGGTTGGTGCCGGCCGCTTCGTCATCCGAGCCACCCACGAGCGGGGTTTGCGCGCCGTCCAGTCGGAGCTTGGCGACGGCATCTCGTGAAGCAAAGTCAGTCTACGAGGAGGCACTGACATGCTGTCGGCCACGAACGACAGTTTGGGGCGCGGTAATGCGGCCCAAAACATTGACTGGTTCAATCCGAGTATCGCGCACCAGTGTTTGTGCAGTTCAGAGCATATTTTCGGAGCGACTGATCGGCGGCGTTCCCAATTTATGCCCAACCGTCACGGGCGTGCGGCTCAGCCAGCCGGCGGCCTTGCCGTTGCCTTCCAGTGCCCGGAATAGTCGGGACTCAACGACGAGCCGAGAGAGGCAGCAGATGCGGTGCGAAAACCCCAGACCTGTACGGAACCCGTGCCACAGTACGCTCCGGTACGGCGACGTGAGGGGCGAGGGGTAGAGTGCCTGCCCCTCCGCGGATGGTCACTGATCACATGGGACGAAGCCATTTGGGGCGGTGCTTCCGGGTCCGCTGTGGTAGCGTGTCGCTTCCACAGCTGGCTTTGAAGCGGGGAGATAAGATGGGCTTCGGGCAAGCGATTTTGGCCGGGTTCTCCAATTATGTGAATTTCCGCGGTCGGGCCTGCCGGTCCGAATACTGGTATTGGATTCTCTTCCTCATCATCGCCGGCATCGTGGCGGGCATCATCGACTCGGTGCTGCGCATACAGCTCGTTACCGGACTTTTCAACCTCGTCACCATCATTCCCTACTTCGCCATCGCCATTCGGCGGCTGCACGATCTCGACCGCACGGGCTGGTGGATTCTGCTCGGCTTTATCCCGCTGATCGGCTGGATCATTCTCTTGATCTGGTACATCGACACGGGCACCGACGGACCGAACCGGTTCGGACCGGATCCCTTGGCCGCGAATCCATTCCCGGATCAGCAATTCGGTGCTCCGGCTTAGGGCAGGGCGTTCTGCTGCATGACGACTGCGTACTCACTGCGCGTGAGGCCGGCGTCGATGAAGCTGCCCCAGTTCACGCTCACTACTTCAATCCCGGGTGGCGTTCCGGTTGACGCTTCCAGCGGTTGCGGCCAGCGGAGATTTGCTTGCGTGTGTCGATGCCGTGGCAGTGTCGGCAGACGCCGACCAGGGGCTTCGCGCTGAGGACCGATTTTCGGCGGGTGCCGCTGGCGGCCAGCCCATCCGGGTGGTGGAACTCGTCGATGGCGCCGGTGCATCCGGGGTGGCGTAGCACGCAGTGTCGGTCGCGCTGGCGGACGGCTGCTTTCACCCTCGGGCTGACGTAGCCGCCGCGACTGCCGTCGTTGCCTTCCCAGGGCTTGCGGCCTGCCGCGTCTGCCATTTGGTTAACCGCCGGCGAGGGTGTTGATGGCTTCGATGAACGCGTTACTGATCGCGCCGCCGAGCGGCCCTGGCAAATCCCTATCGTGGGTGTCGAGTGCTTCGCAGAGTTGCTGGACGACCGCCGGCAGCGATCCGCCCGCGATGTATGTGTCCCATGTGTTTTGCGCCATTTAGACGTCCATTCTTTCTCGGTTTGATGCGCCGATTACCGTCGCGATGCGGTCGTAGTGGTTGCGCGGGGGTTCATTGAGCACCTGGCGCACGGGTCGTGGTTGGGTTTCGCCGTCCGGGTGTGCACGGTCGCGAAGGCACTGCTCTTTGAGCGCGTCGAGTTGCTTGAGCGTCGGCACCCACGCTTCTGCGCCGCTGGTGACCAGCCACACGAGCTGTTCGATGGGATCGGCAGGCCAGGCTCGCGGGTCGGGTGGACCGTCCCACCGTCGAATGGCCTGGTTCTGCGGCGCGTGCTTCCAGTCCGGAAATACGCTGTCCAAGTTCGTGATCGCTAGTGTCGCGTGTTGGAAGTCTTCTTACGGTGTGATTTGGTCAGGATTTCGTCTGCGGTCTTGGCAATGCTATCGAACGTTAAGAATTTCGCCGATACTGGTCGAGCAGTCATCGAGATTGTGTTCCCAGGCCGGGTATAGGTTTTCCTTCCATTCTGCGGTGTCGGACGTGCCGGCCGTCGCGAACTGGCGCGCCATCCGAGCATAGTTGTTGGCATGAGCGAGATGTCGAACATACTTGTTCAGGGCTTGGATCTCATCCGGGTCTGTCTTCCGCAAGAAAAGCGGGTTGGCAAGGCTATTCAGCGCAACGTCCACACGAACTCGTTCAGTACCAACCCTCTCACCAGCACATATTTTTTGAAGCTAGTTTCCAAGGTCTTTTTGTTTGTTTTGGCCTCGAAGTGAACGGATTTGTCAATTGCATGGTAGACGCCCTTATCGCTCCTGCGAGATATTACAAGGGTTAGAAACAGTCCCAGAAAAACCCCGATCGCTGTAACGATCAGGTTCAAAAACGCATCTACGACTTCTTTATTCATTTTGCCACCTGCTTCGTTCAACATGAGAGAGAATTGCTTCTAAGATCCTAACTCTGCCCCGCAGCCTGGGGCGCTTTCGCCATCGCGCGCTACTGTCTCACCGCCGACACCGCTTCATCCAGGGGTGGCCGCGAAACACCAAACGGCAAATCCTCGCTGCAGCCGGAGCGCATACCCGGCACGCCGGCGAGATCATCACCAGCCACGTCACTGAATTCCGCCTGGAGCGACCTGCGGTAATGACCGGCGCGGAACTTTTTCGCGCCGACCTTGTTGCACGACGAGTGCGCCCAACATCTTTCGGCGGCACGAAGACCGGGGTGCGGTGAGTACGGATGAAGCAACCAAGGCGCATGCCGATCTGCTCGATCTGCCCACCAGCCTGTGGCCCTACGAGCTCTTGTCCACGCGGGTATGGCAGCTGCGTGCGCCCGTCGAACTTCATCCACCCGTCCACGCCGGTGTGGACGAATTTTCCCTTGAGGTGGGTCTCGGCGATCCACTCGCCGATGTGGGCGTCCTCGAATCGCTGGGGCCCCTCGTCACCAGGTGGACTGTCCCGAGGGGGGTCTTGGGCTGAGTCAGCGCCCTGGCTGTCGCTGTCCAGGCATTTGGGTGGCTCGGGGTCGCTGTACTTGGCCTTGTATTTGGCCATGAAGTCGTCGTGTGCCATTGGTGTGGCCCCCGGCGGCGCAGTGTCGGGCGTGGATGCCGCACGATGCTGGCGTGCGAGTACGTGGCTAGGTGGCAGTGGGCCACTGCCGTTGAGGTCTGGCATTGCCTATGATGGTCCTATTCCTTCCCACGGATAATGTTCGGTCGGAAAGCCCGTCACACTGCTGGTGGCGGGCCTTCTTTTGTCGGTGGCCCTCATCAACGGCACCGCCGCTCTGGCTCTGGCCGGCGTTCTCAATCCCCCGTAACCAGTCCTCAACGGATTCACGCCGGTAATACACGCGTCCAGCCGGACCTATCTGCAGATGCGGCGGCCAAGATTCGCTGCCGGTGCGGCCCCTGCGTTCTGAGCTGTCACTGAACCCGTATTCGTGCATGAATTGCCGCCGGGTCAGCAGCGTACTTTTGGCTACGACGTCACTCATCGCCTCTCCCCAATCCAAAGCGAGAACTGGAAGCGTTCCCGTTCACGTTCACTGGTTCTCTGTTGGGGCGAGTGCTTTGACATGTTTTGAACACATGACTGTCGGGGTCTTTACGGAATCTTTGCGGGCCACCGAACAGCCGCTCACTGGACTCGTCGGTCAACGACAGTTCAGCGATGACCTTCTCCAAGGCAGCAGCCCGCAGGGCGGCGCTGGCCTCTCGGGCAGCCGCCATACGCTCTGCCTCTTGCGCCTGAATGCGTTCCCGTTTTGCCCGGTCTGCAGCGGTGGGGCCTTACGTCGGGCCTCCTCAGTCCTCACGGACCGGCTTGAACGCGGCGTCCACATCGCTCTTGCGCAGCCTGACGACGTTACGCCCCAGCCGGACGGCGGGCAGCCATCCGTCGGCGACCATGTCGTAAATGCTTTTCGTCGTTAGTTGCGTGTATTCGGCAACCTGCCTGACTTTCATCAGGATTTCGTCTTCTTGGGTAACAACGGGTGTATTGGTTTTGTCCAATGCAGGTATAGCGGGGCTGGCCATTTAATTCGTTCTCCTTGCTGAGCTGGGCCGTCGCCAATCACCGTACCCCGCTGTCAGGCGTTGTGCACGTTACCATAGGGGCTTAGATGGGCCGACCAGGGTTATCACAACCCCTTTAATACTGGAGTAATACTGGCGTGAGATTGGTGTCCAACAAGGGGGCACGGAAAAGCATCAAGAGTCGGCGAGTTTCGACAACATGGCCGCTATTTCCCGGTCCCGTCCACGGGCCGCATGCTGGTAGACCAAAGCAGCTTTGGCGGTCGAGTGCCCCAGCCTGGCCATCAGCTCAGCCAGCGACGCTCCGGTTGCTGCTGCCAGCACCGCACCCGAATGCCTGAGGTCGTGCCAGCGCAAGTCTTTCCGCCCGGCCTGGGCGCGGGCCACGGTCCACGACCTGTACAGCGCCGTCATCGACAGGTGCCGCCCACCGCCCCGGGTGGACGTGAACAGCAGCGCGTCACGCGACGTGTCGACGTGCTCGGCCAGGTGGTCGCGGATCATGGTCACCACGTGCGGCGGTATCACCACGTCGCGGATGCCGGCCGCACTTTTCGGCTCGCCGACCATGTGGCCGCCCTTGACCCGCACGACGGCGCGGCGGACGTGGATGACTTCCTGGTCCAGGTCGATGTCTCCCCGGCGAAGCTCGACCATCTCGCCGAAGCGCAGGGCACACCAGGAAGCCAGCGGCACGGCCAGTCTCAGCCGCTCTGGCATGGCTTCGGTGAGCGCGGCCAACTCAGCCACGCTGGCGGGGATGACCTTGCGCGCGCGTGTGGTCTGCCCTGCCCCCCGGATCCGGCACGGGTTGGCGCCGATCAGCTCATCGGTGAACGCAGTCGCCAGGATGGTGCGCATCAGGCCGTAGGCGTGCGCCTGCGTGGTGGGCTTGTCGGCAGGCAGGTCGGCATACCAGTCGCGGACAGCGGCCGGGGTGATCTCGGCCAGCGCCATGGTGGCGAATCTCGGCAATATGTAGCGCTCCAGGAGGTGCTGATACTGCGCCCCGGTGCGCGGGCGCAGGGGATGGCGGTTGGCCAGCCAGCGGGCAGCGTAGGGGCCAAAGACGGCCTTCTCTGGCTTGGTGGCGGCTGCCGGGTTCCACAGCTGGCTGTCGATCTCGCGGCGCCGGTCGGCCAGCCACGCCTCGGCGTGCAGCTTCGCCGCGAAGGTGCGGGGTGCGGTGATGGTTTTGCCGGCAGACGTGGAGTATCTGGCTTGCCAACGGCCGCTTGGCAGTTGGCGGATGCTCCCGAACGATCGCTTGCCGGCCATCATGCCTCCGTTGTCGTGCCAGATTCGTGCCAGGAGGAGGTTACTTTGCCGTCCACACGCTTCGCCGCGCTTCTATGGATCCTCGCGGTGTCCACAGGTCAGGCCCGGTGTTGCCTCAGGTTAGACACTACCTGGGTTTTGCCGTGAAGTCTGATTGGCCATCAGCCGCCGATGATAGGTAAGGGCGTGCCAGAATGACGGCGGCAAAGCGGGGGCGTGGACGTGGGGAGGCACTAGGCCGATGGTTGACTTC
>Ga0209040_10002480_pt1 | contig 14470 bp, 13 predicted proteins | sample BogFormECP12_OM3_FD_188240 | JGI IMG/M metagenome (GOLD analysis project Ga0209040, IMG submission 188240) | Bog forest soil microbial communities from Calvert Island, British Columbia, Canada - ECP12_OM3 (SPAdes) (version 2) | ecosystem: Environmental > Aquatic > Freshwater > Wetlands > Bog ...
GGGTCGCGCATCCCTTGCGGGATGGGCTGCGCATTCTGCTGGTGATCCTGATGGGCTGGTTCGCCGTCGGGTGTGTGTCGGTCTTCATAGATTCGCTTCTGCGCCGCTACGACCTGGCGGCGGAGAACAACGTCCGGGCGCGCCGCGTCCATACGCAGATGCATTTTCTTCGCCGCATCCTTGTCGTCTTCATCATCATCATCGACGTTGGCTGCATCCTCTGGACGTTCCCTAACCCTCGACTGTGGAATTATGGCAGCGGACTTATCGCCTCGGCCGGCGTGGCCACGCTTGTGCTGGCTACCGCCGCGAAGTCAACTGTTGCGAACCTTCTCGCCGGTCTGCAGATTGCCTTCTCCGAGCCTATTCGCATCGACGATGTGGTGATCGTCGAAGGTGAATGGGGCAGAGTGGAAGAGATCACGACATCTTATGTCGTCATCCGCATCTGGGATCTGCGGCGGCTGATTGTGCCCCTAAGCTATTTCATCGAGCACCCTTTCCAGAACTGGACACGCGAGCACTCCGACCTGCTGGGCACGGCGTTTCTCTACACCGACTATTCGGTTCCGGTCGCGGCTATCCGTGAACACTTTGCGAAGGTTCTGGAGGCATCGCCGTTGTGGGATCGGAAGGTGTGCGCGACGCAGGTGACCAATCTGAGCGAACGCACGATGGAGATTCGCTGCCTGGTGAGCGCGCGGAATGCGAGCGAACTCTTTGACCTTCGCTGCATCGCCCGGGAAGAGATGGTGAAGTTTATCCAGGAGAATTATCCGGAGTCCTTTCCGCGCACGCGCTTCGCTTCGCTGGAGGGTTCGCGAGAGCCGGTCCCAACGGAGCCTGCTAGTCTGGGACGGTGAGCTTCCGTGATTTTCTCGGCAATGAAGCGACGGTGCGGCACCTGCGGGAGGCAATCGCAGCGGACCGATTGCCCCATGCACTGATCCTCTCCGGGCCGCGCGGCGCGGGCAAATACACGCTGGCGCTGAAGCTGGCGCAGACCGTGAATTGCCTCGATCCAAAACAGACAGACGGGCTGCCCGATTACTGCGGAGTTTGCTCAAACTGTGTGCGCATTGGCCAGGCGGCGGACCTGGAGGCGCGCGTCGATGAGGCCATCGCAGCAAGAGAGGATCTGCGCGAAGTCGACAAGAAAGAGACGCGCATCCTCATCCAGACGCACCCCGATGTGCTGGTGATTCCGCCTGATCCTCCTCAGCTGCTCATCAAGCTGGGACAGGTGCGGACGATGATTCGCGAAATCTACCGCATGCCCGCGGAGGCGAAGCGGGCGGTTTACATCTTTACCAGCGCGTCGTTCATGAAAGAGGCGGCCAACTCGCTGCTGAAAGTACTGGAAGAGCCGCCTGCGCATGCGAATATCGTGCTGCTGGCGGAGAACCTGGGCGATCTGCTGCCCACGATCCGTTCGCGAGGCAGCATCTTCAGGCTCGGTGCGATCCCGCTGGATCAGATTGAGACGCTGCTGGCGGAGCGGCGAATGGATTGGCGTCCGGCGCAGCGTTCTCTGGTGGCACGCCTGGCGCAGGGAGCGGTCGGGCAGGCGCTGGGCTTCGATCTAGAGGCGTATGTTGCGAGCCGGGCGGATGCCCTGCTGATTCTGCGCAATGCGCTGCGCGAGCCGGACTACTCCGCGCTGTTTCGCATGACGGAGACGTATCGCGCCGGAGCCGAGGGACAGGAGAAGACGTCGAAGCTGCTGGGCGCTATGCTGAGTCTGCTCGAAGACCTGCTGCTGCTGAAGTCGGGAGCGCCGCACCTGGTTCGCAACATCGATCTTGAGAAGGAACTGGCCGCGCTGGCGCCGCAGGTGAGTCTGGAATGGATAGAAGCTGCGGAGCGCGGAGGGCACCAGGTGAGATCGGGGATGCGGCGCAATTTGCTGCGCTCGCTCGCGCTGGATGCTTTCGCTACGGAGATGGTGCGGTAAGGATTTGCTCAGGCTTCGAGCAGGCCGGCGCGGTGAAGCAGGTTGAGGCTCGGCTCGATTCCCCGCTCCAGCTGTTCGGGTGGTATCGCGGGAAATTCTGCTTTCAGCGCGTCCAGTATTGCGCCGCGGTCGCGGGTGCCGTCGAGCAGGCTGAGAAAGTTCCGCACAATCGGATCGTCGAGGCGCAGCGTGGTATCCAGCAGCGTTGTCGATGGGCGCGAGTGCGAGCTTCCTGACGTGCGCTGGCGCTGGCCCGAGGCCGCACGGAAATCTCCGCCGCTACCGGAGCCTTCCAGGCATGCAGCTCCATCATCTTCGCAACAGTCAGACGCATTCAACAGAGTGGCGCCTTCGCTGTTGAGAGCGCCTTCATGGGCAAGTCCGGACGCAGTTAACGCCGGCTCGATCTCCGCAAAACTGAGCGAGCAGGCGCACACGTTGGTCAGCGCGAGTTCGCGAATCCCCGCCTGGCCGCGTTCGATGGGCAGGCGGGCCAGGTCGAATCCGACGAATTCGCTGCCTCGGATGGCGTAGGCCATGGGAATGAGGTTTGCGCCCTCGTTGCACGCGATCTCGAGCACGCGGCATCGCTCGACCGGCGCCGGTGAGAGCCCGTGCAGAATCACCATCGCCGCGAGACGATCAGGGTGCGTATCGGGATAAGGAAAGCTCGGATAGGCGACGGCATCATAGGCGTCTTTCTCTCCGGGCACGTACAGGGCTTCCTTCTTGGTGTCCATGGCAATCGGCCAAACGTTCTTCGCGAGTATGGCTACTCATTTCCCGCGTGCAAAAGTGACAATTTCATGAAGAATACGATTTCCTCCGATAGAAGGTGCAAAACCCGGTAGATATTCGACGATATCTCAGCTAAGATTACCGGTAAGAAAATCTAACAAACGGCGTTCTGCGCAGGCGGCGGCGGTGGAGGTAACCGCATCTCACGTGCTCAGTATTGCCCTGAGAGCTATGGCGAATTCGTCTCACATCCCTGTCACGGGCCTGCATGAAGTACGTCCAGATTCGCCGTCAGCTCGTCCAGCCGGTGGTCCGCGCGCGGTCCCTCCCGGGCATGTAGACGGGGATCCGGCCACGATTGGCAACACGCATGGTCCGCGTAAGCTGGTTCGTCCGACGCTGCCTGCCCGCGCCTTCAGGGAGCGCGGCCTGGGCCCGCGGGGCGAGTCACCTATACTGGCGCACCACGAAGCCATGACGATTTCGCCGGCGGACGAAAGCTCTCACGCGGAAGCATTCTACTTCCAGAAGCAGATCCAGACGCAGACCCTGATGGCGTTTGTTCTGGAAGATGGAGAGACGATCGAGGGCTACATCGAGTGGTATGACCGCAACGCGATCAAGGTGCGGAACGGCAGCCGCACGCTCATCTATAAATCGAGCATCAAGTATCTGCACAAAGTGGGCGAAGCCTGCAGCCAGTAAGCCGTTGATACCTGCCTACCCCGTCCGGGCGGCTTTTCTGAGGCGGTCGCGGACGGCGACTCCGATGCCCCGCGCTGGCGGCAATGGACAAACGATTACCGTCGCGCCCGCAGAGTCCAGCCAGCGCAGCCCTGCAAAGAGTCGTTGCGCCAGTTCCTCCTTGTCATTCCACGCGCCCCAGTGATAGACCAACTCCTGTTTACCGATCGCCGCGCTCTCGAAGCCGGAGGGAAGCATCAGGCCGAGCCGCTCATCGGCGCTTTCCGCGGCAAGAACTGCCTGTTCAAAGGCGCGTCTCTGCTCCTCGCCTTCTCCATCAACAAGAATGAGGCGCGCCCGCGGCGCATAGTGTCGCATCGCGATGCCGGGTGACGGCAGCGACTCGGGTTCAGCGTCTGATGCCGCGCCAGTCTCGCGATACGCGATAGCGTCGATGCCGATGGCGCGAATTTGTTCGAGAGTGATGACGCCGGGGCGGTAGACGATGCAGGGGTTTTCATTCGGATCGACGACGGTCGATTCGAGGCCATGGGTGGTTTCGCCTGAGTCGAGAATCGCGTCGATGCGGCCGTCCAGATCTTCGGCCACGTGTTGGGCCAATGTGGGGCTGATGCGGCCAAAGGTGTTGGCGCTGGGCGCGGCAAGGGGCAGGTTGGCGGCGTGGATCAGCGCGTGGGCGACGGGGTGTTGCGGCATGCGCACGCCGACCAGGGGACGGCCGGCGGTCACTGCGGCCGGGATATCAGGGTGGCGCGGCAGAAGCAGCGTAAGCGGCCCGGGCCAGAATGCGTCGATCAACCGCTCGGCGCTGGGCGGGACGCGGACCGCAACCCGGTCCAGCATTCCCCGATCGGCGACGTGCACGATGAGCGGGTCCCAGGCGGGACGCTGCTTGGCGGCGAAGATTTTTGCGACAGCTCCCGGATCGAGCGCGTTTGCGCCGAGTCCGTAGACCGTCTCGGTGGGAAAGGCTACGGTACCGCCGTTCTGGAGAATTTCGGCGGCGGCGGCGATGGATGCCTTCGAGGAATCGGAGTTGAGATCGGCAGCATCGACCGCGAGCCGCAAGGTTTTCATGGGCATTACTGCGTTCAGCCTTCCCCGTTTCAACCTTCCCCGTTTTCAGCCTTCTCCGACGCACTCGTTCCAGAGGTGGGGATTCGTCCGCTGGAATTCTCCCAGCATTTTGATGCACTCCGGTGAGGCCAGATCGACGATATTGAAGCCATTCTCGCGCAGTAACGCGAGGCCGCCCTGCGCGTTGACGCTGTCACCGACGATCACCTGTTTGAAGCGGAACTGGTAGATCAATCCGGTGCAGTACCAGCAAGGCGCGAGCGTGGTGACGAGGATCAGGTCGCGGTAGCTGGGCTGGCGACCCGCGGCGCGGAAGGCATCGGTTTCGCCGTGCATCGAGGGGTCGCCATTCTGCACCAGTCGGTTGCGGCCGGCACCCAGCAGCGTGCCATCGGGGCGAAAGATGGCTCCGCCAACCGGGATGCCGCCTTCGGCGAGTCCGATGCGGGCTTGTTCGAGGGCAACGGCGAGCATGCCGTTGGGGTCCAATGGAGGGTTCATCCGAGCAGTCTAGCATTGCCAACCTGCCGACTTAACGAGCCATGTGGGCGCTGGGAGGCACTGAAGGCCCTATACTCATTATTATGAGCGCGGTTGAGACCGAGGTGAAGTTCCGCGTCGCCGATCCGGCGGCGCTGGAGGCGAAACTGAACGAGATCGGCTTTCGCTGCATCACGCGTCGCACCTTCGAGCGCAACGTGCTGTATGACACGCGCGACCGGCGGCTGCGCGCGCAGCAGTCGATTTTACGCATTCGAAAATATGGCGACCACTGGCTGATGACGCACAAGTGCCTCACGCCGGATAACGATCCCGCTGCGCGCCATAAGCGTCGCGTGGAAACGGAAACGGAAGTCGCAGACGGCGAGGCGCTGGGCACAGTCTTCACTCAACTGGGATACGCTCCCGCGTTCACATACGAGAAATGGCGCACGGAGTATGCCGACGCGTCCGGGCACTGTGTTTTGGACGAGACGCCCATCGGCATCTTCGCGGAGCTCGAAGGCCCCGAGGATTGGATCGACTCGACAAGCGCGCGGCTGGGTCTCGATCCCTCCCAGCTCAGCACGCTCAGCTACGGGCGGCTGTTCGACGAGTGGCGCGAGCAGACGGGAAGCACGGCGTCCGACCTTACTTTCGTCGCTATTCCGGGTGGGTCGCAGCCCTAGACGACCCGTCGCGCAGCCCACCTCAAGCCCCATCTCATTCCCGCCGATAGGCACCTTATCCGGACCTGTATCTGGATGACTTCCTGCTGCCTAGAGGTACGCCTATGACGCCCGGCTTTTCCAAATACCTCTCTGCGAGGCGCGGCGGAGCCTTTCTGCTGATGCTTTTTGCGCTGATCTGCCTCGGCCTGCCGTCCCGGGCGGAGGAGCGCAAGGTGCAAAAGCGCGTGCCGCCGGTGTATCCCGAACTTGCGAGGCGCATGCACATTACCGGCGTTGTCCGGATTTCGGTCACAGTTGCTGCGGACGGCAGCGTTACGGAAGTGAAGACCATAAGCGGAAACAAAATGTTGGCGCTCGCTGCCGAGGAAGCGGTGAAGAAATGGAAGTTCGTTGCCGGGGATTCGCAGTCGACAGTAAATATCGATGTCAATTTTGATCCAAGCACCTAGATCTGCAGTCACCCGAGGACAAAGACCGTCATGGCACTGATGACTTCGCGACTCTCCAACAAACTGCGTCTCAGCACCCTGGTGCTGCTGACCTTTGTCATGCTGGGCTCGATTGTCGCCTACTTGAAGATGCGCCAGGTAAGCCGGCTCTCGGAAGCGGTGGCCGGCACGCGCATACCGGCCTTGAGCGCGGTGCGGGATCTCCACGTTGCCGAGTTGGGTGAATCGTCGGCTTTGCAATCCTATGTCCTGTTTGGTTCAGACTCTGCTATGGCGCAGCGTTACAGCGCTGAAATTCAGGCCTACCGCACGAACGCGTTGACGACTCTGGAACGCATCGTCCAGCTGCGATCCACCTATGACAGCCTGGTAGGCGCAAGTAAGATCGATGCCCTGCTCGACCAATACCGCGCGGTCAATGAAATTGATAAGCAGGTGCAGAACCTTGCTGTGGGCCAGGGCAGCGAAAACACAAGCCGGGCCTTCGATCTGTTGCAGGGCCCGGCTGCCAAGGCGAACGCCGATTTCCTGAAGAGCGTGACGGAGGTTGTGGACACGCTGGTGGGCGCCACCAATCAGGATCTGAACCGCGTGGTCGAGATCAACCGGCTGGAAGCGATTCATCTCTGGCTGTTCATCTTTCTGGGTGGACTGTTGGGCGTGGGCATGTCGGAGCTGACGATGCGTCGCGTGGTGCGGTCGATCTACCTGGTCGTGAGCCGCGCCCAGAGCATCGCCGAAGGCGATCTGACCGGCGAGCCGATGCATATGGACTCGAACGACGAGATCACCAGCCTGGCCGGCTCGATCAATCGCATGCAGGACAATCTGCGCGAGATGATTCGCACCATGATGGAGATTTCCGGCATCGTGAGCGAGGACTCGGCCAAACTCAGCCGCTCGGCAAATGAGTCCTTCCGGCGCACCAAAGAACAGAGCCTGCAGACGCAGCAGGCCGCGGCCGCCATGCAGGAGATGTCGATTTCGATCGCCGAGGTTTCGCGGCATGCGCAGAACGCGGCCACGAATTCGAAGCAGGCGGCAACCACGGCGCGCGATGGCGGCTCGATCGTCGAGCAAATGCTGGTGAGCATGCGATCGATCGCCGAATCGGTTCGCAATACGGCGGCCACCGTGCAGCGGCTGGGTAAGGAAAGCGAGCAGATCATCCGCATCGTGAACGTAATCGAAGAGATTGCGCAGAAGACCAATCTGCTGGCCTTGAATGCCGCGATTGAAGCGGCGCGCGCCGGAGAACAGGGACGCGGCTTCGCCGTCGTCGCGGGCGAGGTTCGCCGATTGGCCGAGTCGACACGCAACGCCACCAGCGAAATCGGGAAGATGGTCGAAGACTTTCAAGTGCACACGCGCGGCGCTGTTGAGGCCATGGAAGCGGGCACGCAGACGGTGACCAAAGGCGTCGAGACCACCAATCGCGCCGGAGAGGCGCTCAAGCGCATCATCGAGATGGCCGATCAGGTCGACTCCATGATCGCGCAAATCGCCGCCGCCTCGATGCAGCAGGCGGAAGCCGCCCGTCAGTCGAGCGAAAGCGTAGACGCGATCAATCAGCTTGGCGAAGAGAGCGCCGCATCCATCCCCGCCACTAACAGCATCGTCGAGTCAGTGGAACACGGCTCAAAACGGCTGCAGGAGCACATCGGAAAATTTCGGCTCGAGGAAACGAACGCGGCGATTCACGCCGCACCCGCGCCGCCGAGCTTCGGGCACAAGCCGACGGCGGTCTACGGGGATTGACAGCTGAGATAGAAACCAGCTACTTCACTCGGGAAAGAGATCGCGCAGGCTCTTGCGCTCCTGCATCTCCGGCTGTTCGGTCGCTGCTTCCAAAGCATCTTCGTCGAACTGGCCCCTTATGGCATCCAACCATGACCAGTCTTCGGGCATAGGGGGTGGCTTCAGAACGTCCGGATAATGAGCGTTTCCTTGCCTGCAATGGTTCTCCTCATTGCCTTCCTAAGCTTCGTCTGCGCCGTGGCACTTCTTGTACTTCTTGCCTGAGCCGCAGGGGCAAGGGTCGTTCCGCCCGACCTTATCGCCGGTACGGCGTTGGGCAACCTGGCGAGCCTCTACGCCTCCACCGGCCATGCGAGCATGCTCCAGTTCACGCTGCTTCTTGCGCTGGAACTCGCGCTCGATGGCGTCGATGGTGGTCGTGGGTGCGGCCGAGACGTCGCGCGCGGGAAGTGCAGGAGGCGGCATGCGATGGCCGTTGGTGGGCGGGTGGCCATCGGCCGAGGCCACCGGAGGGGCGAGCGGAATTTCCGGTCGCGGCCGCGTTGGAATTGCTACTGGCTGCCCGTCAGGACCGACGATCTGCATCAGGAAAAGATACCGAACCGTGTCCTCCTGGAAGCGGGCCATCATAGCTTCGAACATGTCGAAGGATTCCCGCTTATAGGCAACGAGCGGATCCTGCTGCGCATAGCCGCGGAGGCCGATGCCCTCCTTGAGGTGGTCCATGTTGAGCAGGTGATCTTTCCACAGGCCGTCCAGCACGCTGAGCATGATCATGCGCTCGTGGAAGCGCATCGGGCCCTCGCCGATCATCTGTTCCTTGGCGGCGTAGCGCTCTTTGAGCTTCTCGAAGAGAGTCTCGCCCAGCTCGTGCCGGGTGAGCTCGTGCACGTCGATGCCTTCGCCGCCGAGATCGATGCCGAAGTGATCGACAAGCTTCGTCTTCAGCCCGTCGAGGTCCCACTGGTCGGGATGCGCCTTCTCCGGCGCGTGCTCATCGAGCAGATTGCTTATGATGTTGGCGACGTAATCCTCGACGATCAGCTCTTTCTGTTCGAGGCCCTCCAGCAGCTGGCGGCGCAATCCGTAAACCGCTTCGCGCTGCTTGTTCATGACGTCGTCGTATTCGAGCAGGTGCTTGCGGGCCTCGAAGTTCTGCGACTCGACAGCCTTCTGCGCGGCCTCGATGCGGCTCGAGATCATTCGCGACTCGATCGGCACTCCCTCTTCCATGCCCATCCGCTGCAGGAGCGTGGAGACCCACTCCTTGGCGAAGATGCGCATGAGGTCGTCTTCGAGCGAGAGATAGAAACGCGATGCGCCGGGATCACCCTGGCGTCCGGCGCGCCCGCGAAGCTGGTTGTCGATGCGGCGCGACTCATGCCGTTCGGTGCCGAGGATGTGCAGGCCGCCGGCTTCGACGACGGCATCGTGCTCCTTCGCGGCGTTGGCCGCATGGGCGGCGTAGGTGCGATCCCACTCCGCCTGCGTCGTCTCGAACTCCTGCCCCTGGTAGTAGAAGCGCAGCATGCCCGGAGCGGCCATGGGATTGATGGCGCCCTCCGCGACGCTGATCGAGCGGGCCACGCTCTTCTTCACCAGGTCCTGTTTGGCGACGAATTCCGCATTGCCGCCGAGCAGAATGTCGGTTCCGCGGCCGGCCATGTTGGTGGCGATGGTGACCATGCCAAGCCGCCCGGCCTGAGCGACGATCTCCGCCTCGCGCTCGTGAAACTTTGCATTCAGGACCACGTGGCGAACGCCCTTGCGCTGGAGAATGGTCGACAACAACTCGGACTTTTCGATCGAGGTTGTGCCGACCAGCACCGGCTGCTGCTTCTCATGCAGCGTAGAGATTTCATCGGCGACGGCGAAGTATTTTTCCTTGGCCGTGCGGTACACGACATCCGCGTTTTCGATGCGGCGCATCGGCTTGTTCGTCGGAATGACGACAATTTCAAGCTTGTAAATCTTGTCGAACTCCGCAGCTTCTGTTTCCGCGGTGCCGGTCATGCCGGCGAGCTTTTTGTAGAGGCGGAAGTAATTCTGGAAGGTGATGGTGGCGAGCGTCTGGTCTTCGCGGCGGATGTTCACGCCTTCTTTGGCTTCGACGGCCTGGTGCAGGCCATCGGACCAGCGGCGGCCGGGCATAAGGCGGCCGGTGAACTCGTCCACGATGATGACTTCGCCGTCCTTCACTACGTACTGCACGTCGCGCTTGTAAAGCGTGTGCGCCTTGATGGCGACTTCGACGTGGTGCTTCAGGTCCCAGTTCTCCACGTCGGCAATGTTGCCGATGCCGAGCAGCCCCTCGATCTTCTCCCAGCCCTCGTCGGTGACGCTGATTGTCTTGTGTTTTTCATCGACAACGTAGTCGCCGGTGAGTATCTTCGTCTCGCCCTGTTCGATCTCTTCGCCCTGTTCGAGTCCGGGAATGATGCGGTTCACGCGGACGTACTTGTCGGTGGTCTGATCGGTGGGGCCGGAGATGATGAGCGGCGTGCGGGCCTCGTCGATCAGGATCGAATCGACCTCATCGACAATGGCGAAGTAGTGGCCGCGCTGCACGCAGTCGGCGATCTCGAACTTCATGTTGTCGCGCAGGTAGTCGAAGCCGAATTCGTTGTTGGTGCCATAGGTGATGTCGGCAGCGTAGGCCTGGCGGCGCTGGTTGTCGTCGAGGTCGTGCACGATGACGCCGACGGTGAGGCCGAGGAACTCGTAGATTTTGCCCATCCACTCGGCGTCGCGCTTGGCCAGATAGTCATTCACGGTGACCACGTGAACGCCGTGCCCGGCAAGCGCATTCAGATAGCAGGCCAGCGTGGCGACGAGGGTCTTGCCCTCGCCGGTCTTCATTTCGGAGATCTTGCCCTGGTGCAGCACCATGCCGCCGATGAGCTGCACGTCGAAGTGACGCATCGCTACGGCGCGGCGTCCGGCCTCGCGGACGACGGCGAAGGCTTCCGGCAGAATCTCGTCGAGCACTTGCTTCTCTGCGGCCACGCGCTCGTCGGCGTCTTCGATGCCTTCGAGGGCTGCGGCGATCCGAGCGCGGAACTCAACCGTCTTCGCGCGCAACTGTTCGTCGGAGAGTTGCTGCGTTTCGGCCTCGAACGCGTTGATCGTCTGAACGCCCGGCAGCAGACGCTTCACCACGCGCTCGTTGTTCGTGCCGAATACCTTTGTTAAAGCCTTGCCAATCAAGAGAATTCCTTTTAGCGCCAGCTTTGCCCCTGCGTCACGGCGAAACTCACGCAATGTACTCTTCTTAGTGTAGTCGACCCAGCATGATTCTGCAGGGTGCGCGGAAGGCTTTGGAAAGGCCAGGAAAACAGAGCAGACTGTTGCGACCCGCTTAAATCAACTCCATTTGTCAACCGGGGCTTTAAACTCCTTGCGCGCCGCACGCAGATCGCGCCGCCAACTTTCAGTTTCTTTTCGCGACAAACGGACTTGCGCTAAACATTTTGCCAGCGTGGCTCCCGTGCAAACTCGTTCTGCTACGAGGGCGCCAGCCAATTCTCGTACCAAACTCGTCTTCGATTTCTTGAGACTCATAAGCTCACCGGTGTCGGGACGCCCTGCTGTATCGTATCAATTTCATTTCGCTCTCGGATGCGTCCGGTCGTAGACCTCGGCTACCTGTCCGACGGTTAACTGGGTGTACCGTTGGGTCGTGGAGAGGCGCTCGTGGCCCAGTAACTCCTGAATCGCGCGCAGATCAGCGCCCTCTTCGAGCATGTGCGTTCCGAAGGCATGACGCAGGGTATGCGGATGCACATCGGCGGCCAGTCCGTGAGCAAGAGCGGTCTTTTTCACGATGCGGCCTACGCTGCGCGTGGTCAGGCGGCCTAACCCGTTTGCCGTCCCGCGAAGACGCGCATTGAGCATCAGCGCGTCAGAAGACTTCCCTGCTGCAGCTAGCTTCGCCTCACGCAGAGGAAGATATTTTCTAAGAGCTTCCGCGGCTGCGTCTCCCAGCGGGACATATCTCTCCTTGCGTCCCTTGCCGCGCACGAGGATGGCTTCGTTCGCCCAGTGAATGTCGCGCAGGTCGAGCCCGACCAGCTCGGCGTTGCGGATTCCGCAGCCATAGAGGAGCTCAAAGATCACGCGGTCGCGCTCCGGCCATGCGGCGAGATCATCGGCTGAGGCATCGGTCACGCGATTCATCTCCTCGATAGTGGGAACACGGGGCAGATGTTTTGGCAGCCTGGGAGTGGCAACCAGAACGGCGGGATTCTGCTCCACGTACCCACGCCGCGCGAGCCACTTGAACCACGAGCGGATCGCCGCCAGTGCCCGCGCCACGGAAGCCTTCGACAATCCCCGGCCGTACAGCTCGCTCAGATAGGCGCGAATCTGCCGATGCTCAAGCTTTTCGATCGAAAAGCTGCTGCCGAGCGTGGCGACTGTGTATTCAGCGAATGCGTGCAATTCTCGACTGTAGGCGCGCAGCGTGTGCGGGGAGACGCCTCGCTCGTGCGCCAGGGCGGCGAGAAATTCATCGACACGCGAGACAATCAGGGGCCGGTCCTTCATTCGACAGCCCTTTTCGCGCGAGGATGGTGCTGCCGATGCACCGCCTTGAGGCGTCCGAGTGCCAGATGCGTGTAGACCTGCGTGGTTGCGATATCCGCATGGCCGAGTAGGGTCTGCACGGTGCGCAAATCGGCGCCGTGCTCGACCATGTGCGTCGCGCAACTGTGGCGCAGCATGTGCGGGCTGGCGTGACCGTCAGTCGACTTCACCAGTTGCCAGATCCATTGGCGCGTGAGCGGCTCGCCCCGCACAGAGAGAAAGAGCCTGCCTGCGGCTCGGCCCTTCTTCTGCAGCGTAGGACGGCCTTGCGTGAGGTATTTTTCAATGGCCTCGATGGCTGGCCGGCCCAGGGGTACGATGCGCTCCTTGTCGCCTTTGCCGCGCACCAGGATGCGTCCCGCGTCGAGGGACAGGTCAGCAACGTTCAATCCGGTCAACTCGGAGACGCGCAGGCCCCCGGCGTACAAGAGCTCAAGAATGGCCCGGTCACGGTGGGCGATGGCGTCGGCCTCGGGATGGTCCGCCGCGATGCCCACGCGCTCGAGCATGTCGTTCACTTCTGAGGGGGCAAGCGACTTGGGCAGAACTTTCCATGAAGAAGGCGAGTCGAGGTTGACGGTGGGGTCGCGATCGATGCCCTTGTCTAGAAGAAGCCAACGATAGAAGCCGCGCAGGCAGGAGAGCTTGCGTGCCGCCGAACGCGACTCCACGCCGTGTTTGCCGAGATGGGCGAGAAATCCAGACACCTCGGCATGGCCCGCTGACGCGAGAAGCTTGTTTTCGCCTTCGACAAACTCAGCAAACTGGAGCAGGTCGTGCTTGTAGGCCTCGCAACTCAGCGGACGCAGCCCCTTCTCGACGCGCAGATAGGCGAGATATTCGCGCATCAGCTCGGCATTGCGGGTCTCGGGCACTCTATCGATTATCGGTGAAGGTATCTGGGAAACGCCGGGGCAAAGCGCACGTAAATCGAGAGGAACCAACTTCATCAGCAGAGCGGGTTCGGAAGTGAGTCACACAACGTTCATACCCGAACTATGCAATTTTTTAAATCATCGCGCACAATAGAAACAGGAGTTTTACGGTGACCACTACTTACACAGCGCCTGTGCGCTACGCCCCTGCAGAATTTGAAGATGCTGTTCTCTCCCTGTCTCCTGCGACCGCTGTTTTTGACTGCGATGGCACGCTTTGGAGCGGCGATGCCGGTTATGGCTTTATGGTCTGGTCGATCGAGGCCGGACTGGTTTCGCGGAATGCGAGCGACTGGATCGACTCCCGCTATCGGCTGTATTTGAACGGCGAGGTCTCCGAGACACAGATGTGCGGCGAGATGGTGCAGATCTACGTCGGGCTGCAGGAAGAGGAGATCCGTCATGCCGCCGCTGAATATTTTCGCACTCACATCGAGGCTGACATATTTCCGGAACTGCGCGACCTGGTCGCGAAACTGCACGCCAACGGAGTGGATATCTGGGCGGTCAGCTCGACAAATAACTGGGTGATCGAGGAGGGCGTACAGCGCTTTGACATTCCGGCGTCGCGTGTGCTGGCTGCGCGGGTACGGGTTGGAGAAGGCCGCATCACCAGCGATCTGCTCGATGTGCCCAGCGGCGACGGCAAGGCCACTGCTCTGGCGAACGCGGGTGTGGAGAACCCCGACGCAGTCTTTGGCAACTCGGTGCACGACGCGGCCATGCTGGGGATGGCGAAACGGGCGTTTCCGGTGAATCCAACGCCGGCGCTGCTGGAAATCGCCGCCGAGCACGGCTGGCCGGTCTTCTATCCGGGGGCTGTCCTCGCCGGCAGCAAGCTATAGCGGCCGGATGAAAATCATCTCGCTGCAGCCGAGCGTGAGCATCATCCTCGACCGGCTTGGCTGCCTCGATTCGCTGGCGGCCTGCACGAAGTATTGCCTGGAGGCGGTTCCTGCTCTCCGCGAGCGCTCGCTGCCAGTGGTCCACGATTCCTGGTCGACGAAGGCCGAGGAGTTGCTGCTCGTTCGCGCCGATCTGGTGATCGCTTCGGTTCCCTATCGGCAGGAATCGCTGACGGCCATCCTGAAATCCAGC
>Ga0209040_10002482_pt1 | contig 14464 bp, 12 predicted proteins | sample BogFormECP12_OM3_FD_188240 | JGI IMG/M metagenome (GOLD analysis project Ga0209040, IMG submission 188240) | Bog forest soil microbial communities from Calvert Island, British Columbia, Canada - ECP12_OM3 (SPAdes) (version 2) | ecosystem: Environmental > Aquatic > Freshwater > Wetlands > Bog ...
GGGAAGCGCGGCGTGCGATGGGGCGTGCGAGCGTTGGGCCGAACGCCACCGAGGTTGTAGCGTGCGAACTGTGACGACGCAGCCTGAGGAGCACGCACGGGCCCGGGGCACCCGGACGCGCGGGACCCGGCAGGCGCAGGCCCTGGCGGCCGCGCTACAGAGCCTGCCCGGCTTCTGCAGCGCCCAGGAGATCCACGCGGAGCTGCGGCGCAAGGGCGAGCACGTCGGGCTCACCACCGTCTACCGCCACCTGCAGGCGCTCAGCGAGCAGGGCAGCGTCGACGCCATCCGCGACGCCAGCGGCGAGACGCTCTACCGGCAGTGCGGAACGAGCGTGCACCACCACCACCTGACCTGCCGCAACTGCGGGCGGAGCGTGGAGGTGGAGGGCCGGGCGGTGGAGCAGTGGGCCGAACGGGTCGCCGCGGAGGCGGGCTTCACCGACGTCGGCCACACCGTCGAGCTATTCGGCCTATGCCCCCAGTGCGCACCCTAGCTTTCATGATCGTGAACAGTTCGGGGCAATTATCGCCCGAAACTGTACATGATCATGGTCTGGGTGGGGCGGGGCGGCGGGGCAGGCTACTTTCTGCTTACCGGGGAGGAACCAGCGATGGGGACGATCGTCTCACGATAGCGTGCCTGACGATCTTGGTAAGCGGCAGCGGCGAGGATCCCTATACCGAGCGGCAGCGCGAACGGCAGCGCCGCGGCCGGCACGATCACGCCGGAGTCGTCGGCGAACCAGCCGAGCACGGGCAGCAGCCAGATCACGCCCAGGAGCGGGCGCATCAAGGGCTCAGCCGCATACGCCCGCGGCTCGGTCTTCAGCCCGAACCACGAAGGCCGCCACAGCATCAACCCCATCCACACGACCACGATGGGGATCAGCGGGCTGAACGCGTTGACCGAAAGCGAGCCGATGTTGGAGTTGATCTTCCGGAGCAGCAGGCCGCCGGAATGGCCGTGCAGCGAACTGCCCGCGAATGAGGAGATGTCGGACTTCCCGGTGACCGGGACGAAGTAGTTGACCAGCGCGAACACCGCGAACAGGGCGAGGCCGCTGGCGAGCACAAGCAACAGCAGGCGCCAGTTCAGCCTGATCCCGGCCACGGCCAAGGCCAGCAGGGCGAAGCAGGGCACCATGGCGATCGTGCCGCCCACCTTGCCGCCGAACCCGGGCCAGCCGGAGGCGAACACCGCGAAGGTCGCGACCACGGCCACCGCGAGCACGGCCGGCCGCCGGGACGACGGCTGGGAGGAGGTGGAGCGGTGCAGCGCCACCAGGGCCAGCCAGCCCGCGCCGAGCAGCCCGGAAATGCCGTAGATGCCCAGCGCCTCGTTGCCGATCCCGTAGAACCGGCCGGCCTCGAGCACGGACAGCCCGAACGGCGTCTCCAGCTGCAGCCGGGACCCGGTCATCACGTCGATCCCGAGCACGACCAGCGTGAACAGGCACACCACGCCGAACGGCGCGAGCGGATCGCGTCGCCAGGGACCGAGCAGCGCGGCCAGGGCGATGACGGCGGCCAGCGCCACCGAGGTCGTGTACAGCCAGGCGGCCGGGTGGGCGGACAGCGACCACGGCACCAGGTTGGCCAGGAACGTGGCCACGGGCACCGCGGCCGCGAACACCCCGGCCACCCGCCACCAGCGGGCCCGCCGCCTGCGCTTGTCCTCGGCGGCACTGCTTATTATTCCCGGGCTCATTCCCGTTATTCCCGGCCTCATTCCCGTTATTCCCGGGCTCATTCCCGGCCAAAAGGCCAGCCCGATCCCGGCCAGCACCACCGCGTCGGCCAGCGCGTAGGCCCAGAAGAACTCGTCGTGCGTGGACGTCCACACCTGCTCGGCCGTATCCCGGCCGGCCAGCGACTGGACCGTCGAGGTCAAGCTGCCCCGGTCGCCCCGGGTGATCTGCGCGCCGACGGCATCGGCCGGCACAGTGTTGGCCGGCGCAGTGTTGGCCGGCGCAGTGTTGGCCGGCGCAGTGTTGGCCGGCGCAGTGTTGGCCGGCGCAGTGTTGGCCGACGCAGGGCCGCCCAGCCAGCCGAGCATGGTCGGGGTCAGGTCGGTGAGCACCACCAGGCCCGGCTGCCGGGTGGAGGCGGCAGTCAGCAGGCCGGCCTGGTAACCGGGGCCGTCGACCAGGGCGAGCTGCAGGTGCGGCGGCTTGGTGGTGGCCCCGGGCGCGGTGACGAGCAGCGTCGAGCCGGCCGGGACGTCCGCCGCGATCCGGGCGAGTTGGGCGTCCACCGAGGCGAGGGCCGAGGACCGTTCGGCAGATCCGATATTGCCGAGGTCCACGACGGTCAGCGGGCAGCGGGCCAGCACCCCCGCGGTGAGGTCCGCCGCCGAGGGCAGGTACGACGCGACGTGCCCGGTGGAGTCGGCGAGCGCCAGCGCGGCGCCCGGGCCGACGGCGGTGGCGCAGCCAGGGACCCCCTTGGCCAGCAGGCCCCAGTCGGGGCTGTTGTGGAACTGGTTGTTATAGGCCTCCAGCGAGCCCATGGCCGGCACCAGGGCTCCAGCGCCGGCCGGAGTCACCGCGGGAAACGCCCCGCAGGCGGCGTTGGTGTGGTCGGACTGCGCCCGGTCGCCCGCGTTCAGCGTGAGCCAGGCATCGGCCGGGCAGGTCAGCGGCAGCACGGCGTAGTCCACCAGCGACCCCACCGAACCCTGGCCGACCAGCCGCCACAGCGTGGGCGTCACGGACGGGGACACGTCGCTCCACCGCAAGCCGGAGATCCCGACCACGACGACGTGCCGCACGGGCGCGGTCGCCGTGGTCTGCGCGCTCGCCGTGCTCGCGGCGAAAGCGGCACCCACTCCCAGGGCCAGCACCGCGAGCAGGCAGGCGGCAAGCAGGCTCCGCACCGCACCCGGCCTCATCTTCACCGCCCCAAGGTATCCGGCGTAAAACCGTCATGCCGAACGATCCTGGTGCACGTCGACGTGACCGCTCTCGCCCTGGGTGACCTCGCCGATCAGGGCGGCAGGCAGTCCCTGCGCCCGCAGTTCGCTCAGCAGCGCGGGCACCGCGGCCGGCGGCGCGGCCAGCAGCAGCCCGCCGGAGGTCTGGGCGTCGTGTAGCAGCACGGCGAGTTCGGGCGGCACGGCGGCGGGCAGGACGGCGCAGCCACGCATGCGTTCGGTGTTGGCCCGGGTTCCGCCGGACACGAACCCGGCCCCGGCCAGCTCCGCGGCGCCGGGCAGCAGCGGGACCGACGCGGCCCAGAGCCGGGCCGCCACCCCGCTGGCGGCCAGCATCCGGTGCAGGTGGCCGAGCAGGCCGAACCCGGTCACGTCGGTGGCCGCCCGCAGGCCGGCCGTCAGGGCCGCCTGGCTCGCGCCCGCGTTGAGCAGCGTCATGGACGCCACCGCGGCGGCCAGCACGGCTGGCGGCGCCGCGCCGCGCTTGAGCGCGGTGGCGACCACGCCGGTGCCGAGCGCCTTGGTGAGGATCAGCTGGTCCCCGGGCACCGCCCGGTCGATGGTCAGCAGAGCGTCCGGATCGGCCAGGCCCACCACGGCCAGTCCGTACTTGGGCACCGGATCGTCGATCGTGTGGCCGCCCGCCACGAAGCACCCGGCCTGCGCCGCTACCTGCGCGCCGCCGCGCATGACCTGGCCGAGGATGGCGATGTCGAGGCCGTCGCCCGGCCAGGCGGCCAGGTTGACCGCGAACAACGGCCGGCCGCCCATCGCGTACACGTCGGACAGCGCGTTCGCGGCCGCGATCCGGCCCCAGTCCCCCGGGTCGTCGACGATCGGGGTGAAGAAGTCCGTGGTCAGCACCAGCGCGCGCTCGTCGTCGAGGCGGAGCACGGCCGCGTCGTCGCCTTCGGCCGCACCGATGAGCAGGTCACCCGAGGCCGGGCCCATCGCGACTCTACCCATTTCATCGGGGCCGTCGCCCATGCTGGCGAACAGTGCCTCGAGCTTGGCCAGCGGCAGCTTGCACGCGCAGCCCGCGCCGGGCGACAGCGACGTCAGCCGGGGGCCGGGCTGAGTCTGAGGCTGGGTCTGGGGCTTGGTCTGGTCAGCCATCACCCTGGCCACTGTAGCCGCGCGGCCGTTTTACCAGGCGGGGCCAGCCCCAATCGGTCCAGCGGAGCGCCGCCGCGCCGCCTAGGTCATCAGGCTCCAGGTAACTAAGAGTGCGACGCCCGTCGTTGCTGCTTCACCGCCGCCACGAAGCCATTGGCTATGGTGAAGTGGATATGTCTCAGATAAACAAGCCGACCGACGCCGCAGACGAGCCCGCAAAGCACAGCTTCGTGGTCGTCGCCAGCCGACTGCCGGTCGACCGGGTCGAGGGCCCGGACGGCGAACAAGAGTGGCGGCCGAGTCCCGGCGGCCTGGTTACCGCCCTTGAACCCGTCATGCGCGAGGCCGGAGGGGTATGGATCGGCTGGTCGGGCGATGCGGGCCCGGCCCCGGGCCCGTTCCGGGCCGACGGCCTGGACCTGGTCGGGATCGGGCTTTCCGAGGCCGAGGTCAGGCACTACTACGAGGGCTTCTGCAACGCCACGTTGTGGCCGCTCTACCACGACGTCATCGCACCGCCGCAGTTCCATCGCCGATGGTGGGATGCCTACGTGACGGTCAACCGGCGCTTCGCGCAGGCGGCGGCCGAACAGGCGGCGCCCGGGGCAACCGTCTGGGTGCACGACTACCAGCTCCAGTTGGTGCCGCGGATGCTGCGTGAGCTGCGCAGCGACGTCCGCATCGGCTTTTTCAACCACATCCCGTTCCCCGGCTATGAGATCTTCGCCCAGCTTCCCTGGCGCCGGCAGGTGGTACAGGGTCTGCTCGGCGCCGACTTGCTGGGATTCCAGCGCCGGGCCGACGCCACCAACTTCCTGCGGGCCTGCCGTCGGGCCGTCGGCCTCACCACCAGGGGGTCGACCGTGCGGGTCGACGAACCGGGCGGACCGCGCGAGATCCAGGCGGCCGCGTTCCCGATCTCGATTGACGCGACCGGCCTGACCGAGATCGCCCGGCGTGAGGACGTCAGGAAACGCTCGCGGGAAATCCGGCAGGCCCTCGGCGAGCCGAGCATCGTCCTGCTCGGCGTGGACCGGCTCGACTACACCAAGGGCATCCTGCACCGCCTGCGGGCTTACGGCGAGCTGGTCGACGAAGGCCGTCTAGGCCCGCGGGTGGTCCTCGTCCAGGTCGCGAGCCCGAGCCGGGAGCGGGTCGAGGCCTACAAGACGCTGCGGGACGAGGTCGAGGTGATCGTGGGCCGGATCAACGGCCAGCACGGAGAGGTGGGCTACCACCCGGTCCACTACCTGCACCAGTCCTACCCCCGCGACGAGATGGCCGCGCTGTACCTGGCCGCGGACGTCATGCTGGTGACCCCACTACGAGACGGCATGAACCTGGTGGCCAAGGAGTACGTGGCCACCCGGTACGACGAGGGCGGCGCGCTCGTGCTGAGCGAGTTCACCGGCGCGGCCGACGAGCTAGCCGGCGCGTTCCTGGTCAACCCGCACGACATCGAGGGCCTGAAGGACACCATCGTGCGGGCGGCGACGGCGAATCCCCAGGAGGCCAGGCGCCGGATGCGCTCGATGCGGCGGCGGGTACGCGAACACGACGTGGCCCGCTGGGCGGCGAGCTTCCTCGACACGCTCGGCCGGGTTCCCGGCGGAGACGGCGGACTCGGCCGGGTTCCCGGCGGAGACGGCGGACCTCACCTGGGCGTGGCGCCGGAGATCAGCTGATCGGCCGCCCGGGCGGCCACCGCCATGATGGTCAGGGCGGGGTTGGCGCTGCCCTGGGTGGGGAGCACGCTGCCGTCGGTGATGTACAGGTTGGGGACCGCGAAGCTGCGGCAGTGCCGGTCCACGACGCCGTGCCGCTCGTCCGCGGCCATCCGGCCGCCGCCGACGAGGTGCGCGTAGCGCTGGATGGTGATGACCTCGTCCGCGCCCGCGGCGCGCAGGATGTCCTCCATCACCGACTGGGCGCCGTGCGCGAGGGCCCGGTCGTTGTCGCACTGGGAGTAGGAGAAGCGGGCCATGGACAGCACCACCTCCGCCGTCACCTGGTCCCAGTGCGGCGCCTGGCCCAGAGGCGACCGGCAGGGCCGTCTTCGCCATCCGGCGGCTGAAGAACCCGGCTAGACCGGCCGCCGCGCCGACCGGGCCAGTGCGTCACGTCCACTGACACGCGGCCGCCACCGGCTGATAGATCACGGGCAGATGCGCGTCTGGCCTCACCGCTGAGTGCAGCGGCGCGTGTATGTATGACCAATGTGGTATCATGTAAGTATGACAAATGCGATGACAGTCCGGCTCGACGAGGAGACATCCCGCGAGCTCGCCGAACTCGCCGGGCACTACCCGAGCCGGTCCGCTGCCATCCAGGACGCCATCCACAGTGCGTGGCGGCAACTCCAGGCCGACAAGCTGGAAGCCGGGTACGCCGCCGCGGTTGCCGACAACCCGCACTACCCTTACGAGTCGGCCGAGGAAGCCGCCGTGCTGCGCGCGCGCCGCCGCGCCCGGCAAGAGCGCGACACGCTCACGTGACCGCCAGCCCGCAACGAGGCCAGGTCTACCGCTGCGACCTCGGGTACGGCCTCAAGCCATGGCTTGTGGTATCCAACAACGCGCGCAACCGCCTGCTCGATGACATCATCGCGATCAGGCTCACCACCACTGCCCGCGACCTGCCGACCTGGGGCAAGCTCTCCCCCGCCGACCCGCTCACCGGCTACGCCAACGCCGACTGCATCGAGCAGCTGGGCAAGGACGAGCTCGGCGAATACCTCGGCGCCTTGTCGCCGGCCTCCATGCGCGGCGTGAACCAGGCCTTGGCGATGGCACTGGCCCTTACCTGAGGACGCGACCGACAGCACTAACCCCCGCACGTGGCGGTGGAGGCAACCCAGATCGACGCTATCTGCGTGCCCTGGGCGCGGGTTATCCGGCCGGGCCCGCATGCCAGGGCGAGGATGGGGAATGAGCCGTCCGACTCGATGCGGAGGGTGTGCGTGAGCTGGCGGCCGGGGTCGCCCAGCCGCTGCTGCGCGCGACTCGGCGATTGCAGCTCACCGGTACGACGGCGCTGCGGAGGACCAAAGGCTGGGACGCGGTGCTCGCGGTACTTGCGTCCGGCCTGCTCCTCCGCAGCCTGCGTTAAAGCGTGACCGGGTCACGGTCGGCCGTGACGGCCGCTACCTGGTGGCCTGGTCGCGCGGGCCACCAGACGCCCTCGCCGATGGTGAGCAGGGCAGCCGGGACCAGCACCGTTCGTACGAGCAGGGTGTCGAGCAGGACGCCGATGGCCACGGCGGTCCCGACCTCGGTGAGGTAGACCGTGGGCTCCAGCACAAGGGCGGCGAAGGTGGCGGCGAGCACGACGCCCGCGGCCGTGATGACGCCCCCGGTGACGCTGAGCCCCCGCAGGGTGCTCTGCCGGATGCCCAGGTGCCGGGATTCCTCCCGGATGCGGGCGGCCAGGAAGATGTTGTAGTCGACGCCGAGCGCGGCCAGGAAGATGAAGATGTAAACCGGGACCTGCGACTCGATGCCGGAATAGCCCAGCCCGTAGCGCCACAGCAGGTTCGACAGCCCGAACGAGGCCGCGAAGCTGAGCGCGGTGGTGGCGACCAGCACCAGGGGTGCGATGACCGCCTGCAAGAGCAGGGCTATGACGACCAGGATCACGACCAGCAGCAGCGGGATGAGCACGAGGGCGTCGTGAGCGGAGGCCTGGGTGATGTCGTATTGGACGGCCGGATCCCCGCCGACCAGCGAGCCCGGCGCGTCACGGTCGAGCCGCTGGCGCAGGTGCACGATCACGGCATGCCCGCTCGCTCCGTAGGGTGGGACGGACATGATGACGAGGTAGCTGGCGTAGCCCTCCACCGGTGTGGCCTGCAGCACCGTGCTGACGTCTGGGGTGGCCCGGGCCGCGGTGGCGGCGGCTCCGGCCTGGCCAGGCGGGGCGAGGAGCACGACGGGTTCGAGGAGGCCGGCCGGGAAGTGGTCGTCGACTAGCTGCGCGCCGGCCACGCTGCCGGGATGGCCCTTTACCTGGGCGAGGTTGCTGTTGTCGATACGCAGGGTGGCGAGCCCGGCGCAGGCCGCGCCGAGCAGCACCACGGCGGCGAGCGCGACCCGGGTGGGGTGGCGGGCGACCCGGGTGCCGATGCCCGACCACAGGCGGGATTCGCCGCGGCCGGTCTGCCCGGCCCGGGGGGCGCGGGGCCAGAAGGCCGCCGGCCCGAGGACCAGCAGGAGCGCGGGCAGGAAGGTGGTCTGGGCGAGCAGGGCCGAGACGATGCCCACGGCACCGACCGGACCCAGGCCGTGCAGCGAGGCCGACTGCGCGGCCAGGAGGCAGATCATGGCGACGGTGACCGTGCCGGAGGAGGCGAGCAGGGTCGGCAGGGTGCGGCGCAGCGCGGCGGCCATGGCGTCCTCGGTGGCGGCGTGGCGGCACAGCTCTTCGCGGTAACGGTGGATAAGCAGCAGCGCGTAGTCGCTTGCGGCGCCGAAGACCAGCACGATCAAGATCGAGGACGACAGCGGGCTGACGGTGAGCCCCGCGCTGGCCAGGCCGTGGGCGCCGGCCTGGGCGACCTGGATGCCCGCTACCGCGCCGAGCAGGGGAAAGAACCACAGCAGGGGGCTGCGGTAGACGACAAAGAACACCAGCGCCACGATCACCACCGCGGTGAGCTCCAGGGTGGTCGTGGTCGGGGTGCCGGTGTCCGCCTTCACCGCGGCCGGCCCGGTCACCTCGACCTGCAGGCCGTCGCCTGCACGGCTGGCCGGGTCACCCACCACTCCGCGGATCGCCCGCACTGCGGCCGTGTCGGCGCTGGCCTGGCTGTTCGCCGGTGCGGTGACGTTCGCCGTGAACACCGCGGCCTGCCCGTCGGCCGACCGCTGGGCCGGGCCGGGCGTGCTGAGCCCGCTCACCTGCCTGGCCAGGCGTCCGACGGCGGCCCGCGCCGAGGTGATCGCGGTCATATCCGCGGCCGTCAGGCCCTTGCCGCGGGCGAACACCACAAACGCGGTGTCGGTCTGAGGCTGGCCCGGGCCGCTCCGGGAGGCTTGCTGGAGCTCCAGCGCAATGACACGCGTCGAGGGTGCCGAGGCGGGCAGGTTGGCCGCGTTGGTGTTGTTCGTCACGTGGGACAGGCTGCTGGCCAGCGGGAACAGGAAAATGACGGCGATCAGCCAGGCGATCATCACCGGCCAGCGCAGCCGGCGCTGCGTCCTGGCGAATCGGCTGCCCGAGACCGGCCGCCTCGTTCGGCGGGCAATGGACATGTGACGGCTCCTTAGGGTGGGTTCCTGGCCCAACCGTCGCCTTCGCCGGGGACCGGAGCGTCCACCCGCCAGTTGGATTTCGCCGCGCCCGGGTGGAACTCCGGTATGAGCCGCGGGGCGAGATCTCACACCGGAAGCCCACCCGCGGGCAGGTGACCTGGTGCCGCTGCGCTCTTACCGTCAGTGGTGTCCTTGGGCTTATCAGCCGCCGGCCGGACCCCTCAAGCCTCGCGGCGAGGAGACGGCAGCGTCACGGTCGTCCGGGAGCGATAATGAACACCGTGCTACGGATCGCGAACTTGGCGGTACGGGCCATCCTGCTCGTTATCGTGGGAGTTCTCACCTTCAGGCAGCCTTGGCCTGGCGCCGGCAACATCTCCGTGGTGATCCAGGCGTTTGCCGCCGCCACCGTCCAACTCGTCCTGTGGGCACCTGCCGACCTCTCGGCATCGGTCCGGCTTCCGTATGCCTGCCTGCTGCCGTTTGCCCTCGGGGTCGTCACGGTCACGTGCAGCATGGCAGCGGCCACGCCGACAGGCGGAGAGCTGGAGGTTCAGGCTTTCATCGCCGCGATGATGGCGGGAAGCGACACCAGCCTGGCCGCCGGGTTGATCGTGGTGGGCGCGGGGGCACTCGCATGCGAGGTAATGGGGCTGCTGGGCGCGACTGCCTCGGCCACCCTCGAACACCCCGCCCTCCTGCTCGTCGCCTGGATACTCGGGCGCAACCTGCGCACTCATCAGATGCAGGCCGAGCAGTCGGCGGCCTTGCTCGCCAAGGCGGATCAGCTTCGCGAGGAGCAGGCCAAGGTGGCAGCGCTGGACGAACGCGCCCGGATCGCCCGGGAGATCCACGACGTGCTTGCCCACTCCCTCGGCGCCCTGGGACTGCACATCCAGGCCGCCCAGGCGGTCCTCACCAGGCAGCATGACGAGGCACAGGCGCTGGAGCTCCTGGGCCAGGCTCGCCGGATGGCCACCGACGGGCTCAACGAGACCCGCCGGGCCGTGCACGCCCTGCGCGGCGAGACCCGGCCGCTCCCGGACGGGCTGGCCGAGCTCAGCGCGGACCACCAGCGCCGTCACGGCGCCCGGGTGACCTTCGAGGTCAGTGGCGAGCCGCGTCCGCTGCCGCCCGAGGCCGGCCTCGCCCTGACCCGGACCGCGCAAGAGGCGCTGGTCAACGCGGCCAAGCACGCCCCGCACCAGCCCGTGGGCATCCGCCTTGACTATGCCGGCGCCCACACCAGCCTCGCGGTGACCAACTATCTGGGCGAGGACGCCCCCGGCGATCACGGGCCAGAGCTGGCCACGGTCAACGGCGGGTACGGGCTCGCCGGGATGCGGGAACGGCTCCTGCTCGTCGATGGCACGCTGAGCGCCGGGCGGAACGGCAGCGACTGGCTCGTCATGGCGAAGGTCCCCCGGTGACCGGGCATCCCGACGTGCCCGTGCCGCTGCGCATCGTCGTCGCCGACGACCAGGCCAGCGTGCGTCAAGGACTCGTGGTCCTGCTCGGCACGCTTCCCGAGATCGAGGTCGTCGCCTCCGCGGCCAACGGCGAGGAGGCCCTCCGGCTCGTCGCCGAGATGAGCCCCCACGCGATCCTTCTTGACCTGCACATGCCCGTGCTCGACGGGATCGAGGCCACCCGCCGGCTGACCGAGCAATACCCCGATGTCGCCGTGGTGGTCCTAACGACCTACGTCGACGACTCGTCGGTCGTGGCCGCGTTGGCAGCCGGCGCTCGCAGTTACCTCACCAAGGACGCCGACTGTGCCGACATCGTCCAGGCGCTGCGCAGCGCGGCCACCGGCCTGTCGGTCATCGATCCCGCCGTCCGCGCCGCACTGCTCTCCGCCGCGACGTCACGACCGGAGAAACCGGCCGAGCAAAAGCTTCCCGAGAAGCTGCCCGACGGGCTGACCCTACGCGAGGCCGAGATCCTCTCCATGATGGCCCGGGGAATGACGAACCCCGATATCGCAGCCGAGCTCTACATCAGTGCTCAAACCATCAAAAGCCACATCAACCGGATCTTTGCCAAGACCGGATCGGCCAACCGCACCGCCGCGATCCGCTACGCCCGCGATCACCATCTCGGATAACGGCCCGCCGCCCGGCACGCCAAAATCGGCTCGCGGCGGCCGCCCCGCCACATGAGACCCGCGCACCGCTCCCCGGCCCCGCCATAATCGGCTGATCGTCGCGCCGCCGTGGCAAGGACCCGGCGGCGGCATGCCTGGCGTAGGCGCCCGGCGGTCATCCCGAACGGGTGATGCGTTTGCCGACGAGCACCCCGAGTATTGAGTGCTGGCGAGTTGCGGGCTGGCATCGCCGTGTCACAAGGGAGCTGGTCAAGCGTGGATGAGCCTAGCCGGAGCCGCTCGCAGCGCACGGTCAGCCAACCCCGGGCGGTGCGCCATGGCCGCGTCGTGTGGTCGCTGATCGGACTGAAGATGGTAAAGAATGTTCTGCGCAGCCGCCGGTCCCATGAGCTGGCGATCGTCGGTGCCATCGCGCTGGCGGCGCTGGCCCATCAGGCCCGCGAAAACCAGACTCAGATCCTGGCGCGGCTGATCGCCTGGGACAGGCGGCAGGGGCAGGCTCTGCGCCGCCAGTTCCAGGCCAGGCCCGGCCAGCGCAGGACCGGGTAACGCCGGACCGGCTCAACCGGTGAGCCTGGCGGCCAGGAGGCAGACGTCGTCGGCACGCGGTGCGCCGCCGGGCAACATGGCCTGCGCCGCGACGCAGGTCTGCTCGGCCGAGACCGCGGTGGAGCTCCGTATGGCCACGGCGAGTGCGTCCAGGCCATCGGTGATGTCACGGTGCCGGTCCTCGATGAGCCCGTCGGTGTAGAACAGGACCCCGGCGCCCGGCGGCAGGTGCCGGCGGGCGGTGGTGAAGACGGCGTCGCCGGGAGCGCCGAGCATGACGCCGGCCGCGGTGTCCAGGTATTCGGCTTGACCGGTCCCGGTGGTCAGGATCGGCGGCGGGTGCCCGGCGTTGGCGTAGCTGAGCTCGCCGGCGGCCGGGTCGAGGACGGCGTAGACGACGGTGGCCAGGGCCTCGGGCAGCAGCCGGGCCAGGGCGGTGTTGGTGCGCCGCAGTACGTCGGCTGGGCGGGGATCCTCGATGGCGTACCCGCGGAGCAGGTTACGGACCTGGCCCATGATCGACGCGGCGGCGATGTTATGGCCCACCACGTCCCCGATGACGAGGCCTACCCGGTTGCCGTCCAGCGGGAAGGCGTCATACCAGTCACCGCCGATGTCGACGCCGTCCGTGGCCGGAAGATAGCGCACGGCGAGATCCAGGCCGGCGATCTTCGGCAGGAGATCGGGCAGCACGGCACGCTGCAGGGTCTCGGCGATCGTGTGGTCGCGCGCGAAGGTATCGGCGTTGGCCAGCCCGACGGCCATCCGGCGGCCGAGTTCCTCGACGACCTCGATATCGGTCTCGGTGAAGCACGGCCGCTCAGGGCCGCGGCCCAGGGCGAGGACGCCGAGCGGACGCTGCCCGGCGGTGAGCGGCGCGACGAGCACGTTATCCGGCTGCAGCTGGCCCAGGAGGCCGGCCAGCGGCGGCGGGATGTCATCCCGGTCGGCCAGCCGGGCGGCGGCATCCAGCACCAGCCGGCTGGTGCCCGTGGCGTAGACGGCCCGGACGGTCAGCTGGCCGACCATCGGTACCGCGTGGTCGCGCAGGTCGGCAAGGACGACGCCGCGGGCCCGATCACCGTGCGCGATCGAGGTAGCGCGCAGCGAACCGTCCCCGGCAGGCAGGTATACCAGGCAAAAGTCAGCCATGCTGTCCACCACCAGCCTGGCCGCGTGCTGGAGCAGTTCGTGCCGGTCCCGGGCGGCGGCCACCAGATCACCGGCCCGCAGCAAGAACGTAAGCCGTTCCCTGGCGTTGCCCGCTTCGGCGCGGGCCGCCCGTTCCCGGGCCAGCAGTTCGGCGTGCTCCCGCTCGGCACGCTGCCTGGCGGTCAGGTCGACGACGAACGACGTCCAGCGCAGCGGGCTGCGGTCAATCACCGCCGCCCCGATGAGGACCGGCACCCGGTGCCCGTCGCGGTGGACGTACTCCTTCTCGAATGGCCGGCACCCGCCCGCCCGCCGCAGCTGCGCCACGGCGTCCTGGTCGCCCCCGGCCCACTCCGGAGGGGTCATCTCCCGCCAGGCGATGCGCCCGGCCGCCAGATCCTCCCTGGTGTAGCCGATGATGTCGAGGTAGGCGTCGTTGGCCTCGAGGATCCGCTGCTCGTCCGCCACCACCACGCCGAGCACGTTCGCCGCGCGCAGCCGGCCCATCAATTCGCTGCCGTCCCTGACCGCCGCCTCCGCCCGGCGCTGCTCGGTCAGGTCCCGGAACATCGCGTAGGCACGCTGCGGCCGGCCGTCCTGGTCTCGTGCGTCCGGGACCGCGGTGATCCGCAGCCACCGCAGCTCGCCCGTGCGGCCGTGCGGTACGCCCACCACCGCGTCGGTGACCACCTCACCCGTCCGCAGCGCCACCGTCACCGGAAACTCCTCCGGGAGCCAGGGCGAGCCGTCCTCGTGCACGGCGTGCCACGCGGGCGCCAGCGGCCAGCTGATCATCGCGTCCGCGTCAATGCCCAGGATCTCGCTCGCGGCCGGGTTCGCCTCGATGATCAACCCGTCGGCCGCGCAGTAAATGACCCCCTGCGGCAGGGTCTCGAACAGCGTGCGGTACCTGTCCTCCGTCACGGTCAGCCGCTCGGCCAGCGTCCCCTGACCGCGCCGGTCCCGGACCTGCGCGGTGACGTCGGCCGGCCCGTGAGCCGCGCTCCCGCGCGGAACGGGAGGAACTGGAGGAACTGGAACTGATGCCACTGTCCCTCCCCAGGATCTGCTTAGCCCGCCAGCCTGCGCATACGGTAGCATTTCCCGGCCCAGCTGGGCCGGTAATGGTCTGCTGGCGAGCCAATCAGCACACCATGGGACCTTGGTCCCTGATGCGGGACGGGGGTGTGGACGTAGCGTGGCCGACATGCCCTCTGGACCAGCGCGACGAGACGTCACGGCGTTGCCGGATCTGCTGCACGGGCGGTCCCGCGCCGGGCCGGTCCGCGAGCAGCGCCCCCTCTACGTCGACTTGCTGCCGCCGTGCAACGCCGGCTGCCCGGCCGGGGAGAACATC
>Ga0209040_10002483_pt1 | contig 14460 bp, 10 predicted proteins | sample BogFormECP12_OM3_FD_188240 | JGI IMG/M metagenome (GOLD analysis project Ga0209040, IMG submission 188240) | Bog forest soil microbial communities from Calvert Island, British Columbia, Canada - ECP12_OM3 (SPAdes) (version 2) | ecosystem: Environmental > Aquatic > Freshwater > Wetlands > Bog ...
GGAGGCGGGGCCGTCCACAGTTCGAGGGCTGCTTTAACAACTTATCCCTCGGGTGATGGAACAGTGAGGGACGCTTCGTTCACACAAGCTTTTGGAAACTTCCGCTTCAGCAGCCCGCAGTAGCAGCGTGCGTTTCGCTAGATTTTCTGGAACACAAACTCGTTGCAGCCAAGGGAGCCGCGACAGGTTCGCAGACGCGTCAGCATAAAGCCGCGCTCACGGAAGAAGTCGAATATCTTATCTGGGGTTGCGACTTCGAAAGGATAACCTCCCACCCAGTCGACCAGGTCCTGCCAGAACGACATGCCGCGCTGGGTTTTGCCGTAGTCGCGAATGGTCTTGAAAGGTTCTAAACGGAGCGTATCCTTCACCATCGAACGCCAGTTGAGCACCCAAAACGAGGGCCATACCACCAGAAACCGCAACCCTTGAGGCAGTTGGTTGTACAGCTTTTTGACCTTCGTCCAGCGGCTGCTGGCCGTTCCCTGATCGTTGTAAATGGCGATAAACAGCTTGCCGCCGCGGGCCACTGCCGGGGCCGCATATGCCAGCGCCGTCCACATGTCTCCCGTGTGGTGCAGCACCCCCCAGGAATAGACGATGTCGAATTTTCCCAAGGACGCGATATAGCTGGCGTCCAGTGCGGACCCAGGCTCAATGATCCAGTGGTCGTCATCGGTGAAGTAGCGGCGCCTCAGTTCTTCGGTGCAGCCGACAGAATTGGGGTCGTAATCGAAAGAATGCACACGGGCACCGAGTCGTCGGGCAGCCAGGCTGAACAACCCACTCCCAGAACCAATATCAAGAAAGCTCTTGCCGGCCAGACTGTCAGTTTCCAACATGTCGCGTAGAGACTTCACCGCTTCTTCGATCTTCTCGTCATTCAGCGTTTCCAGGAACCACGCCCAGTTCTTCCCAAACTCGAAACGCTGCCCGGTGGCGACTTCTGTCGCTTGTTGATGCATGCCCGCAGGGCTCCCCATATAAGTAGATAAAGCCCGGGCGCAAGACCGCCAAGGCGAGTGCAGACTCTGATTATCGCATGAGTACTTGAGGCGGCTGGACGATTGCGCGGCGAGCGTGACCGTGGTCTGATTGCGCTGGGACGGAAGTCGCAAATTCGCAGTGTGAAGCTCGATAGATTTGATCTTTGACGTCCCGCAGGCCCGTCGCGAGGGATGATACGATTTAACGAGCATGTGCGGGATTGCGGGATTCCTACTCCGGAACACTGAGGCGAAGGCCGCCGATGTGCGGGCGATGACCGATGTGATTCGCCACCGCGGTCCGGACGATGAGGGGATCTACACCGACGGGCCTTGTGGCATCGGCATGCGGCGCCTCAGTATCATCGATCTCAGCACCGGCCACCAGCCAATCTCCAACGAAGACGGCTCGGTGTGGGTCGTTTTCAACGGCGAGATCTATAACTACCAGGAACTGCGTGAGGACCTCATACACAGAGGCCACCAGTTCCGTACCAACAGCGACACGGAAACCCTGGTCCATCTGTACGAGGAAAAGGGCACCGACGGCTTGCAATTGCTGCGCGGGATGTTTGCCTTCTGCATCTGGGACACGAGGAAGCGAACGGTCTTGCTGGTTCGTGACCGCTTCGGCAAAAAACCACTGTATTACGCCAACACGCCTACCGGCTTCTATTTCGCGAGTGAATTGAAGTGCCTGCGCGTGGCGGGGGTGCCACTCGAGCTCGATCAAGAAGCCCTGCGCCTGTATTTCCAGTTTGGCTACATCGCGGACCCATACAGCCCGTTTCTCGCCGTCCACAAGCTCATGCCGGGATGCTGGATCGAATGTTCAGCCAACGGCGAGGTGAAACAGGGCCGCTACTGGAGGCTTCCACCCTTCTCGGCAGAAAACCGGACGGGATGCACCGCGGCGCAGGCGAAGGAAAACTTGCGGGAATTGTTCGACGAAGCGGTGCGCATTCGGATGATAGCGGACGTGCCCCTGGGAGCATTCCTCAGCGGGGGCATCGATTCGAGCCTGGTGGTCGCATCGATGGCGCTGCAGTCACCGGCGCCGGTGAAGACATTTTCGATTGGCTTCGAGGAGAGCGCCTACAACGAGCTGGACTACGCCCAGTTGGTGGCAAAGAAGTACAAGACGGACCACCACGACATTGTGGTACGGCCCGACTCTCTCGAGCTGATCAAGAAGCTGGTGCGGCATTATGACGAGCCGTTTGCCGATTCGTCCGCGATCCCGACGTATATCGTCTCGGATTTCGCCGTCAAGCATGTGAAGGTTGCGCTGAGCGGAGACGGCGGCGACGAGTTTTTCGCAGGATACCCGGTCGTAGGCGATGTGCAGAAGTACATGTTCGTCGACCGCCTCCCACGTGCCCTGCGGGAGATGATCGCGTGGACCGCCGACGGCCTACCGTACTCAACGTACGGTAAGAACTTTCTTCGCATGCTTGGCTCGCCCACGCAACTCGACCGTTATTTCAACCAGAACTACACGCCGTACTTTTTGCGCAAGCGGATGCTGAATCCGGATTGGATGCTGCCAGCCGACGCGGCTTTCCTGGAGCGCACGTTGCCCGACAATTTCAATTCTGGAAACGACGACATCCTTTCGCAGGTCATGTACTTCGAGGCCACCAATCTACTGACCGGGGATTTCCTGACAAAAGTAGACCGCGCTTCGATGGCAGCGTCACTGGAAGTGCGTTGCCCGCTGCTGGACCATCGCTTGGCTGAATTCGCCACACGAATTCCGACATCATGGAAGTGGCGTAACGGCAAGGGCAAACGCATTCTGCTCGAAGCGCTGGGCGACCGCTTGCCGCCGGAGCTGTTGACGCGGGGCAAGATGGGTTTTGGGGTTCCGCTCGACCAATGGTTCCGAGGGCCGCTGCGAGAGCTCGTGCATGACAGCTTGCTGGGGAAGAGCTTCCTCGATCGCGGAATCGTGTCGCCGGATTTCGTCAGTTATCTCGTGGAAGAGCACGAGAGCGGCCGACGTGACAATCACCATCAGATGTACTCCCTGCTCATGCTCGAACTTTGGTTTGAAAGTCTGCGAGAGCCAGTTGCAGCGCCCGACCGCTCGGCGTCCTGCGTCGCCCTCGGAGACTAGCTGCGATGGTTCAGCAGGTTGTTGCTAGGAGCCGGCCAACCCAATCGTAACCGCCTGTTGATGCACCACGCCTAGGTACTGCGCCAACTCGGTTCCCGTTCCGAATCGTTTTCGTCGGTAGTGCACGCCGGGTCATCACCTATGGAACGATGTTTACCGTCAAGTAACTAAGATTTACGATACACTGAATGCTCCTGTCGGCACGTATACGACCATGAATGCGGCTCCCGCAAAGATCTCTCCCAGTCGCACGGTTCTCATCTGCCACGACACCGAGCCACTTAACCGCCATGGTCTGGCGCGCTGGTTGTCTTCTTTTACCGAATTGGTGGCAGTCGTCGTCATCCGGGAGCCCCAGTCGCGTTTATGGAAGCGAGTCAAGCGAGAAGTCAAACGCATTGGGCTTTGGCGGTTTCTGGATGTCTTCGCCTTCCGGATCTATAGCCGGTTTTTTCTGGCCGCTAGCGATCGGAGCTGGACCAAAGAGAAACTTCAAGTGCTTGAGGCACGTTACCCCGAAATCCCTCCATCAACCCCTATTCTGGAGACCCCCAGTCCCAATAGTCCGGAAACCGAGCAACTGCTGAGGGAGGTACAGCCTGACTTGATCCTGGCGCGCTGCAAGCACATTCTGAATGAGCGCATTTTCAGTCAAGCTCGCACAGGCACTTTCGTAATGCACCCAGGGATTTGTCCCGAATATCGCAATGCTCATGGATGTTTTTGGGCACTGGCCTTGCGTGACACCGCTAATGTCGGCATGACCTTGTTGAAGATCGACAAAGGTGTCGATACTGGACCTGTGTACGGCTTTTATCGCTGCAAATATGATGAGGTTGGCGAGTCCCACAACATCATCCAGAACCGCGTGGTATTCGACAATTTGGACAGTCTGCGGGACAAGTTCGAGGAACTTCTGGCGGGAGTTGCCGTTCCCATTGACACCAAAGGCCATAAATCCCAAGCCTGGGGACAACCGTGGCTCAGTGCCTACTTGCGCTGGAAGCGATTGGCGCGGAAACATGCGGGGGCGTAAGTGCAAACCATTGCGCTGCTTTATCACGATATAGTGCCGGCTGGCCAATATGCCGTTAGCGGATTTGGCGGCGCCGATGCGGATATCTACAAGCTGCACACCGAGGAATTCAAGGATCACCTGCAGGAGATTGCACGCGCCGCCCCGCACGCCCCCGTCAGGGTACTTGATCTGCCTCAAGCCAGGGATCCGTGCTTTCTGCTGACGTTCGATGATGGCGGCGTCAGTGCGATTTTGCACACTGCGGTTTTGCTCGAGCAATTCGGCTGGCAGGGACATTTCTTCATCACCACCGATCGAATTGGTGAACCAGGTTTTCTCGACGAATCTCAGATCCTGGCGTTGCGTCGGAGGGGACATGTGATCGGGAGTCACTCCTGCACCCACCCGCCGCGCATGTCACGCTGCACGCGCGAGCAACTGCACCACGAGTGGAGAGAGAGTGTGCAGCGGCTGACGCAGATCTTGGGGGAGCCGGTGACCACAGCTTCGGTGCCCGGCGGTTATTTTTCACGTACCGTCGCCGAATCAGCAGCGGCGGCAGGGCTTCGCGTGTTGTTCACTTCAGAACCTGTAACTTCTTCGCATGTAGTAGAGGGATGCACCGTTCTGGGCCGTTTTTCGGTTCAACGGGGAGTCTCGCCTCAATGGGTCGGTTCTGTAGTCTCCGGCCACTTGTTTCCTCGTTTTCAGAGATATGTATTCTGGAATGGGAAGAAATTGCTGAAGGCCGCTGGTGGCGAGGCGTGGTTGGAGATGCGGCGCAGAATTCTAGCACGTCGGGCCACAACTACTGAGTGATGGCGTAATGCAACCTCCTCCACTCGACTCCGAGGGCGTGGGGTTCTGAAATTGGTTGAGATTGCCGCTTAGCCTACGCACCGCGCGAAGTCCTTTGTTGTTCGTAACACGAAGTCCTTTGCACGACGTCCTTTGTTTGACGGCGACTAGGCTGACGCTTAGAATGAGATACCCTTGTCGAAGGCGTAACGTCTCGTTATATGTGCGGAATTTCTGGACTTGTGGGCAGCTCGGATCACGTTTACGCCACCGATTGCGTACGTAAAATGAACGCCGCTTTGGCTCGCCGAGGTCCCGACTCGGAAGGCATCGAATCTTGGGATTTAGCCACGTTAGGGCACAGACGCCTTTCTATTTTCGATTTAAGTGACGCCGGGCGTCAGCCCATGGTATCCGATGATGGTCGAGTCGCTCTGGTATTCAACGGAGCCATCTACAACTTCCTTGAACTAAGAGGGGAGCTCGAGGCTCGCGGCTATGTATTCCGCAGCCGCACCGACACGGAGGTTCTCCTCCATGGTTATCGCGAGTGGGGTTTGGACAACCTGGTGCCCCGTTTACGCGGTATGTTCGCTATCGGATTATGGGATGACCAGGTGCGCAAGCTCTTCCTGGTGCGCGATCGGCTCGGAATAAAGCCGCTGTGCTATGCCCAGAAGGGCAGCACACTGGCTTTCGCGTCAACTCCTCGTGCTTTAAGGAACGCCAGTATTGCTTCGGAAATTGATCCGACATCGATGGCGGAATATCTTGAATTCGGGTATGTAACCGACGACCGTTCCATCTATCAAGGCGTGTCTAAGGTACCGGCGGCAACAATTCTGGAGTGGGATGACGGCGTCATATCCGCCCGCACCTACTGGGTGCCGCCAGCGGAAAGAGATTTTCGCGGATCATTCGAAGACGCGGTGCAAGAGACCCGCCGTCTCTTACTGCAGGCAGTAGAGCGCCGTCTGCAAGCCGATGTTCCGGTTGGAGCGCTGCTCAGCGGAGGCATCGATTCCAGCCTGGTCTGCTGGGCCATTCGGGAGCTGGGCGGCGACATTACCACTTTTACCGCGGGAGCGCCCGGGGACGTCTTGGACGAGTCACAGGACGCCCTGCTGACGGCACAGGAGTTGGGTCTTCGCCATCGAATTCTCGACATATCGCGAGAGGAGTTTCCGGAAGCTGAAGAGCTCGTGGCTGCTTATGGCGAACCGTTTGCCTGCAGCTCGGGCCTGGGCATGCTGCGGCTCTCCAAGGCCGTAAAATCCGCAGCTACCGTTCTTCTGGTCGGGGACGGAGGCGACGATGTTTTTCTTGGATACCCCGAGTATGGCAACTTTCTGAAAGCCCAGCGCATGGCCAAGTATCTTCCCGGTCCGACTGCTCATATGTGGACGAAACTACGAGCGGTTCTGCCCGAGACGGGCTCTACTGGTCGTGCGCGACACTTCATGGATTATGCCACCGGAGGATTAGGGTCCGTGGCGCGGGTCAAGCCCGGATTTCCCTGGCTGCAACGGCGAGGTATTACTGGCGAGCGCCTCGAAGGCGCCTGTGTAAGTCGGCGTCTCATTCCGGAATCGTCTGAATCTGCCCGCCGGCTACTGGATGAGTTCCTTGAATATGATCGTCGCGGCCGCTTCGTTGGCGAATACATGACCAAAGTGGATGGCGCCACCATGTACTATGCCCTTGAAGCGCGAGCGCCATTCCTGGATGCCGACTTGTGCGATTTTGCGCGGTCACTGCCCTATGACTTACGCATTCGTGGCGGGCAACTGAAGGCGGTCCTGCGCGAATTAGCTCGACGCGTGATCGGGGAGAGAGTGGCGGAGGGAAAGAAACGCGGCTTCGGCATCCCTGCCGAGCGATGGATGCTCGAGCGCTGGCGTCCCAATGTGGAAAAGGTCTTTGGCCATTCGAAGCTCGCGGCCGAGGGGTGGGTGCAAGCCGATGGCCTTTTGGACGCCTGGCAGAGTGCCAAGCGGTCAGGTGTTGTCAACCTCCAACTCTGGTACCTTTATATCTTAGAGCTCTGGTTCCGCGCAGAAACGACTCATTGCGACAGTAACACTTCAGTCGCCGAGATGGCGCGACCCTCTAGTGCTCGATGAGCCCATCTATTCTCTCAAGTTAGTCGGATCACCGTGACATCGCGCCGGGCACGAATCTTGTTGATTGCACCGTCCCTCGATATCGTCGGCGGTCAAGCGGTACAAGCCAGCCGCTTGCTTGATCTCTTGCAACTCGAACCTGGCATTGAAATCGACTTCCTGCCCATCAATCCGAGGCTTGCCCGTCCACTCCGCGGGCTGCAAAACGTCAAGTATCTGCGAACCATACTCACCTCCGGAACGTTTTTGTACAGGCTGTTGGTCAGGGCCCCCAAGTACGATGTACTGCACTCGTTTTCCGCTTCCAACTATTCTTTTCTGTTGTCAGCCGCGCTGGTGATCCTGGTGGGCCGACTGTACGGGAAGAAGACCATCGTGAACTACCGCGACGGTCGGGCAATCCAGCACTTGACGAAATGGCGTACCTCACGTCTACTTCGATTCGCAGATCGTATCGTGACTCCATCTGAATATCTGGTGGAAGTATTTGCGCAGTTTGGCTATCGGGCCCAAGCAATCCCCAATGTCATTGATTTAGACAGTTTCCGGTATCGAGAGCGACGGTCAGTTCGGCCGGTGTTTCTTCACAACCGGGGCCTCGAGGAGCTCTACAATGTACCTTGCACATTGAAGGCATTTGGCCTGGTGCAACAACGCTATCGTGAGGCCTGCCTGACCATTGCCCATGATGGACCGCTGCGTGCCAAACTGGAGCGTATGGTCGGGGATTGGGGATTGCGCAACGTGCAATTTTCCGGAATCGTGCCCCCGAATGAAGTCCCAGTCCTTTATGACGCAGCCGACATCTACCTAACCAGCCCGAATCTCGACAATATGCCCGGTTCTTTGCTGGAGTGTTATGCGTCAGGTCTTCCGGTGGTAGCGACCAAAGCCGGCGGTATTCCATATATCGCACGCGACGAAGAAACCGCACTTCTGGTCGAATTAAACGATCACGAGGCAATGGCACGTGCCGCATTGCGACTCATTGAGGAAGTCGGCTTGGCGCACCGCATTGCGCTCTCCGCCAGAGAACAGTGCCAGCGTTACTCCCCGGCGGCGGTTCGAAGAGACTGGCTTGCGCTCTACAATGAGGTCCTGACTACATAGGACTAATCTGCCTTTCTAACTGCACTACCTGCCTGCTTCATCAGGCCGCCAATGTATCTCGATTGGGTGTGGGACAAGCGAGCTTAATCAGAGTCTCCCTAGACGACATATCCCTGTATCTCCTCGGTGGTTCCGACAAATCAACTGCAGTACTCGCCAACCGTCACGGCTGTCTTATTGAGGTAAGGTGGAAGAATCCACCCCCGCTGGCTTCCCATCGCTGGTTTCGGTCCATTTCGGCTGGAGGAGATCATAGTTACCCTTGTCGGGATCCACGTAGCGTAAGGCCTTACCTGTTGACATGTTGTGCGGCGGGAAGCTCTGCACCTGGTTACCGGACGCCACATACATCACGTTGCCGTAAAACCGCCGTGCGAGATCGTTCGGCGGCGTACTCGGGTCCACCATGTACTGCGTCAATCCCGTCATGCCCTGCTGCTGATTATCCCCGGTGGGCTGGCGACACAACGCGTTGTCTAAAATCCAGATGTTGTTCGATACGCGGCTGTACGGAGGCTTCTGCCCCGGAGGAATGCCAAAGTAAATGGAATTCCAGCAGGGAGTCGAGGCCGCTGCTATCGTAGTGTTGTGTTGAATCACCACGTTACGCAGCATACCCGGTACGTTACCGTTGATTCGATCAAATCCTCCACTAAGGCCAAACCCAAGATTGCGCAAGCCACCTAATGCGGTGGGATCGTAGAAGGTGAACAGATTGTTTGCGATTACCCAACGATCCTGGCTTCCAGCATTATTACAATTAGGAAAGCCCTTGCCGCAGAGGTCGTCTTTCCCGAGCATGTTTATGCCGGAGACCACATTCTTAAATATATTGTTGGTGATGGTAATGTCATTGATCACCGTGATGTCTCCACTCTGTCCCGATCTTACCGTGAGCTGAACTGCGAAACCGCCCTGCCCGTGGGCCCATACGTTCTCAATGATGTTGGAGTCGAACAGAACTCGTTGCCCACTCTTGATCTCGAAGGCATTCTTGACAACCAGCGTATGTGCCGTAAGGCTGAGTGGAACCCAGGATAGCGGCTTGAACAGGTAGTTGTTCCGCATCTCGATGTCCGACGGAACATAGGGATTGTTAGCACCTCCCGCCCCACCAAACATCACGTTTTCACCAGCAGCTTCAAGGTGATTATTCAGGAGCTTGAACGGGCCAGGTGATGTCCACGCTGAGACTGCCTGCGTGTCTACCCCAATCATGTGAACCTCGGAGATATTGCTGTCGATGACCGCGAAGTTGCTGATATTCGCCAGAATCGCCCTTTGGAGATCGATGGAAGGCGAGCCGTGAGCGTAGCAGCGGTCAATGGTAACGGAATCGGACAGGGGTGATGGAGAGCTGTAGGGGCCTACCAGCAGGTACGAATAACAATTAATCGGTGGAACATGCGATGGATTACAACCTTGGGTAGAAGCCGAGGTCAGCTCCAATCCAGCCAGTCGCCAATAACTGGCGCCGCCCTTTATATCGAACGCTGGCGCGACATTCGGAGTCACGATCTTCGGCATATTCTCCGCGTCTTCGGGACGCACGCGCTTGCCAGCTGGAAGTTTCGCAAGAGCTGAACTCTCGATATAAATCCACCGCTTCTGGGGATTTTCCTTGGCCGGAAGAACGAAGCCCCCCACATAGGTCGCACCCGCATCAAGCACGATCACGTCACCCGGGGCGGACTCCGCCAGCGCGGTGGAGAGCTCCGCCGCCGTGTGGGCCCGCCGGGTCGTTCCGCCGTGTGGCTCGTTCCACGTCGTGTCGACATAGACGCGAGGCAGTTCCGCAACCGGCTTCTGCGCCGAGGCTGCCGAGGTTAAGACCAGCACCGCGCCCAGCATAGCGATTATGCAGTAGTTCATTTTCCTTGGGCGGCTCTTGAACGATTTTCGCTGTGTCATGAGAAACATTCGACCGGCCCCCGCGAGTGTGATTTTCGACGACTGAACGGTGCGCTGTTCGATTCCGAGCGCCACACGAAATATAAGTGTACCGCCGATTGCGCCATAGTATACGGAGAAGGATTGCATGTCATTGAATCGCAAAGGATCTGGCTGCAGGCTGTGTCCCCTTCCGCTGGCGACACTCAGGCTGGAAGATTATTGAATAGTTGCCAGTCTTTCGCTCGCACGCTTGCCTACCGTAAGATCCCGCAAGATTTGGACTCTCGCTAGAAACGGATCTAACCGCTCAGCTAGCCATTTCGCGTGAGCTTCGCGCGCACAACTGCGGTTGTGAACTCCCGAGTCAGCCTGCAATGCACCGGGCGAAGTTTGCGAATGGGAACAGTCTCCAGCGTCTCAAGCCGGAACCTACTAGCATGAATCAAGCGTTCAAACCGCGCGACTGTCATCTGGTTAAGTCCACCTTCGACTTCGCCGAACCGGGTCGCTCCGTCGTTGCGAATATGTGAACGCCAGCGGATAAGGGCCTGCTCGGAGAAAAGAAGGTGAGCCCACGGGAAGACGGAGAAAAGGTGGCCTCCAAGCGGGTGATACCAAGTCGGCCCGAAACTGATCATCGCCAGTCCGCCTGGCTTCAACCGGTCGTACATTGCGCTTAGTACTGCTGCCGGGTCGTCGAAATGCTCAAAGCTATCCAGCGAAACAATAACGTCGGCCTTGGTATCGGTATTGGTCAAGAACTCGCAATGATCACTTAGACCTGCGGCAATGGCATTTCTTGCTGCCTTATTGAGCGCACTCTCGCGAATGTCAATGCCGATGACTTTCCTGGCGCCATTTCGTGCTAGATCCAGGGATTCAAGACCTTCTCCGCACCCAAAGTCAATCACCGTTTTATCGCGAATCAGGGATAGCAATTCTTCCCCAAGGTTCACTCGCAGTTTGGATTTCCCTTCGTAGGCTGATCCGTCCATGGTCTGCGGTTCAGTCGGTGCAATCTTCCTGAGCAAACGATATTGGAGGCTAGTGAACATGAGGTCGCGTTATTGTGTCGTCAGCGGTGACGGATGCCATACTGGCGATTGCCCGTTCCAAGGCAGCTATGTTAAGTCCGCCGGGGCGCTGTTGGCGGTCTCGCTCCATTTTGATGAAATGAACCGGTATTTTGTATTTGCAACATCTGCGTAAGTACTCTTCGTTTACAGGAAGTTCCAGGGAGGATAGACGTGTCTGGCATCAACCCAGGCAACAAGTATGATCCGATTTTTCCCTCTGGGTTCCCAACAAGGGAAAGTATATATCCTAACCCGGCATAGCCGGAACCAAACAGGGCCAAATTCCAGAAGTTGGAGCCCCTCGCAAAGTGCCTCCAAAGGCCCATGAATATTGATCGCGAAGCACATCTCGAAAAATTTCTTGCCAGGAACGCGCAAGATTCCATGACATAGGTACTAATTACCCCTTCGGGGATCAACCTCACTATTGCAATTTTGGCTGGGCGGACGGCTTGAGTCAGGGGGGCCCATCTACCCGACGCAAGCCCCCAAAATGCTGCCCGAGGCCTGCCCATCGGGTTTCGTGAGGCACCTTTGCTCCCAATGGATTTCCCAACTCCCACCGCCTCGGCTGTCGAGCCGGAAGCGACGGTCCGGCGATCCGCCCGAGCAAATTTCAAATAACAGTTTCGCCTTGTAGCTCTGCGCCGAAAGCAGCCAATCATAGCGCGCATGTTCCACATGGCGCCCGCGGTTCTTCAGCAGCCGTTGCTGCAAACTCGTCAGATCCGGGCTGCATGAATCCGAGAAAGACACACTGCCTCTATTGCTGAGGCAATAGAGGCAGTCATATAGAACAATGACGTGCAAGAGTACCGCCAAGCAGTCGGTTTACCCCCCTTTAGTGAGTAACCCCGCCAGTCGATGGCCCGGATGACACCGACTTTGGTGGCAGGATCGTGGTATTAGTCACCGAGCCAGTTGGCGCTTTGGTCCCGGACCCGGTCGGCGAGTTACTCCCCGCCGCCGTTCGCGGAATGGCCGTGTAGCTAATTCCTGCCAGGTTTCCGTCGCTGGTATCGGTCCAGTAGGGCGTCAGAAGCTGGTAGTCGAACGAGGCCGGATTCACGTAGGTAAAGGGAACGGTGGTTGCATAGTTGTGCGGCGGCCACGCTCGCCCGGTGTTCCCCGCGGCTAGATACATCACGTTGCCGTAGAACCGCTGTGTCAAGTCATACGGTGGCGTACTCGGTGTTCCCATGTACTGGGTCAAGCCAGGTATACCCTGCTGCTGATTGTCGCCCGTGGGCTGGCGGCAGAGCGCGTTGTCCAGAATCCAGACATTGTTCGTCACATTGGAGTAGGGCGGCGTTAGGCCCACTACGCCAAAATAGATCGAGTTCCAGCATGGAGTCGAGCTTGCGGCGACGGTCGTATTGTGCTGGAACAGGATGTCGCGCATGGGCACCCAAGTGCCGTGAATCCGGTCAGGCCCGTTGCCGAGTCCGAATCCCAAGTTGCGCAACCCACCCGGTAGGGTCGGATCATAGAAGGTGAACACGTTATTCTGGATTACCCAGCGGTCTTGACTCCCGGCGTTGTGGCAGTTGGAATAGCCATAGCCAGGGCCACACAGGTCGTCTGACGCCGTGCCATCTATTCCCGACACCACGTTCTTAAATACATTGCTTGAGATCGTGAGGTCATTGACTACCGCAATGTCGCCACTTTGTCCCGTGCGAACCGTGAGCACCATTGCAGAGCCGTTTTGCCCCGCTGCCCACACGTTCTCGATGGTGTTCGAGTAAAACAGGATGCGCCGTCCGCTCTTTACCTCGAAGGCATTCTTGACCACCATCGTGGCCTTGCTTCCAAGACTCAGCGGAACCCACGACAGCGGCTTGTAGATTTCATTGTTGCGAACCTCGATGTCAGACGGTATGTAGGGATTACTCGCCCCACCCGCACCGCCGAACATCACGTTTTCACCAGCGGCCTCCAAGTGGTTGTTCACCAGCTTGAATGGCCCAGGCGAGTACCACGCACCGACTGCTTGCGTGTCCGTGCCGATCATGTGAACATCCGATATGTAAGAATCGACGATTGCAAAATTGCTCATGTTCGCCAGGATCGCCCGTTGCAAGTCGATGTTCGCCGCACCGTGCAGGTAGCAGCGGTCAATGGTGAAGGAGTCCGCCAGCGGTGTGGATTGGCTGTACGGTCCGATCAGCAGGAACGAGTAGCAGTTGATCGGTGGGACATGCGTTGGATTACAGCCTTGGGTGGAGGCCGAGGTCATTTCCAGTCCGGCGAATCGCCAGTGGTTCGCGCCGCCTTTTACGTCGAACGCGGGTGCGACATTCGAAGTCACGATCTTCGGCATGTTCACCGCAGAAGCGGGCGACACCCGCGTGCCGGCAGGCAGACGGGCAAGCTGCGAGCTGATGACGTAAATCCACTTGTTGTTCGGATTTATCTTTGCGGGTAATTGGAAGTTGCCGATATAGGTGGCCCCAGCGTCCAGAACGATGAGATCACCGGGTGACGAGTGCGTGAGCGCGCTCGATAGTTGGGCGGAGGTATGGGCTGCCCATGTAGTGCCGCCTGTGGGTGGAGTCCAGGTGGTGTCGATATAGACACGAGGTAGCTCTGCAACTGGCACGAGCGCGATAGCGAGCCCGCTGAGCATAAGAACGAAAATGATGGTGCGAATCTTAAACATAACCACTCCTGCATAATGTTTGAAAAATTGAAAGAATAGAGCTGGGAAGTCCCCAGGAAAGTAGCGCAGGGAGAAGGGATCGAAGAGCAAGACGGGAGTCAGGCTGTCGCAGTCGCGCCACATTGGGCGGACTCACTTGCCACGCGCACGTGCTGGTTGGACAAGGATGTTGTTGCTGCGGATCCGGACAACATTTGCCCGCGGCCAGCACGGTGCTCAATTTTGCGGAGAATATAGAGTGATGACTTTTTGGCAGGGAACCGTCAGATTGCGACAAGCGGAAGACGCGCGTGAGACGCGCCGCCGGACGACAGATAGGCACCGTCTGCATGAGCTTCCTATCGGGTAGATAGGAAATTTGTTTAGTTCACGCGCAGACACCGCCCATTGGCGGAAGGAGGCAACGAATCGCGCAGTTGGGCCGCAAGAGACCCGGGCCGGTCTAACTGGCGATTCTTAAGGGGAGTTACGCAGCCTACGCTTTATCCCAATTTTGTTCAGGGTGCGAAACTTGCTTCTCAGCCACGCTGAGGAAGGCGGAAGTGAAAGCCCGGCTCCTGGTAACGGACTCGTCACGGAAGCCGGGTTTCTGGATCGGCCAAACACGGACATCGGCCGGCGAAGGCAACTGCGCTGTTCTCGAATCTACGGTCCTATGTCCTCCGAATCAACGAA
>Ga0209040_10002485_pt1 | contig 14457 bp, 9 predicted proteins | sample BogFormECP12_OM3_FD_188240 | JGI IMG/M metagenome (GOLD analysis project Ga0209040, IMG submission 188240) | Bog forest soil microbial communities from Calvert Island, British Columbia, Canada - ECP12_OM3 (SPAdes) (version 2) | ecosystem: Environmental > Aquatic > Freshwater > Wetlands > Bog ...
GGGGAACTCGCATTCTGAGCGATCGCGTCAGCTTTTACGACCCCATCAGTTATCACCAGGGAACCGTCTGGCCGCTCTACACGGGCTGGGTTTCGGTGGCCGAATATCGCGCCGGACATACTCTCTCCGGCTATGCGCACCTCAGGCAGAACGCCGGCCTCACCTGGGCGCAGGATCTCGGCAATACGACGGAATTGCTCTCCGGCCAGTTCTTTCAGCCGCTGGGACGCAGCACGGCCCACCAGCTCTGGTCCTCGGCCATGGTGATCTCGCCGATAATTCGCGGACTGTTCGGGATCGAGTGGGACGCCGCGGCGAACGAGCTCAGCGTGACTCCCACTCTGCCCGCCGACTGGGATCACGCAAAGCTCTCGAACATTCCGCTCGGCAAAGAGTATGTGAGCCTTGAAATGACACGAGAGGATGGAGCGCTACTCGTCCGGGTGGCGGGACAGGTCGGCTCGGAGGTTCACCTCAAGTCGCGCATAGCAGGAGCGCAAGTCTCAAACGGCGCCATGCGTATTCCACTGCCACCTATAGAAGTAGGTGTTACTCAGGATCTTCCTCAGCCCGGCTCCGTCACGCAGCAGATGAAAGTCCTCGACCAGCAAAGCTCAGCACGCTCTCTCACCTTGCGGTTGTCCGCACCGGCCAAGAGCATCCAGACCATTTTCCTGCGCATCAACAACAAGAAGACGACAGTGCACGCCACAGGCGTGGAAATCCCGAGCGCAAACGCGCCACTACAAAAGCTGCAGATTGAATTTCCCGCAGGCAGCGGCTATCTAGAAAAAGAAATTACCTTCAACTGGTGATCGGTCTGAGTCAGAAGGCAATGAATCGAGTGAAGAGCGAAAACACGTTGGGCATGCGGCATAAAAACAGTCGCGTGCTGCAAACCTGCATCTTTCTGGGCAAGTGTTTATTGTTCTGTTCCGTCGTTCTCACTTGCTCTTTTGCGCAGGAATCGAGCCCGAGAGAGCACTCCAGCCTGGATGCGCAATCTCTCTCTGATCGCCTCGCGTTAAGCACAGAATCAGTCGAGCCCATCCGCTTCGTTGCGGCCCACGGACGCCGCGCCGTCATTATGGGATACCCCGAGACAGGCCTTGAGAGCTGGGTGTACCCCTTCCAGATCTTCAGCAATTACCAGATAGGCTTTCGGCCGCCGGGAGCAACGACGGAGTCCGACGGACGCCTTCAACTCAGGCGCATCATTTATCAGCCGCAAGCCATCACGCGCATTTATATCGGCCTCAATTACATCGTCCGCGAAAAACTCTTTGTGCCGCTCGACCAGCCCGGCGCAATCCTCAGTTATGAAGTCGAAGGCAAACCCGTCGACATCCAGATTCACTTCACGCCGGTTCTCAATCTGATGTGGCCCGCGGCCACCGGAGGGCAATTCACACGGTGGAATCCGAACCTGTCGGGCTATGTGATCTCCGACCCCCTGCAGAACGCTTCAGCGGTGGTAGCTTCACGCGAAATCGTGGCGCACGACGACACCGTGAACACCACCCTGCGCACCTCCAGCACAACGTCTTTTTCCATCCGGCCCGTCGCGACCGGCAACGGCCCGGCGGTGGCAACCGTCTACGTCGCACTCGGCCTTGGGGACACGAAGAACGCAGCCGCGACGCTCCAGGAGATGACTACCCATCGGACGGATATGGAATCCCAGGCTGCAGCGCATTACGCAGAACTGGAACGCAACATCCTCCGGATTCGCACTCCCGATGAGGACGTGAATCGCGCGCTGGAGTGGGCCGAGGTCGCTCTCGATCAGGCCTGGGTCTGCAATCCTCAGCTCGGATGCGGCAGCGTCGCAGGCTACGGTCCCTCACGCGACGTGCGACGGCCACAGTATGACTGGTTTTTTGCGGGCGACGGTCTAGTTGCGACTGATGCACTGCTTTCAGCAGGTGAATACTCGCGGGCGCGCGACGAGCTTGGATTCGTCATGAAATACCAGGACCCAAAGACGGGAATGATTTGGCACGAGCTTTCGCAAAGCGCCGGACTCATGGACTGGTCCAGGTATCCCTACATGTATGTGCATGTGGATATCAGCTTTGACTATGTGAATACGATAGCGCGATACGTCGCTGTGACCGGCGATACCAGATTCGCAACAGATCACTGGTCGTCGATTGCCGCCGCCTTCAACTACTGTCAATCTCTCATCCACGCCTCCGATCATCTGCCGCATATTCCCGCGGACAAGGAGGGAGGCGACGAGCAGGACAGGCCAGGCGATGACCTGAGCCTGTCATCGAGTTGGGTTGCAGTAACGAGCAGCTTTGCCGATCTGGCGACAATCACAGGACACCCGCAGCTCGTTGACGAAGCCCGCAAAGCGAATCAGCTCGCCAGGGCCGCGATTGCTGAGCGTTACTGGGACTCAGCCCATCACTACTGGTTTGAAGGTCATACTCAATCCGGACGCCCGATTTTTGGCTGGAGGAAAGGCCCGGGACAGGCGATCACTCAGAATATCTTCTCGCCGGAACAAAACGATGAGCTTCTGGACGAGATCGCGTCTGCCGATTTTCAGACCGATTGGGGAACGCGCGCAGTGGCGGCACGTTCTGAAATCTACGACCCCAATTCCTACGGAAAAGGAAGTGCATGGGGGCTGGGTACAGCCGAAACCTCCGCTACATATTGGGCAGAGCATCGGCCCGATATAGCCTTTGCAATCTGGAGCGCGATTCTTCCATGGAACTCTCTCGATTCGCTCGGTCATATCCATGAAGTGCTCGCCGGCAATTTCTATCACGAGGAAGAAGAGTCGGTGCCCGAGCAGACCTGGTCTTCCGCCGGCTTCCTGGATGCGGCAATCAGCGGCCTCACAGGGCTCGATATTCAGGGAACACGGAACAGCGTTCACTTTGCTCCGCATCTTCCCGCGGAGTGGAATCGATTCTCTGTCGAGCACGTTCACCTCCCAAAATCCGCGCTCGCCCTTTCGGTCAGCCAAACCATCGACGAAGTTGACCTGGACATTCAAAATGAAGGCAGTCCCGCCAATATCCTGTTTGAGCCGCAAATACCATTGGGAGCGCGTATCGTTAGCGCCGACTTCGACGGCCGCCCGATAACTGCATCTCCCGAGCTATTTCCCGAAGACGAGCACGCGAAGGTGGAAATCGAAGCTCCATCCGGCGCAAGCCATTGTCATATCCGATTCGTCGGCGGAGTATCCCTCATCCTGCCACAACCCTCGCCACAACTCGGCGACCGCAGCACGGGCTTGAAGATAACCAGGCTCGATCTGCAAAATCGAACATTATCCGTTGATGCCGACGTCATCTCCGCTGGGAATGCTGCCTTCCTCATCAGGACCCCTTGGAAGATTGCGACACTCAAAGGCGCGACCATCCGCCCGCTCTCCGACGCGTCCTATGAAGTAACGATGCAAAGAACGTCTGCGCCCGCCGATCCAATAGGCTATGGTCGCGCCCATGCGGAGATCACCTTCACTGACAAGTGAATGGTCCCAATCTCGATAGCTTCTTGTTTGCTGAGCGCTTTTCTTGGCGGAGGCGTCACGATTCCACGCGCTTCTGCAGCGGGTGGCGTCTTCGCACTCCACTCGACACTTCGAGCAGAATGCGTTCAGGAGTCAAAGTTCTTGGCGGCGCGGCACAGGTCGATCTATCGCGCTACCCGCACCCGCAGCACGGTAGACTTTTCCGGCAGCGACACATGCCGTTCGTCCCCGTTCAGGCGGCGGGACGGCATCCATTGGTCGCCCTGAAAGGTACCCTCCTCAATCGAGATGAGCTGTGCGTCACGCAGCGGTCCTTCCGTCTCGCGAAACGTCACACCGAATCCAGTTCCCATGACGACAAAATCGTCCGGAGCGAGCTCGATGATCATGCCGCAGGCTCTGCCCTTAGCCGGATCAAACGTAGCGGTGAAATCGATATTCGCGGCCAGCCCATTACCGACGCGGATCGATTCCTTCCAGTCTTCCCCATTTGCCAGCCCCTGCAGGATGGGGTGCAGTTTGCCCGTGTATTGGTGGTGGGCGATGAGTGGGAGCAGCGGCCGCAGGACCCGGTAGGTATCCTCAAAGCCCGCGCCTATGGCCGCGCCCGTCGGCGTCTTTTGGACATCGTCTATCCCAAAAGGGCTGAAGCCGATCCCGTTGAAGTCGCCGAACGTCGTATAGGCAAAGCCCACAAAGTACGGATTGAAATTCGTCTCCGGCACAAAGAGCGGGTTATCCGGCCTGGTGTACTGCGCCGCGACATCGTAAAACTTGGGGTAGTAGATGTCCGGCGCCAGAATATCAATGGCGGGCGCTGCCGCTTTCCAGACGTCGAACACATTCACTGTGGCGCCCCCGCTCGGCCATCTGCCCGGACGCTCGACTCCTTCGATCAGCCAGACATTCACGTACATGGGCAGCGGATACTCATGTTTGCCGGCAGCCGCAACAGTATTGACGTAATTCGAAACCAGCCATGCGCTGAATGACTCCGGCGCCAGCTCCCCGAAGACCTGCTTCCAGGTGCCCGTTTTCGGAGATTTCTCCCATACCTTGGCCATCGGAGCAGAGAGCTGCTGGCGATGGCTCTCCAGAAAGCTGAGCAAATCCTTCGGCACCGACGCATCGAACAGGCGGTTGGCCGCCTCCGAGTAATCCCGGTCCGTTCCGAAGAGTCCCGGCTCGTTTTCCACCTGCACCATCAGGACAGTGCGATCTGCCTCATCGATGCTCTTCACGTGCTGCAGCAGCGCAGCAAAGGCGCGCGCGTCGGCTTCCATGGCCGCGTGGCAAAGAGGAGAAATAATCTCCGTCTCCTCGCCTCGCGACCCCAGCACGCGCGTATATTTCTGTTTGTCGCGCTTCACCCACTCGGGCACGTAGTGGCTCTCGCCATTTTTCCAGGTGCCGAACCAAAGCAGCACAAGGTGCAGGTCGCGCTTCCGCGCCGCCTGGATCGCGCGATCGACCAGGTGAAAGTCGAATTGCCCGGGCTTCGGCTCAATCGCTTCCCAATAGATGGGCACTTCTGCAGTATTGGCGTGCCAGCCGGCGAGTACATCCAGCGCCTTATCGAGGTCATCCGCATTGGATGTGGTGGAGTTGTGAACCTGGCCGCTCAGCATCAGGTAAGGGCTGCCATCGACGAGAAACCTGAAAGTCTCGCCTATCTTTTCCACGCGGGCTATTGGTTTGGAGGCAGACTGCGCGACGCCAACAACCGGCAACGCGAGAAGAACTACGAGTCCGCACACGAAGCGGACTGCTTTACGAAGGGACGCTTTCATATCATGTCACCGAAGGTTATTTGGGAGAGAATCAGTCAACATCTTTGGCATTCAGAATCCAGTTCTCTTTGCCCCGGTTCTAAGATAACATGAGCAAAGCTCAGGTTGTGTCAGGCAAACGACGACCAGGCCGCCTTGAGCTAAACGCCTAACGGGTACGCGCCAATGCTTGCCAGACGGATCGGAACGTGTTGAGAAATATTTTGCCGCGCAAGCGGGACAGGATGATTCTGCTCCCTGCAGCCGGGTCGCAGCTTATCGTCACCACAGCCCTGTTCCTTATGCCCACGCTGATCGACACGCTCCAGGTTGCGGGCATATTCTCCGCCCGCGGCGCTGGATTGCTCCTGAGCATGGAACTGGCCGTATCGGCGCTTACCACGCTTGGCCTGTCGGCATGGTTCCACACACACCACCCACGGGTCTGGGCGCTGTCGGGCGGTCTTCTCACAATTGTGGGAACCGCGCTGACGCTCATCGGGCCTTGGCCGCTGCTGTTCTTTGTCTCCCGGCTCATCGCCGGCATTGGCGCAGGCATAGTGGGCGCCAATGCGATGAGTGTATTGTCACGCGGAATCGAGCGCGAGAAGATCATCGCGATCCTGACGATGATCTCTATCGTCAATGCTGCTCTTTGGCTGGTCGTCATGCCTTACAGCGTCGATCGCTTCGGATATCGCGGTGCGTATGCCTGTCTCCTGCTTATCTGCCTGGGCGGGACATGCTTGCTGGCGCGCTTGCCTTCATCTCCCGCGCGACAGAAAATTAGTAGTCAAGCATCGCGAGTGCCCTTTACGCCGCCCGCGGTGCTCGTCGTGATCGCGATCTTCCTCACACAGCTGGGGCAGGGCGCGTTCTGGAGTCTCGAGGATGCCTTTGGCAGGCGCGCCGGCTTCAGCAGTCACGGAATCGGCGTCCTGCTTTCGGCTTCAACACTCCTGCTGTTGCTCGGGGCAATGGGAGCGGCCTGGGCAGGCGATCGCTTCGGCCGCTTTCCTTCGATGCAGTTGCTCATTCTGGTCAATGCCGTCTCCATCGTCTTAATAAGCACGGTGGCAGTTCATTGGGTCTTCATTGCGGCGAACATTCTGCAGTCGGTCACCAATCTCTCTTCTCTCATCTATCAACTGGGATTATCGGCGAGCCTGGACCACGCTGGACGGCTGGTCGCGGCAGCCACAGGTTTGGTGACCCTCGGCAACGGACTCGGCCCCAGCTTGTCGACCAGCCTGAGCGCCGCCTTCGGTGCATCCTCTGTCGGTTTGGTAATCCTCGCATTCAACATTTTGGCGTTGATCTCTTATGGCGCGGTCAAGCTTCGCTCTACCGGAGAGCCGCGTGTGTCGGCTTACCTGACATGACCGTTCTCTTTTGACCTGCGGTCAAGCAAGAGCAGAAAGGCTTCGAATTCCATGAATCAAACCACGATCGAAACAGAAACAGCAACCGCTACCACTCCAGAGGCCCGGCTTGAACGATTGCGGAAAACCGTCGACGAGGGCGCGCATCACCGTTCGCTCTCCTGGCGTCAGGCTCAGCTCGATGGACTCTTGCGATTCGTCTCCGATCATGAGGAGGCAATGCTGGCAGCGCTGAAAGCTGACCTGGGCCGCTGCGCGACTGAGGCGCGAATGGTTGACGTTCTTATGGTGCGTTCTGAGATAAGGCTGATACGGCGCAATCTGCGCCGCTGGCTGCAACCACGCTATGTCCATACTCCTATTGCGGCACAGCCCGGAAGGAGCTGGGTGCAGCAGGAGCCGTTTGGTTTGGCGCTCATTCTCGGGACCTGGAATTATCCTTTTCAGCAGATCCTCATTCCGCTCGCCGGAGCCCTGGCTGCCGGTAATGCCGCCGTCGTTAAATTGTCAGAGATCGCGCCGCACTCTGCTTCACTGATGGCCAGATATCTGGAGCATTACGTCGATCCGGAAGCGGTCATCGTGTTCACCGGAGGTCCCGAAACGGCATCGCGGCTTCTCGCATGCCGCTTCGACAAGATTTTCTACACGGGCTCCAGCCGTGTGGGCCGAATGGTAATGTCCGCAGCCGCCGAGAATCTCACGCCTGTGACGCTCGAACTCGGTGGAAAAAATCCTGCCCTCGTTGCACCCGACGCCCCCCTCGAAGTAACCGCCCGTCGCATTGCCTGGGGCCGCTTTATGAATGCCGGTCAGATTTGCGTGGCACCGGATTATGTCCTCGTGCCTGAGCCGTTACGGCTCCCGTTGATCGACTCCTTACGCCGGGCAATGATGCGATTTTACGGACCCGATCCACAGCGCAGCGAGTCCTACGGCCGCATTGTGAGCCCGCAGCATTTTGGGAGGCTTCTTTCGCTCATGCGGGAAGGCAGGATCGCGATTGGAGGGAACTCAGATGAAGCGGATCGGTACATTGCGCCAACCGTGCTCACCGACCTGCCCGCCGGCGCGGCTGTCCTGAAAGAAGAGATCTTTGGTCCGATTCTGCCCGTCGTTGGATACGAAAAAATTGAAGAAGCCCTGGCATTCATAAAGTCGCGCCCCAAGCCTCTGGCGCTCTACCTCTTCACCAAAGACCGTTCGCTGCAAAGACGAGTGATCCGCGACGTAAGCTCGGGCAGCGCCGTGGTGAATGACGTGCTGGTCAATCAGGTCGTGCCCGGATTGCCGTTTGGTGGTGTCGGCAATAGCGGGATGGGGGCCTTCCACGGACGTTACACCTTCGATGCTTTTTCCCATTCCAAGGCGGTCGTGCACCGTTCACTTTGGGGCGATATCGACGTGCGCTATCCGCCCTTCAGCAATATGAAGGATCGGCTTCTGCAGTGGCTCCTCTCCTAACGTTTACTCTGGCGAGAGGCAGTCTGCTTCGTTTTTCTCGCAAGAGACGGGTCGGAACGTTTTCGTTTTCCCAGGGTCGCAGGCTCCAGCAGCAGAGAAAGAGCAGATTTCAGCGACAACAAGACACGAGCACGGTGCGGCTCGGGGAGAGTAAGTGCAAGCCGAGTGGTGGCGCTGGCCGCTTCGATAGCAATCAACGCCCGGTCGTAAACAATACCGGGATCAATCCCGGGATGCATCCCCTGCAGGGCATCGCCAATTACCCGTGCATTCTGCAGCGTGTCTTCGACATTGAGCACGCGCAGTTCCATCGATGCTGTCACGCAACTCCATATTTCTATAAAGGCCGGGTTGGAGGACTGCAGCTCCGCCATCTTGTCGATGATGATTTCATTGAGATGTTGCGAGTCATTGCGGCCATTTCTCAGCGCATCGCGAATCCCGGTCGCTAACGTCTCCGCAATGGTGGACGTATAACGGGTCCACATCTCGCGCACGATGGCCAGCTTCATCGGGAAGTATTGATACACCGTCGCGATGGGCATCTTGGCCTCTCGCGCGATCTCACGCATGGAGACGTTTTCATATCCGCGCGCGGCGAAGAGGCTGAGGGCGGTTTTCAGCACCGTCTCGAAGCGAGCCTGGCTGCGTTCCTGTCGAGGTATCCGCTTTATGAGCGTCCTGTTCTCGACATCAAGCATCATTGTCCTCCAGAATGTAGTCTCATCGGTTCATGACCATGAGATTGGTGCAATCGAACGTTAAAACCTGTATGTTGCTCCGATATTGACCATACACCATCTTGTTTTGAGAATGAGAGAAGCGGATCTCGCTGCAACGAGCATTTTGATCGTGAACTCCTTAGGCAAGACCCATAAAGCCGTTTCTTCAACGTAGTTGAGAGAGCCATAAGGACTCATTGACAAAACATGACTACTGCTCATATTATCAGAGAAACTGATAGTCGGCGAACAGCGCGAAGCACCAGGCCTCCGACCAACCGGGGAAATGAGCGCACTAAGCAGGAAAGGCCATAATGGCTGCACTTCACAACCAATTTGTGTTGGCCGTAGACTTGGGAACATCCGGCTGCAAGTGTGCGCTCGTGGACTTCGACGGGGTTGTTCATAAGTGGACCTTCTCTCCCGTTCCCCTGCATATCGTGAACGGTGTTGGCGCTGAACAGGATCCTGAAGATTGGTGGAACGCATTTGTCAGCGCGGCCCGGAAGCTGATCGCCACACTGCGCGAGGACAACGGAGAGATCGCCGTCATTTGCTGCTCCTGCCAGGGCGAGTGCACGGTTCCTATCGATCGAACAGGCAAGCCGCTTCACCGGGCGATGTCCTGGATCGACATGCGGGGAGCGGACGCCATTCGCCGGAGATCCAGGGGCCGCGTATTTTCGGTGGCCGGTTACGATCCCTTCAAATTAGCGCACTGGATCCGGCGCACCGGCGGCGCACCAGCTCTTTCCGGGAAAGATCCTGCCGGGCACATGGCATTCATCCAGGAAGCGTGGCCCGAGATCTATGACCAGACCTATAAATTTTTGAACGCCCTCGACTACATGAATCTGCGCCTCACGGGGCGCTTCGTTGCGACCGTGGACTCCATCTTGACGTCATGGGTCACAGATAATCGCGATCCGGACAATATTCGATATGACAGGAAGCTGGTTGCCCAATCCGGCATAGCGCCGGAAAAATTGCCGGACATTGTTCACTGCACTGACGTGCTCGGCCCTTTATGGTCGTCGGCCGCCAGGGAATTAGGGCTCCCGGCGAATACGCCTGTGGTTGCAGGAGCCGTTGATAATTCGGCGGCGGCCATTGGATCTGGAGCAGTTCGCGACGGAGAAGCTCATCTCTACATCGGCACATCCTCCTGGATTGGGGTGCACGTTCCTCGCAAGAAGACGGATATATCCGCGCAGATCGCGGCTGTGCCATGCGCTATCAAAGGGCGATATCTCGCGGTCGCGCTGCAATCGTCGGCCGGCTCCAATCTTCGTTTTCTCTCCGACAAGATCCTTTTTCATCAGGACGAGCTTGCTGCGGAACGGCCTGCAGACATCTATCCCGCTCTGGATAGAATCGCGGCATCTGTTCCTGCCGGCGCTCGGGGCTTGCTTTACATGCCCTGGCTTTGTGGTGAACGCAGCCCGGTCGACGACCCGAGCTTACGGGCTGGTCTGTTGAATATGTCGCTGCAGCACTCGCGCGAAGATATCATCCGCGCGTTTCTGGAAGGTGTGGCGCTGAATACACGCCGGATGGTGGGCCCGATCAACCGCTTCCTGGGGAAGCGCATCGATCGGATCACGCTGGTCGGCGGAGGCGCTTCTTCCGATGTGTGGTGCCAGATATTCGCCGACGTTCTCAATGTTCAGATTCGGCAAATGGAAGCGCCGATTCAGGCGAACGCCATCGGAGCCGCGCTGATCGGCGGCGTAGGAATCGGCAACATGTCTTATGGCGACATCCCCGGCTTGGCCCGCATCCACCACACTTACCTGCCCGATCCCACAAGGAAGTTCGTCTACGACAAGATATTTGCGGATTTCACATTTGCCTATCGGCGTCTGGCGCCCTTGTATCGCCGGCTGAACCCGATGAAACGAGCGGGCCTATGAACTTCGATCAGGTGCGCAACGAGGTTGTCTCGACCTGCTTGTCTTTAGCCGACAAAGGATATCTCGCTGGAACCGGAGGAAATGTCGCCTGTCGTATCGATGACGAGTATTTTGCAGTCACTCCCTCGGCAACCGATTATTACGCGATGCGCCCGGAGGATATTTGTGTGCTCCGCCTCGACAATCTTGCGCGTGTCGCGGGAAACCACCGGCCTTCTGTAGAGCATCGGTTGCACGCCAATGTGCTGCGCCTTCGCCGCGACTGCGACGCCAGCATTCACACCCATCAGCCGATTGCCAGCGCTTATACCCTGCTCGGGCGCGCGCTCGAGATTCGCGATCCGCGTCACTGGGCCTTTCTCGGACCAAAGGCTGCCTTCGTTTCCTATGCGCCTTCGGGCACAACCTGGCTGGCGTCGAAACTGAGGAAGAAGATCCGGCCGGATATCAACGCCTATCTCCTGCAAAACCACGGTGTGGTTTGCTGCGGCCCAACGCTGGGCGAGACAGTGAAGATGGTGGAAGCGCTGGAGACGGCTTGTATCGCCTTCTTCCGCGACACAATCAGCGCTCGTATCTCGGCGGGTTGTGAACCCGCGTTGTCAAATGTTCTGACGCTACTCGCCACCAACCCCGAAATGGAGCACGTTCAATGATTACTGCTGCCGTCAACCCGCCACTCGTTAGCACGAGTGCTCCGGACCACTCATACGGCATCTCCGAATGGCCTGATACGGACGACATCTATGCTCGCCTTGCCGCACTTATCCGGCAGCCAATCCGTCCCATTCGCCGCGAAAACATGGAGACGGTGCTCAGGTATTTCCTGGAGAAGTGCACGCGCTCGCAGCGGCTCTCCGAGGACGCTGCCCGGATCATCCCCGGCGGTGTGCAGCATAACCTCGCCTTCAACTATCCGTTTCCGCTGGCCATGACCGGGGCGAGCGGAGCCTATCTTACCGACGCAGACGGCAACCGCTATATCGACTTTCTTAAGGCTGGCGGCCCGATCCTGCTCACTTCCAACGATGAAACTGTCCGGCGCCAGGTGAATACGCTGCTCGACTCCTGCGGTCCCGTAACCGGCCTCCTGCATGAGTATGAAGTCAAATTGGCCGAACTGGTGTGCCAGTCCATGCCTGCCATTGAAATGTTCAGAATGCTGGGCTCGGGAACCGAAGCCGTCATGGCGGCCCTCCGTTTGGCACGCGCTTACACCGGCCGCAAATGGGTCATCAAGATCGGCGGAGCCTATCACGGCTGGAGCGACCAGATGGTCTACGGCATGCGGATTCCCGGCACTGGCCGACGTGAGGCCGTCGGCATTCCAAGGCCGTCCACCGCATATATTCAGGAGCGATTCCCAAATGATCTGGATGCGCTCCGCCGCACCCTCTGGCTCAACCGGCTTCGTGGCGGAACCGCCGCCATCATCGTAGAGCCCCTTGGACCGGAGAGCGGCACGCGTCCCGTCCAGCGCGACTTCAACCGTCAACTTCAGGCTCTCTGCCGCGAATTTGGCGCGCTGCTGATTTTCGACGAGGTCGTCACCGGTTTCCGCGTTGGCATGGGCGGGGCACAAGGCTACTTCGGAGTACAGCCGGACATCACCGTCCTGGGCAAATGCCTGACCGGCGGTTACCCCATGGCTGGCGGCATTGGAGGACGGCGCGACGTGATGATGTTGCTGGCCGGCGGCATCGGAACCAGCTCAAAGCGCGCTTTTGTCGGGGGCACTCTATCGGCCAATCCGCTCTCGTGCGCCGCAGGCTACTTCGCCATTCAGGAGATGCAGCGAACCGATGCAGCAGTGAAGGCCGGACGCGCCGGAGATTGCTTGCGAAAGGGACTCAGCGAAATCATCGACCGCCTTGGCTTGCCCTACGTCGCCTATAACTTCGGCTCGATTGTTCATTTGCAGACCTCGGGCGTCATGCTCATGAGCATGCGCAATCCGTTCAAGGTGATGAAGGAGGCTGGGCCTCGCAAACACATGATGGAAGAAATGGGGGCGGCCTTCAGCGCACATGGGATCGTAACCCTCGCAGGCAGTCGCGTCTATACCGGGCTTGCCGATACCGACGCGGTCATCGACGATGCGCTGAACCGCTTCGAAGATGTGTTGAAGCTCGTTTAAGGAGAGGCGATAGTGCAGTGGACACATATTGAATCGCAATTGCTGGAGGGATGCCACCGTCTTGCCAGGAAAGGCTTCCTGAACACTCCTGCAGACAGCTTCTCGTTGCGGATTCCCGGCCACATGGAAATGATCCTGATCACCGGTCCGGAGGACTGGCGCAAGGTTGGTTTCAGCGATCTTCGCGCCGTCTCCATTTCTCCAAAAGATGACTCAAGCAAGCTCCACGCATGGATCTATCAGGATCGCACCGACGTTGGCGCTGTAGCACTTTCCAGCCCCAGGGGCGCACGCATGCTTGCGAGCTATGGCGGCTTGTTACCCCCAATCTTCGATGAACAGGTGAGGCATATCGGCCGGCCCAGCAAGCCGTTGCGCGACGACACGCACCGCGACGAGATCAGAAGAGCGTTCAACCGGGGGACCAATGTCGCCCTGGTCGGTGATCGGCTACTGTGTCTGGGCATGACCTGTGACCGCGTTCTCTTCAATACCGAACTCTACGAGAAGTGCGCCCAGGCCTATGTGATCGCCAAAGCATCTGGTGGCCAGATCGGATTGATCTCGTCATGGGTCCAGATGATCGCCAATCATCGTCTGCTGAAAGACGAACACAGCGCAGCGTCAAGTTACAGCGAAGGCCGTGTCCCTGAAGATCTCCACTCTTATTGACGGCAGTCCAGCCGATTACCTGAGTGATGCTCACTTCCGTTGGCTGCCTCTCTCTATATCTCTCTCTATGCTCTATCCCCCGGCGATGAGCGATGCCTTTCGCACCCTGGGCTGAGCGAAAACCAGCTTCCAAACTCAACCAGCATCCCAGCAGATCAAGGTTAGACTGCCGTGCGCTGGCTTAATGAGCAGGTGGGTCCGGCCCCCGATTCACATGCGCCCAAGAAATATTAAAAAATCTCATTTTCGTCCTTGTCAACATGAGCATCGCTCATGTACTATCGTTTCACATTCAAGCCATCAGCCGTAGAGGCGTATATCGCCGGCGTTAGGGAGGGGTGAGCTATGCGCTCTCTCATTCGTTGTTGTGTCAGTTTTTCGCTATTTGCGTTCTTGAGCACGATTCCGCTCATGGCGCAATCCACACAATCCACCATCCTTGGCACCGTCAAGGATGCGAGCGGCGCAGTCATTCCCTCCGCGCGGGTCGTCATCACAAATCTGGATAAGGGAAATCTGACGAGCTACGCCACCGATGCCGCCGGCAATTTCCAGGCTCAGGACCTGACGCCGGGCAAGTACCGGCTTCAGGTATCAAGGGCCGGCTTTCAAAGCAGGTTGATCGACGATCTCGGACTGACGGCCCGCCAACAACTGCATATCGACGTTGTGCTGCCCGTGGGCGCCACCCAGCAGGAGATCAAGGTAGACGCCAGCACCGCCGGTGCCATCGAGACGGAGACGCCCTCCATCGCTTCTACATTGAATGAACAGAATGTGATGAACCTGCCTGCGAACTATCGAGCGAGCGGCAGTACAAGTCCTCTGAATCTGATTCAGGCGCTTCCCGGTGTGCAGCCTGATACCGGCCCAGGCAACACCACCCCGACCGCCAATGGAAC
>Ga0209040_10002486_pt1 | contig 14453 bp, 18 predicted proteins | sample BogFormECP12_OM3_FD_188240 | JGI IMG/M metagenome (GOLD analysis project Ga0209040, IMG submission 188240) | Bog forest soil microbial communities from Calvert Island, British Columbia, Canada - ECP12_OM3 (SPAdes) (version 2) | ecosystem: Environmental > Aquatic > Freshwater > Wetlands > Bog ...
CTGCTCCGGGTTCGCTGCGCAGTCTTCAACGGAACGCTCGGTTCGGGGTTCGGCCAACTGTTTCAGCCACACGCCAACCAGAACGAGCGGCCCGCCAAGACGGCATGATCCCCCCAATCTCTGGACACTCCCTCGACCAGATCGCCGATCCCGTTGCCTCGTTCACCGCCGACGGCAGCTACGATCAGGACCAGGTCAGCCAGGCGGTTGGCGAGCGTCATCCCCATGCGGCCGTCATCGTGCCGCCGCGCGCCGGTGGGGTGGCAAGCGCTTCGGCCGGGACCACCCCGACACAACGCGACCGCCACCTGCAGATGATTACCGAACGCGGCCGCATGGCCTGGCAAAAAGCCAGCGGCTACAATCTGCGGGCCAAGGTCGAGGCGTCGATCGGCCGGTACAAACGCGTGATCGGCGATGCGCTTCGATCGCGCACCGGCCAGACCGAGGCGAGCGAGGTTGCCGTCGCTGCCGCGGCCCTGAACCGAATGCTGGGGCTCGGACGCCCGGACTATGTCCGTATCGCTTAAATAACAGATTGGGTTGGGGTCCTTGCGCCCGCACACTTGCGGGACCCACCTCCGTGCAACACGGTCGCAGGAGTTGGTGGCAGCAGCATCGATACCAGCAGCGTGGACGCTAGCAACGGCAACGATGGCGGGGATGACAGCTTCTAAGCGCATCCTGATCGCGGGAGGGACGCTGGTCGGCGCCTGCGTCATCTGGATGGTCACTGCCTCCCTACTGCTGTGCATGCTGGGCCACCGGATGGACGCGTTCGTGTGGCCGTACGACCAGTGGCTGGATGCAGCGCCACACTGGCGCGCGAACTGGCTGATGACGCTGGGGATCGTGTTCTCCGCTGCGATGCCCACTGTGGTGCTGCTCGCCGTGGGGGTTTGGATCGTTCGCATGAGGATCGGTCGCAAGCCGCGGGCGCTGTACGGAGACAGTGGTTGGGCGCGCGCAGGTGAGCAGCGCGCGAATGGTGTCAGGCAGAGCGCGAGGCTGCCGTGAAAGAGCACGACCTGATCATCCGCAAGACGTTCGATGGACGCGAGTTCCTGCTGTTCGGTGGCAGCGAACACGCCATCCTTCACGCGAGATCCGGCGCCGGAAAGTCGGTTGGTTTCTCGATCCCAAATGCTTTCGCTTGGCCCACGACGCTTGTGTCCCTGGATATAAAGCGCGAGCTATTCCGCTATACAGCCGGCTGGCGTGCCGACCAGGGAAGTTCCGTTTTCCTCTTCGATCCCGCCGCCGAGGACGGCCGGTCGCACCGTTGGAACCCGTTTTGGCAAGTGACGCGTGACTCGCCCGAGCGCTTCGACCAGATCGCCCGCATGGCGTTCCAACTGTTCCCGGAGGTACCGGGACAAAACGCGGGGAACACCGATTTCTGGAACTCGGCCGCCCGAGAGGCGTTCTGTGCCGTCGCGAACCTCATGGCCGAAACGCCGGGCGAGGAACTGACGATGGCAAATGTGCTGCGCATCTTCCTGCGCGGCGACGCGGACAAATGGATGGAGCGGCTGATCAAAGCCCGGCGCGCGACGACACAGCCCTATAGCCGCGCCGTCGTGGACGGTGTGGCGGGCTACGTGTCCGCCGAGGACAAGCTGGGCGGCTCCATCTGTAAGACCGTCACGACGCGGCTACAGATCTGGTCCAATCCAAGGGTGGCCGCAGCGACGAGCGCGACGGACTTTGACCTCCGAGACATCCGCCGGAAACGGATGTCGATCTATGTGGGCGTCTCCCTCGGCGACATCCCGCGCAACGCGCCGTTGCTTAGGCTGTTCTTCGATAGCCTGTTATCGGTGAACACGTCCAAGACGCCCGAGCAGGATCCAACGCTCACCGTTCCGGTACTTCTGCTCCTTGACGAGTTCGCCCAACTCGGCCGCATGCCAGCCGTTGCGCATGCGCTACAATACGTCCGCGGCTATGGCGTGAGGATGGCGTTGGTCACGCAGAACCGTGCCCAGATCATGGACGTCTACGGGTCCTACGCCGCCTCCGACGTGTTCGACAACGTCGGCTGCGAGATGGTCTACGGCACCGGGGACGAAGTCCTTGCCCTACAGCTAGAGAAGCGCATGGGCGACGCTACTGTAAACGTGATCACGCAGAACCGTCCACGATGGTTCGCTTGGCGCCATCCAGGAAAACAGATCGAGGCACAGCATCCCCACCGCCGCCCGCTTATGTTGCGGCAGGAAATAATCCAGATGCCCGGCGACGAGCAGATCATCCTGCGCCCCGGTATGCGCCCGATGAAGGCGAAGAAAATCCAGTGGTGGAGGGAGCCCGAGTTCACAAGGCGTCGGCTGGACCCTCCGGCGATACCGCAGTTGCTTGTGGAGATCCCGATGGATGATGGGGCCACCGAGATCGGGCGAAAGCCAGCTCGGCCGAGCGTACGGGCGCTGACGGCAGCGAATGACTGACGACCTCCTGAAAATGACACGCGCCGAAGCAAAGGCAGCGGGGCTGACGCGTTATTTCACCGGCCGGCCTTGCCGTCGCGGGCATGTCGCGGAGCGGGACATCGATGGAAACTGCGTGGAATGTTCCATCCAGAACGCAAGGAAATGGAGAGAGGCCACCCAGAACAACACCAAGCCTGCGTAAAGAAGTGGCGAACGAATAACCGAGGAAAGGTAAATGAGGGGAAGCGGCGACGCCGCGCCACAAGGCGGATTTACGCAGTGTTAGGGGTTGCTCGCGCCTGCCGGCGGCAACAAGTGGTTCGTGTGCGCTGACGGACAATGGTCACTGGGCGCCCCTTTACGCTTGACGTAAAGCGGAAGACCGCTTATATGCCAAACGGCCGATGATCAAGAGTTTCCGCGACCGTCGGACGGAGGCCCTGTTCGCGGAGGGGCGGGGAGACCGGAAGTGGCAGCGCTTCGCGAAGGTGGCGCGCCGCAAGTTGGTGATGGTCAATGCCGCTGAGCGCCTGTCAGACTTCAAGGCCCCGCCAGCAAATCGGCTTGAAGTCCTGGTCGGCGATCGCGCTGGACAGCACGCCATCAGGATAAACGAGCAGTACCGGGTGTGCTTCAGATGGATCGACGGGCACGCCTACGACGTGGAAATCGTCGACTACCACTGAAACACGAGGAGCATGGCGATGCGCGAGGACATGATCATTCACCCAGGCGAGGTTCTCAGGGAGGAATTCCTGGCTCCCTACGGCCTGAGCGCCAACCGGCTGGCGCAGGCGCTGAAGATCCCGACCAACCGCATCACGGAGATCATCAACGGCCGGCGCGGCGTGACTGGCGAGACTGCGGTGCTGCTGGCCCATGCGTTCGGCACCACGGCCGAGTTCTGGCTGAACCTACAGACGCGGTACGAGCTGGACCGGGCGACTCATCGACTGACGAAAGAGGCCGTGCGCTCGGCGGACGCGTTCGCGAAGGAACTCGTGGCGGCCTAGGGGCGCGGACCGCGCCGACTAAGGCGTGGTAAGCGCCCGGTGCGCGCCTCCTGTCACAGCTTTCCCGCGTCGAGCAGGGTTTGATAGTGCCGTTCGATCTCGGCCCCCTGCACAACCTCACCGTGGGGACCGACAACCCGAACCTTGGGATCCTTGAACCAGTGGCGACACGCCGCCCGGATGGCGCCTTCCCGCGAGTCGAACTCCTGCGACAGGCCGTCGCGGTGCAGGTCGCGATATTCAATCTTCCAGCCCATCCTGACCTCCATCGACGGGTGCGAGGCTCACCTCGACAGTCCCAGGCCTCTACTCTGCTCGTGCCGCAGGCCATCGATCTCGTGCTCGTGCCGGTGGACCAGCCGCGCCGACAGCTCGCGGGCGTATTCCAGCACCCGCTCGACTGCGATCCGCACCTCGTGGCCCATCCCGCGTTCCCGGGTGGTTGTCTGGGCGATGTCGTGGAATGCACGCACCGAACCGCGCCGGAGGCCGGCGACGCGGTCCAGCAGTGCGATCGCGGTGTCCTTCTCCGGTTGCCAGCTTAGCGTGCGCGCCACGTTCGCCCATTTATCATCCTGGGTGATTTCCCTGGCCGAGTTGAGCGGCCGCCGCCGGCGCACCTCGCCGCGCTCGGCTGCCTCGCTGGTCACGAGATAGGCCGCGTGCCGGTGCCGGGTGTTTGCGGTGTAACCGAGCCGGCCATCCACCGCCTGGCTGCCGGCTGGGAGGGCGAAAATATGCTCCTTCGCCGTGGATCCCTGCGCGGTATGGATCGTCATCACGTCGCCATAAGCGAGCTGCACCCGACCGCGCCTGGCCGGCATGTCGGACCAACGCACGGTGCCGACCTTGCCGCTCCTGCCGCGCAGCGTGAGGCCCTGATCGTCCACGCCGACAACCTCCAGCACCGACCCGTTCCGCCCGATGTTGCCTCCGCGCCCGTTGCCGAAGTCAGCGCCGGTCGAGCGGAACAACCGAACGCGATCCCCCTTCGCCAGCGTCAGCGCATAATCCCGCTCCCCATCGGTCGCCCTCACCGTGACGGCGTCTGGCCCGAGCAGGCCCATCGCGCGCCGCTCGGCACGGACGGCCTCGCCGATCCGGTGCGCGTCTGTATTCGTCGGAGCGCTGATCGTCGGCGCCGCGCCGGTTGCCTCCAGCCGCTCGCGGTAGAGTTTCGCCACGCGCGTCACAACCTCGGCATAGCCGCCATACGCCATCTCCGCCGTGCCGTCGGCCCGCTTCATGACCAACGCCTCCGCGGCGCGACCCTCCCGGAACAGGCTGACAATCTCTCTCTCTCGCTCGGTCTGCTGTCGGACAGTGGTCAGGATCTCAGGCACCTGCTCCGCACCGAGCGCGCGGCGTGATAAGTCGATGATCGCGCCGGCCTGGATAGAGGCACACTGCTTGTCATCGCCAAGGGCCACGACCGAGAAACTGTGTCGCTCCTGCAAGCGCAGCAGTTCCAGCGCCTGCGCCGTGCCGAGCAACCCCCACTCGTCGACCGCAACAACGGATTGCGGCCCGAGCGTCAGGCTGCCGTCGCGGATGGTGTCGACCAGCACGGAGAACGCCTTCAAATTCCGCCGATCGATCCCTGCTTCCACCAGGTCATCGGCCTGCCGCCACGCCAAGGACGCGCCGTAGACCTCCCTGCCCTGCTCCCGCCATGCGGCGACCAGCGGTTGCAGCATTGCCGTCTTCCCGGATCCGGCGCTGCCAACAGCAACGCCGAACCGTCCCCCGTGCCCGAGCCGCTCGATTGCTGCGCGCTGCGCCTGACCGTGGGCGTCGGTAAAGTCCAAACCGGACTGCTCGATTTTCTCCCGCAGAATATCGGTCGGCAGCGCAGCGCTGCGATCCGCCGCTGCCGTCTGCGCCAGCCGAATGAATTCCTGCTCCTGCGTTTCGTGCAGCGCGGTTGTCACGCTGGTGTATCGCTTGCCCTCTTCCAAACCCCACACGAGCGCGGTCCGTTCGCCGTACTGCGTGACACCTTCCGCGCGCATGATCTGCGTCACCGCGCCGATGTCGCCCAGGTCGGATATGCCCGCGTCGACCAGTCCCCGCGCTGCGGCAACACGGACGTCCCAATGCGGCACTACGGACTGATGCTCCAGGCGGTTCGCGAGGTGCGGCAGGGCCACCTCATAGGCCCGGCGGATACGCTGCTCCTTGCCGAGCTCCGGCGCTGGCGGCCCATACAATTCGAACGACTTCGGCACTTCCCAGTCGATCGCCTTGGCCTGGCGCTGCCAGTCAACGGTGTCCGCGATGTCGTCTTTCCCACCTTTGACCTTCTGGTCGCGGTCCTGAGTCGCCTCCTTCATGCGGCGGTCCCGCTGGGCCAGGGACAATTCCTCCCACACCTCGCCGCGGTCTTCTGTCGCCTTGCGCGCCAGCAGTTCGCCGGCCGCTGTACGTTTGCTGAACGCCGTGCGGACCTCGTCGGGGATAACCGGCATCCGTGCCGCTCCCGTCTGATTGTCCAGCTCGACGGCAAAGCCAGTCTCGCGGAGGTTTTGGGCCAGCCGGGCTTGATAGTACGCGTCGGCTTCGAAGATGAAGCCGCCGATCGCCGCGGTGTCCAGCGACCCGACACGACCGCTTTCGCAGAACACGGCGTTGGGGATCAGGAAATGCGTGTGCAGGTCGGGATCGCCGGGCGCACTGGCGTCCTGCAGCAGCGTCACCTCGCCTCGGTCATCGATGCCGAACTGAGTGCGGCGGGCGGTGTGGTGGGTGAATTCGAGCCACGCGACATGTCCGGCCTCGGCGCCGTCCCGTCCGCCGTCCCCGAGCCGGGCTTTGCCGATCTCGGTGGCGATGTAGCCGACAGCTTCGCGCGCGGCTTCGAGGTGGGCGTTGAGTATCTTCGCTTGCTCGACCGGTGGGGCAAAGGCCCAGGCGATCGACACGGACTTGTCGGGCGTCGGGCAGAAGTCGTACGAGCCGATCGGCGTGCTGTATCGCTGCTCGCCGGTCTTCGGGTCCACCGGCAGCCGGCGCTCGATTGCGTATTTCTTGCCGGCAATTTTCTCGCCGTCAGCGCGCCTGCCGGCCAAGAGCGCGTCCACCTCACCATCGGCCAAGCGGCGGCTCGGGCTGATGCCGAGGCCGATCGCAGCCGCCGGATGGAGGTCATGGCGCACGATCGCCAGAGGCGCGTTCGGATCAACCACCGCCTCTGCCTGATAGTCCGCAGCGGTCGCCGCCGCCGACCAATACTCGACCATTTGGTCGCGCCGGGCCTGCAAGGCTTCCGCAGACAGACCTTGCAGATACGCTGGCACGGGCTCCGGCTCGGGCAGTCCGTGCAGGGCGCGCACCTCGGGCGGCAAGGGGTCGGCTCCGTCTGCGACTGCGAGCGCCCGCTCGATGTCTCGGACAAGCCGGCCCTTGATCTCCATCTCGGTCAATGATGTACCCGGCGCCGCGGCGTGCTCTGCCAAACGCACCAGATCGGGCGCGACTTCGCCCGCCAGCCACGCGGCAACGTGCGCCTCGTTCTCCTGCTCCCGTCGGGTGGGTGGTGCGTCGGGCTCTCGGACCATCCCGCGCGCGTAGTATGCGGCCAAACGCGCCTGGTCGGGTTGCAGCGTTGAGTTCATGAGGTGCCGCGTCATCGCGGCAGCCGAGGACGGCGCGCCGCCAGCGATGGAGGCGAAGCCGATCACCGCACCTCACCGTCCAGGACGGCCCTGGCAACCTCTGCGGGCAATCGGTTCATCCGGGCGCCGAGCTGGAGCATGAGCTTGCTCACCTCGTGGTTGCTGGCGATGAGCTGCTTCAGCACCTCCGGCAGCTCGCTCGATGGCGGCGTCGCGAGCCACTTCGCCAGCTCTACCTGCGAGTCGCGGATGGTCTCCACGACATTGAGGATCCCGTCCAACGCGGTGATCATCGCCTCTTGGCGGCGTTCCCAGCCGTCTATACGATCTTCGAGAGTCATGCCTACCATCTGCTCCCAAGCATCTTTCAATGCAATTGTCTTTCCCCATCCCTCCCGCTACCTGAGACTACGGGCCTCGCATAACACCGCAAGATACCGCTACGGGGATTGACGGATTACGGCGCAACCCACTATGGGTTAATCTGTGACCAGGAAACCGATCGCATTGGAGAATCTGAGGGAGGCCGCCAAGACTCGGCGCTCGACCCTCTACATGTGGCTGATGGACAATCACGACACGTTCGCAGGCGTGGTTGCCGAGGCCGTACGACCGAACTGGCAAGCATTGGCGGCTGAATTCGGTGCCCAGGGGTACACTGATGCGGACGGCAAGCCTCCGTCCGTGGAGGGCGCACGCCAGACCTGGTGGAAAGTCCGCAAGACGATCAAGGCGCGTCGGGCTGCCGCTGCCCGTAAGCCGACGCCTATCCCCACACCCCGGGGGCAGGTCCCTGCCCGGCCTCAGCCAGTTGTCCGGCCAGTCGCTCCCCCTGCTCCGGCCGCTTCGCCCGACGACGACCTGGCGGACATCCGTGCCGGCATGGCCCGCTCATCCCGCAAACCCCCCGACCCCCTATGAGGAACACCCCTATGGCGCGGCGAGACGAAGCCATGATGACAGAGCTGCCGTCCCCTGCTCAGGATATCAGCGACCAACCGCGCCTGATCGTGGCCGGCGGCCGCGGTAAGGTCGGCAAGAGCGTGATGCTCCGGTTCGGGATCGAGCGCTGCCTTGCTCGCGGCGGTGACCCGATCATCGCCGACGCGGATTGCACGAACGCGACCCTGACCGCGTTCTTCCCGTCTTCCATCCGCCCGCCTAGCAGCGAGGATGGCGACGTGCGCGACTGGCTGAACTCCCTGATCGACGCCCAGGTTGAACACCGGAGATCGATCTTCCTGGATTTGGGCGGCGGCGACCTGTCGCTGCACGCCTGGGCGCGCGATCTCGATCTGGTCCCCTTCCTGATCGACAACGGCATTACCCCGGTGCTGATCCACTGCCTGGGCAGCGACCTGGACGACCTCGCCTACCTGCGCGATCTGGAGGGCGTGTTCGCTCCGCCGCACACGGCGATCCTGCTGAACGAGGGCTTGGTCCCGGCGAACAAAGCGCCCCTGACCGCGTTCGAGCCGACGTTGCAGCACGAGGTGTTCAGGGCGGCCAAGGCGCGCGGGGCGGTGGTAGTGAGGCTACCACGGCTCGGGTGCATGCAGGAGCTTGAGCGGCGGCGGCTGACGATCCAGGCAGCGATCGACAACGAGGTGGGTTCTGGTCAGCCGTTCGGTATCACTGGGCGCCAGATGATCGTGATGTGGCGCAGACAGGCTGAGCAGACCCTGACCCCGATACTGCCATGGATTTCGTGACCCGCAGGCCGAATGGCGTGGCTGCCCGGCTGTGGGCTGCCGCTTCTGAGTCGGGCATCGGCCCGCATGACCCGCTCGCGCCGTTCATTGACGCGATGGCGGATGCGGCTGAAGGCATCGAAACTGTCGGCCAGGAGATAAAGGGCGCTGCCGCGACGATCACAACCGCGCATCCGACGTTTACCGACGACAACCTATGCACGCTTGCGCATCTATTGCGTCCCGATATGCACCGCTTAGCGCGCGCTGTGCAGATCAAGGCACTCGTTACCGCCGCTTGTACCGCGGTGGCGCTCCTGGTGGGCGCATTTGCTGCTGGATATTTCTTTCACGACGACCGGCAGCTCGTCGCGGGCGTGAGTGCAGGCCAACAGGAGTGCCACGACCAGCCGAACGGCGGCACGATCTGTTTCATTCCGGTTTGGTCGAAGCTGCCGCCAACGAGCGGTAGGTAATGCAGCGGACGAGTTGGGGCGCTCTTACGGAGGAGCGCGTGGTGCTCGGCAACGATAATAGTCCCGATGACGGGACGTGCTCAGTGCTGAGCCGGATTCCCTGGCAGTGCCAGGTGCTCGAGTCCCACCGCGGGCTGTCGGTCAGGAGCGGTCACGGGGTCAGCGAGACCACGCTACTGTCCTGGGTGTTGCTGTGGTTCAGCAATGCGGTCCCCGTTCAAGGCGGTGGCGACCACACCCTCGGCGCCGCAGCGTTCGACGCGCTGTGGGCTGAGCTGCTGTGTGCGGATCTGTCGGCGAGATGGGCCGACAGCTTCAGAGACCCTACAAATAGCCACAGTGACTTGCCGTATCCGTGGCGGATGCGGCAGCGAACTGACCACCGCGGTAGTGTCGCCCAACTGAAAAGCCTCTGGACGCAGGATCAGGCGCTGTTCGCGCCTTCGGAGGATCCTGGAAACTCGACGCTCTCGTAGAACTCGGCGACAGGGATTTCAGCGCCGATTTCCGGCATTTGGAGGGTGTCCCCGGCGGTCAGCGCGGTCGCGGTCCAGTCACGGTCCGCGCTGTCGCGCGAAAAGACGGCAAGCCCGATCCCGGAGTGCTCCAAGATGATATAGTGGCGTATCGAGGGTACCGCTCGGTATTCGAGGAGCTTCACGATCCTGTCCGTCCGCCCACTCGTCGGGCTGAGGACCTCGAAGACCACTACGACGCCGGGAACGACATAAGCGTTCCCGGGGACATTGGCGCAGGTGACAAGGGCATCCGGATAGCGAACCGTATCGCCGACGGTGGCGAGCCCCGCGTCCGGCCCTAGGGGCTCGCATCTGGTTCCGCGCAGGCGACTGCGAAGGGCGGCGTGGAGGTTTCGACTGATCCGGTTATGATTGACGGTGCCGCCGGTCATCGCGACGGGTTCGAAGCCGTCGAACTCCCACCGGCTCCCATTCGCCTGGGCCCAAGCGAAGAACTCGTCACGCGTCATGCGAGGCTTGCGGAGTGCGATGTTCATGGCCCACTCTAGCACGCTTTGGCACGATGGCTCCTCCCCTGAATTCGACGGGCGGAGCCGCGTGTGCGATGACTGCGTCCGTCGTGGATCGAGTGGACGACCCCCTGATTCAGGTTGTGCCCGCCGGAGAGCGAACCCGTGTAGGCCGGGCCGTGGAGTTCGAGGTGACTGATGCCCGTCCGAGCGATGCGCAAACCAGGCACTGCCGTAGTAGCCCTCGTGCACTCCCGTGAGCGCTGAGGCGTGCGCCGCGTCCTGGTTGGTGCCGCGCGACAGCAAAGTTGGCCGGTCAGCGACACGTAGGATTGCCGGTTTTGTCGGTCGCGATGCGGGCGTAGCTCGGCCGTAAGCGGACCAAATAGCCGACGGGCCCACCTCGTTCGCACCAGAGCCCTTCGTATCCGCTGGGATCGCCACCAGGTTGAGCTACTTGACGGCCTCAGGCGCCAACCGTGCCACGGCGGCGCGTTTTTCCGACGCGCGATGGCGAGCGATGGCCCCCTTCCCTCGCCGCCCGGCTTACTGGCGTGCCTTGGCAAGCCGGAATTCAACCCGTACTCCAACCCAACATCCAGAAATTCCTGCTTGTGACCAGCCTGCACCACTGTGGTACAGCCGCAACCTTACGCCACGTTCCCCTCTGCACCCTCGAATCTCGCTTGCGCCAGCCCACACAAGTACGGCAACAAAGCAGGAACAGCGCATGGAGCCAGTCGATGATGTGGCACGTTGTTTTTGCAGAGTCCGGTCGGCTGCCGAGATCGCGCGCGGCGCGCTCACGCGATGCAGCCATACATGCTGCGTGCGAGCTTCTCGCCGAGGGCAACGATGTTCGCCGGATTGTTGAGCCGAGCGGATCGTTCATCGAGCGCGCTGAACTGAATGAGCATTTTGACCGGGGTCGGTTTCCCGGCCTCCGTATCCCCTCTCCTCCTCTCCAGGCTGAAATCAGCGGCTGTGACCGGCAGTCCAGCTTTCGATGAACTGGCGCAGCTCGGTCACCATGTCCGTCGCATTGAGCGCGCACGCGGCCTTAAAGCGGGCATGCAGGCCGGGGTCGATGTCGACGGTGAGCCGTGACGGCTTGACCTTCGGGGGAGCAGGCGCCGGATCGTTTGGCCGATCCTGACCCCCCTCCCCCGCCCCGCTCACCCAGTCGTCGACCTTCCGGTCCGGCAGCTTGAACGCGGGCTTCATGCGCGCAGCTCCTTCATGATCTTTTTGATTTCGAACGTCGCCTCCCCGTAAGGCTGTGCCTCGATCACCGTCGAGCCGCCGGTCATCGCCTCGGCGTAGATGACCCGCTGGGTCGTGCCATGTTTCAGAATCGGCAGTTCGAAACTAGCCAGGGCATCCTGAATATTCCGCGCCATGACGGTACGTCCGATTTTCCGTGAAATCACAAATGCGGCTTTCTGCGTTTCCTTAAACTCGTGCGCCTCCTTGACGAGCTGCACGGTTTCCCGACTTGCCCAGAAGTCCGCCCCGCTCGGCTGCACCGGTATGAGCACGTAATCCGCCGCCGCGATGCCAGATCTTGCGACCTCATAGTTCCGGGGCGCCCCGTCGATCACGACGTCGTCGTAGTCTTCCGCCAGCTTCGGTAGGTCCCTATGCAGGATCGGCTTCGCCAGCCCCACCACTTGGAAGCTCGGCGGCTTCGACCGGATCGCCGCCCAGTCCTGAGCGGTCTGCTGAGGATCGGCGTCTATGAGCAAGACCTTCCGGCCTTCCGCTGCCAGGACTGCCGCCAGGTTGAGGGCCAGCGTCGTTTTCCCGCAACCCCCCTTTTGGCTCATGATTGCCAGAATCACGGAAATCTGTCCTTCTGCGTATACGATTCGTCGCATACACAGAAATTCGTTTCCGTGTAAACCAGGAACTCAGCTTAGGCGTGTTAACAGATACACGACTATCCGGATGCCTATGAATACGGTATTTGCAGAATCACGTAGTTACAGATCGCCAGTTAGTCGTGTTTCTGTAAGCACGGAATTCCTTGAGCACGATAATCTGCTTTGCTGTGAGGTCGTGAAACTGGAAACACAGAAGTTCGTACACTGCGATGCCAGGCGCCCAGAGTTGGAAGTCGACGACACACCTGAATGCGGGAATGATCCAGCCGGCTAGCCGCTTCGTCCTGGTCGCGGTCGAGGCGCTGATTGCGCTGCCAGGATCCAATCCGGGAGTAGGGCAGGGGGGCTCCGGAACCTGATCTCCCGTTGGACTCTGTGGTCCACCTCAGATTTTGGCGATCGCTGGGCGGGATGGCTGCAGCAACATGCCTCGGCCACTGATCGAAACGCGGGCTTCCGGATAGGCCGCCACCGCCAGGGCGACGCAATCGGCGAAGTGCTGTTTGAAGCGTTTGATCGACTTGAACCCGGCGCCGAACTGGGCGTACAGGGCCGGCCAACCGACATCCACATCACGTTTTAGGGCATGAAGGCGGTAAGCCAACCAAATGTAGATGTCGATGACCATCGAGCGGGGGCCGATGGCCCGTAGCGCCGTCTCGCTCACTGGGACGGGGTGTTCGCTGAGGGCGCGGTAAAAGTCCTCGTCGAGCATAACGCGGTCCTGCCAAAGCGCCGGCTGGTCGCCCAGAACGCCCGTCATGGTGATCTCTGACTTCACGAACCCGCCGCGGCTCCGTATCTGGACGCCTGTTCGGTCCGCATAGAAGGTGAGGGTGCATCCAGAAATCCGCCGCGCCTGCTCGTTCACCTGTTTATAGGTTTTCCCTCCTATCGAGAGGCCCATGGAGCCCAACCAGACCTTCATCGATCGGCCCAGCTCGACCTCGCGCGACCGGGTCCGGATCGCCTCGCTCTGCAGGAAGAGTAGGATGAAGCGAGCATAGCTGCCGTAGGGCAGCCCAAGGCTCTTCTCGTTGCGATCCACGCCGGCCTGCAGGACGAGCGTCAAATTGTGCCCTTCGCGGCGCCAAGTCGTGCTTTCCTGTGGCTTGTGCGGAAGGCTGGTCAGCGCAAATCCGCTGTAGGTGAAGCCCATCCGCTCGGCGTCGTCGCTGAGGACCTGGTATGCTGCCTCGATCACCATGCGTTCGTGCTTGGTGACGGCTTGTCGCCTCGCCTCTTCGATGCCTGCTTTGATGATGAGTTGATGAACCTCCGCCATATCGGCACCGTGACCGACATCCGCAGAGTCTAGCAATGTTGGACCCTATGGTCCCAGACTATTAGAAGGTATTTGATTCCTTAGCTATTAGGGTGCGAACCCAGAGTCCATTGGAAAACCGCGATTCACGACCCCAGGGTCCAACCCGGGGTGGAACATAGAGTCCAACAGTGCGGTGGGGATATTCGCAGTCTGTTCTCCTCGTTCTGACCTCCACCGGTCCCCGAGTCGCGCCCATTCCATCGGAAACAGCGGCTCGCAACCGGCTCTGATCAACGGCTCTATCCGGTGCCGATGGGACGAGACCCCAAACCGAATACGGACGGGCAGGGGAGGGGGCGTCAGCACTGACTAGCGCCGCTTGCTGGAGGGCCTGACCGGACGCAGCGGCAAGCGCATCGGCTTCCAGGCGGCGACGGTGCGGGCGCACTCTCGCGCCTGCGCGGTGTCTGTGATGCCGGGGAACAGCCGGCGAAGCTCCATGGCTGCCGAGAACTCGCCTCCACGATCGAAGGCGGCGCGGATCGCAGCGGCCTCGGCCTCAGTGATGACGAACATTCTGGCAGGATGGGAACTTGGGCAACCGAATGGAACCCTCTGGCCAGCCACGGTGAAACACGGGTGGCCGGGAGTCTGGCGCGCCGTGGCCGACCGATCAGCATAGCGGAAGGGCAGGGGGCCTGACCAACCCTGGCAACGGCCCATTTGTCGAGGGTTTCGCACGGTCCCAGGGCGCCCTTGGCGCGAGCGGAGGCCGAAAATTGGTCTAACCCTGCCCTGAGGCGCGGGCTGGTTCTAGGCGAGATCGCCGAACCGCGCTTACCACGCCTTAGTAGGTCTTGCCTCAATCGGATTGAGCCGCGAGAATCGCTGTCGCGTTCTCCAGTTCATGCGACTCGCGAAACTCCAGGCTCGCTTGAAGCGGAGTTTGTCTCTGGATCGTGCGACTCAGGAGGGTGGTCCATGATGCACGGCGGGCCCTCGGCGATTGCCTGACGTGTTCCCACTCGACCGTTCACCGGGGACGGTCCCTTTGCGCGCGTTCGTATGCGGCGTTCACTCGGCTCATCA
>Ga0209040_10002487_pt1 | contig 14453 bp, 9 predicted proteins | sample BogFormECP12_OM3_FD_188240 | JGI IMG/M metagenome (GOLD analysis project Ga0209040, IMG submission 188240) | Bog forest soil microbial communities from Calvert Island, British Columbia, Canada - ECP12_OM3 (SPAdes) (version 2) | ecosystem: Environmental > Aquatic > Freshwater > Wetlands > Bog ...
GCGCCCACCGCCTGCGCCTCGGCAGCATACGAACCCAGCCTGGTTGTCTTCGTACAGGGGCAGAAGCGAATCAATGTCGGCAAGACGATTTACGTCTGCGACGGCTCAAACTTCCTCCTGACCTCCGTCGATCTGCCTGTTGTCAGCCAGGTGATTGCGGCGACGAAACAGGAACCGATCCTCGGCTTGGTGCTCAGGCTCGAAATGTCGCAGGTTCGCGAGATTCTCTCCCAGCAGGAGTTTCATCTTCGCGAGGAATCTGCGGACGCCCGGGCCATCGCTGTCGGCGTCACCTCGATCGAGCTCTTCGACGCCTGCTCGCGGCTTATCGACCTTCTCGATTCGCCGCCGGACATTCCATTTCTCAGCAGACTGATCCAGCGTGAAATTATCTACCGATTGCTCCGCAGTCCGCAGGGAAAGCATCTCCGCGCCATCGCCACCCTGGGAGAGCAGAGCCACCGAACGGCCAAGGCGGTCGAGTGGCTGCGAGTGAACTACGCCCGGCCGTTGCGCGTTGAGGAGCTCGCGACCATGGCGCGGATGGGCGTATCGACCTTGCACCACCAATTCCGCTCTCTCACCGCCATGAGCCCTCTGCAATACCAGAAGCAGCTTCGCTTGCATGTAGCCAGAGAGCGCATGCTGAATAACGGTCTGGATGCCGCAAGTGCCGCCTTCGAGGTCGGCTACGAAAGCGCAAGCCAGTTCAACCGGGAGTACAGCAGGTTCTTCGGGCAGCCTCCGATGCGGGATATCAAAGCGCGTCGACTCACCGGCACCGCCACCGCCCACGACTGAAGACAATCCCCTGAACCTGCTGCATCGGAGACTGGGGATTCACCGCGATCCTGATTGTGTTGAGGTTGGGTTGAGCGATCACCCGGATTTTCCGCCGGGTGATCGCTTCTGGGTTACTTAACCACGGTGGTCACGGTCGATTGGTTGTTGCCAGGGTGGGTATCGGGATCGGCGCTGGTGATGCTAGCCGTATTGCTGATCCTGGAGCCTGCGGCGGCAGTTGCCCGAACCGTGATCTGGACCCCAAATTCGGCGATGGTGAGCCAGCTCGTCGTGCCCAGTGAAGTCAGGGTGCAGGTAACGGTATTCCTCGCGTACGAGCAATGCGTCCCTTGCGACGTGTATGAGCAGCCCTTCGGACCGCAGGAGAAGAGCTGCGCACTCGCGCCGACGAACGTAACGCCCGCCGGCAGCGGATCGGAGACGACGACATCCGTGGCCGCGTATCCGCCAAAGTTGGCCGACGCGATCGAATAGGTGAAGACGTCGTTGTGACGCACCGCGCCCGGCGCAAGCTTGATCAGGGCAAGGTCCACCGGCTGTGGAGTAACAACCTGATAGCTGACCGAGACCGGAGTAGCCACATTCCCGGCGGCATCGGTTGCGTTGACAGTGTATGTCTTCATCCCGGTGCTCGAAGTATCCACCGGAGCCATGATATTTCCAGTATTCAGAGTTCCCGGCGGAAAGGTTGACGTGCCGCATTTCACCACTCCCGAAAGAGTGTCCGTGCAGCTATAGTTAGCCTTCACTCCCACCTGGTTCAGCACGTATGAGTTCGCCACCCCGTAGTTTGTGGACGGCAGAGGAGACAGGGTCGGGCCGGTGGCAACAACCGGTGCCGTCGTATCCACGTTGATGGGCACCGTGTAGAAATTCGTCGACCAATTGCCGCTCCCGTCCTGCGTGAACTTGAGCTCCCGGGTGCTCGCGCAGTCCTGGGCAAAGTAGTGCAGCAGATACATCCCATCGCCGTCGGGAATTGGCACGTTTTGCTGCGGCGGCGTGAAGACGGTAGCCGCAGGTTGTGTCGGCGAGCTCGAGGTCGGGCAGGCGATGCTATTGGTCAGAGTAACGTCCCCGGGTACAGGCGATGTTCCTGGCACGGGCGGGTTCGCAGCGAGAGAGATGCCGTAGGTGATGCTCTCGATGGGCGCCGGCAGGAAATTCGCCGCTCCGGGTGGAGGAGACTGAACGCCTGCGAAGGTGGGAGGCTGGCTGGAAAGCGTGACGGCGGCGGTATCGCTGTTGATCCAGCCGCCCGGTTGCTGGCCAGCAACGGTGACGGTGGTCAGATCCTCAGGAACCGGGGCCACGGTGATGAAGCTCGAGTTCGGATGCTTGCCGGTGCTGGTGGAGGTGTAGCCGCCCGGCCCGCTGAAGGTGACCAGCGCGTTTTGCGGGCAGAGGAGGTTTGCAAAATCTGGGAGAGATTGATCGAACAAGCACTGGCCACCGGTCCAGCCTTCGCTGGCCATAAGGAAGCCGATGCCCTGATGGAAGGTAGGACCGCTGATGTTGGTGATATCGGGCAGAGTGAAGCTGGGACCGTCGAAGACTTCCTGGAAAATCTCATTTGGGATCTGCGATATGGGGCACTGTCCGCCGCTCTGGTTAGTAGCGGGGCCCACCTGGCATTGAAGCGTGTAGAGCTTGCACGCAGGAGCTCCGGTTGGCAGCAGTTCGCCGGTGTGGGTCAGGCAACTGGACGTAGCGAAGGACGTACCCGGAACGTAAACGGGGATAAACACAGCCGGATCAATCGGGGAATCGGCAAGATTCGGGATGGTGTTGTTCGTGATCGACAATTCTCCGGCACCTTCCGCCTGAGAGAGATCGTAGACAAAATTGATTTGCTGGCCCTGCGAGGAGTCGAAAGGAAAGCTCTGCGTCAGTTCCTGCGGCGTGGGATTAGTCGACGAGATAGCATTGCCGGTGATCTCGGCCGGGCCGTTGACTCCAGCATGGGAACAGTTTGTATTGAGGTAGATGGTGGCACTCGCCAGGACTCCACCTGTATCAACCAGGTCAATCTTTGCTGCCACCGGGCCGGATTGGAGATTGCCGCTGATATCGATCGGCGCAACTCCACCGGTGCTGGTTAAGGTGTCGGGATCCACCCCGTTGAGCTTGCCTGCGGCTGCGAGAGTCTGGTAGGCGGTGGTGAAGCAGTTCTGGTAATTCGGTTGGCCGTTGTATCCCAGTCCGAGCACGCCGCCTCTGCACACATTGACCGGTCCCGTGGAGCTCTCGCCCGCCGTGACGGTCAGGTCGATGAAATTATCTACGAGGACATTGCCGGTTCCGTCTGCAGTGGAAGAGAGTACTGCCTGAATTGGGGACGTTCCGCAATTCAGCTGCACAGTGGAAGTGCTGTAGATATCCTGGTTTTCGCCCTGCCCCGCGCCGTTGTTCGAAAGGCGGACGTACGTAGGGCCAAAGACCTGGATGGAATTCGTCTGGCCCACCAGGGCCGAGGTTGCTGACGCCAGGCAGGCGACAGCAATGATGCTACGCAGGGAGGAAAGTTTCATGGGCGCAATCTCCTATCGCAATTCCCGTTATCAATGAAAGCAGTCGATCACGCCTCGAGAAGGTTTCACAAAGTCGTGAATTGGCCGGGGGACAGCAACTCCTGGAGGTCGCCTGGATGAGCATGTCTCCAGAAAATCAAATCAGATTCGACTGGAAACCATAGGATTGTCTAACCAACAAGCGGCCCTGTCAATGCGAAAGTGCCTGAAAAGAATGCGAGAGCCCCTTTGTACATGCGACAAAAGTGGGATTGACATTTCGATTGGGCCAATCCTCGGCTCAAGTCCAGCACCGCAAGGCGGATGCTCAAAAAAAGAAAACCGCATGCCAATGGCACGCGGTTCGCGATCCGAATCTTTTTAACGTTCTTACTTGCGAAGGCTCTTATACGCGTCGGCCAGAATGGGGGGCGTAACGGCGCGAACAAAATTCTTGAAAGACGATTGCTGCGGCTGTATCTCCTGCGGGTCTCCCGGACGGTGCTGGAAGAGTGTGGAATGGGCTTCGTTGACTTCTTCTTCCGGACGGCCGTTGGAGTAGTAATACGTTGCCAGCGACTTTCTCGTGCGATCTGGCGGGCAGGTAAGCGGGTTGGGATGGCCGTGGAAAGAGGTGGAAGTCGTGCTGAAGATGGCGCACCGGTTAAAGAGTGGAAGAATCTTCTGCTCCGCTGCAGTCATGTCCTTGTTCCAGAGCTCGAAGTGGCCTCCATATTCCTCTTTCCAATCCTTGTTCAGATAGATCAGGACGTTGATCCGGCGGTCGAGCTTAAGCTTCGTATGCAGGTTGAAATCAGCGTGAATCCCCAGCTTGCCGCCAGGCTTGATCTGATGCAATCCGCCCCCGGCGAAATAAGGATCGGGGATGACGCCGTCGATGCCGGTGAGCGTCTCCAGAAACTGGACCATCGGGCGGCTGTTCAGAAAATAGAGGACGTCGCGATCAGTGTCCGGTAGTTTCTCGACAGCGTCGAAAGCCAGCTTCACCTCGTTTTGATTGTCAAAACTCTGCCACTTCAATTGCTTCGGCTCGGGAAAGTCCCTCAGCGCAGCTTCTGCAGCCTCAACCGGCAGGAAATCGTCGAAGTAAATGTGCGGAAAGGGCTTGGCGCTCTTGTATCGTTCCGCATTTTCCTTGGCCAGCCGTTCGAGCTTACTCGCAAATTCGTCACTCAGCAGTTCCTTCATGGGTTTTCCTTGTCGCGAGCCCGATGGGCGCGGGGGTTTGAGGAGGTCGATGGGTTCAAGACAAGTTTAAGGACAAGCCAGTGCGAGGATCAATAACACTTAAGTTTTGCCCAGTAACCGATCGGTAGGAGCATGAGCAAGGAGTTCCGCAACGCAACTACCAGGGAAGATGGGAGAACGGAGTCGCTGAGACCGACGGCAAGAACTGCACCCGCCATTCCCCAACCTAATGATATCGCAGCGACGATTGAGCAATTTATGATGGATGTGTAGAGCGACGATTATGCGCGGGAATCCTCCAGCAATTTCCCGCAAACTTCGCCAAGGAAGTGTTATTGTGCCCCGGAATCGCGTCGGCTATAGTTTCTGAACCCTGGAACAAGTATCACGCTTTTTTCAGCGCATGAGCAGGAGGACGTAATGCAGACCGCACCCATCGACGAGGCAAAACCGAAGGCTTCCATCTTCGATGCCAGGAATCCGGGCTTCCGGGAAAACTTCGATGAGAAACCCTTCGAGTTCAATCATTGCTTCTCGGCCAATCATCCGCTGTTTCAGCTCTCGCGCATACGCAAACTGATTGAAAATCCTGTCACTCGGCCGGATGCCTATTACGACGCGGGAGATATCCGCGTGGAGCAGCGGTGGGATTCGGTCCCGGAAAGAGAGCAAACCCTCGAGGAGACTTTCGACAGGGTCGACAATGCTGGCGCATGGATTCTGTTCAAGCGAGTCCAGAAAGATCCCGACTACAACGAGCTGCTCGAGCAATGTCTCGACGAGGTACAGCGTCTGAGTGGCCGTCAGATCGATCAGGACAAAAAGAGCCAGGAGGCGATCATCTTTCTTACCTCTCCGCACCGGGTGACTTCCTATCACATCGATCGCGAATGCAATTTCCTGATGCAGGTGCGCGGCGACAAGACAATCAGCGTCTTCGATCGCAATGACCGTGACGTTCTCTCCGAGCTGGAACTGGAAACATTCTGGTCCAAAGATAACAACGCCGCCGTCTACAAGCCCCAGTACCAGGATCGCGCCTACGTCTTTCAGATGAGGCCCGGCACAGGAGTGCACATCCCGGTGAACTCGCCGCACTGGCTGAAGAATGGCGACAATGTATCGATTTCGCTCAGCATCAGCTATCAATACAAAGACTGGCGGCGCAAGTACGTCTTCCAGGCAAACTACTATTTGCGCAAGCTTGGATTAAACCCCACGCCTCCGGGGCGATCCGCCCTGCTCGATAACACCAAGAGACTCGTGGTTCAGGTAGGGCTGAACGGTAAGAAACTCGTCCGGCCGACGAGGCGGCCGAGTTGAGAACAGGCAAACGCTAACTAAAAGCTATGCGGCGACAACCGAGCTGCGCAGTCATGGAATCATTGCCCAGCCAGGAATGACTGCTTCATCAAAACCCAGCTTCAGAGAAACACAGGATGAAACGGATGCTGCAACGGACCCTTGCCATCGCGCGAGATCTCTACACGTATCGCTATTTCAATTCTCAGGAGAAAGCCCCGCGATACCGCGGCGTATATTCGTCGTTTGCTGCTGCGCAGAGCGCCATACCCAAAGGAAGGCCTGAGGGATTCGAGCTGGCGGCCGTGCCGGATTTCTTCATCGACACGCACTTTCTCTTCAACCCGAACGACTACCCGGTCCTGTTATGGCTGTCGCAGGCGCTCGAGCCCGGAAGCAAGATCTTTGATCTGGGCGGCGGCTTCGGACAGAGCTATTACAAATATCAGGAGTTTCTTCGCTATCCGGAAGGATTGCAATGGCAGGTCTGCGATGTAAAGTCGTTCATGTCGCGTGGACCGGAGTTCGCGCGCCAACAGAACGTAACCAACCTCACCTTCACGACAGATCGCGGCGCAGCCAATGGCGTTTCGATTTATCTGACCAACGGCGCGCTTCAGTATATTGAGCCCGACCTGGCTGAAATCCTGTCCCAGCTTTCATCGAAGCCGCGTCACGTGCTGGTGAATCGCGTGCCCATGTACGATGGCGAACCCTATTACACAGTTCAGTCCTCGAAGCATTCCTACGTTGCTCACAAGGTGGGCAACATATCGCAGTTTGTTGAGTCGATGGAGGCACTGGGCTACGAAACCGTCGATCAGTGGCATCTTCCGCGAACACTGCACGTCCCGTTTCACCCCGAGCGATTTGTCCCGAATTTTCGGGGCTTCTACTTTCGCCGGCCGGCCGAATCAGTTCAGTCCGCGTAGCACCTGCGAGAAACTCGGCACCTTCAACTTGCTTCTTGAAGCGGCTTCTTCGTCCGGCTGTAAATCTCCTTCCCCGGGCGCGAGAAAAAGGTTGCTCTCAAAGGCGTACTGACGGGTATAGAGATCGTAGTAGCGTCCCCGCGCTTCGAGCAGCTCCGCATGCGTACCGCTCTCCAGGATAAGGCCGCCGTCAATGACCAGAATCTGGTTGGCGCGCCGGATGGTGGAGAGGCGGTGAGCAATAACGAATGTAGTGCGCCCTCGCATCAGATAGGCCAAACCCTCCTGGATGAGAGCTTCGGATTCTGAATCGAGACTCGACGTCGCTTCATCCAGAATGAGGATGCGCGGATCGGCCAGGATGGCGCGAGCGATGGAGATTCTCTGGCGCTGGCCGCCGGAGAGCTTGACGCCGCGCTCTCCAACGATCGTGTCGTATCCCTCGGGAAAACGAGTCGCGAATTCGTCGACGCGTGCAATACGTGCCGCTTCGAGAATCCGCTCCTCGGAAGCATCGGGCCGGGAGAAGGCCACATTTTCGCGAATCGTGCCGTCGAAGAGAAACGACTCCTGCAGCACCACGCCCAGATGGCTGCGATAGCTCCCCAGCTCTATGGTGGTGAGATCGATACCGTCGAGAAGAATTCTCCCGCCATCTGGATTGTGAAACGCGGTGATCAGGCTAATGATGGTTGACTTGCCAGAGCCGGACGGCCCCACCAGCGCGGTGACCGTTCCAGGCGGCGCGGAGAAGGAAATACCGTGCAGAACGGGTTTGTCTGCCTGGTAGGAAAAATGAACATTTTCGAACGTAACGTCGCCGACGAGCTCTCCCTCCGGGATTCGGTACGTCCGCCGCGGGTCGGCGTCCTCTTGCGCTTCGGCAAGCAATTCACGCGTGCGGTCCAAGCCCGCGATCGCTTCCGTGAGTTGAGTGCCCACGGAAACCACCTGAAAAGCCGGGGCGATGAGGTAGGCCAGAAAGACCGCGTATTCGCCATATTGACCGATGGTGAGTACTTTCCCAAAATACTCTCTCGTTCCGACATACATCACCAGCGCGCCGATTACGCCAACCACGACCGTCGAGGACATGCTCATGAACGATATGGCGGTGATCGACCGCATGATGTTGGCAAGCAGGCTGCGCACCCCGGTAGCAAACACAGCCGCCTCCCGGCCCTCGGCCCGGTAGGCCTTCACCACCCGCACCCCGCCAAGCGATTCGGTAAGGCGCCCGGTGACATCACCGTATATCTTTGCCCGGTCGCGATAGATCGGGCGGATGGTGGCGAAGACGGATCGCAGAGCCAGAGTAAATCCAACCATGATCAGAAACGCGATGATTGTCATTTTCGGGCTGATCCTGATCAGCACGATCAAAGACATAAGCGCGGTGAGCGAGCCACCCACGAATTCCATCAGACCGGTGCCCATCAGGTTCCGCATGCCCTCAACATCGGACATGATGCGGGACACCAGCACTCCGGTACGGTTCGAGTCGTAGAACGCGATCGGCAGCCGGCCAATGTGCGCTTGAACCTGGATACGCAGGTCGGTGATCAAAGTCCATGCCGCCTTCGAAAGCGATTGCGCAAGGGCGAAGGACGTGATTGCCTGGATCGCGGTCGCCACCAGCACGCCGCCTACGAGCGGAATGAGGTATCTCCCATGGCCTCCCATCATCACGCCATCGATCAGGAATTTCGTGGAAAGCGGCAGAACAAGCCCGGCAGCGCGGTTGATGAAGAGGAGAAGGAGGCCGAACAACAGGAGCCAGCGCCGGGGGCGCATGAGCGCCCAGATTTCCGGCAACACGTTTTGCAGTCGGGGCCTGCGCTTCCCGGAGTCCGGTTCCGCCTTCGCTCGCGGCTGTTGCACCGTTTCCGCCTGGCCGGTGGTCGCGATCGCCATCATGAAGCCACTCGCGGTTGAAGTTTAAGAGGCAGAACGTGCCGCGGCCATTGAACCGCAAGACGGCAGGCCATCGGCATATATGCTGATGTGGCGTAGAACGATCGATTCACTCGCAAGCAGCTTTCCATTCCTGGTGAACATGTACGGTATCCGGTCGCACGGCCACCGGTGAAGGCTTCCGGGGGGCCTTCTTAGTATATCGTCAGCCGCCGTGCGACCATACGGGGCGCTCTCCGGATGTCGCTTCGGTAAGGAACAATCCGGAGAGCCTGCTCGAAATGCGTCAGGAGGGATTAAATCGGGGCGCTCTCCGGTTAGGAGCAAAGTTGCTGGTGAGCGGAGCGAGGAACGCGATGCTCTTGGCAAGCCCCGCATCGGGATAATTTTCCTGGAGCCTCTCGGCCGCGCTCATAATTGTGCCGGTGGTCTGCAGATAAAGACGCTTCGCGGCAGTTGCGGGCGTGGTTTTATTGGGGGATTGACAGCATTCGGCAATAAAGCCATCCCAGCTTGCGCCCTCCAGCATATTCATGCATACCGAGATAGACGTTGTCACCACCTGCGCCGAGTGCCACCATCCGCAGGGAACGAAGATGGCCTCGCCCGGATGAATGGTCCCGCGGTACTCGGTCGCGTGCGCCAGTCGCGGGAACCGCTCCAGATCCGGGTCCTCCAGATTGTCGATCTGCGAAGTATGCGGTGATCCCGGAAAGGGATAGACATTGGCTGAGTCCTGGGGAGAAAAAAGCACAAACTCCTTGTCCCCGTAAATTTCGGTGATCATTGCATGTGCATTATCGGAATCGAAATGCATCAGCGGGAACTTTCCCCCGACGCCGCCGATTAGCAGCTTCAGATAGCCATCCGGACGCTGGAAGCGTTTGGGCATCAGTGGGCTGCAGTAACGGCGCGGGAAACTATATGGGTTCTCCGGCGTCAGGTCTGCAAGAAGTTCCGGCATATGCTGGTGAATGATGACTTTGTGCAGGTAAGGCCCTGGGTTTTCGGCGGTTGAGGCAAGTACCGCGTCAATCAAATCCGCAAGGCGCATACTCACGCCATACGTTACGTCTACGGTCTTTGAACCGAACCGGCTCCTGAAGTACTCCGGAGTCCAGGTGCGCAGCGCATTCCACTGCGGTACAGCGTCGCTGATGATAAGGGGACGATTCCTGGCGACGTAATCACTTAGGAAAATTTTATATGGAAGAGTGCTGGCGCTCCTGCACTCAATCGCCTGAATTATTATCGCGGAATTTGCACTGCCTTGCCCCGTGGTCTGAATCTGGCCCATGTGACCCTCCGGTCTCTCATGAATTGCGGCGCACCGGCGCCGGCCAATTTACCTGGAACGTGATGTTGTGTTGTATGTTTCGATGTCTCCGCCAGCGAAGTTTCTCTCGCAGATCATGTCCTCAATATATCCATATAAATAAGCTGGGTGCCCTGCGGGGATCAGCGATGCACCAGCCGCTTCAGACTTCTTGCGGCGCGATAACCGCCGCTCTTGATGCCATCCAGCATTGGCGACCTGCCGGGCATGCGTGGATGGAGCCCTGCTTTGCGCAATGCACTGTTGATGCGGTACGCGTCGGCAGTCGTATCCACCACGCGCTTGAAGTTCATGCTCAGTGAGACAGAAACGGATGGGCCATTCTCCACCCAGTGAGGAAAGGTCACGGGATTGCTAACGCCGGTTCCCGGACTCAATTCAAATTGCCAGGCTTTTTCCTGGAGGTGCTCGCGATACTGGGGTGACTTCGTATCGTCGCCCGACCAGAATTTTTCGAGTTCGATGTCGGTGAGCACTTCTTTGTCATCGCCATTGAAGATGTGGACCGCTTTCGAGCCCCGAATCTGGAGAAGGAAATTCGCTTCACCGTCGATGTGGTAGGGCGTGACTCGGCCGGGCGACGTGATGAGGATGGTCATCACCGGGTCGCGATAGGAGCGCCGCAGATCGACGCCGCAGAGCTCGCTCAACTCGTCCATGCACGACTTCAGAAATGCAGCATACTCCTCGTACTCCTGCACCCGCTTCAGCATGATCAGGGAGTTCGATTCGCCAATGTTCTCGAGTACGTCGAGAAGGGTCTTGCCATCCGGCACGCCCCGCCATTTTTCGCCCGGCGCCGTGTCTCCCGACTCAAAATAGTAGCCCCCTGACTTAGCCTCGGCACGGGCCGCGAGGCTGGACAAAATGGGCCAGCTGAAAAGCTCGGATTCATGAACGGAATGGAAGAAAGGAAAGGGCTTCCGATCAAATGCCATTTGAAAGGTCTCATGCGAAGCCAAATCGTATGGGAAGTAGCGGGAACTCATCGCAGCGACGGTCATACGAGATCCTTAGGTTGGCGACAGACGTTACAACACACCCAAAAGGCGCGGCAAGAGAGAAGCAGATATTAAAATGTCTGGCAGACAGGACTCTTTGGTCCCTTCGCCCTGCATTGCAAAACCTGCCGGAGTCTTCTTCCCGGCAGGTTTTGCGACATCATGTGGAGTTTACTTCCAGAACAATCGGCGATGCCATCCCCTATTGGTAACGAGCAAAGGTAATCCTCCCCGAAGGTTCCCACTAATTTCGGACATGATTACCATTTGGGGATGAAAGCTTACGGATGCTCCTGTTAACTTCACGCAGTCATTACAAATGCTTCTTCGCTATCCACGAAAAAATGGAGCGAGAGCATCACCGGAAACACTGGATTACTGGCTGACTGATTGTTGCTTCTTCTGTTCCCCGTTCTTCGTTGATAAACACCGCTATTGAATCTTCGCATCATCGCTCCTCATGGAGTGACATGGGCGAAGCCTTGCCGAAGCGTTAATTCAATTCCAACTTTTCCTGCACACTGCCAGCAGGGCTGCTTGGGTACGACTTCGGAAATTCCGCATTCGCTTTCTGCCTCCTCCCTGCAAAGCGAACCCCCCATGCGATGGCACGCCGATAATCTACTGACTATTTCTCTCGAATCAGTTCTTCCGGTCAACCGGACTCGCAAGCATCACGGTGGGGACACCATAGCAATGGGCGCAAATTTAGGAGTTACTTCTGTCTTCGGTCAAAAGGTCGTCAAGCCTCACTCAGGGCCGGCGATCCGCGGCGGTTTCGCATCTGTTAGGAGACGTTCGGCGAGCCAGTCGTCCGTCACCGCGGTATCAATGATGGTGTTCGACGTGATCGCCGTCATGGCCGCGCTTTATCTTGCGCTGCATCTCGATCTCGGTCATGCGCGGGGAAACTGGGGCAGCCTGCAGCAGGTGCTTGCGGGAGGTCCCGCATTGCTCGTCGAGCTTGGCTATCTTGCGTGGTTCATCACGGCGCTTCTGGTAGTGAGCTGGCACGACGGGCTCTATGGCCGCCTTCAAACGCAGTCCATCCTTCATGAGCAGCGCAGAACCGTTCAGGCCTGCCTCAATGCAGGGCTATTGTTGTGCGGCGGAATGTACATGACCCACAGTGCAACGGTCCCCAGAGCCGTTGTTGTTTCGCTGGTTTGTCTCACCACCGCATTCCTCTGCCTGTTGCGCGGCTACTGGCGCTACTCCTCGCATCGGGATTACGAGAAGGGACTGGGAACAAGAAACGTCCTCATCCTGGGCTCCAGCCATGTTGGCGACGCAGTGCGCCAACAAATCTTCAAACATCGCCGCCTCGGCCGGATATTCAAGGGATTCGTAGAACTTCCCGGAGATGTTTCGACCCGCAATGAATCGGGTGAGGTGATTGGAGACTTGTTTCAGTTGGGCCACCTTGTGCGCCAGCATTTCATCGACGAGATCATTATCGCCGGAAGTTGCAGCATGTCTCAGGTAGTGGAGCTGGTCGAGATGGCGAGGGACCTGGATATAGAGATTCTCGCTATTCCCGGCCTCTATGAAGACATGGCTCCGGAGGCTCCTATCTTCTATCTGGGAGACTTCCCCGTCATGGCGATTCACCGGCGGGATGACAAGGCGCTCGCCTGCCTCCTCAAGAAGGTCAGCGATGCGGTTCTTTCTCTCCTGCTGCTGATCTTTCTTGCGCCTCTCTTCGTCGTGATCGGCATCGCCATCAAGCTGACCTCGCCGGGTCCTGCTTTCTATGTCTCCGACAGGATCGGGAAAAAGGGCAGGGTATTTCGGCTGTGGAAGTTCAGAACCATGAAGGTAGGCGCCGATCGCATGAAGGCGGCCCTCGCGTCCTGCAACGAGCGCGACGGCATTCTGTTCAAAATCAAGAACGACCCTCGAGTAACGCCGCTCGGCAGATTTCTGCGAAAGTTCAGTCTCGATGAATTGCCGCAGCTCTTTAATGTCCTGTGGGGCGATATGAGCCTGGTTGGGCCTCGTCCCCCGCTGGCAAACGAAGTCGCTCGCTATGAGTTAAAGCATTACCGCAGGCTTGAAGTTCTGCCCGGCCTGACGGGTCTTTGGCAAGTGCGCGCACGCCACGATCCTTCGTTTGATCAATACGTAGCGCTGGACATCGCATACGTGGAGAACTGGAATTTCTGGATGGATCTGAAAATCCTGGTGAGAACTGCGGAGGTCGTCTTGCGCGGTACCGGATCGTAGAGCAGCCGGCATCACCGAGACGGCAGCGGGCTCGGAAGCCAGATCGCCAAATCCGCTGAAGAGCATTGCGACAACCCCCAGCTGAACACTCCTCCCTCGATTACGAATCACATTTTCGACTCGATCGTTGCTGAGTCACTGGGGCATAGAAGCAAATGCGTATTTTATTAACTGGCTCAAACGGGCAAGTGGGTACGGAGTTCCGTAAGCTTGGCCAGGGTTCCGCCGAAATCATTTCAACCGGAAGTCGTGAGCTGGACCTGACCAGGGAAGACGAGATACGGCGGTTTGTACGGGACGCAAAACCAAATGTCATTGTCAATACCGCCGCCTTCAGTGATGTCGACGCCGCCGAGCGGAACTGGGACGCATGCTTCGCGATCAATGCGATGGCGCCCGTAGTCTTGGCTGAAGAGGCTCACAGGCTGGGAGGGCTGCTGATCCATTTCTCGACGGACCAGGTGTTCGACGGCAATAAATTGGAGCCGTACACAGAAAGGGACGCGACTTCACCCCTGAACGTCTTCGGAGCTTCCAAAGTCGCCGGTGAAGAAGGGATCGCCTCGAGTTTCGCTCGAGCGTTGATTCTTCGTGTCAGCTGGATATACAGCGCGCAGGGGGAAAATTTCCTGCGTTCGATCCTTCGGCTGGCAAAACATAGCAGCGAGTTGCAGGTGGCAAACGATCAGGTTGGAGCGCCGACTTCCGCAAGATCGATAGCCCGCGCTACCGAACGGCTGCTTCGCATGTACGCCAACTCGCGTAAGACACAGTTTCCAACGGGGATCTACCACCTGACCGCGGCAGGAGCAACCTCATGGCATGGATTCGCTTCGGCTGTCCTGTCCGCCGCCTTTCAACGAAGGGAACCCCTCGTCATTCCGATCTCGACGACTGAACACTCCGCCTTTGCGCGGCGGCCAAAAAACTCGCTTCTTTCATGTCAGAAGTTTCTGACTACGTTCGGATTTCAACTGGCGTCGTGGCAACAACAATTGGAGGAAGTTCTGGCGGAGATCCCCGTGGAAACGGTCCGGGTGGTTTCAGCCTCATCCATTGCGACGACGCCTGACTGACGGGCGCGACAGCTTATTTCGGATGAAAATCAACGGTTAGAGTGCAGGCGAGAGAGCCGTCATCTTTCCAGATTGTTCCATCGGCGAACTGCACCTTCTGCAATGTGAGGCTCTCTCCGGCGTGGTGCATATCGACCGACGCC
>Ga0209040_10002488_pt1 | contig 14450 bp, 12 predicted proteins | sample BogFormECP12_OM3_FD_188240 | JGI IMG/M metagenome (GOLD analysis project Ga0209040, IMG submission 188240) | Bog forest soil microbial communities from Calvert Island, British Columbia, Canada - ECP12_OM3 (SPAdes) (version 2) | ecosystem: Environmental > Aquatic > Freshwater > Wetlands > Bog ...
CGCCGCCAGCGACTCCGCCCGCCCACGCCAGAACACCGCCTCATCAGCGGCGGAACCAGGGCAAACCGGCGCGATCATCACGCCAAGACTGCACCGCTAACGGGCCTGTGTCCAGCACCGCCGCACCGGCGTGTCGCGTCACCCCCGACGGGATCACCGAATACTTACGCTCGACCTGTATGAAAGCGTCGCGGTGGTAACCATCGACCGCCCTGGTGTCCGCAACGCGATCAGCCCGGCGACCATGGACGCACTGGAGGAAGCCCTGGACGCCGCGGCCGACGCCAACGTCGTGGTGCTGCGCGGCAGCGGCGACCGCGCCTTCGTCTCCGGTGGCGACCTCAAGGAGCTTGCGAAGATCCGCACTCACGAGGAAGCCGTCGCGATGGCCGTCCGCATGCGCCGCCTGTGCGACCGGATCGCCACCTTTCCCGCTCCGGTCATCGCCGCGCTCAACGGTCATGCCCTGGGCGGTGGCGTCGAGGTCGCGGTGGCCGCCGACATCCGGGTCGCCGCCCACGACATCAGGATGGGCTTCAACCAGGCCGACCTGGCGATCATGCCCGCCTGGGGCGGCGCCGAGCGACCGCCCTGGTGGGCCGCTCACAGGCCCTGCTCCTCATCATCACCGGCGACAGGCTGGACACCACCGAAGCTCACCGGATCGGCCTGATCGACCGGGTCTACCCCCGCGCCGAGTTCGACGAATCCTGGCGCGCCCTGGCCGACCGGATCGCCGCCTCCCCCGCCCGCCCCATCAAGTCGGTCATCGCCCAGGCCGTCCCCCACCACCACCCGGCGCACGAACGGTCCGCCACCACCGCCTTCGCCACCCTGTGGACCTCCGATGCCCATTGGGCTGCCGTCGACGGCCTTCCGGGCGTGCCTTAGCGCAGCTGGTCCTTCATCACCTTGCCGGTGGCGTTCAGCGGCAGTTCGGCCAGGAACTTCACGAACCGGGGCACCTTGAACCCGGCCATCCGCTCACAGCACCAGGCGATCAGGTCCTCCGCGGTAACGGGGCCAGGCTGGCGGCACCAGGCAGGATCCGAGGCAATCCCGGGGTCGTGACGGCTGCGGCGGCCGTCATCATGTGGGCCGCGGCGGCCCTGACCGCCACCTTGATCTGAACGCGCCGCCAACCCGCCGCCAGAAGTTAAGACGCAAGAAACTTTTCCGTTCAGGAAACGGCGCGGAGAAGGACACGTGGCTGGCGGGGGTGTTTCCGCGGAAACCATCACACTGTCATGCCTAAGAAGAGGTGACGGACGATCCGGCCTGCGCCCGATCTGCGGCATAACCGTACGTTAGCTTTGCCACCCTCAGCGCATGCTTGTGTGCGCTGGCCGGATCAACCGCATGCCCCTCCGGCTAGGCTGGTCAGCGTGTCCGATCACTACCGCGCGCCCGGCTGGTTCACGCGTAACGTTTTCAACCAGCTGGTGGCGTTCCTTACCAGGCAGGGCATCAGCGTTCTCGGCTCACGGGTCCTTGCGGTGAAGGGCCGGACAAGCGGCGAGTGGCGTACCACGCCGGTGAACCTGCTCGCCCACGATGGCCGCCGTTACCTCGTCGCACCCCGCGGCGAAACCCAGTGGGTGCGCAACCTGCGGGCCGCCGGCACCGGCGAACTGCGGCTGGGCAGGCGTGCCGAGAGCTTCCGCGGCCGGGAGCTCACCGGCGACGAGAAAGTACCGGTCCTGCGCGCCTACCTCAAGAGGTGGAAGGCCGAGGTCGGGATCTTCTTCGAGGGCACCGGGCCGGACTCGAGCGATGACCAGATCCGCGCCGTCGCGCCCAAACACCCGGCGTTCGAGGTGCTTCCTGTCAAGTAGGCCGTCGAAGTGCAACCTTTAGACCGAAACCGTTGTCGGCCTTTAGACCGAAACCGTTGTCGGCCGAGTCGAGTTGGCACGGCGTGACCGGTCCGGAGGTCGTCATCGGTGAGGCGTCCGCCGATACTGCCAGCGATCGCCCGGCCGCCAAGAGGACCACGGGTCGGACACCCCACCGGAACCGAACGTGCCCCGGGTGCTGCTCAGATTCACCCGGAGTGCTCCTTGGCCGCTACGGGCTGGACATGTCGGTGGCCGGGTAGAGCAGGGCCTGGTGGCTGAGCGCCGGCCCGCCGCGGTCGCGGGCCAGCAGGCACATCACCGCCGACAGGTCAGCCGTACCCGGCGATCTATCGGTGCCATCTGTGCCACCTTCCCGGCCTTTGGCAGGGCGTCATCCACTGTCACCCCGCTGCACGCCCAGTCGGCGACCGGGTCCTCGCTTAGCGTGGTGCCATCCGGATGGAGCCATCGAGGCGGATCGTCTGGCCGTTGAGGTAGGGGTTCTCGAGGATGCTCACGGCGAGGTGGGCGTAGTCGCCGGGGTCGCCCAGGCGCTTGGGATGCGGCACGGACGCCGCCAGGCTGTCCCGGATGTCTTCGCGCAACTGGGCGAGCATGGGGGTGTCGAAGATGCCCGGGGCGATCGTGTTGACGCGGATCTGCCAGCTGGCGAGGTCGCGCGCCGCGACCAGCGTCATGCCGTGCACCCCGGCCTTGGAGGCGGTGTAGGAGGTCTGGCCGATCTGGCCGTCGAACGCGGCCACCGACGCGGTGAGCACCATCGCGCCGCGGTCGCCGTCGAGCAGTTCATTGCCGCTCATCCGCGCCGCCGCGAGCCGCAGCACGTTGTAGGTGCCGATCAGGTTGATCCGGACGACCTCGGCGAAGGCGTCCAGGTCGCCCGGGGTGCGCCGTTTGTCGATGATGCGGAACCGGTCGCCGCCCCGGCCCGCGCAGTGGACCACGGCGCGCAGCGGGCCGTTCTCCTCCGCGGCATCCAGCGCCGCCTGCACGCGGTCGGTGTCGGTCACGTCCGCCGCGACGAAGGATGCCGACGGGCCGAGCCGCTCGGCCGCGTCCTTCCCCGCAGAACTCGGCAGGTCCACGAGCACCACGCGCGCGCCGCGCTCCGTGAGCAGGCGGGCGGTCGCGAAGCCGAGGCCGGATGCACCGCCGGTGACCAGGGCGGACAGTCCTTCGATACGCACGCGTTTACCCTTTCTCCGGCTTCCCCGGCGCGGTAAGAGGCCGAGCGACTTGCTGATGATCGACTTCTTGACATCCTCCGCCGCCCTGAAGGACAGGGATTCCAGCCACGACCTGCGGTCGCGCTGTACGGCCCGGCATCCCGGAAGCCTCCCCGCGCAGCCACGGCATGCCCTACCGCGGTTCCGCACCAGGTGGTGCGGATGCCCGGCTGGCTCTTGCGGACAGCTCGAAGATATCACATCGCACTGACATTCTAAGGGAGGTGGAGCGGCATGTCCTCCCCGGCCTGAAGCCGTGGCAGGCCGTACGATCACGGTCGTCCCATGCCCGCAGCGCGAAGAGCCGGACCTGGACCCGCGATGAGCTCATCGTGAGACGTGCTGCCGTCATCGAGAAAGCCTCCCCTGGTTGCGCCATCACAGGCGGAACGGCAGCCCGCCAGCTCCGGTGTCGATCGTGCATTCATCACGCCCGGTCCATGCAGGCACTCGGGATTCTCCCAGGTAAAGTGGCACGGGAAGCAAGGGATCAGGTACCGTGTGCGGCGGATTGCGGGTCCGCTGGCGCTCATCATCACGGTCGTCGCGGTGATGCGGCGCCCGGCCTCGGTTGGGAACGGCTCCTCACCTTCGAGAACATGCGGTCAGGTGAGACGGATGCATAAGCGAGCGGGCCTGGCGGAACATCTCCGGCGGGCTGCTCGCGGCGCGGACGAGACCTTGGTGCCGCGCTGGGTGCCTTACTTGTTCGCCGTGTTCAGCCTCGCGCTGGCGCCCGGTATCGCGCGCGTGTTCGCCTCCGCGCCGCCGCTGCACCTGGCCATGCACTGGCGGCTGGCCTGGGGCGGTTTCGACATGGCCCTCGCCGCGCTGCTGGCGGCCACCGGGCTGGCGCTTTTCCGCCGCTCCGCCCTGGCCGAGGTACTAGCGGCCATGACAGCCACCATGCTGTGCTGCGACGCGTGGCTGGACGTGCTGAGTTCCGTCGGCCAGGGCACGGCTGCGACCATGATTTCAATCGGCGAGGCCGCTTTGGTGGAACTGCCGCTGGCCGCCTTGTTCACATGGGTGGCTGTGCGCTTCGCCACGGCGGTTGCCGAGGCCCGGCCGGCGCTGCAACGGGCCGGCTTTCGGATCCACCATCGCCGCCTATTGCCCCCGGCCGGGGGTTACCCGGCCCTGCGGGATGCGGAGGCTGCCGGGAGCCAGCCCAGGTGGCGGCAGTGGACACCTCGCGGGCACGCCGAGCAGCCGGGGCTGCTGCTGCCGTGGTGGCTGCCGGCCGCCTGCCTAGGGTTTGTCCTGGTCCTTATTCCCTGGACCGCCTGGCTGTTCGTCACCCTGCCGCAAACCGAGCTTGCCGGGCAGTGGGGGCTGGCCCGGGCCGGCCTGGACCTCGCGCTGGCCATCGTCCTCGCGGCCAGCGCGGTCGCCCTGCTCCGCCGCTGGCCGGTTGCGGAGGTGCTGGTCGCGATAGCCGCCGCCCTGCTGTTGAGGGACGCCTGGTTCAACGTTCTTACGGCCAGGCGGGGGCATTCCTCGGTAGCGCTGGGGGTGGCCGTCGGACTGGAGTTGCCGCTGGCCGCCCTGTGCCTGTGGGTTGCCGTCCTCTATGCACGAGCGGTCGAGGTCGCCTGGCCGTACGTGCGCTCACTACGCATGGAAGCCGCCCGCCGGGACGCTGGAACCCAGCCGGAAGTGAAATGGTAAAGGATACCTCGCCAGGCACCTCCGCCACGAGGAGCAGGTTACTGCTCAGCGACCGGCTTCGCGCGAGGCGAACGGGAAATGCTCCGTGCACCGGCGGCTGATCGGCGTGTGCGGTTTCCACGTGCTGAAGACCGGGTCCGCGCGCTGGAGCAAGGCCCGTGCCGTGGCCAGCTGCCTGGGCTGGCCCCGGTCGAAGGCTGCGCGGACCCGGAAGCTGCGGGCAAGGTACCGAGGCTGAGCTTGGCCGGGGTGGTGTGAAAGGCCAGCACGCCGACAAGACCAGCCACGGTGGCCGTTATCACGATCGGGGTTCGTCTCATTGAGCTGATCCTTTGAGCGCACGCACGTGCTGTCCGAAGTTATCCGCAAACTAGAATTCAAACGCTTCCTGGTGGATCTGTTCCTCCGCTACGCCTAGGCGCAAGGCCGCGTCGATGACATTGGCCCCGAACCCGTCTGGCCCGCAGATGTACACGTCGCGTACGGCGAGGTCGGGAACCAGCCGTCGGAGCACGTGGGCGTCGAAGCGGACCCGGTGCCGCGAGCCGGTGATTTCGTGGAGCCGGCCGCCACGCCGCTTGACCAGGGCGGCGACCTCGTCCCGGTGGACGAGATCGTCCACGCTTGACGCCCGGACGATGACGACCACATCGGTCCCGGCCGGCAGGTCCTCAAGTAGCGCGCGCAACGGGGTAATGCCCACTCCGGCGCCGATCAGCGCGACGCGATCAGAGGTTTGCGCGTGGCGGGTGAACGCCCCGTAGGGCCCCTCGATGGCGACGCGGGTGCCCGGCCGGAGCCGGCGTACCGCCCGGCTCTGGTCGCCGAGCTCCTTGATCGTCACCCGGATGTACGGGGGTTGCGGCAGTGCGGACAGCGAGTACGGGTGCGCCTGCCACCACAGGTCCCTGGTCAGGAAGCGCCACAGGAAGAACTGGCCTCCCGAAACCGCCAGCCGGTCCAGCCGCCGGCCCTGGCAGATGACCGAGACCACGCCCGGCGCCTCATCGCGGACCTCGACGGCCCGCAGCTGATGCCGGAGGCTCCGCCAGATCGGCTGGGCGACCCGGAACACGATGACCATCCCGGCCGTGGCCGCCCAGATGACGATCCAGACCGCCCGGGTGAGCGGGTGGCCGATGAACGGGACGCCGGTGACGATCTGGTGGGCGAACGCGAGCGCGAGCCCAAGGTAGACGTAGAGGTGGACAACCCACCAGGTTTCGTACCTGAGCCGGCGCCGGACGATCCTGATCGAGGTGACCCCGGCCATCACCAGCAGGCCGAACCCGGCGATCGCCGCCAGCAGGTCCGGATAGGACGTGACGAACACCCACAGCTGGCGCAGCACCCCGACCTGCGCGGCCTGCGCATAGCCGAGCGTGATCAGGACCACATGGGCAGCGATCAGTCCGAACGCCCACGGCGCGACCCGCCGGTGCCAGCGGACGAGCTGATCCTGCCCGACCGAGGTCTCCAGCCACGGCAGGCGGGCGACGAGCACCACCATGATCAGCATCAGGTACGCGCCGGTGAAGCCAGCGAGCCGGCCCGCGGCGGTCAGCAGCCCTCCCGGCGCGGCCAGCGACCCGCGGGACTCGCTGATGATGACCGTGCCGACGGTCACGCCGAACCCAAGACCAGCAAGAGCGGCACACCCGGTCACGAACCCAGGTCGAGGCGCAGGACCTGGCTTGTACGCGCGCACAGATGCAGATCCCGCGCTAGCGCGCTTGGCGCGGGTCGTCGGCGTCCGCATCACCAGGCCAGTTTGACCTGCCCGGCATGAAGGAATCGTGATTACGTCCTATGTATTACCTCTGAGCCTGTATTACCTCTGAGCCGCAGTCTCGCTGCGCCGGGTTCACCGGCGGTGCTCGGTGCGCCAGACCACCCGCAGACCGGACCAGTCGTCGTCGATGGCGGCCACCTTGACGTCGACCAGCCCGATCGGCAGTGCGTGCTCGCGGATGACCGTGTCGGTGATGTCGCTGCGGTGGCCGGCCGCCCGGCGCGGCCAGGCGACCCAGAGCGCCCCCGCGGGATAGATCCGCCGGGCGAGTTCGCCGATCTGCTCGCCGATCTCGCCCGCGCTGGTGAAGAAGGCGAGGATGACATCGGCGCTCCCGCCGGGACCGGGCCCGCCCAGCCCGGTCGGCGGGTCGGTCAGCGCCCAGCCGTCTGGCGGATTATGCAGGTGAACCCGCTGGCCGGGCTTGAGGCCGAGCTTGGCCGCCTGCGGCCGGCCCGAGTACCCCGGCGTCGTCACCGGATGCCCGCCGCCGATCGGTTTGCCGTCACGGGTACGTCTATCCCCGGCCGGAAGGGGGGCTAACCGGTGTGTGAAAAACGGGGGTTAACCGGTATGCCAAGCCTCCGATTACGCAGTACTATACCGAGTATGCTACTCGATATGGTGATGGTATGAGCGTCCGGCACGCCCTGCTCGCACTGCTCAGCGAGGGGCCTAAATACGGGCTTCAGCTGCGGGAGGAGTTCGAGGCGCGGACCGGTGAGGTATGGCCGCTGAACGTGGGCCAGGTCTACACCACGCTGCAGCGACTCGAGCGAGACGGGCTGGCCGAGTCCGACGGCGACGGCCAGGACGGCCCGCAGAAGAGCTTCCGGATCACCGCGGCCGGCGCGCAGGAGCTGACCAGGTGGCTGCGCACGCCTTCGGACATGAGCTCGCCGCCGCGCGACGAGCTGGTGATGAAGGTCCTGGTGGCGCTGCGGGTGCCGGGCACGAACGCACGGGACGTGATCCAGGTGCACCGCAGGTACCTGGTGGAGCTGATGCAGCAGTGGACGCGGATCAAGGAGGCCGAAGCCGAGTCCGACATGAACCTGGCCTTGGCGGTGGACGCGGAACTGTTCCGGCTCGATGCCGTGGTCCGCTGGCTGGACGCCGCGGATGGCCGAATCAAGCGGGCCGCTGCCGACCCGCCGCAAGTTAAGGAAACAACGGGGACGACGCAGGCCGTGCCGAGCGTACGGCGCAGATTGGGAGCAAGACAATGAGCGTGCTTGAGATGCGGCGCGTGTCACGCACCTACGGTCTGGGGGCCGCCGAGGTGCATGCGCTGCAAGACATTGACCTGACGGTCGACGCGGGCGCGATGGTGGCCGTGATGGGACCGAGCGGATCGGGGAAGTCCACGCTGCTGACCATCGCCGGCAGCCTAGAGGATCCCAGCAGCGGCGAGGTCCGCGTCTGCGGGGAGGAGCTGACGAAGCTGTCGCGCAACGGCAAGGCGCGGTTGCGGCGCCGCTCGATCGGCTACGTGTTCCAGGATTTCAACCTGCTGCCCGGGCTGACGGCGGCGGAGAACGTCGCGCTGCCGCTGGAGCTCGACGGCATCCCGGCCAGGAAGGCCCGCGTGGCCGGGTTGCAGGCTCTTGAGGAACTCGGCCTGGCCGAGCGGGCGACCAGCTTCCCCGACCAGCTGTCCGGCGGCGAGCGGCAGCGGGTGGCAATCGCCCGCGCCGTGGTCGGGGAGCGCCAGCTGCTGCTGGCTGACGAGCCCTCGGGGGCGCTCGATTCGGTCAACGGCGAGGCGGTCATGCGGCTGATCCACGCCGCCTGCAAGCGCGGCGTGGCCGCCGTGGTCGTCACCCACGACGCGCAGCTGGCCTCGTGGGCCGACCGGGTGGTGTTCCTGCGGGACGGCCGGGTGACCGACCAGACCCTGCCCGTGCCGGGCCCCGAGTCGCTGCTCACGCAGGGGCCGGGCCAGTGAGCACGGGGCCAGTAAGCACCGGGCTGCGCGAACGCCCGGCCTCGGCGGGAACTTCAAACGGGGGCGTTCCCGCCCGCCGCGCCGTGATCCGCTGGTCGTGGCGGATATTCCGCCGCGAGTGGCGCCAGCAGTTGCTGGTCCTGGCGCTCATCGTGGTGGCGCTGGCCGCCACCGTCGTCGGAGCGGCGGTGGCCACCAACACGCCACCGCCGGCCGGCGCGGGCTTCGGCACCGCGCAGGACATGGCCACGTTCCAAGACCGCGGCTCGCAACTGGCGAGCCAGATCGCCGCGCTGCAGCAGCGCTTCGGCCGGGTCGACGTCATCGAGAACCAGACCGTCGCCATCCCCGGCTCGATCGACACCTACGACCTGCGCGCCCAGGATCCGCACGGGCCGTTCGGCCAGCCGATGCTCTCCCTGGTCAGCGGGCACTACCCGGCCGGGCCGGGCCAGGTGGCCGTGACCCAGGGCGTGGCCACCACCTTCAACCTCAATATCGGCGATATGTGGCACCAGGGCGGACAGGTCCGCCAGGTCACCGGCATCGTGCAGAACCCGCAGAGCCTGCTTGACGAGTTCGCCCTCGTCGTGCCGGGCCAAGTCAGCACGCCAAGCCAGGTCACCGTGCTGTTCACCGCGCCGCCCGGTACGACCACCGCCTCACTCGGCTCCCTCAGCCAGTACGTGGTGACCCGGCATGATGCGGTGGCCAGCAACCCGCTCAACCCCGAGACCATCGTGCTCGCGCTGGCCACGGTGGGCATGCTGCTCATCGCCCTGGTCGCGGTGGGGGGCTTCACGGTGCTGGCGCAGCGCCGGCTGCGCTCGCTCGGGATGCTCGGCGCCCTGGGGGCCACCGACAGGAACATCCGCCTCGTGGTCCGGGTCAACGGCGTCCTGGTGGGTGTCGTGGGCGCGCTGGCCGGGGCCATCCTGGGCCTGGCCGTCTGGCTGGCCTACCGGCCGCGCCTGGAATCCAGCGCCCACCACCTGATCGGCGCGTTCCAGCTGCCGTGGATCGTGATCGGCCCGGCGATGGCGCTGGCCGTGGTGGCCACCTACTTCGCCGCCTCGCGCCCGGCCCGCTCGATCACCAGGATCCCGATCGTCGCCGCGCTGTCCGGGCGGCCCGCGCCGCCGAAGCAGGTGCACCGCTCGGTGCTGCCCGGCGTCGTCCTCTTCGTGGTTGCCGCGGCCTTGCTCTCATACTCCGGTAAGAGCTCCAACGGTGGCGGAGCGCCGGAACTCGTCGGCGGCATCGTCGCGCTCATCGTCGCGATCATCCTGCTGGCGCCCTTCTGCCTGGTGGTGCTGGCCAGTTTCGGGCGGCGGGCTCCGATCGCGCCGCGCCTGGCGCTGCGCGACCTGGACCGGTACCGGGCCCGCTCGGGCTCGGCCCTCGCGGCCATCAGCCTCGGCGTATTCATCGCCGCCCTGGTCTGCATCCTGACCGCGCAGCGGTACGGGAACGTCCTGGATTACGCCGGGCCGAACCTGGCCTCGAACCAGATCATCGTGTACACACCGAACGGCGGTCCAGGCGGCGGCCCGGGCAATGGACCGGGCGGGTCCAGCCCATCCGGGACCGCCAGCACGCCGCAGGCCCAGGCGGCGGTCGCCCAGAACATCGCCAAGGCTCTCAGCTCCAACACCGTCATCGAACTCGACCAGGCCGGCGCCTCGCTGCAGCACGCCGCGGCCGGGCGCTCCTGGTCCGGACCGATCTACGTGGCCACCCCCCAGCTCCTGCAGGCGTTCGGGATCAAGGCCTCCGACGTCAACCCCGACGCCGACTTCCTGACCGCGCGGCCCGGACTGTCCGGCATCTCCCAGATGCAGCTCATCTACGGCGGCTACAACGGCCCAGGCGGCCCAGGCGGCCCCGGCGGCGGCGGCCACGGCCCGCAGGACGTCGGGTCAAACAGCTGGCCGTGCCCGAAGGGCCAGTGCGTGGCCAACCCGGTCATCCAGGAGGTCGGCGCGCTTCCGTCCGGCACGTCCGCGCCCAACACGGTGATTACCGAGCACGCCATCCACACGCTCGGTCTGCAGACCAGCACCGCGGGCTGGCTGATCCAGACCCCGAACCCGCCGACCGCCGCGCAGATCAGCGACGCCCGGCTCACGGCCAGCGCGGCCGGCATGACGATCGAGACCAAGAACAGCGCGCCCTCGTCGGCGGAGATCCTCAACTACGCCACGGCGTTCGGGATCGCCCTCGCGCTGGGCATCCTGGCCATGTCGATCGGCCTCATCCGCAGCGAGACCGCCAGGGACCTGCGCACCCTGACCGCCACCGGGGCCAGCAGCCTGACCCGCCGGGAGCTGACCGCCGCGACCGCCTTCGCGCTCGCGCTGGGCGGCGCCGTGCTCGGCACGGTGGCGGCCTACGTCGCCGCCATCGGCTACGCCTGGGCCAACCCCCTCGACGGCCTGTCCGAACTGTCCAGCGTGCCCACCACGCAACTGCTGTTCATCCTGGTCGGCATGCCGGCGATCGCGGCGGTCATCGGCTGGCTGATGGCCGGCCGGGAGCCGCCCGCCATATCCAGGCAGCCCTTGGAATAGGGCACGCAGTGCTAGCCCGGGGGGACGACCCCCCGGGTCCCCCGGTCCGGGGGGACCCATCCCCCCGGACCCCCTTGGGCCTACTGACGCAGGCCGGGTCCGGACTGCTCGCCTTTGTCCTTGCGCTCGAGGATCTCCGCCGCGCCGCGGAGCACGCACCGCAGCGGGTCCTCGACCAGGACCGTGCCGATGCCGGCCGCGGCCTCGATCCGGGCGGCCAGGCCGGGCAGCAGCGCGCCGCCGCCGGCCAGCCGGACCTTGCCGCGGACCACGTCCTCAGCCAGCCCGGCCGGGATCTCGGACAGCATCTCGTGCACCGCGCCCGCGATAGCCGCCACGATCGGCTCGAGGGCGGCCGCCACCAGGCCGCCCGGCACGTATTCAGACCGCGGCGTCCGCTGCGCGACGTCCAGGCCGACCACCTCGGCGGAGCCGTCGGCCCCGCCGGTGACCCCGAGCGTCGTCTTCAGGTGCCGGGCCGCGCGCTGGCTGATGATCAGGCCGAGCTCGTTCCGCGCGGCCTGCACGATCGCCTCGTCCATGGCGTTGCCGGCCTTGCGCAGCGACTGTGACCTCACCACCCGCCAGCCGGCCACCGCCGCGACCTCGGTGGTGCCGCCGCCGATGTCGACCACGAAGCCGCCCGCCCCGCCGGTCAGGTCGAATCCGGCGCCGGCCGCGGCGGCCACCGGCTCGTCGATCAGCCGGACGTTGTACCTGGGGCGCCGGACGCTGAGCGCGGCGATGATCGACCGGCGCTCCACGGGCGTGGCGCCGCTCGGCACGCACACCAGAGCGTTTGGCCGCAACGGGCCGCCGCGCTTGCGGGCGCGGCGCAGGAACGCGTGCAGCATGGCCGCGGTCGCGTCCAGGTCCGCGATGACCCCGTCTCGCAGCGGGTGGATCACCTGGATGTCCTGCGGCTCCTTGTCGGCCAGCGCGTCCGCCGCCTCGCCGACCGCCGCGACCTTCCCGACGGCCGTGTCGATGGCGATCGCGGTCGGCTCCTCGAGCACGATGCCGCGGCCGGCCACCCAGACGAGCGTGTTCACGGTGCCGAGATCGATCGCCACGCTACCCCGGAAGCGCATGCTGCTCCCCTCTGTGCCTTCTCAAAGTTCGCGTTGTCCAGGATCCCGCGGCGCTTCTCGCCGTACTCCGCGCACCGGCCGCTCGCCCGGGCCATCCGGCCCGGGCTCGCTAGCCGGTCCTGGACAACGCTCACTGGCCAACGTGACGCCCCTCAATCCACGTACGACTTTGCCCTGTTCGACTAGGCCGCCCCGCCCAGCCACGTGACGTTCGCTAAGCGTACAACCCGGTATTCTGCGCGAGCGAGCTGATGGATCCTGGGGGGTGGAGTGTGATTTTTTGATCTGACTACGGGTGTTATGGTCGTCGGGTCGGTGGAGGGAGACGTTTTAATGCGTGTACCAAGGCTGATGGCGGTGGCGATCGGTGTCTGCGGGCTCACCGCCGCCGTGGCCGCCGCCGGGCCTGGGTCGGGGGATTGGAACTCGGTTGCCGCGCGCCCCGCGGCTGCGGGTCCTGCTTCTTCTTCGGTTTCTGCCCTGGCCGACGTGGCCGTCCATCCGGGCGTGCAGCACGTCGGCGGCGTGCAGGCCAGGCCGCCGGCCACTGCCGACTGTGAGAAAGCCTACAAGGTCGCGTGCTTCGAGCCGGCCCAAATCCAGCAGGCTTACGACCTGCCCGCGGTGTACGCCAGCGGCGTGACCGGCAAGGGGACCACGATCGTCATCGTCGACTCCTTCGGCTCGCCGACGATCAGGAACGACCTGAACGTGTTCGACCGGACCTTCGGCCTGCCCGCGCCGCCGTCGTTCCGGGTGATCCGGCCCGTGGGCCAGGTGCCCGCCTACGACCAGGGCAACTCCGACATGGTCGGCTGGGCGGGGGAGACCACGCTGGACGTGGAGTACGCGCACACGATCGCGCCCGGCGCCAGCATCCTGCTGGTCGAGACCCCGGTGTCCGAAACCGAAGGCGTGCACGGCTTCCCGCAGATCGTCACGGCCGAGAAGTACGTGCTGAATCACCACCTCGGCGACGTGATCAGCCAGAGTTTCAGCGCCACCGAGCAGACCTTCCCCAACGCCGCCACGGTCCAGGCGCTGCGCGGCGCCTACCAACTGGCCGAACGGGACCACGTCACGGTGCTCGCCGCGTCGGGCGACTCCGGCGCCGCCGACGTCAAGCTCGACCAGAGCACCTACTACCTCTTCCCGGTGACCTCATGGCCGGACAGCGACCCCCTGGTGACCGCGGTCGGCGGGACGCAGCTGCACTTCAACGCCCGTGGCAAGCCCACCGCGCCGACCGTGTGGAACGACAGCTACAACCAGGCGGCGAACGAGTTCGTCGACGGCAACGCGGGCCCGAACCCGCTGGCCGGCGGCGGCGGCAAGTCGGCCCTGTTCGGCCGGCCGTCGTACCAGAACGGCGTGCGGAACGTGGTCGGCAGCCAGCGCGGCGTGCCCGACATCTCGATGAGCGCGGCCTGCAACGGGTCGGTGGACACCTACGGCACTTATCGCGGCGCGCCGGCCGGCTGGTCCCCGACGTGCGGCACCAGCGAGGCCACGCCGCTGTTCGCGGGCATCGTCGCGCTGGCCGATCAGGTGGCGGGACATCCCCTCGGCCTGATCAACCCGGGCCTGTACCGGCTGGCGGCGCAGGGCGCCCCCGGCATCGTCGACGTCAAGTCGGGCAATAACACGGTGACGTTCAGCCAGGGCGGACATGAGCGCACGGTGCATGGCTTCACCGCTACGCCCGGCTATAACTTGGCCTCGGGGGTCGGCACGGTGAACGCCGCGTACTTCGTCAGGGAACTCGCCTTCGCGGCCGGTCACTAAAGGACTTTTCCGCCGAACGGTCTTGGTTCGTGCCCCTGGGAACGCTGTAGTCATCTGATGTTTACGCGCCGCCGAACTGCGCGCGGTGTGGAGCATGACACGATCAGCCTGGTGGGACTGACCCGGCCGGACTGCCCCGGGGAATCGGTGTGAAGCATGGCTGTCCGCACCCCTGCGCGAGATACATTATCTGCGTGTGGCGGCACCATTTAACGCCGCGTACTTCGTGCCTACCCCCGCTGTGACCTCGCATTTCCCGGTGGAATCATCCGCACCACTCCCCGCCTGCGGCGGTTAAGCCCTACCCGGGCGGGAAGTGGGAGCAGCCACCCCGGCGGGCGACACGCAAGGAGGAGAGGAAGCGATGGAGGACGTGTTCGATGTCCTAGCCGAGGACCACGAGGAGATAAGACAGGCGCTGACCGAGCTGGAGAAGGGTCCGACCGCAGCGACCGGCGCCACTGAGGATCAGCTGATGCTGCGCAAGATCATGACCGAAGAGCTGATC
>Ga0209040_10002489_pt1 | contig 14449 bp, 6 predicted proteins | sample BogFormECP12_OM3_FD_188240 | JGI IMG/M metagenome (GOLD analysis project Ga0209040, IMG submission 188240) | Bog forest soil microbial communities from Calvert Island, British Columbia, Canada - ECP12_OM3 (SPAdes) (version 2) | ecosystem: Environmental > Aquatic > Freshwater > Wetlands > Bog ...
TGACGTGATAGAAGAGCAGGTCGATGAAAAACTCTTCGCCGCCCACTTCCAGCTTGAACTGCTGGCCGAGAAACGCGAAACCCGCCCCAAGCTCGAGCAAGAACTCCCGGATATGGGCAACCAGACCTCTCTCAATCTCTCGCTCCTCGGCTTCTCTCGCCGTTGCGAGGAACTGGAAGTCGTAGGGGTCTTTCAGCAGCTCCCGCGCAAGATCGGACTGGAGCCGGGGCATGGAACGCGCGAAGTTCGTGCTCGCCTTGCCTTGCCGCTCGTAGAGGTCGCTGTCAATCCAATGAACCAGAACGTTCCGGCTCCAGCCGTTCTCGATGGTTTGTCTGACATACCATTCACGCTTGGACTGGTCCTTGACCTTGTCGAGCAAGACGCAGTTATGGAACCACGGAATTTGTGCAGCAGCCTGCTGCACAATTGGCTCGTCAGGCCAGGCTTGGGCAAAGGCCCTCATGTACTTGAGGTTTCGCGGGGAGAATCCTTCCATTCCGGAAAACTCTCGCCGCAGGTCCGCAGCCAGGCGATCGATGACCTTTGCACCCCAGCCATGCTGCTTTTGCCGGGCAAGGATGTCCCGGCCAATCTGCCAGTAAAGCAGGACGAGTTCCCGGTTGACCGAGATCGCTGCTCGGAGCTGTGCGGTGCGGATCCGGTCTTTCAGTTCTCCGAGGAATTGCTCGTAGTCCTTTGGAATGAGGTCGGTGCTTTTAGCGGGCCTCCGGTCCGGTTTCTTGTCGGGTTCGCTCTTCCTGGCCATGACGGATCCTCCTTGGCCTCTTGAGCTACCTGGAAGTCGGTCCGGGGGCAAGGCCGGCGGTCGGGAAAAATTCCCCAGATCAAATTTCGTTGCTCCCGTGTGAGCTGACCGGCAGACGCGGAAACGCCGAGGTTAGTCCCGAGGACCGGTTGCCGATCAGATCTGGCAACTTAAGAATTCTTTCGCCGCGTGCGATTGTCCGCATTCTGGAGCTGCTTCAGTTCACGGCGGCATTCCTTGCGGTAACACACGACTCGGTGCCCATGATCCTCAGCCAACCGGCTGTCCTGCGGCTGTCGTGGGAAGCCCTTACCGCATAGATCGCACTTCGCGGCCCTGATGACGTCCCTCGATGCTGTCTCACGGCCTTCGTGGCTGTTGATGGCTTCTACGAGATCCTCCAAGGTCACCGCGGCTGAGTTGATCAACATCAACAACGTGGCATTCATCGAAGATCTCCGCGAGCCATGAGTAATGCCGACAATCGCCGACAATACTCATCATACGCTCTGTACATCCTGGCGGCAAGACTCCCAAGGCCAAATCCCACACTGGTCGTAGAACTATCGTTATACGTTGACTTTCGGGCCGACTCGACGTCGGCGTCGTGCTTTCCGCCGGGAGAAGGCCAGGGAACTGAGCCCCAGTCTCTGACGCTGGCAGCGCTGGTCCTGGTGCCCGGAGCCTGAGGCGCCTTGTTGGGCGAGTCGTCGATGAGAATGAAACAGGGGTCACTGACCCGCTGATGTCTGACGAGGGCCGGCAGGCGGCGTCGAACTGAGCGGTCTCCCCGGCTCACGCGCGGGAGATTGCGCCCGGATCCAGTGCCAGAGGAATGGGGTGACAGGCTACGCCCACCAAGGGCTGGGGTAGCCCCGGGAGCGGCGAGCATGACTGATGCTCGCGTGCATGATCCCGTCCAGAGTGAGTCAGCCAGGTGGGCACCACTCGGGGCCAGGGTGCCGGTTTGGCCGCGTGCGGGGGGTATGGTTCAACAGAGCGCTAACGCTGACGGCGCTGACTCAAGCTGAGCTTCGAGCGATTCATGAGCCTGTCATCGAGAAGACGCGCGGGTAAAAATGCCACTCGAATCGTCCAGCCCATCGGCCTCAGTCATCGGTCTTGAAGCTTTGCTATGCGCTCGATTGTCCGCCTATTGGATGCCAGACTCAGAAAGAAGTCTCTGCGATTCGGTCCAGTACCTGCGAGCCGACAACGCATCGCTAACCTTTTTCCGACAGCGCATCGCTTAGTTTTTGTCGCCTCAAACCGACAGCGCATCGCTTCGATTGGTGGCGGAGGCAAATGCTGTTCGCGACACTTGGGCGCTCGTTCCCTCCCGTTCCTCCGCTGCCTGCGTCCGCGCGTCAGTGCCGGTGACTACGCGGGAAACCTCTCAAATCGGCGGGAAAACAGGCGATGCGCTGCCCGACCACCGGCCTCCGGCGCCATTCGCGCGCGACGCTCCCGTCCAGCAGTGCAGACCGGAACCGCCACGAGCCGGCGTCGAAAGTGTCGGCTCCGGCCGACATTCAAGTGGGTGATGCGGTGGCGGATGAAAGACCCTCCGGACTTAGCGATGCGTTGTCGGTTCGCAAGTACCCAGGATGAACGCCCACGGGCACCGACACCTTACAGCGACAGTTGGCCGCTGATAAGATAACGGTCGCGGGCATAGATGATGAACATGCCGAAGTGATTCAGCCCTTAAGGCACGCCATGGCAGATTATCGCTCGACTGATCCCGGTGTCGAGCAGATTATCCTGCATGCCCAGGAGTTTAACCAGGATCGCCGCAGGGCCTCCCGACGGAAGCTACGTCGCGAGACCATGACGATGATGATGGGCACAGCATCGCTCGCCCTGGCCATCGTCGTAGTGATCGTGACGTTGATGGGCCTCTTCGGGATGTCATTCGCGCCGTGGAGTGAGCCGCGCGAGTTTCTGGTCAATACGACAGCTACAGGGTTCATCGACCGCTGGATCTCGGTATCAGACAGCGAAGTGCGCGAGTCGGCGCTCGTCTCATCAGGGAGGATCTGGGCGCCGTCCTGTGAATGCGACTGGGTGGCGTGGCTGGGTCTGGTCCTCGGTGGGCTGGGGCTTGCGGTTTCCTTGCGACGACAGGAGCTCTCGTGGTCGTCGGCTATCGGCTTCATCGTGATTCTCTTGATGCTGGTGACTGTCGCCACCTTGGGCACCCTTATGAGGCTGTGGCCTGAACCGAGAGCGCCGATTCGTCCTGGGCGATCTCCCGGTGTACAGCCCGCAGCGCTCTCTCGGCCGATCCGCCGCGCGGCATCCTATTGACTGGCACGATACGTATTCGCTCATCAGTCCGGCAATGGCTCAAAATCGATCAACCGAAACCCCTTCTCTCCGGTCCGCGGCATCTCCTTCACGTGATTGGCGAGGAACATTTCCTCGTCAACGCTCACGATGTCGAAATCGACTCTTGCTTTAATACCGTCCGAAACGCGGACATCAACGATCGGGGATGGGAGGTTCGGCTCGATGAAGTGGTCGTGGAGCAAAGGCCGATCTGCTGGCGGTTTCGATCAAAATGTCCTCAGAGACATCAATAACCTGAAGGAGATCCTCGAGCGTTACGAAGGCCGGGCGTGGTTCAAGGAAGTGGTGCAGAACGCTGACGACGCAGGGGCGACTCGGCTTGACGTCGGCTGGGTCTCGCGTTTGCCCGGTATTTCACATCCCCTTCTTCGAGGTGGGCCGGCCGTCTTTGTTCTGAATAACGGGCCTTTCACCGCCCGTGACGCTGTCGCCATCCACCAACTGGGCCTCAGCGACAAGGCGTCCGATCGGTCCAGCATCGGCCGGTTCGGTCTTGGACTCAAGAGCCTCTTTCATTGGTGCGAGGCCTACTTTTACCTGTCTTCGGGGCACTCTTCTTTCGCCGATGCCGGGAACACCGATAACTATCCCCCTATTGCGCTGTTCAATCCTTGGAACGGTCCTTCCCGGGTCCCTTATCACGAGGACTGGAACGAGTTCGAGGAGGCTGACAAGAGTCGGATTCTCGAGTACCTTGGCGGGCTGGGCCTACTTCCAGACCGAGATTGGTTCTGCCTATGGGTGCCACTTCGCCGTCCCGATACTTGCGGCTGGGTGCACCCGATCAGCGAACGGTATCCAGGCAAAGACGGTGAAGGTTGGGCCGGCATCATCCCACAGGACCTGCCGAACGACCTGGCGATCCTACCGCCCTTGCTGCGAGAACTCCGGACGATCCGGGGCTGGGCGGACGAGGGTGGGACAGCAGAGCTGAGATCACTCTTCGAGCTTCAGTTCGTAGAGGGGAGTACGCGGCGCCACTACAGACCGGATCGTGACGAGGATCGGCCTTTCCGCGCAACCTGGGGCGGGAAAATCCGTACCCTCTCGGCCCCGAGAGGTTGGGATCTGGTTCACGACTACACTGGAGTTGAGCGGCTCCTGACCGACGATCCGGCCTTCGACAGGTTGCGAAATAGGGTGGGTTGGCCGAGATCGTTCGGACCCGCCGATGACTCGACCGGGCAGTCCAGGCAAGAGCCGACGAAGGCCGCCCCGCACGTGGCAGTCTATTTCACCCGACGACCGTGCAACCAAGATAAAGGCGGGCGTCTCATCGTCCGGTGGGCGGCGTTTCTTCCCGTTGGCGAGGAGCCCGCGGAAGTCGTCGAGGACCTGGGAGGCGATTCGGATTTTATCCTTGTTCTCCACGGCGATTTCTTCGTCGATGCGGGCCGGAAGAACGTCGATTTCCCCTCCGAGCCCAGGACGGTTTCGCAAGAGTGGAATGCACGGCTCCGCGACTATGGGACGCTCCCCCTCGTCCTTTCCGCCCTGGAGCAACTCGCTGCGTCCGTCGGTGTTTCTAGCGAGTCTCTGCAACGTGTTACGAAGGCTTTAGCTAACACGACCCTGTTCAAGAAGCACCGCGAGAGGATTTGCGACGGCCGGAGGTGGATCTTCCGCGTCGACAAGGGCATGGGACGTTGGGCTCTCGTCGACGCAGACCACGAGGTCTACGAGATCCCATCTTCCCCCATCACGGCCCCAGGTCTCCACGTCGAGGTGTTGCCCAGACTGGTCGAGGCGGTGGCCGAGCGTCGCCACGTGACATTCCTCAACCATCCCCGATTAGAGCCGGCGACGGCTCGGATCTCCGACTGGCCAGAGGACCTGCTTTTGACGTTGCTCGACGTTCCCGTGGCCGAAGTTTTCGCTCACGAGGACCGTCTGACCTATCTCGTCGGTCTCCTGGAACGCGCGCTCACTCGTCCAGTCCTCTCCCCATCACTGGCAGACCGGCTCTGCGGTCTCGCCCACGCCGCCTTCGATCTCGTTGGGACAAGGCAACTCAGCCGCCTTGAGGCGTTCGGCCGGTTCCTCGCCCTGATCCTGTCCGAACGGCGAATCGAGCTTGACGTTGCGTCGATCGACGGGGTAACGGTCGAGTCGCTGTTCCGCACGATCGCCGGTTGCCACCTGCACTGCGTTCTCGTACCGATCGGGCTCGATCCGTGCCGGCACGATTTCTGGGTTTTGCAGCAAGCCGGTAGGCCATCGGGACGCAACCTTGGACTTGAGGACGCGGAGAAGATTCTGCCGGTACTGGCGGGTCTGAGCACCGAGTCCATCCTCCCGAATCGACGGTCAGGTCTGGCTTGCCAGATCCTGGAAGCGTTAGGAGACAACGCCAGGCACCTTAACGGAAAGTGCGACGACCTCTGCCTCTTCTTGGGCCGCGCCAACGCCGATTCCGACGAGCAACTTCTCAGCCGCCGTGAGCTCGCCCAAGCCCGAGATCGAGGCCTTCTTTTCGTCGGAGAGCTTGGTCTAGCCCGACCGCTCCAGGCGGTTCTCCGCGGCCGAGACGTCGCCGTTGCGGACGCGCGCACGGTGGAACTTCTGTTCGGTCGCCAACACGTGCGACGTTGCGATGCGCAGGCATGCTTGGCAACGCTCCGGTCTGAACCACGGCTGACAGACGCCGAGGCCCCGAGGATCGCACTCCTGGCTGTCATCTGCACGGGGCTCGCGCAGCGCCCCATAGGGGCCGATCGCCAGTCGCTACGGTATCTAATCCACGGCCGACGCGAGCGGCGCGAAAACGAGGCGACTCTTTTCGCTGGTGCCGTTCCTGGCCTGTCTCCGGTCTGGCGACAACTTGCGAGACGGGCTTTGCAGGTTTCCGACGGGGGATGGCGCAACGTTGACCCCGAGGTGATCCGTCACCTCACCGGTGATCAGCAGGAAGCACTCGGGGTTCTCCGATACGACCTCGAATCCGTGCTTCGCTTGCTCCGCGAGGTGGGACCTCATCAAATCGATCTCCAGGACTTCTCAGACGGCGACCGGGACGCGATCTTACGCGAATGTCGCGCAGAGCATGCCGAGGTTGTTCGCGGTCTCAGGATCCATAGGACATGCGCCGGTCATTACGTCGCGATCGACAACCGGTCCTACTGGCTTGGCAATTTCGCGGTGCCAGACGACTTGCCGGGAGAGATCGTGCTGTTGCGGCCCTCCGATGACCCTGTTCTCTCCGTCAAGCAGAGGCAGATCCACGACCTTGTGCTGGATGCCGAACAGGTCATCCGAATTATCCTGGAACGACCTGGGTGCGAGAATCGCTGGAGGACGATCACGGGCGCGTTGCTGACCCTCGGCGAAGTCCCCAGGGACCTGAAGGACAAGCTGTCCACCACCCGTTGGATTCCATCCGGTGTCAAGGCTGTTGCGCCGGAGGAGGTCATCCGCATCGTCCAGCCGCTCGACGAGCGGATACGCGAAGTCCTCGCCGCCGCCCGACCGGGCCCAGATGCGCTCCGGGGGGTGGCATTGCTCTCGCTTCCCGAGCCTTTCCACGATCACAAAGTTCTCGAGAAGATCTACCCCGACCGCGACGGCGTCCGCAATCGCGGGCTCAGCCGGCTGGGAGCCATCCTCGCCGGGGACGAGCGTTTCCGGATCGGACCCTTTGAACCGAACAATTTCGACATAAACGGCTTTCTTGAAGTCTTCCGGGCTGCGCCCGAAGAGGTCATGCCTTGCCATTCGCTGATCGAAGACATATGCGGCAAGAGCTCCCCCGTAGAATTACGGTCCCGTCTGCTGCCAAATCTAATGGGAGTGCTTACCGAGAGCCGAATGGTAGCGATCCTCGACCATCTCAGCGAGCGAGCCGTGCCGCGGGATTGGCACAACAAGTATCTGCGGGCCGCGGGGTCCATGCACGATTTCGCGACAATCCTGCCACGGATCCGCCTCCTCAATCAGCGGGGCAAATGGAAGCGAGCGGAGGATCTCAGCCTCGATGCCGACGGTATTGACACCGATTTCCTCCTCGATGTTGATCAGGCAGAGGCCATCGGCGAACGGGTCTCTCACGCCCATGTTCGGGCTCCGGACAGCGCACCGTGCGAGGAGCGCGGAAAAGTCAATGACTTGGATCGCCGGATTGAACTTGGGATCGATGCGCTCGAGGCCCAGGTGAGAAGCTGGTCGAAGGCCCAGGGCACACCTCCCCAGATAATCGGTGGTTTTGTCGCGTTTCTGGGCGACCACCCACGCATCCGGCAGCTCGCGGAAGAATACCTCGAGCACATGAGGATTGACGCAGTCCGCGAGACGCTCGAGTGGAGCAAGCTATTGAAAGGAAACGTGCCCTACGTGCGGGGCGACGTCCACGGGATGATGATGGACCAAGAGTTTGTCTTTGAGGTGACAGCCTCAAAAACCGTCCCAGTCCTTAACCTGCTAGGCCAGCGAGTAGAACGGGCGATCAGCAAGTCTTTCGAGCACCTACTCCTTGGCGTCGACTACCTGGATCATCGGCCCGGGGGGCGGCGAGTCGACCTCCTTCGGGTGCGGGAGGTCGAGCCGAACCACCTTCCATCGGGGGCCACGATGGCGACGGTCCTGCGAGAGACAACCCGTCGCTTGCTGGACCTTGTCTACTGGCAGAAGGCTCCAAATCTCGACGACCTCTGGGACGGGTTCTCCCGAGGGGATCAGCTAGAAATTCAGGTCGCTCAGAATCTGATCCTGAAGTCGATCTTCGCCTACGTCCGCCAACTGGGCCTGCACGGTCAGGCCAGGGTCCGCGAGCTGCTCGCCGAGTGGGACCAGGCGCAGGTCCTTGAGGCCCAGGCAGACCACGGGCGCTCTCAAGGGCGGGACCTCCCACAGGCGAGGAAAGACGCAGTGAAGACCATGGAGAATGCGACGCACGAGCTGAAGGACCTGCTGGAGCACGACCCCGACACTCACCGCCAGTTTCTGAACGCCGTCCGGGTTAAGATCCGTCAGTTCCAATACGACGAGGACTCAGTCCCGTTCGAGTTGTTCCAGAACGCCGACGACGCGGCAGTCGAGCTGCGGCAGATGATGGGCGCGGATTCACTGCCGGAGGGGTCTCGGCGATTTATGGCATGGGCGGACGCGGATGTGATCCGGTTCGTTCACGGGGGCCGCCCGATCAATCGATTTCGGCTCGGCAACTTCGACGGTCGGAATCGCGGCTTTGACCGCGACCTCCAGAAGATGCTCATGCTCTCGTCGTCTGACAAGGCACCCGGGAGTGTCGCGCACGGCACGACCGGTCGATTCGGGCTGGGTTTCAAGAGCGCGTTTCTACTGAGCGACGCGCCGCGCGTTTTGAGTGGTAGGCTAGCTTTCGAGGTCGTCGCCGGCTTGTTCCCCAGGGCGCTCGATGACGACGAACGCAAGGCCCTGGAACGATGTGTTCAAGAACTCGGCTCGACGTCTGACTCGGCCACGCTCATCGAGCTGCCGCTGCACGGCAGTCAGGGCTCAGGAGATCGCCGCGGCGAACCGATCGAACGGTTTGCGCTGCTGGCACACCTGCAGGTTGTCTTCGCCAGGCACATCAGGCGCTGCGTCGTGCGTCTGCGTGAAAGGCGACCAGTGTCGGTTGTTTGGGAAGAGAGTCCGGTCCCGGGTGTGCAGGGGGCCTTCGTCGGGACCCTCTGTCCCGCAGTCGAGGAGGCGGGCCGGTCGACGACGGCCCTGGCGCTCCGAAGTGAAGTCGGGGCTATGCTGCTGGCGTTAAGCGAGGTCGGGTTCGGGCGGCTAGGCGCCGACATCCCGACGACTTGGGTGACCGCACCGACGCGTGAGAGGCCTGGCCTTGGATTCGCTGTGAACGCCGATTTTGAGCTAGACGCGGGTCGCGCGCAGTTGGCCAGGGATCCGTCGCAAAACCATCAGAAGGTCGACGTTCTGGGCGCTGCTATGGGCCGAATCCTCTGTGACTTGTATGACACCGGCCAGGGCGACTGGGGCCGCTTGTCTGCGTCCCTGCAACTTGGTGCCGATGTGAACCCAGCCGAGGTATGGTCCTCGCTCTGGCACGTGCTCGGCCTGCCTTTGGTCGGCTCTGAAGGGCCGACCGCAGACCTGATGCGTCGCATGCTTTGGGGGCGGGTCGACCAGGGAATGGCGCTTCTGCTCGACACTCGCGACGCGCTGCCGACAAAGCTCCCGGGCGAACACGAGCGTTTGACACGACTGAGCCGTGCGACCCACGCGACCGCTGGGCTCCTCGATTTGGAACAGGTCTTCGGCGAGGTGGCCCGCTGGCCGCGTTTCCGCGCCGCCTACGCGCCGGGTGTCCTGATCGCCGGCTCGGTCCGCGAAGCCCTGCGCCGACTGATGGCCGAGGCCGTATCGGATTACTGCGAGGTCACGTTGACCGAGGCTGTCCGCAATGAGGTCGGGCCGAACCTTGCCGTCGATCCCGATCTGGCCGACCTCATGGGCGTCGTCGTTACCCCCGAGTTCCTCAGGCAGACGCGGCAGGGAAAGGCAGATCGCGACCGCGATAAGTTGCTCGACCTCCTCACGAGCCTGAGATTCCAGGCAGGGGACGGCCGGTGGTACGAGGCCGTCGTCCTGCTCATCGACGCCAAGGACGGGTCGGAAGAAGCGATGCGTGCCGGGTTCGCCCCCGACGACCGCATCCTGTCGCCATCCTACCGCGGCGCCGGGTTTGATTTCGTCCGGGCTTGCCGCCCCGGCCAGCAAATGAAGGCAGGCGTCAAAGAGTTGGCAAACTGGGCTCGGTTTGCCGATGACTTCAAACGCCGGAAGTGGGTTATCGACTTCTTGGTCAGCCCCTTCGAGATGAGTGTCAAGGTCGTCGATGACCTGTACGCCGACCGACAAGATAGCTGGCTCAAGCGGCTCGGTGCCCATTCTGCCCCGCTGACTCATCTCCCCTCGCGCCTCCGAGACAGTCTTCTCGGACGGCTTGGACTTGCATCCAGTCCTCCCCAGCCTCCCCCTTCCCAGCCTCCTCCTCCACCCGGGCGCGTGCTCGCCGAGATTCACGACTGGTGGATGGCCAATAGGGACGAGTCGATCCGCCGCTATGAGGAGATGATCTACCCTGACGGTCACGCCCCGAACTGGCCCGCGGACGGACTGTCGGACGACGAGGAGGCACGGCGAGGCTGGATGATCCTGCTGTCCCTGGGGGCAATGCACACCCTGGGACGGACCCGTCCATGGCAAGATAGCGGCTTCTTAAGGCTGTGCCGCGACCACGGATGGCTCGACACGTTCGCCAGGCCCACGGAACAGCTCGACTCCTGGATGGAAGTCCTGGTGGAATACCTTCAGGACCAAGTCCAGCATGCGGACTATTTCCTGTGGATGAGCCGGTTCGTTGGCCTCTTCCAGCTCTCGCATTGGCTGCCTGAATACGCCGAACTGTTCCTCAGGATCGACGGGCGAAGGGAGCCGTTTCAACTGGGGACTCTGCTGACCCCCCGGGCCGACATGAACTCACCGGCTGATGCTCCTCCGCTGACCAAAGTCTTAGGGATCGGTGCATGCTTCGTCGCTAGGGAGCTGGCCCGCGCCGAAGTCATCAATCCCACCAACCCTCAACTCCAGGACCACTGCTATCCCCCGGTTGGCAGGGTTAGGAAGCTACTGATCGAGCTAGGCTGCACCCGACTCGGCGATCCTCCGAGGACGATCGAGGAAAGGCTGGGGCAATCGAGGATCATCCACGAGTTCCTGTGCCAGCACATCGGGCCCGAGCGAGCCCATTTCGGCCACACCTTCGACCTGCCCTTGTTGGAAGTCGCCGACGACCGCGAGCTCAAAGCCAGGTTCCTTGGGCAGGCCGGCGATAGAGCTGAGTTTGACGTCCAAGACGACGAGACGGAGGCCGACCCATGGCGGCAATGACGTTCGACCGCGGCGACCTCGTCCAGAGCAACCGGTTCGGCTCGGGGCGCGTCGAACTCGACGTAGGGCCGACGGTAATCGTCCGGTTCGAGCACGGGATCGAGGAGTGCGACAAGCTGGACTTGGTCCCCATCAAGTCACCGCTCGACGCCGCGGCGCGAGGCGACTGGGACCCACCTCTCGAGGTGGTCGCTCGGGCGCAGGCCGAGGCGATTCGCTCCGTCAACGACGCCTGGGGCGTGTTCTCACGATCCCGCGTGAAGCTGCTGCCCCACCAACTCTGGGTCTGTCGCCAGGTCTTGGAGCGCTGGCCCGCTCGCTGGCTGGTGGCGGATGACGTCGGCCTGGGAAAGACAATCGAAGCGGGTCTAATTCTCACACCGTTGTTATCGGGGGAAAGGATTCGCCGGCTACTCGTCCTCTGTCCCGCATCATTGGTCGAGCAGTGGCAGTACCGCCTCCGGACGATGTTCGACATTCGGCTGGCCCAGTACATGACCGAGGCCGACTCCGACCGGTCTGATTTCTGGGGGACTCACCCCTTCGTGGTCGCCTCACTGGAGACGATCCGCACCTTTGCGACGGCTGACCAAGAGAAGGCTTCCCGCCGGGGCAGGAGCGAGCGGTTTTTCTCGTGCGACCCCTGGGACCTGCTCGTGATCGACGAGGCTCACCGGCTCAACGCCGACGAGGAGTCCGGCCCGACGCTTGGCTTCAAGCTCGTCGACCGCATGGTCCGTGAACGTCGTATCTCCTCGATGATCTTCTTTACCGGCACGCCGCACCGGGGTAAGGACTACGGTTTCCTGTCACTGCTTCAGCTCTTGCGGCCCGAGCTGTTCCATCCGCGACGCCCCATGGCCGACCAGTTGCCCTGGCTGCGCGAGGTCCTGATCCGTAACAACAAGCAGAACGTCACGGACCTGGAGGGCAACCGTCTCTTCAGCCCGCCTGCCGTCCAGAGTGAGACGTACCACTACTCGCCCGCCGAGGCCGAGTTCTACGACATGCTCACCGAGTTTATCAGCACCGGCAAGGCGTATGCCTCCTCGCTGGGCCAGAGCGAGAGTCGTACCGTGATGCTCGTGCTGATCGCCATGCAGAAGCTCGCGTCCAGCTCCGTAGCGGCGATCCGCCGCGCTTTACGGGGCCGGCTCCAGAGGATAACGTCTGGCCAAGAACAGTTGGAGAAGTTAAGGGCCGCGAGGGAGAAACTTCTGAGCAATCTTGAAGACGAGGAAGACGACGACCTCAATCGGCTCGACGAACAGATTGCGCAAGCATCGGCCGACTTGCTACTGATGGAGGACGAGGAGGGCCGGCTACGCGAGTTGGTTGACGCGGCCGATCGGGTCCGTGAGGAGACGAAGATGGGCAGGATCGTCGAACTGCTCAGGACCCGCTTTGCCGACCGTTCTGTGCTTTTCTTCACCGAGTACAAAGCGACGCAGTCGCTCCTCATGTCGGCCCTGACCCGCGAGTTCGGCGCCGGATGCGTTACCTTCATCAACGGCGATGGCCAGGCTGATGAGGTGGTCGACGCCCAGGGACGCCCGCGAACCGTAAGGGTGGACCGGGCCGCCGCGGCCGACTCGTTCAACGAAGGCCGCGCACGTTTCCTCGTCTCGACCGAGGCAGGCGGCGAGGGGATTGACCTCCAGGAGCGGTGTCACAGCTTGATCCACGTCGACTTGCCCTGGAATCCCATGCGACTCCACCAGCGTGTGGGACGGCTGAACCGCTACGGCCAGACCCGGCGGGTCGAGGTCGTCACTCTGAGGAACCCAGATACGGTCGAGTCGCGGATCTGGGATAAGCTCAACGCCAAAATCAGCAGCATCATGGCGGCGCTGGGGCGAGCGATGGATGAGCCGGAGGACCTGATGCAACTGGTACTGGGCATGACCTCGCCGACGCTGTTCCGCGAGCTTTTCGCCGAGGCCGATGCCGTCCCCGGGCCGTCGCTCTCAAGCTGGTTTGACCATAAGACGGCACGCTTCGGCGGTAGAGACGCAATCGAGACGGTACGTGACCTGGTAGGCCACTGCGCCCGCTTCGACTTTGGGGAAGTTTCCGCCCGGTTACCTCGGCTCGATCTGCCCGCGCTGAAGCCGTTCTTTCTCACGATGCTGAGTTTGAACCGACGTCGCGTCCACGACGAGGACAAGGGCCTTTCATTCAAGACCCCCGACGGTTGGCTTGTCGGGCCCGCCGTTCGTACGAACTACGAAAAACTCTCGTTCGACAGGCACGACCGCTCCCGAGACGCGGCGCAGCGAGTCCTTGGCGTCGGCCATCCCGCTTTCGACCAAGCCCTGCGCCAGGCAACCGCTCTGGCGGCCCGCGTAACAACGTTGCCTCGACCCACCGTGGGCCGACCGCTTGCCGTCTTCCGAGTCATCGATCGCATTACCGGAGACAACGGGCAGATCAGTGCCGCAGTCGTCGGGGTCGATTGTCGGCAGGGAGAGAACGGGTTAGAAGATATCCTCCTCGACTGGCAATTGCTCGACCGGCTCAATGCCCTCTCGATACCACAACTCTCGCGTGAACCGACCCCGTGGACGCCGGACAAGCCGAATGCCATACGCGACGCCATCGGGCGAGCCCAAGCAGCGGTCGAGCAGGCCATTCCGAGTTTCGGTTTACACTTTCGACACCCTGCGGCTGACCTCGTCTCCTTCATCTGGCCCTTATAGGGACGGTTGCTACCTCTGAAGCTTTCGACCGACGAGTCTTTCTGAGAATAGGGGTGGACATACACGGCCAGGCGAGGAACAACACCGAGCGAACGTGCCCGTTGCCGAGGGGTCGCTCTCCCTTACCCCTCCCTGCAACAAGCGGCCGACGATAACAGGTTTTATCTTCAACAAGCCAGTAGTCCTCGGAGAGTATACCGGCCTTTCGTCGCGCTTCTACTGGGGAGAGGCTTTGAATGTAGCGGATGAAGCTCTCGACCAGATGGTCGATCGAGGGATCCTGATGGTTGGCACACACCTCACCCTTGGCATGACCCCGCAAGTGATCCATCGCGTTCAACTCCGGGCAACGCTTGGGCAACCAGATCAGACCGATCTGAAGCTCCCGTGCCAGCCCGACCGAGGCGCGTGCTGTGTGACTGGAATCCTCATCCAACAACAGCCAAACCGGCCAACCCCGGTAGTGCTCGTGGACGAACTGGAGGAAGGCCTGGAAGTCCTCGGCTCGTTGTCTGCGGCGCGGGAGCAACAGTCGGTGACCCGTGCGCACGTGGATCGCGCCGAAGAGCCAGATTGTATTTCGATTTAACATTAAAACAGACATAATATATTATCAATTTTTTTAATGCACATATGATTGTATAGAGACGGACCATCCCCGTGCCGGGACTCCTCACCCGGTTGCCGATCCTTTTGTTTCTCTGCTGGTTGCTCCACCCCCTCTGGCGCTTGGAAGGCCTACACGGACCGGGGC
>Ga0209040_10002490_pt1 | contig 14446 bp, 25 predicted proteins | sample BogFormECP12_OM3_FD_188240 | JGI IMG/M metagenome (GOLD analysis project Ga0209040, IMG submission 188240) | Bog forest soil microbial communities from Calvert Island, British Columbia, Canada - ECP12_OM3 (SPAdes) (version 2) | ecosystem: Environmental > Aquatic > Freshwater > Wetlands > Bog ...
GAGCCAGTGGATCTTCTTAAGTGGGGGTTTACAGAGGAGCAGCTTTTCGATCTAGGGAAAGAGGTTGAAGAGATAGTTGGACTAGACGAAGAGGAGGAAGAGGTTGAGGCAGGTAAAGATGAAGAGGCCAAGACAAAGTTAGGGGATCTTTATGAGTTAGGAGAACATAGGGTAATATGCGGAGACAGCACGTTGCCGGAATTTGTAGAAAAAGTAATGGGGGGAAATGAACCTATCCTTATGGTGACGGATCCTCCTTATGGAGTTAATTATGATCCGGACTGGAGGGGCAAGGCAGGCAAAGGACAAAAAGCATCTGGAAAAGTCATGAATGACGACAAAGTTGATTGGAGAATTACATATTCCCTTTTTACTGGAAGCGTAATCTATGTTTGGCATGGCGGGAAACATTCTGCAGAAGTGGCAAAGAACATAGAAGATTGTGGATATGAAATTTGCTCGCAAATCATCTGGTCAAAGCAGAATTTTGCTCTATCGCGCGGAGATTATCATTGGAAACATGAACCGTGCTGGTATGCAATAAGAAAAGGACACCAACATAATTGGAAGGGCGACCGAAAGCAGACAACTATTTGGGAAATTGCAAGTCTTAATGCCTTTGGAAAAAATAAAGAAGAAGATGAAAGAACGAATCATTCTACTCAAAAACCCTTAGAGTGCATGGCTCGACCCATCAAAAACCATACCGATAAAGGCGACTGGGTTTATGACCCTTTCTTAGGCTCTGGCACCACACTTATCGCCGCCGAAAGGCTCAAAAGAAAATGTATTGGCATTGAGTTGTCGCCGGCCTATTGTGATGTGATTGTGAAAAGGTATATCAATTTATGTAGTAAAAAAGGAGAAACTCCTGTAATTAAAAGGAATGGCGGGGTAGTCTCACACGAAGAATTTTTAACGTAGGATTTTTATGGTTGTTAAACGCGGCTCATATTCTAAAAGCGACTTAAAAGGCAACAAACTTGTGAAAAAGGCTCGACAAAGCGATGTAAGAAGAGACAAGATAGAAGTTAAAGCAGAAAAACAAATGAAATCGGCTTATGAATATTCTCCTAAACAGAAACGTGAAATGAAAATGACCCACAAGAAAATCGCGGAAGATCAAAAACGCGAAGCCAGACGTGATGATAGATATATGGCAAAGAAAAAATAAATTATCCAGCCACGGCTAAAATATACTCTAATTCCTGCACATCCGCTTCTTCTTCAATGGTCTGTTTGATATTCCAAATAGCGAATTCGCCATTTTTCATTTCCACTAAATATTCACTATCAGACAACTGTCGGATGATCTTTTCTACTAATGGATGCATAGATACTCCTTTTTGTCTAGTATAATAATTATTTTAAATAAATATGTCAACAGCAGATCCTTTCCTTAAAAAGTGAAAATAGGTAAGTTTGACGAAAAAAGGAATAAAGGACATGTGGATTAAAGTGGAAAAGGGGCTCCCGCCTAACGGGGATGCAAAGTATTTAATCTGCTTTGAAAGAGAAGGAAAGCTTCGCAGCTCTTGGGCATATTGGCAAAACCGTTCTAAAAAGAAAGAGACCTGGAATTGGGTAACTCGTGGGTGTATAACACCTCAATCCGTTAGATACTGGATGCAGACTCCATTGCCACCCTTGGACGATCGATACAATGACCCAGCAGTCTTAACTTTGGCAGAAGAAAAGGCAGATGATCTTAAAAAGAAACAAACTGATCCCTTCAAAAACTGGAAAGTAGTCACAAGCTCAATCGGAAAATATCATAATGGAATACCTTGCGGAGAGATTATTTGCCGCACAAAAAGAGAGTTGGAAGACGTATGTCATAGGGTTTATGATCCAATCGTAAAGAAATTTGAGGACTCCATGAAGCCTAACGTCAAAAACAACACCCACAAAAATCCAAATAACAGAGAGAAGCCGGAGTAAAGATGGAATGGATTAGCGTTAAAGAAAAGTTCCCCACGATAGAAGAGCAAACATTACCTAACCGAATCCTTGTTTGGTTTGATGACGGATCGGAACTTATGGGAGTTCAACCCTCTTATACTCCTATTAAAAATATAGAAAACGAAAGATTTCCTTACATGGGCCCCTCGCATTGGATGCCATGTCCCAAGGCCCCGGAGAAATCATGAACTGGATTAGCGTTAAGGATAAATAACCTACCAATCTGCTACTAAAACCTACCGAATTGGTATCAATGAAGCTAATGTGCTACCGGTATACTTCCCTTCGATGCTCTATTTCCAGAACATAGACAGTCACAAGAATATCATGTATTGAATAAATGATTCTGTAAGGGCCAACTCTAACCCTGTAAAGGTTGGCATATCCTTTTAGTTTGATACACCTTTGATTTCTAGGATCGTCTTCTAGGAAGCCGATTTCCTCCCGGATAGATGCGTGGTATTTTTTAGGTATTTGCTTAAGGTCTTTTATGTATTTCTTTTCAAAAACGACTCGATAAGGGCTAGTCATGCCAACCCGCTTGTTGAAATGCTTCTTCGATAGATATCAAATCTTTGAAGTCCATGTTTTTCATACGAATCACAGCTTTTTGGGCTAGCATCGCATCTTCTTCATCTTCGATCCCCTTAACGATAAGGGGAACGATAAATTCCCGAAGGGATATGCCTTTTTGAGCGCACAACATTTTTAGATAAGTATATTCTTCTGCAGGAAAATCAATGTTTAATCGATGAGTGTCCATAAAATCTCCTTTTTCACCTACACATTAACACAAACGCTCATTTAAGTAAACACGCTTATATACGGACGTCAGATTAGGGTACTCCCTAGCACTATCCTACACTTTTGGCTTATTCCGTCGTTTTAGAGTTCACTTTGATAATTTCTTGACGTAATGTCATGATTAGGTGTATGATTGGCGCTTAAAAAAGGAGAAATTTATGGATTGGGTACAAATACTAACCCTGGTTGGATCAAACTTTGTCATATTTTTATGGCTTAGATCAGAAGCTAGCGCTGACCGAAGAGAAGCAGCAGCAGATAGACGAGACATCTTGACCATAATTCGCGAGATCAAGGATGAGCAAAAGGATTTTCACGGTAGGCTTTGTGCTATTGAAGAAAGGAATAAGAAATGAGCTGGTTATCTTTTTGGAATTGGTTCGCACTCGGAGCAATTTGGCAGGTCGCAAGAGAAGCAAAAAAACAAGAAGAGCAGACTAAACCTTTCAAGAACGTAGCTTTTTGGATGGAGGCATTAGAAAATGAAGCTTTCTTAGAAATACTTGCTCATGGTGAAAAATGTTCCGTTGAACAACTTAAAGCAGCGATTAAAGATTATTGCTACTATCAAATAACGGAAAAAAAATGACCGGAAAACGCATCGGATATGTAAGAGTTAGCACAGTCGAGCAAAATCCCGACCGCCAGCTAGAAGGCACTCCCCTCGATAAGAAGTTCATTGACTACGCTAGCGGCGCCCATATGTCACGCCCTCAGCTAGATCTCATGTTGCAGTTTGTGCGAGAGGATGACGTTGTTTTTGTGCATAGTATGGATAGGCTAGCTAGGAATATAAGACATCTACGCAGTGTTATCGATGAGATTGTGTCTAAATCCGCCTCTATCGTCTTCATCAAAGAAAACCTAACATTCGACAAAAACAAATCCCCCATCAACGACCTGATGCTAATGATAATGGGCAGTGTAGCGGAGTTTGAGCTAGCTCGCATTCACGAGAGACAGCGGGAGGGGATAAAGCTAGCTAAGAAAAACGGAAAATATACTGGCGCGAAAAGAAAGCTGGATGCTACAAAGGTCGAGTTGCTAAAACATAGATTAGCTACGACAAGGGATACGATGGTTAAGATAGCTAAAGACTTTGGAGTGCATAGAGCTACGCTATATCAATACATGAAAGAGATACAACAGCAAAAAACAGGATAGAATTATGACACAAATTTATCATGAAGGAACATATTGCCCTGCTTGCACAGAGAATTCTGTAATGCCTGGATTGCCGAAATGTAATCCTAAACGAGAGAAAAACATTAAACTTGCTAAAAAAGTCTACAACGATATAGCAGCAGCCATAGAAAAATGGGAAAGCCACAAAGGTTATGAGGTAAACTGCAATTGGGACGGATATATTACCATTGACGGAGAAGATTATAGTTATTATGAGCTTAAAGAAGATGAAAAAAAACTCCTGCTACCATAAGACGGCACAAGACATTGAAAAGCCAGAGCACTTTCATAATGCGGAAAATGGGCCTTGTGGCTTATCAGACAAAAGAGTAAACGAACTTACTAGGCAACACGAGGTACAAAATGACCGCAATTCCCCCATCTCCTCCAAGACCAATAAGCCCAGAGTTTAACACGCCTTTCTTTCGTGTAATGAAATCTGAATCCATTTTGAACGAAGGAGAAGAATTGACCGATGAACAAAAAGCAGCAACAGAAAAATTCCTCAAAGATCAAGAAGAGCAACATAGAAACAATTTTATTAAAGCGGCCAGACTTCGGCAATTTGCTAATGTTTACAAAGGCGAAGTTAAAACAAAAAAAGGATAAGTGATGTTTGAGTGTTTACAGGTTCCTTTCTTGCTGTTGGGATTGGCATTTATCACTTGGCTCCTCGCGACTGCTAAATAATTTCTTGAACAATTCCTAGGCTTGCGCTATAGATGAGATTAAAAACCCGTATGCTATGGCAAGACCACCAAAAGAAATCAACTGGGAAAAAGTCAAACAGAAAATGGAAGCTGGTTGCCCAGCAAGCGAGATCTTTAGTTCAAGAGAGCATAAAATGACTAAAGACACTTTTTATACTAGGTTTAAAAAAGAATTTGGATGCAGTTTCCAAGATTACTATGATGAACTTTCACAGTGTGGAAAAGGGGATATTCGCTGGATGCTACATGCCAAATGCTTAAATAACAAAGCACCTGGCAATCTAACGGGTCTCATCTTTAAAGCTCGTTGCGAGCTTGGAATGAAAGAGCCCGAAATACTTCACGCTTTAGCCGCCAACCAGGAACAAATCGACCAATCCCACGAAATAATGAGACTTCAACATCGGATAGCGGAATTAGAGGCTAATGCCAACAAGCCCAAAACAGAATAAGAGTTTTTGTGAAGCAACACATCGTTTTAACATTTGGGTTGGCGCAGTTTCATCGGGAAAGACATTTTCATCTATCGAGCGTTTTATTTATGATCTAAAGAACGGCCCCAGAAATAGCGACGGCGGCGGCGACGCTATGATTATCGGCGTCAACCGCACATCAATCCAACGCAACATTTTAACCCATTTATATCGAAGGCTAGGCTTCCCATGTCCGACAGAGAAATCCCAAATGAACAGATTGTACGGAAGAGATGTTTGGTTTGTGGGGGCGCCCGATGTGTCAGCTGTTTCGACTATTCAAGGCTCGACTTTGGCGCTTGCATATGTAGACGAGGCGACGAATTTACCAGAGCCTTTCTGGAAGATGTTAGAAAGTCGCTTAAGAGTTCCAGGCGCAAAGCTCTTAGCTACCTGCAATCCCGAGGGACCTGCACACTGGTTGAAAAAAGATTACATTGATAAAGCAGGATTAGATCTAATTCACTGGAATTTCTCTCTTGAAGACAATCCAACACTCGATGAAGCATATAAACAACAGCTCAAAGCCTCCTATACAGGAATGTGGTATAACCGCTATATCCTAGGCGAATGGGCGCTCGCACATGGTGCTATTTATGACTGCTATGACCACAACAACGAATACGAAAATCCGTTCCCTGCGCCGAGCTATTATATCGTGGGAGTGGATTATGGAACAACGAATGCTACCGCAGCTGTATTATGCGCAATCACCCCTAACAAGTGGCCGCAAATACGAGTGGAGGCGGAATATTACTATGATTCGGCTAAAAAAGGTCGCTCTAAAACGGATGAAGAGCTTGTTAGAGACATCAAAGACTTTATCGGATATAAAAATGTCAGCGCGATATATGTTGACCCAGCAGCAGCCTCACTCAAAATTGCCTTACGTTCCAAGGATTTACCAGTGCTCGACGCTAATAATGACGTATTACTTGGCATTAAGATCTGCTCTAAATTCATTGGCGGGAAAAACATAGTTATTCACAAAGGCTGCACTGTCTTAAGGGAGTGTATTCAATCATATGCCTGGGACTCTAAGGCTGCTGATAGAGGAGAAGACAAGCCTGTCAAGAAGAATGATCACATCTGTGACTCCCTCCGCTATGCTATCGCTAGCGCATTTCCTCAAGGGGAGTTCTCTCACCCTGACGAAAATATTAGCTATGACCAATTACGTCGCAAAGTGTTTGATGATAATGATATCTACTCACAATTCAATGCAGGATTAGGGTTTTGATGGAATACAAATATGTGAAGTTTGACGAAAAAGGCCATGCTTATATTGAATTGGGAAATAATAGAATTGCAGGAGTTTACAATCCTGAATACCTAGAAAAGCTTATCTCTAAATGGATCGAAGAAGACTCACAAGAAGAAACCCGTCAAGACTCATCCAATCAAGGCGATCTTGGCGGTGGATAACTTATGAAATCAGATAAATGATAACATTACGACCTATATAAGACAAGAAAAACCTACCCTAAATAAGCCCGATGTGATACAAAAAATTTGAATTCACACAGGCTTTTTCATGCCATCCTATGAGTCCGGCAACTATTCATTAGGCTATATCGACCCCTCCGACGTCCAGTCTAAAGATTTAAAGCAGATGATGGATTGGTTTTACCAGTCCAACTATACGACGAATTCCACTTACTGGCTTCAGGGCGCCATAGACAAGCGTTTCAAGGTTGGAGATCAGCAGCTCTACAATCAAGTCTATGGGCAGAATTCCCAAAATGTCCAGAAGTTCTTTTTCAACCTCATCCGCCGTCATATCAACATGATCTGCGGCTTTCAGCGCAAGAACCGTAAATCCACTATCACAATGCCAGTAAACGACAACGACGATCCGCTCGCCGATGATTATAACAAGGTGATGAAATGGTGTGATGATAGAGATGGATTTCAGGAATATCTTTCACAATCATTCGAAGGAGCCGTAGATACAGGAGAAACACTTCTGCATTTATATCCGGACTTTACTTTCGATCCCGTTTCTGGGGATCTATTTACCGATTGCGTTCAATATAACAATTTTCTTATCGACCAATACACTCGTAAGCAAGATCTAAGCGACTGCAATGGCATCTGGCGCAGGCGTTGGACATCAAAACAAATGGCAAAGACTCTTTTGCCAGGATATTCAAAAGAAATCGATAAAATGAAATCTGGAGGCATGAAAGATGGACGATTCCCCTTGCAAGCAGAATTGCAAAATGTCGCGGTTAACAACCTTTTTACGTACGACGAATTTTATTATCGCACCACTCGCAAAGGTAAAATCATTGTGGATACGATGTCGGGCGAAGCTGTGGAGTGGGAAGAAGACGAAACCGAAGACGAAGGAATGATGGAAAGGGTACTTCAACAGCAACCCTGGCTTAAAGTTAAAGATGTCGACATTCCTACTACTAAATTAGTGATAGCACTATCCGGCAAAATCGTCTATCACGGCAAGAACTTACTTGGCATAGATCCCTATCCCTTCGTTCCTACTCAGTGCTATATTGAACAAGATATACAGGCTTATGCTTGGCGCAAGATGGGAGTTATTAGAAACTTGCGGGATAGCCAGTTCTTGTATAATATGCGTAAGGTTATAGAATTGCAGTTATTACAAAGCTCTTTGAACGCCGGGTGGATCTATCCTGTAGACGTTGTGCCGGATCCTAAATGTTTTAGGCAATCGAGCGGTGGCGATGGATTCTTAATACCTTTAAAAACGGGGCATCTACCAGGTGAAATACAGCGTATCGAGCCTGTGGCTATTCCTCAGTCTCTTCTTGAGCTTAGCAATTCTCTTGCTGAAGATATTACCAAGATTTCGGGAGTAAATGAAGAACTACTCGGTGCTGCGACCGATGACAAGAGCGGTATATTGTCAATGCTTAGACAAGGCGCAGGTCTCACCACTTTACAAACCATCTTCGACAAATTGGACTATTCTCAGCGATTGTTTGGAAAAATTAGGCTTCAAGCCATTAGAAAGAATTTCAGCAAAGGTAAAATACGTAACATCCTGGGTCATGACGCTGATCCGCGTTTCTGGACGTCCCACAGCCAAAAGTACGCCATTGCAGTTGAAGAGGGTAATTATAGTACGACACAAAAGCAAATGGAACTTCAGCAATTGTTACACTTCAAACAGCTGGGAATGGCAATTGCTGACAAATCGATCTTGCGTGCTGCATTTATTACTGATAAACGGCAAGTCATTGCTGATATGGAAGAGCAGTCACAACAGCAAGCCCAGCAAGCCCAAGCGCAAGCGGAGCAAGCGCAACAACTAGACCAAGCTAAGATGATGGACTACATGGCGAAAGCGCAATTGAGCAAGGCTAAAGAAGCGGAGAGCTATGCTAAGATCGAGGACATTCAATCTACTGCTCATCACAAAGACATCCAAGCCGATTTAGATCTTGTGAGGATTATGTTGGAGTTGGAAGACATGCAATTTGCCCAGTTCAGCAATGCCTTCCAATACGCACAAGCAGTAAAATTGGCTAATCAGCCACCAGAACAACAACAAACCCCTGCGATGGCAGGCTAAGGAGTAATTATGGCACACAGTAAAGAAGCCCATGGGAAAATGGCGGCAATGTCCAAGTTTAACGAAGGGCACTGGGAAAAGAAAATGCAAGACGTTAGCGTTGCAGACGGCAAATATTCGACTGGTGAAATGAATCAGGCAGAAGAATATAAAAACGACGTTGATGCTTTTGCGGCCTATGCAAAAAAACATAAAATGAAGTATTAATTGCAAGGCATCTGAAACTTGTGGATTAAAAACCCTTACGTTGAAGTGTAAGTCCTTTTTTAAAGAGAGGTTATATGGCCAAGACAAAGCACAATCCCGACTATGCTAAAGATAAGACGGCGGATGTCATTAAAAAAGGCTCAGGTAGAGCCGTGCCTAATGAGCGATGGGAGGTCAATAGAGACTTAACGCCAAAGGGCGAAAGCAACGGCTGGGGCGCTTTCCTGCCAAGAGCCGGCAAGGATAGACCTACTCCGCATACAAAGACAAATGAGTGTGATCATTGACTTTTGATTGGTTTAAAGAATGCCTTCTCCGCGTATGTGACCAAATGAATAAAGAAGAATTTATGTCAGCAGAGCATCCGGAAAGAAAAAGGCTAAAAGACGTGGATACGTGCCAAGAAATTAGATCGGGTATTGAAAATCCTTTTGAAACGATAGACAAAGAAATACAGGAAACATTGGAAGAAATGAAAATATTTGAGCGTACATACATGTCCGATAATTCTCGAGAAAACGATCCTCCCCGCGAAAAACATCCATCGATTGAAAGAGGAGATGTGACACAAAAAGATCTCTATGGTAGAAAGAAGCTTCTTGAAGCAAAAACCATAGAGAAGGAAACCGAGCATGAGAAGAGTCCGCCAGAAACTCCTAAAAGAAAGCCTAAAAAAGCTAATACCAAATCCCACAAAGCAGCAAGCAAGAAGATATAGGAAAAACTATATGATGGGGTTAGTATGAGTGAAGGCATAAGACATATGCGAGGCATCAATGACATGCTTAAGCACATTCAAGGCGCTTTGTTTACAGCTCAGGAGATAGATATCATTGTCAAGATGCTTATAGCTCGCCATGATGGAAAAGAACCGCTAAAGGTAACCTATCAGAATGAAAAATAAAGTTACTGCTGGCGAGCTTTCCAAGAAAGCCTTATCAGACACCACTAAATATGACGCTCTTGAAGTCGGCCATGCTCTTGCTGATGAGATAGCTCCTCAGCTTAGGCAATGTATCGAAAATCATAAATCGATCATCAATGAAAATGAGTTTTGCATTGTGATGCTCATTGCTAAAGATCCCCTTATCTCTAACGTAATCCGGCGCAAGTTCTATGCCTGGCCTTATTTACCCAAACCGCGTCCAAATCAAAGCGTATTTCTCTACAACAAAGCCAAAGATGCAATTACTCATCGTCTATGGATATTGCCATCAGATATGGTAATGGCCGAGCTTCATTCTCTTTCACATGTGGATAAGGTCTATCAAACCATGAAAGCCTGGTCTGATGCCTTTTATAAGGGCTGGAAATATGTGAGGCCGAATATTTTCAGGCATGGGTGGGATAAGTTGACAGGAAATCAATCCGGTCACTTCGTTAACACTGATCCTTTTCATTTCTGGAATTATGTTCGGAAAGATCAAAATATCGACATGCTTTCAGAACATGAATACTTTCTAAAGCATCGAGATGAACTTATCCAAGCTGGCTGTAAGATCCCCGATGCGACGTATTCCGAGCCCTTTGACTTTGGTAAAGTCGCAATCAAAGAGATCGTAGATACGCAAGCACCCGTGATCGAGGAGAGCGTTTTCGATGACAGTTGGTAAGCAAAGCGTGCCAATAGGCGCATCGGCTGCCATGTAGTTTATTGTCTTTCTATAATCCGTAAACTTTTTAGCTATCTCCTCTTTAATCTTGCGCATGTTCTCATCATATTCAAAATTATTCTTTACACCTTCTGGGTTTTCTAATACTTTGCTGTTGTCAGACATAAGGAGACTCCACTATGACGGTTAATGTTCCCGAAAGTAAAGTAGAAGCAACTTTAGAACAAGCTAAAGTTGAAACAAAAACAGTAGAACAAAAATTAGAAGCAAATCAACAACCACCAACTAATAAAACAGACGATGGAACACCAGAAGATCCCAACTGGCGTGCTTTTCGAGAAGCCAGAAAGAAAGATAGAGCAGATAGAGATGCAGCAGAAAGAAAGGCAGCAGAAAAAGAAGCAGAGGTTACTGCTCTTAAAGCAGCGATGGAAGCTGCTTTCTCAAAGCCTAGCCAAGTAAACCCACAGTCTCAATATTATCAAGACTCAGGACAATTTCCTCATGAAGAGACAGAAGATGAGAGGATAGAGAAAAAGGTTCAAGCGGCTTTGACCGCGCGTGAGAAAGCCTATGAAAAAGAAAGGGCCGAAAGAGAGCATAAAGAATATCCTCAAAGACTAGCTCAAACATATTCCGATCTACAGCAAACTATTTCTCAGGATAATTTAGACTATCTGGACTATCACTATCCTGAAGTTAGCAGACCACTACAGAGATTGCCAGACGGCTACGACAAGTGGTCAGACATTTATCGCGCTGTAAAGAAATTCGTTCCAAACAACACAACAGCAAAAAAAGACGCCGCTAAAGCCGACGCCAATTTTAACAAACCTAAATCAATATCTAGCCCTGGAATCACTCAGCCAGGCGAAGCAGTAGGTAGCGCAAGACTTACGGAAGATAGAAGGGCGGCCAACTGGCAAAGGATGCAACAGATTCTTAAAGGAGTTAGCTAAAACTGTGTTGTAATTAAAATTTTTATTTGATACGGTCGGATTAGACAGATAAGGAATTCGTCATCCCACCCGCAGACGGCAACGTACCTCGTCAGTACAGCTGAATTAGTTCATTCGCAATGAACAAAATTATCAACTGTATAACGAGGTTTTTTTATGGGATTTTCTACCGGTATCACCGGCATTCAGAATATGGCCCCTGAGCTTCCCGTTCAGGCTTCTGAAGACCTTTTGTCAACACCAATGTTCAACCTGATCCACTCCTTTGGGGTAGATCTACATCACGCCGAATCGTATATCGGTAAAACCACACGTATGTCGCGTTTTGAGCGCTTGTCAACAGATGGCGGTCAATTAGATGGCTCGGGTATTGACCCAGCGTCCGAAGTGCCTGTACGTACAGACATTGACGCTACCATGGAGATCTACGCGAAGTCAATCGTGACTAACGAACAAGTCGTACTTTGGGAAAACTCCAAAACGCTTACAAAGTTTACCGCTCTTTTAGGACAGTGGTTGCGAGAAAAAGAAGATCTCTTGATGAGAGACTTATTTTCCAGCTCTGTTTCGTACATCAACGCCACAGGTGGTTTGAATGGAGATCAACCTTCGAACATTTCATTGAACGATGTAAACAACATTGAAAATATCCTGCTCGGTAATGATGCAAGATCAATGCTTACAAGCCTTGAAGCAACACTCAAGTTTGCTACTGGTGGCGTTCGTGATGCTTTTATCGCTCTTGCGAATACTAACTTAGCCGCGGACTTGCAAAAAGTTCAAGGCGTATTGCTCAAATCTGCATACCCAACGCAAGAAGGGATCAGACCCGAGGAGTATTGCTCCATCTCTAGATTCCGTTTCTTTGTTTCTTCCAAAGCAGCGAGAACTCCAGGGATCTCTCTATTAGGCAACACCGTCTATACAATCCCAATGTATGGCCTGGAAGCTGCCGCAAAAATCGAGCAGAACAACTATACAGCCGTTATAGGCTATCGCCCACCATGGGTTGTCTCGTCCGTCGCCCAAAACAGCCAGCTCTACGCTAAGTTTGCAATCGCCCGCGCGATTACTAACCAAAACTGGATCTCTGGTCTGAATGTAACCACATTCCAACCATCATAAGGAGATTAAGATTATGCCTTTTACTATCGTCTCTCAAGGGACATTTACTCAGCCAGCAACGGCAGTGAATCAAAATATACCGCTTCCCAGTGGAGCTGATTATTTTAAGACTATCAACATTACCCAAATGGGTACAACTTCACCAACTGTTTGCGTAGCTGGTGAATGGTTTGGCGGCGGTATCACAGCCGTAAATGACGGCTTAAGATGGAGAAAAGCAGGATCAAGCGCAATCTTGATCGACAAGTTTTCTACTTCTACGGCATCTGCTGGTTTTACCTATGTTACCACGAATCCTTTTCCACAGGCAGCGTTAACAGGTACAACAATCACCAACGCCAACCCCGCAGTGGCGACCGTAACCAACACTTATTCTAATGGCGACCAAGTCATTATTTATAACGCCGTTGGTATGGAACAGATTTCAGGGATGACATTCACTATTTCGTCAGTGTCAGGATCCGGATTCTCATTGGTAGGCTTAAATGCTTCTGGTTTTGGTGCGGCCGCTACAGCTTTCACTGTCAGAAGGGTTTCTTCTTCTCCAGTAGGGCTTATTACCGCAGTAGCTCCAAGCTTCCTTTACGTCACTGCCGTTTCCCAAGCGGTAGGCGCACAGGTTACAACTTCTCAGCAGCATGGGTTAGTGGTTGGTCAAAAGATTGAGTTTCAAGTTCCTGGTTCTTTTGGAATGATCCAACTCAATAACTTTAACCAACCTTCTAGCAAACCAGTAATCGTAGCATCGATCGTTGATACGTATAACTTTACTATCAACTTAGATACAACAAACTATACAGCTTTTGCTTTCCCCGCAAGCTCGGGCTCGCCGACAACTCAGTTGTTTGCGACTTTGGCACCTGCTGGACAAGCGGCTACATTTAATCCGATTACTAACGTGACTACCGGGTACAACTTCACAACGGTCCCGTTTCGGACGAACCTTTTCGTTCCGTATATGTTGGTTCCCGCCGGAGCGAATTCGCCTGGAGGAAGTGCTGCGGATGTCATTGTATGGCAAGCATTCAAAATGGAGACTGGGACCATAAATTCCCCTGTTCCAAGCTAATAAATATGGAGGGGGAAACAGCCCCCTCCTTTTTTGAGGATAGATGCCTAATCAGCTTTTGACACCAGTAATCCAAATACCAAGTGCGTTGAATATAACCGCTATCACGCAATCATTGCCAATGGTAATAACTGTGACGCCTGGAAATGGAGCAACGCAGGTTAATGATTACATAGTAGGCATGGCCGTAAGGCTGAACGTTCCCCAATCATATGGAATGTTTCAGGCTAACAATTTAGTGGGAACAATCACAGCTATTAGCGGATCAAACTTTACGCTAAACCTGGATTCTTCTCAATTCGATCCTTTTGTAGCTCCTATGGGAAATGCAGAACAACCAGCTACGATCGCACCTAACGGATCGAGAAATTTACAATATACGAATGGTACATCCCTAAATGTGCCATTTCAATCCTTCAACAATATAGGGAATTAGTATGTCAAAACAACAATTAACATTAGTAACAGCAAGCGGCGAAATGCATGGCTTGATTAACACGCTTACAAATAGCGTGCCTTTCGATGAGTTTAAGAATTTCAAGCCAGAGCACAAGAAAGAAATGGAGAGACAGAAGAAAGAGGATTCAAAGCTTGTAAAAGCTGAGTACATGAATTCCCGTGGCAGACATGAAAGACTTACTAAACCTTATTGCAAATATGCAGGCGACCCCATTCAAGTCTGGCACTTTATACCTGGTAAAGTCTACGAGGTTCCGCTCGGCTTAGTCAAAGAAATTAATGACTCAACCAAACACATTCCTAAGCGTAGCGGACTCATAAGCA